>Ga0206844_10027_pt1 | contig 54594 bp, 50 predicted proteins | sample Alteio_BWOrgCont_22_FD_152907 | JGI IMG/M metagenome (GOLD analysis project Ga0206844, IMG submission 152907) | Enriched cells from forest soil in Barre Woods Harvard Forest LTER site, Petersham, Massachusetts, United States -... | ecosystem: Environmental > Terrestrial > Soil > Temperate forest >...
GGGGCTTGTAGAGGTTTTCCCAGTCGGCTGCCAGGTCGTGCCAGTGAGGATTCTTGCCCTCGATCAATTTGATCTTCTTGTTACGAAACCAGCCTTTTATTTCTTTCTCGCGTCGGATTGCGTCGCCTGGGTAACTAAATATTTCGCAGTAAACCAGGCGTGTCAGGTTGTAACGGCTGGTGAAGCCGGGAGTGAGTTTATGTTTGTGCTCGAGTACGTGGCGTGGCAGGTAGCCAGTAATTCCCGTGTACAAAACGTGGGAGCGCTGGTTGTTGGTAATGATGTAGACGTAAAAGTGTTTCGGTTTCCGCATAGAGTTTTGCCACTGCGCGCGAGATCCTTCACCGGCTGGCCGCCGGCTCAGGATGACGTCAGTAAAAAGCTTATTGGTTGGAAGGCTTTTACGTCAGTGATCGGTGGACACTGGTACGTTGATCACCTGTGATTTTTGTTCCGCGGAATCTGCCTTCGCTGCCTCGATCAGCGGTTTCAGAGCGCGGACCGAAACACCCAGCGTGCCCCCGGAAAAGCCGTCGATATAGGCGGCGTTGACGCCGATCACTTCGCCTTGCGAGTTGAATACCGGACCGCCGCTGCCGCCGTGGGCGGTGGGGGCGTCATAGATGAGTTTGTCGCCGACCACGTCTCCTAAATGTCCGCAGGTCGAGGACGGCCGGATTAACGACAGGGCAGCCAGTTCGTTCGCGGCTCCCTGATCGTCACGACGATATGCCAGGCGCTCGTACACAGCGGGCGGCGATTTCGCTACCATGCCCAGCACGCCCATGGGATATCCCACTACCGCCACCAGTTCTCCCGGGTTCGGAATATCGGCGGCGAGCGGCAGAGGTCGAATCTCATGCACGGCCTTCGCATCCTCCGCATGAAGAGGGGAGATGCGAAGAACGGCCAAGTCTCCTTGCGCAGACAGAATAGCGGGAGTGATGTTGACCGGCGTGGGTAATCCGGGAAAGAAAGCCAGTAGTTTTTCGAGGCGCGGCGTAGCGCCTCTGCGAATCAACGCCGCGACTCGGAGTCTTCGTACCAGGGCTCAGCCACGTGACGATTCGTCGCCAGCAGGCCATCGGAAACCACGAAGCCGGTACCGGAAATGCGCGCCCGAAACTCCGGCTGGCGGCCAGGAAATCCCACACGATAGACACCGTAGATAAAGCAAATGGAATTGCGATAACGGTGCAGGACCAGCGCCGGCATAGCCTGCTCTTGCTCGAGCTCTTGCACTTGGTGTCCCAGTTGCAGAACCTGGCGCTGCAGGTCGTCTTTCTGGAGTTCGTTCTTCTGAGAATCAGTCTTCTGAAGATTCGTCTTCTCGATATTTCGCGGGTGCGCGGCCGGGGAGTAGCGCAGCATCAGAATCAGGCCAACCAGCAGGCAGACTCCCAGCACGGCTTCGAGCATCCGTTGCCAGATTGTACAGACGCGCTCTTCGCGAATTTGTGAATCGCTTTCGGCCATGAGCCCCTTTTGCACGATTGCCGCGGCGAGTTGGAGGGGAGAATCTTGCGCCAGTTTTGCCGGATGTGTGAGCTCTATTGTGCGCTCAGCGCTGTGCGGTTCCTACGGTACGGAGGGCGATGTACAACCGGAGCAGAGCGAAAGGTCCTGCCTGAAAGGACTTAGCGCGCAGCGCGGGAAGAGAGCGGCGTTTCCGAACCTCTCTGGCGGTCGGGATTCTAATTTTCTTCGGCTGCCGGAGGCGAGCCAGACAACGATTGACGCGGCAAGCTCGATAACTTCTCTAGTCGAACGGCGGGATCAGTCAGATTGAAACTGAGGCGAGGGCGAAGCGTTTCAGACTACGCGAAGATATCCAGGGAGGTTGCTCCGGGATACAAATCCCGAGCCCAAGCCTGGCGACTCGCGGCGAGAGCATCTTCGGCGGATTCGGCCGGCACAATGGTTCCGACGATTGCAGGGCTGGGCTTCGTTTCCGGTTCGCGTCGGAGTTCCAAAGTCGATGACGTGGCGATTGCCTTCACACGGATCGACCGGGGTCGGGGTCGCGGTCGATCGAGGTCGGCGATGAGATCTGTCAGCATGCCGTATCCGCCAGTGCTCATGCGCATGAACTCAACTGAGATTCCGGAACGGTCACGAACCGCCTTTACGTGGGCCATGGCGCGGAAGAACCAGGAGTTCACTTTCACCAGGATCTCGGTCTGGGCGCCAAGGTCCAATGGAAAAGTTGTTTCGATGTTTTCGATGCAACACCCACCCAAGCCCAGATCGCAAATCCTGCCGCTAAGCAACCTTCCGTTCAATGGAAAGCTTGCGATTTGGGCGTGACCGCTGCAGGAATACCGCGGGACGCGACGACGATCAGCGCCTAGGGCAAGGGATGTGTGGCGTGTTCGTTGCTGGGACATCTATGCACTCGATGGTATGGCCTCAGGCACACCGCGCCAATGGCTGAAAAGTACCCCAACTTTCGAAACCGAAGTAACTGGCTTTTCTGAACGGCCGCGATCGCTAGGATTCTTTGATCCCCAGGCGCTTGGCCATTTCTTCATAGAGGAAGCCTTCACCTTGCCGGTATGGTTGCACCCATTCGCCGTCGATTACGAATTGCGGGATAGCACGCTTGCCCGTGTGCTTGACCACTTCGTCCGCTGCCCCCGGAGTGTTTTCGATATCGATGTCCTGAAACGCGATGTTGTGCTCCTTGAGAAAGCGCTTGGCTTCGCGGCAGTCCGGGCACCAGAAGGCGGAATAAACGGTTACTTGCATGGTCACATCTAGATGCTGGCGTCGGGTGGAAAGTCGCAGGCGTCGCTGCTGCCCGGACGAGCCCTGCGTATCGATCGATCTACTCGATCTTGGCAATCCCAGGCGCGACGTTTGGGAACTTGGCGATGACTGCGGGATCGTGTCCCGGAATGATGAGGCCGGGACTCGAGGCGATTTGTTTCATGCGATCCTGCGCGCGCAGGTTAGACGCGGCATCGAGCGTTTCTGCGATGGGCACGTGCTTTTCAAGATTCTCGTAGAGATACATATTGTCGCTGGCCAACACGACAGTTCCAGCGGCGGTACTGACGCCGACGTATTGCGAAGCGTAAGTATGGCGGCCGCCAGTGTAGCAGGTGATTCCGGGAAGGATTTCCTGGGCATCACCATCGACCATGCCCACGCGTCCCTGCGTATTCAGCTTCACCAGCGTAAGCACATCGTCGGCATCGATTCCACCATGTGTGTCCTTCGACTGCCAGGCCTCACCTGCGTAGTACTGCAGCTCATCTTTCTGAATCCAGATGCGGGCGTTGGGAAACAGGTCCATGCCGTCGGCGTGGTCCCAATGCATGTGGCTGATGATCACGTCGGTGATGTCTTCGGGCTTAAGCCCAACCGGCTTCAGCGTGTCGGAGGGCTTAATGAAATCGTTGACATGCCAATCCCTGAAGAATCGATCGTGATAGAAACCGGAGTCGAGAAGAATATTGCGGCCGTTGCCGCGGATGAGCCAGATCATCATGGCGATATCCATTTTGCGCGCGGGGTCCACGCCAGGTACCAGTTCCGAAACCGGGAACCCGGGCAGTGTGGCGTACCGGATGACGTAGATCTCGTACTGTGGTTTCGATTGGGCAGCCAGGGGAGCGATTGAGAGCGAGACGATAATTAGAGACAGCAAAATTCGGCTGAAGCTCATGAGAAGCTCCTTAGAGTTCGGAGAGAAGAGCTATTTTCGCACAGAGCACGCTCATGCGATCACACTCCCGATGAGTGAGGTGGAGAGTAGGCAGATTCTGCCTGGCGGGATCGGGGCTGTCCCCGGACTCGGTCGTGCGGACTAGTTCTCGACCACTTACAGACCTCGACTGGGCTGCGCGAGTGTGGACGCTTGCGCCTACATTGATAGATCAACGCAGCCTGCACGAAGGGCTGTATCCCGCGTTCTTCGGCTGTAGCCTTGCTCGGAAATCCTCCAGAATAGAGCCGCACCCGGAAACTACAGTTTGTAGCCGCCTTGCCGATCTATTCACTGAGTCGAATGCAGAGGTGCACATCCGTGCCGCCCAAGTAAAAGGAGATTCTTATGTCGGTTTCAGGTATTTCCAGCAGCGGTCTTTTCGATCTAATTGACTCCACCAGCGCGCAGAGCCAGAAGCAGCAGGTGCAGCAAGAGATTCAGCAGTTGGGCAAGGACTTGTCGGCGGGGAACCTTTCTGCCGCGCAGGCCGATTTTGCCACCTTGCAGAAAAACGATCCGCAAGCCAGCTCCGCGACATCGTCAACCAGCAACAATCCCATTGCCCAGGCTTTTCAGCAGTTGGCCCAGGATCTGCAATCGGGAAATCTTTCGGGAGCACAACAAGACTTCTCAACCATTCAGCAGGATCTGCAAAGCCAGGGCGGCGGGCACCATCACCACAGCCACGCGCAGGATTCCAGCGCCACGCAGCAAAATCCCCTTGCCCAATTGTTCAGCGAATTAGGCCAGGCGCTTCAATCCGGCAACCTCTCTGCCGCGCAGCAGGCTTACACCACACTGCAGCAGGACTTCCAGTCGACCTCGAGCAGCAGCACTCCGGCCAATTCGTCGACAGCTTAGGCGGAAATCGGCTCAACCGATCTGCGACCGGCGCAGGATGGCGTCAAGTTAATAGATCAAACTCTTAGAATTTTAGATAAAGACGTCATCCTGAACCGGCAGCAGCCGGTGAAGGATCTCGCGCGCAGTGATCAAACTCCACACGAGAGCCGAAAAACTCCGCTCACACCCGTTGCAGCTCATACAGCGTGCGCTCGTTCACCACATTTCCCGTGTTCAGCGTGAAAGCCGGCTCAAACAGCACCACCCAGCATTCCTGCTCAGCTACAGGACGGTGCTCGACTCCGCGGGGAACCACGATAAATTCGCCTTCTTCCAGCCAGACTTGCCGGTCGCGAAACTCCATCCGGAAACGGCCCTTGGCCACTAAAAACATCTCATCTTCGTTCTCATGATGATGCCAGACGAACTCCCCGGTGAATTTCCCGAGCTTCACCATTTGGCCGTTGAGCTCAGCGGCGATGTGCGGTTTCCAGGATTCTTTAATCTGGGCAAACTTCTCGGCAATATTTACTTTTTCCATGCTTTCCTCTCGGCAACTCTGTCCAACGATTGAAGTCACAGACGCAACGGTTTATAGATGCACGGACCGCACGTTAGCTTCACCTGGACACGCCTGTCCAACATTTCCAATCCTGACATTCTCGGAAAAAGGCTCCGGTCGCGAGCTGGAAAAATATAAGTGCTCGTGCTTGAGGGTTCTGAGCAAGCTACGTCGCTTTAGCTAATGAAGGATATTCCGTTTCACCTTCAGAACTGGTTGGAATTAACTTCACACATTTCTTGGGAAACTTCTATGGACCGCATTAAATCGTGGCTCTCGGCCTGCCTGCTGGCCATTTTGTGCATTGTCACTGGATCAGCTTAGCGCCTACCGGTTGCGGCCGCTTCTAGCGCCGTGGCGCCGCCGGTCACAAAATTCAGCGGCATCCTGACCGACGGCCATGGCAAAACCCAAAGCGGCGTGAGTTGCACGCAGGCTACTTTTTTGGAAACTTCCGGGAACCCCGGGGCGTACATAACATTTGTTCACCCGCGGATAACGAACTTTGCGGTGCCTCGTCTAACCGGTAACTGATTCATATTAACGAACGGGAGCATGTATATGATTTCGGCAAAAGCAAGCTACTGGATAGCGGTGGGCTTATTGGCTTTGTTCGTCTGCAATCATCTCGCGGCCCGCTATGAGAACGACACTCGCCGCCTGGCCAGCCACTCATTGGCTGCAGTCGAACAGGTCTCCACGCAGGCAACCCGCTTTATGGCAACAGCTGAAATGATGTTCGGCCGTGGCGAGACCCACTTCGTTCGCGCCCAGAACGCGATGGCTTGCGCTCAGACCCGGCTAGCCTCGATGCAGACGATGCTCGCGAGCCACGAAGCCGCACTGGCCAAGGTTCAAGCCGAGCGCGAACAACTGATGGACCTGCAACAACTACGAGGCACTATCGTGTGTCCGCGGCGGAATCTAAGGATGGCCATGCCTCAATTGCATCGGGATGGAACCATTTAAGCATCCGCTCCCGTGGTCGCCCGGGAACGCCAAGATTTTTCCGCTTTCTTTTTCTGCGCCTGAAAGTCAAAATCGAACGTCCAATCTTTTGACTGGAGGATTTCATGCAGGAAACCCCGCAGCAGTACATCCAACGTATTCTCGGCTTCATCGATGGCAAAGACCCATTGCAGGTCCAGCGCGACACACCCAAGAAGCTGCAAAAGCTGCTCAAACCGCTAAGCAAGAAACAGCTGACGCAACGGCCGGAGCCAGATAAGTGGTCGATCGCGGAGATTCTCGCGCACCTAGCCGACGCCGAACTGGTCGGCGGATGGCGCATGCGTCTGATCCTGGGAAACAACGGCGTATCCCTGCAACCCTTTGATCAGGATGTCTGGGCCGAGACATTTGCCTATGCGAAACGCGATCCTGCGGCTTCTCTCGAAACCTTTCGCGTCCTGCGAGACAACAACTTGGCCATGCTGAAGGCTCTGCCCAAGAATTTGTGGGAGAACCACGGCATGCATCAGGAGCGCGGTAAAGAGACGCTCACTCACATCGTCCGCATGTTCGCCGGCCACGATTTGAACCATCTGGGACAGGTAGAGCAGATCGCCAAGAGCAGCCGAAGCAAGCGGGCCGCTTGATATGAAACTGGGAATCGGCATCCTGTTTGCCCTGGTGCTGCGCCTCGGTGTCCCACTTGCGACCGCAGCTGAAGATCCCGGCCTTGTGCTGCAAGGAGGCAAGGTTTATGCCTCCCCGACTGCTGCGCCTGTCGAGGATGCAGCGTTGCTCATTCGAGATGGCCGGATCGTGGCGGTGGGCAAACGCACTGCTTTGAAGGTACCCAAGTCCGCCCGGGTGATCGATTGCACCGGTAAGGTGATCGTCGCCGGTTTCTGGAACAGTCATGTGCACTTTCAAAATGGCTGGGCGGACGCTGCGCAGGCCCCGGCCGAGAAACTCGATGCGCACATGCGTGAAATGCTCACGCGCTGGGGATTCACCACGGTATGGGATCTCGGTTCCGAACCTAACAACACACTGGCCATTCGGCGTCGGATCGGAAGCGGAGAAATTTCTGGCCCGCAGATTCTGATGGCCGGTGATATCTTCCCCCACAACGGCCACCCGGTTTATCTTCCTCCGGAACTGAAACTGCCCGAGGCCGCCACCCCGCAAGAGGCGGAGCAGATCGCGCAGCAATATCTGAAGATGGGTCTCGACGGCATCAAGCTTTTTACCGGTTCGTACATGGGCAACAAACCCGTGATCAACATGGATACGACCATCGTAAAAGCTGCCGTCGATGTCGCGCATGCCCAGGGCAAGCCCGTATTTGCCCATCCGCAAAACTGGGCGGGCGTGGACAACGCTTTAGCTGGCGGGGTGGACGTGCTTGCGCACACCATTCCGATGGCCGGCCACTATACGCCGGATGAACTGTCGCGCATGAAACAGCAGCGCACTGCCCTGACCCCAACTCTCACTCTGTGGACCACAGTGGTTTCGGACCCTGCCGTCGCGGACCAGCTTGTGCAGTCCGGGGTTGATGAGTTGAAGGCGTTTTTCCTGCAGGGCGGTACCGTCTTGTTCGGGACTGACGTTGGCTTCCAGTCCAAATACGACACCACTCAGGAATGCGAGTTCATGGGCCGAGCCATGCCGTGGCGCGATATTCTTGCGTCGCTCACCACGAATCCCGCGGAATTCTTCAAGGACGCAGCGAAAGGCCGGGTCGAGGAAGGAATGACGGCCGATCTAGTTGTCCTGGATGCCGATCCCGAGAGCGACGTGCGGAATCTTGCCAAAGTGGCGTACACAATCCGGGAAGGAAAGATCATCTACTCCGCAAACAGCAAACAGAAATAGTTCCCGTAGCGCGCGTCCGCTCCCCCAATCGCGGGCTTCTCGGCTCAGAGGGCGGGGGAGCAGAGAGCGATGCCTACTTCACGTAGCACGTGACGCCGTTATAAAGCAGCTGCTCGTCGTCAGTGCCTCCGTTGTATTCAGGAAAATTCGAGACGAACACGCCGGTGTAATTCGCCGTGGTGTACAGGCTGACGATCCCAACGTATTTGTCGGATTCGGCGACTACGGTGGCTTTTCCCAGATGGCCGGTCCAGTCCCCCGTCGCGGGTACCTGTGTATACGGGTAGCCGTCGGACTGCCACGACTTTCCCTTGATTCCCTTGAAAAGACACTTTTCCGTTTTTGTCTTCTCGAAGAGGTTCGAAATGCCGACCTGACTAGTGTTGTATTCGATCTTGGAACTCAATCCGAAGACCGGCGCCAGTCCACGATTGTCGGTGCTCCCATACTGAAATACCAGATAGGTACCGATGACTGTGTGCCCTTTCTTCGCATACTTGGCCACGGCCGCGATCTCGGCTGCGGAATAGAGCTGTGCCGCGCCCGACGGATCGCTGATCACGATTACATTCGCTTTGGATTGAACAAGGTCCTGGTAGGTGAAGTCGCTATCGATATACGTCGTATAGTCCACGCTGACGGGGATTTTTCCAAAGTTTTGCCAGTTCGTGCTCATGTCCTCCCAAACGCTGGTCGCGCCCCACGATTTTAGCAACACCACCTTCACCGTCTTCGCTGGAACAACTTCGTAAACTGCGGTTTTGTCCGTTCTTCTGATCTCGCCGTTCTTCGCCGGAGAGGTTTCCTGAGCGGCTAACTGAAGTGCAAACAGACTTCCCAACACCAGGCAAACAGCCGTTGCAATTCGTTTGTGCATATCGAACTCCTTGGTCAGTGCGGGTTCTCGAGGCTAACCCTCGGAACGGCATTCTACACCGAATCCGCCAAATTTTGGCGAAAGAAACTGCCCTCCTTCTGGAACGCTCTCAGCTAGGGTTCGAAAACATCATTCTTGGGAATAAAGGTCGGAATTTCATTTGCTAGCCTCCGTTGCAATCTGGCAGGGCGAATATTGGACCCCGATTCTACAACGATAGTGCCCGGTCTTTGGTTCCGAGCAAAGAGGGCCGGACTCGAATTAGCACTTTCTTGTTCAATGCACCAACTTTCATCTACCTCAATTCCACAAAAGCAGTTATAGTTATTCCGCTCAGCGATTCACTGACGACAACTGACCTGTTCTGATGGCGCGAAAAAGCGGTTCCACCATCTCGCAGGAGGAGTTGTATCCACCGGCCCACGAGCTGGCGCGCCCAGCGCCCGACGGCGCACTCGACGACGCGCGCATGCTCGACTTGGACGTGGAACAGGAATCGCCCTTCCTGCGCGGACAAAAGCGTGTCTCCGTTCGTCGCGGATCTCTGCCCAAAAAAGCCGCCACTGGCCTGACCTGGGGCATTCTCGCGGCGGTCATCTTATTCGTCGGCAGCACGGCGGTTGCGGCCTTGTATCACTACGGCGAACATTCATGGCGCTTCCGGGTTGACTCCAGCGATGACATTGAAATCACGGGACTGCAAAACGTCACTCGCTATCAGGTATTGGAAGTCATGGGCGGCGACATCGGGCGCAACATCTTCTTTGTGCCGCTAAGCGAACGAAAGCAGACTCTGGAGAAAATTCCCTGGGTCGAATCGGCCAGCGTGATGCGCTTTGTTCCCAATCGCCTAAGGATTGAAATTCACGAACGCACGCCCGTAGCTTTCGCCCGCGTCAGTTCCAAAATCCTGCTGATCGACCCCGTAGGCACGCTGATGGATCTGCCCGCGGCGGGCAAGAAAAAATATTCGTTCCCTGTGATCCTCGGAATGAATTCTGGCGAACCCGCCTCCACCCGCGCCGCGCGCATGAAAATCTACAACGAGCTGGTCAGCCAACTGGATGCGGGTGGGGCACACTATTCGCAGGAGCTCAGCGAAGTCGATTTGTCCGATGCGGAAGACGTTAAGGTTCTTCCCAGCGATCCTCAAGGCGAAGTGCTGGTGCATCTGGGATCGTCCAACTACCTCGAACGCTACAAGGTATACGTGAGCCACGTGCGCGAGTGGCGGCAGCAGTTCGACAAACTGGAATCCGTCGACTTGCGCTACGACGGCCAGATTATCGTGAACCCCGACTTACAAGGGACGATCAAGCAACCGCAGCTTTCGAAGTCATCCGCCAAGATCGCCATGGCAGCGGGGATGAAGCCGGCCGCTCTGATTACGCAGGTTCCCGCGCAAAAATCGACGCCCGTTCTCGCTCCAGCGGCACCGACAAAAGCCGTGGCAAAGAAAGCCGCCAAGAAACCGCACCACAAAGTGGCAGCAAAAGCGACACCGAGGCAAAGCACGCCGGCTCAAAACCCGACGCCACAAAATCAAAGCGTGGCGAAAACCATCGCTCCGACGATGCAATCACCGTCGACGCCGAGCGTTTCCTCACCGAGTACATCAGTAAAAACAACTCCAGCCGCGCCGCCTGCAACAGGAACAGTCGCGGCAAAACCAGGAAGCAAACCGAGTCCAGCAATTGCCAAAGGAGAGGACCGTCCATAAGCATGGCGAATCCGCAGCATAATTTTCTGACGGCAATTGACGTAGGCAGTGCCAAAACCTGCGTGTTGGTGGCCGAGGTCACCGACTCCGGCCTGCGCTACCGCGGACACGGAATTTCCGAATCGCGCGGCTCGCGCAAGGGCGTGATCGTCGATCTGGAAAAAGCAGTAGCCTCGATCCAGAAAGCCGTCGAGCAGGCCGAAGATGTTTGCGGCGCTCCCATCGAGCACGCGCTGTTGGGCGTTGCCGGTTCGCATGTTCGCGGAATGAACAGTCATGGCGGCCTCAGCCTGGGCACGCGGGCCCGCGAAATTGCGCGTGACGAAATTCGTTTGGCCGTCGACAAAGCTCGCGCCATTCCTCTGCCTGCCGACCGTGAGATTCTGCACCTGCTACCACAGGAGTTCATTCTTGACGAGCAAAGCGGTGTGCATGATCCGCTAGGCATGATGGCCATGCGCCTCGAAGTCCGCGTACACATGGTCACCGCCGGATCGAGCGCGACGCAAAACGTTGTTACCGCTGTAAACCGTGCCGGCGTGCACGTCGACGACACGGTCTTCGAGCCCCTCGCCTGCGCCGATGCCGTGCTCCGCGCCGATGAACGAGAGCTTGGCGTATGTCTCATGGATTTGGGGGCAGGCTCAACCAGCCTCATCGTTTTTCAGGAAGGCGCGGTAATTCACACCGCCGTCATCCCGATCGGCGGCGATCATTTCACCAGCGACCTTTCGGTCGGCCTCTGCACTCCGCTGGCCGAAGCGGAAAAAATCAAGAAGCTCTACGGCAACGTGATCGTGACCCTGATTCCCGAGGGCAACGAAGTCGAGGTCCCTTCGGTTGGCGACCGGCCTTCACGTCTGATCTCACAACGCATGGTCGGAGAAATTCTCGAGCCGCGGGCTCGTGAGCTGTTCGAGATGCTGCGCGACAATCTGCGCCACAGCGGCATGCTCGATGTTTGCGTCGGCGGAATTGTGTTGAGTGGAGGCACGTCGCGCTTGGCAGGGATTATGGATATCGCCGAATCGGTGTTGCGGCGGCCTCTGCGTTTATCGTGGCCAACGGCGCTGGCGAAAATGCCGTCGACCTTAGCCGAGCCCGAGTACGCCACGGTTCTAGGAATGATTTTTTACGGCCATCGCTCGCGAATAGCCCGGGGCTTGCAGGACACCCGCTGGAGTTCGCGTTTAATGGGCCTGTTCGCGAAAAAGGGAGCATAAGGGCAGGTCTTAGCAGTTGGCAGTTGGCAATTAGCATTTCGCCAAAGGGCGGCGGCGCACTCCGGGGGCCAAATGCTAACTGCTAAATGCTAAGCGCTGCCGATAAAAACCCGAGGTGTTTACATGAAAAATGAAAACGACATTCGCATCAGCTTCAACGAAGAAGCCCGCAACGACGCCAAAATCAAAGTCATCGGTGTGGGTGGAGGCGGCGGCAACGCCGTGAACCGCATGATCGATGCCGGCATGGAGGGCATCGAGTTCGTGGTCGCGAACACCGACCTGCAGGCGCTACGCATGTCGCGCGCGCCCATGAAGATTCAACTCGGCGTCAAGCTCACCAACGGCCTCGGCGCGGGCGCCAATCCCGAAGTCGGACGCAAAGCCGCGCTCGAAGACTCCGACAAAATTATCGAAGCCCTCGAAGGCTCCGACATGGTGTTTGTCACCACCGGACTCGGCGGCGGCACCGGAACCGGAGCTGCTCCAATCATCGCGTCACTCGCCAGCGAGATGGGCGCGCTCACTGTCGCCGTCGTTACCAAGCCATTCGCCTTCGAAGGCAAACGTCGCATGCAGCAAGCCGAGCGCGGCATCTCCGAGCTGATGGAATCCGTCGACACCACTATCGTGATCCCCAACGAAAAATTGCTCGCCGTCGCGCAGGATGCCGGCTTCTTCGAATCCTTCCGTATCGCCGACGACATTCTCCGCCAAGGCGTGCAGGGAATCTCCGACATCATCACCATTCCCGGCATCATCAATCGCGACTTCGCCGACGTGAAGGCCATCATGGCTGGCATGGGCTACGCGGTCATGGGTGCGGCCACGGCCAACGGAGCACGCCGCGCCACCGAAGCCGCACAAAAAGCGATTGCTTCGCCGCTGCTCGAAGCCGGAGCCATCGACGGCGCCCGTGGCATCCTCATCAACATCACGGGATCGAGTTCGCTGAAACTCGCCGAGGTCCAGGAAGCATGCACCATTATTCAAAGTGCCGCGCACGAAGATGCCAACATCATTTTCGGCGCCGTGATGGATGAAAAGATGAAAGACTCGGTGAAAATTACAGTCATCGCCACCGGCTTCAAGGACTCCGATCGTCATCACCGGCGGCACGAAGAGCGGCCCGCTTTCATAGTTTCGCGCGAGAACGCTTCGCCTCACGACGATGTTTTCGACGAGCCACAACAAGAACGCGAGCTCGATCCCGAGCCGCCGCCTCCGCCGATGCTGATGGAACAATCCGCGCACCACGTCGCAGCCACAGCCTCGACCGAATCCATTTCCGTCGACAGCATGCGCAACGCTATGATCGCCAATTTCGAGCAGTCCGACCTCGACGTTCCGGCGTTTCTACGCAAACGGAATGAGACCATGTAAGGTCGGGCAGAGGGAAAACTGTTTCCATTATGAGGCAGTATCGTTCCAGTAACCTGCGAACATTACCAAAGGGCTATACCGGCGGCTGGAATTGACCGCAACCATCTCATTCGCAAATAGTTAGGTTGATCAGCGACGGTTTAGCGAAAAATATGTTTAACATTGCTTATCCAGATGAAGTTTCATAACATCTAGTCTAGTGAGGACTTAGCCAGTGGCGTCGATCATTGGCCGGTTTCTTGCTACATACAGCAGTGAACTCCGGGGACAGGTACAGTAAATTGAATTCAGGGAAACGTTCCACTGGCATCGGTCTTTTTCTCGCAGGTATCTTTCTTGTAGCGGTTTGCCAAGCTGGTATCGCCGCCACAGTGAGCACGCATTCTCTGACCCCTCACAAGTCCAAGCAAAAAATAAGTGAGACACAGCACGCGCGCAGGCGCATGCATCACCTGGCGCACGCCCGCGCTACGACGGCTACAACCACAGCCGCGCACACTCGGCATCGCTACTACGAGCGTTTCTACACCAGTTCCTTCGCGCAGGATATTACCGAAGGCGACGTCACTACCGGCGAAGATCCCATCGTGCGCGAAGCCGCCATCGACGCTCTCGGCGGCATGAATGGCACAGTCGTGGCCATCGAACCCACCAGCGGACGCATTCTGGCCATGGTGAATCAGAAGCTCGCGCTTTCGAGCGGCGCGCAGCCTTGTTCGACAATCAAGCTCTCCGTGGCGCTCGCCGCTCTTAACGAAGGCATTATCACCAAGGAAACCCAGGTTCGTTTGGGTGGTGCCTATCACATGAACCTGACCATGGCCCTGGCGCACTCGAACAATGCATACTTCGAAGCGCTTGGCCGACAGTTAGGTTTTGAGAAAGTCAGTTACTACGCCCATCAATACGGACTCGGCGAATTAGCCGGCTACAGCATCCCTGGCGAACAGCTGGGCATTTATCCCAACGAAGAAATCTCGTCGAAACTCGGTGGCGTTGGCAAGATGTGTTCCTTCGGTGAAGGCGTTTCAGTGACCCCGCTGCAACTGGGCGCGCTGGTCTCAGCCATCTCCAATGGCGGCACGCTCTACTACCTGCAGCATCCTACGACTCCCGAAGAGATTGCCGACTTTCAGCCCGTGGTGAAGCGCCGTCTGGATATCGCTCCGCTCATCCCCGAAATTTCCGACGGGATGGAAGGCGCCGTGCAGTTCGGCACTGCCCGCCGTCTGCGCACAAATTTTAGCGAAGAAGAAGTTCTAGGCAAGACTGGAACCTGCTCCCACGCCGGAACCCGCTTTGGCTGGTTTGCTTCCTACGCCAAAACCAGCGTCGGTCACATTGTCGTAGTCGTCTTCCTGGAAGGCGGCCGCCCGACGTTCGGTCCCAAGGCGGCGGAGATTGCCGGATTGATGTATCGCAATCTCTACGATCACAATTTCTTCATGGCAAAACCGACTTTGCCCTCGAATACCGCGACGATCGATCAGCTCGCCGACCCGCGATAACTATCTCCGGACGAACTTAAGTAAAGACGCAGCGAAGCAAACACGTTTCTCATCGCGTCGGAGGTCCCGCGCTCGGAGCCAGGCCCGCACCGTACGACTCGGACAAAGCCTGTCTCTCTTCCTCAGTCAATTGTGCCGCAATGCTGCGCATCCTCAGATTAATGTCATTGGCTCGCCTGCCGCTGGCAAAGGCTTCGATCTGTTCCAAAAGATACGGAGCATTCTGCGTGGTAAGCGACGGCGCTCCCTGCACCAAGCCGATGGGGCCATGGCACGCTTGGCAAGGTGGCAACCCGCGGCTTCCATCGCCAGCCGTGATAAGCCGCACCGCCACCGCTTCATGCTTTGGATCAGGCATGGGCTGCGGAAAGGCTCGGTCGTCGAACGGGTCAGGAGCAATCGGCATCATCCAGTAGTAAGCCGCTACATCGGCCGTGTCTTGCGCGGATAACGAATTGGCAATCGGTTGCATCACTGCAGAGCTTCGTTTGCCCGCTCGGAAATCATCCAGTTGTTTCCACACCACCAGCCGGTCCATGGCCGCCAGGTTTGGCACGGCAGGACTCGAGCTGAATCCCTCGCGTCCATGACAGCGGTCGCAACGCCGCGCAATGATCAACCCGCGAAGCGGATTCCCCGAGGAAGCCTGCGCGATCGTTCCCGCCGTCCACGCCACGTTCGAAGGAATTCGCACCGGAGGCTCAGCGGCGTCCGATCCGGAGTCTGATCCTAGGACACGCGCACTTCCAGAGATCCAGACGACGATCGCGACCGCCAGTACGGCCGAACCGATTCGCCTTTTCGATCCTCCATGCACGTCCCCCAGCCCCCTACGGTAAAGCACAATCCCTCCTCGCCTCTCGACTCAGGTTTCGAAATGCCTCCGGAGCAACCGCGATCAGCCGACTTCGCATTGTGTAATGTCCGGGCCCGCAAAATTCATGGCACGGCATCTCATATACTCCTGCCCGCGCAAACTGCAACCGGGTTTCGACTACATAGCCGGGCACTGCTTTGATCTGATCCTCGGTCCCGTTGATCGTCAGTTTGTGGACGACGTCGGCGCTTGTGATCCGAAAACGGATCGGAACCCCCGCCGGCACCACCACACACTGCGGAACAAAAAGATATTGCTCTGCAATCATCCGGACCGTCACCCCGCCGCCCGCATCTTCGGTTGATCCCAAATTACTTTCCACAAATTCGCCGCGAAGATGCAGCGTTTGCGGATTCACGCTGTTCGGCCCATTCAACAGATACTCAAGGCCAGACTCAGCCTGAAAAGGAAATCGGACGGTCAGCCACACGCAAACCAGGGTGATGCTGATCAAAGCCACTCGAATCATCTTGCGCACACTCGACTTCACTTCCCCGGCGGATTGTTCTTCCGGAGGCGGTGCCAGCGCGATTTTCGAGTTCGAATTGGGCAAGGTCTCTCGCTCCGTCCTTCGCGATCTAAATCAGCTCAGCGCATTCTCCAACGCAGTCTATGCGACCCAGCCGTATTTTTCCATCCCAAGACAAGGATGCAATCCTCAATTCCGCGGTTACATTTACCTCACTTGACAGGAATAACAGGCACAGAATCCCGGCAGACTATAATCCATCAAAGCCGCTATTCTCCAAGGAGCACATCGCGATGGAAAAACGCGCCATGGAAGAACTTTGGAAGGTCCACACCGACGAGGAATTCCTCCAGCACGACGTCGAAGCCACGCTCGAAACCATGACCGACGACGCCTTCGTGCTCAACATCCCCACCGGCATGGGCGGACGCGGCAAGGGCAAAGTGCGCGCTTTTTATCGCGACAGCTTCGTTCATTCCTTGCCCAGCGACATTGCCATCCAGCTTACCCACCGCGTGGTCGGCGACGACGCGCTGGCCGACGAACTGGTCCTCACCTTTACCCACACTACGCGCATGGACTGGATTCTGCCCAACCTGCCGCCCACCAATAAGAAGGTCGCAGTCGATCTGGTCGCAGTAGTCTACTTCCGCGACAGCAAAATATGCGGCGAGCGGATTTATTGGGATCACGCGAAAGTTTTCCAACAAGTGGGTCTGATGCAGCCGGCCAAATGACCGCCGCAAAAGTGCGCACACGCGCACGAATAGCCCCATATTTTCTTGCCAGGACTGTGGCAATCAGGCTATTCTCTCGGGTAACAGTATTGCTGGAGGCCGTCAGATGCGCCCGCTTGGTTCCCTTTCTACTGTATTCCGGTCTGTTCTGCTAGTTTTCGCTGTCGCGGTTCCGAGCGCTTCGGCCCAGGAGATCTTCATAACGCCCATCCCCAACGCACCGTTCAGCGGCGTGGTCAACGTCGAGCGCTCGCGTGTTTTGCATGACGGCTCCGTCTTCAACTCCAAAACCATCCGGGATGTTGGCCGGGACAGTCACGGCCGCATCCACAATGAGAGAAGGGCGATCGTGCCAGCTTCGTATGATAAGACCCCTCCACTGGCGCGTATCCATGTGTACGATCCAGAGACCCGGATCTCTACCTGGATCGATCCCAAAGAGCAAACCTTCTGGACCCACACCGTGAATCATCCACCTTCAACCGTGCCACCTGCTGTGCGCTTTGCCTCGCCGACCGGCGACGGCCTACCGCACAACGAGTTCGCGAAAGAAGAAGACCTCGGCATTCATGAGATGGAAGGATTGACCGTCCGTGGCGTGCGCGAGATTCAGACCGTCCCGGCTGACAATAAGGGCACAGGGAAAGAGATCGTCATTACCGATGAATACTGGTACTCGGAGGATCTCCGCATCTATGTAATGATCAAGCACAGCGATCCGCGCAAAGAAACCGTGACCATGACGATCACGCAAGTCTCACGCGCCGAGCCGGACCCTGCTCTATTTGAGATTCCACACGGCTACAAGCGAGCCCAGACCGGAAGGGAAACCGAACCGTAAGTTGTTTTTGTTCTGGACGTGTCATCGCAGCTCCCTTTTCCGACCACCGTTACTCCTGTAACGTCCGGCAACGGATTCATAGCCAGCCCCGGTCGCACCTTCGGTGTAAACTCTCAGTAGGATCTTCCTTTACGGGCACATTATGAAACGAATCCCATCTCTCATCCTGCTGGTCGCGTTGAGCGTCGCGTCGTCGATGCCGGCCGCGGCTCAAATCTTCACCGGCCCCAATAGCGCGCGCCAAGCCCAGAAGGCAGGCATCAAGCAGCAAAAAGCGTTAAACAAGGCCTACATCAAACAGCAGAAAGCCGCCAGCAAATACCAGAAGGCGCAACGCAAGGCAGCCCAAAAGGCACAACGTCGCGGCTAAACAGTTGGCCGAAAAACTCGGACTTTGGTTGCCGCAGCGGCACCCGGTGAAGGATCTCGCGCGTAACCCGCCCTACAAAACTAAGCAGGCCTCATCGAAGGGTAAGCGCGGATTTCGGGGGGAAAGTTTAGCGTGATCGCCATAGCCAAGATTGCAGAGGAAATTCGATTTCCACTTGCCGTCGGGGAAGAATTCGGCATTGACCTTGGCCGCATCGAATCCGGACATGGGACCGCAATCAAGACCAAGTGCGCGGGCAGCAAGAATGAAGTAGCCACCCTCGAGCGAACTATTTCGGAAGGCAGTTGCTTCGATCATGTCAGGCTTACCCACGAACATTGAGCGCATATCTTTGTGCGGAAAAAGCTTTGGCAGCTTCTCGTAGAACTCAGTATCCCAGGCGATGATCGCGGTGACAGGCGCAGCCATAGTCTTCTCAACGTTGAGAGGGGCAAGAGCGGGACGCAGACGCTCCTTGGCTTGGGGCGTCGTCAGAAATACAAAGCGTGCGGGCGTCGTGTTGGCGCTCGTGGGGCCGAAAGCGGCCAGTTCGTACAGACGACGCAGTAGCTCGGAAGGAACAGGCCGAGAAAGCCAGACATTATGAGTGCGGGCCTCGCGGAAAATTTGGTCGATGCAATCGCTGGAGACTGCAGTTCTTCGCGGTGCGGAAACGGCGGCAGGTACGTCGGGCATGTCCGGTCCCTCTCGACTCAATTAAGCAACTTGCTACCCGGAATTGGATTGTGAGGCAAGGCGCTTGGATGCAAAACTCCGACAGAGCCGGGATACTTGAACCACGGTCCAATACGCCTTGCTCGTAAATGAGCGAGATGGCGATATTACAACAGAACAGTTATCTCGAACGACAAGGTCCACACTGCTTTGCTTGGGCGCTGCTGCCACCTGGACTACGGGGTCAGCTTCCACACCACTCCGTTTCCGTCTGTGCCGTCCTCGAGCGTTGTGCCGTATAAATTTCCCTTTGCGTCCCGAATCACACCTCCGTACGGAGTAGCGCCGTCCGAGCCAACGAAGCTGTGCAGCAGGGTCAGCATCCCTTTGTTACTCAGTTCGAAAACCGTTCCATCATCGGAGGGTCCGCCCGAGTCGGTATTGCCATAGAAATTACCCTTCGCGTCCAGAATCACGCCTCCGATGGGATTGGCTCCGTCAGACGATCCCCCGGCGAAGTTGTGCAGCACAGTCTCTTTACCCTTCGGGCCCACCTTCCACACCGTTCCCTCGCTGCCAGAACCGCATCTGCTGGTTGTGCCATAGAGATTTCCCTGCTTGTCCATCACCGGAGTTCCGTGCGCATAGCACCCGTCGGTTCCTCCGGCGAAGCTGTGCAGCACGGTCAACTTGTGGCTTGTACTCAACTTGTACAGCACTCCGAGGTCCTGAGTGCCGCCATACGCGGTCACGCCGTAAAGGTTGCCCTCCGTGTCCAGGGTCAACGCAGTATAGAGAGGATCTGACCCGTCTTTCTTGCCTCCGGCGAAGCTGTGCAGCAACTTCTCGTTGCCGTTCTTAGCCACCTTGAATATGGTTCCGTTGCTGGAGGCGCCGCAAGTCGGGGTCGTGCCGTACAGATTTCCCTCTGCATCTCGAACCAGGCCTCCATAAGGATTGCACCCGTCCCCGAATCCTCCCTGGAAGCTGTACAGCACCGTCTCGTTGCCGCTTTTATCCACCTTGAAGACCGCTCCATTTTCGTAAGCGCCGCCATACTGCGTTGTGCCATACAGATTACCTTCCGAGTCGCGGACCACGCCTCCGACAGGAGATCCCCCATCGTTTCCTCCGGTAAAGGAATACAGCACGGTCTCATTGCCCTTGGGATCGACTTTGAACACCGTTCCGTAGCCGGAAGTAGCGCCGGTGTAAGTCGTGCCATATAGGTTGCCGGAGGCGTCCCGCACCAATCCTGCGAAGGGATGTGCCCCGTCCGGCGGCTCGGCGAAGTTGTAAAGAACGGTGAACGTCTGCGCTTGCGCCGACTGGAATGTAGCGAGCAGCAGCACGACCGCTAGCGTCAGCGCGCCACTCACCGCTCGCAGGCTCATTCTCGAAATACTTGGTTGCAGTGTTCTGGTCATCGTAGTCCCTCCCTTTTTACACCGGCGATCCCAGCTTTCCGGCTTCACCTCCGCCGGAGTGCAGACAATCTTGAACTTGTGGACTGGAAGCGCGTCTCATCGGTGCTCCGTCCGAAAAGCTTTGACATTATCCGTCTCTTCGGATCGAGCGTCAACGCTGCGATTTTCCCAACTGACGAGATCAGGCATAGCAGTCAGAACCCCGGCAACGATGCCACGCCCAACCGCAGATCATTTTGGAAAAAGCCGCTGGAAGGTGAACCCCACGCCACTGCGCCAGAAGATTGCGCAAATCACGGGAGGCCGGATACCCGGGAACAAACCGGGAACAAGCAACAGACAACTGGTTTTCAGGTTATCCCGTTGCCTTAAGGTTCACCGCCGCTCAGACGGAGCCAGCCAGCAGTGCCCCCTCAACATCCCTCAATCAGGGTAACCGCGATGTTGCAACAGTGATCCGCATATAGAGAATCGTCGGTCGCAGATAATCGTGTAATCAAGTAAGTATCCGCCAACGAAATCCCACCCAAAACCTATGGCTCTATCTTAAAGACCACGCCGCAGCCGAAACTGTTAGTGCCGCACGACATGTCACCACCGCCGTACGTGGTTCCGTACAGTCTCCCTGACTTGTCCAGTGCCAGTGGTCCCCATGGGTACTTCCCATCACTACCTCCAGCGAAGCTGTACAGGACGGCTATGAATAACAAAGTCAATGATCCCATCGTGGTTAAGGTCGAGCGGGTAGATTCCGTTGGTCCCGATGACTCGTCGGGTCTTGGTGTAAACGATCTTCGCTTCTGAAGGCTGGGCTAAAGCCAGTATTCCGACGCCAGCAGCGCTCGCCGCCAATACGTACATGTTGAGCCTCTGATGAACGGAATCGGACAGATCCGAAGGCGTTCTGGCCGACCGCGAGGACGATTTCATACATCCCTCCCGCCGAACGCAACTATTGTAAGCCCACTGGCAAGTCTTTCCGTGGAGCGAGGCTCAGACTCCGTTGGTCAGCATCGCGAGCCGGTCAACTAAAATAACCAGGCGATAGCGCTCAAAACCCCGTCAACGAGTGCCAAGCCCAACCGCAGATCATTTTGGAGAAAGCTGCTAGAACGTGAATGCCACGCCACCGCTCACCGCTCGTCCTGATTGCATCAGGTAAACGGCTATGCCCATCGCTCCTAGGACGGGAACGTATCCCTGCGCCAGAAGATTGCGCAGATCCCTGGGAGAAAGGCTTCTCAGGAACAGACCGAGAACCGAGAACCGGCAACTGGTTTCTGGTGATCCCGTCGCCTTAAGGTTCACAGCCACGTAGCCGGAGCCAGCTAACAATGACCACTCAACATCCCTCAACGAGCGTAAGAGCGATGTTACACCAATGATCAACCAGTGCTGCGAGATCGGCATTACGCATCGACCGTGCCGCGGGACGAAGCCATCTGGCGCATTGCGCGTCTCGCATCGCCACCTCTGAAACGGACTCGGCTCAGTTCAAGCGATACTACTCAGGCTACAGCCCGCGAAGTATCGTTGCCCCGCATTGCACTAATTGCCCCGGCCTCGTCCCCGTCGATGTCAAAAACAGCGGACAATCTGGTCAGCTGCAGCAGGTCGTGTACCCGCTTGTTCAGGTTCACCAGCCTCAGCTGCCCGCCTTGATTCCGAACGGTTGTGTGAGTCTTCACCAGCTCACCTACTCCTGAGCTGTCGATGTACTGAACTTCACCTAAGTTCAGGACTATTTTCTTGTTCCCATTTTCCGCCAGCTCGCGGACGATCTCGCGAAGCATGACATTACCCTCACCTAGCGTGATCCTCCCGGAGATATCCAGAACTGCGATTTCACCTATGTGGCGAGTGGTCGTTTGCATCTTTAAAGGCGTCCGATTGTGCATGCCGAGCCCCAGCCGGTCGAGGACTTCGCATGCCGAACTCGCAAGTTCAGGTGACTCTGTCCGTACCACAATCAGCGAACGCCCTTCCTTGAGTACCTCCCGGAAGAACCCGATGTCCTCAGCGCCTTCGTCAGTCGTTGTCGGTTTCGGCGCGTCCTTGTCGTGTGCCGTCGCTGAGCCAACCGCGGCGCCCGCACCCGCGCCCGCGAGCCCGAGCAGTGCAGCGGCGCCGAACCCTAGAGCGAATACCGTCCCTATCCCGGGAAGAAGCAGCGACGCAGCCACGACACCGGTTGTCATCCCGGCAGCTCCCCCAGCAAAGCCTCCTACATAGGCGCCGAACTCTTTGGCGATGTTTTTTGCCTCGCTTTCGGACCGCGTTAGAAAGACAATCGATTCCTCCGGCACACCTCGCTCCCCTAACTCCTTGACCGCTCTTTCGGCATGATCCCGCGATGCAAATACTCCGATTGCAGTTTCCACGTGAACCTCCTCGTTAACAGCGGCTGTTTGACGCCTTCCCGGATTCGCCATCCGCACCCGGCACCCGGTTTTGGCGCACAAGACTACCAAAATAAACGCATTAAGCCAAGCAAAAACTTAGGTCTTTCCCGTACCGATTCCACCGGGTAAACGGTGTGTCCACCGCTCCCCAGGGAGGGGAACATATCCCTGCGCCAGAAGATTGCGCAGGGCCAATCGGCCAAGTCAGGATGAGGTCAATAAATAGACCAAGTTCTAGACCAAGACGTCATCCTGAACCGGCGGCGGCCGGTGAAGGATCTCGCGCGCACTGTAACCGCGATTCCGTGCCAACTACCGAAAGTAGCTCGGCGCGCACAGGCATCCTTCCGGACACTTTCTCCTCAGACGTTATGATTCTCAGAATGGCCTAGTGAGTGACATTGCCTGTGTTCTTGGGGGTCTGCGTTCTCAGCAGAAGCCACGCGCCCAATAAGAGAGCAATACCAGGCGTAACAATCCAATTCAGCACGCCGCAAAGCAAGCCAAACCACTGGCGGGGAGATGGGTGACTCATCTTGGTCGCTAATGCCAGCCAGAGCGGGATCATCACGATCGAGGGGGACAGAGCCGCCATAAGGGCTGTCAATTTGTCGCCCCCGGCGCGGCAAGATAAATGCACGCTCGATGCCCCAACTAACGGCAAGGCGGCAAGCCAGAGAAGTTGATACGCGAGCGGGAGTCCCGCGTGGTTTAAAAGCAGCTGCGATGCTGGAAAGGATCTTTGCAACACGAACCGCCACAACATCGAACCAGTCAGGCTCATAAGAGCAGGCAGCCATAGCGTTTTTGTGCGGTTCTTGGTCATGGTCTTGTCATTGCACAGCGTCTGCTCGAGCCGAGCAATCCAGTCATGATTTTGTTCGAGAACGCTCGACAGCCGGGAACTTGCAGAAGCAGAATCGTCGTGGCCGCAGACTGTGCCACTAATCGACAAAGATGTTGTTAAAAGGCCGTTACACTCAAGACCCCCGCATCAGAGGTCAACGAGCGCTATCGGGATGTTTCAACAGTTACGGGAGCGACGCGCTTCGCCAGGCGTACCGAAAAAGAAAGCATCGTAGAAGAATTCTAGTTCGCTTGAGACCTCGCGCCCGCCACCTTCTCCCGCCGCCAGATGGAAAGTCCGGGTGCTCCCAGCGCTAGAGCGCCGAGCGTGGCGGGTTTGGAAGTCGGCATCGGAGTTACACGAGATTCTTCTGGACTGTCTTCATCAGGCCCCTTGGTCTCGCCCGTGACGATGGCCTTGTTGGCAATCGTCTCGTAGGCGTACCCCGTGAGGATTACGTTTGCCGGATTTGTAAAGTTGATCCGCGCCCATCCGAAGTGAATCTTATCTTCAATGATGAACTTCAGACCTAGGTAGCGGTTCTTAACACCCTTGCCTCCGTTATCCCATGGGCCGCGACGGTTTATATGCGCTGAGGTTCCTGAACTCGATCCCATCAGCAGAGTTCCGGTGAGATTAAACTTTCCTTCGACGCCCACGCGTACACCCGCTTTTAGAGCGGCCGCATATCGAACGCCCCATACGCGGTTGCCCTTGACTGCAGGAGCCACATACATACGGCTTACGAAAAATCCAGAGTTCTCGAAGTCGTAGGTGGGAAATGTAAAATCTGCGATCCCGTCGTTATTCAGATCGAGCGCATAAGGAAAAACGCCAAAGTCCGAGATTTGCACGTCGGCGGACGTGTAAACAATCTTCGCCTCGGCCGGCTGGGTCACGGCTAGCAGTCCCACCCCCGCTACGCTGGCCGCACGGGCGTACATGTTGAGATGGCGATTCATTAGCTCGGGCAGCTTGGCGGTTGTTCGGGAATGCTGGGAAGGTGCCATAACTCCTCCTGGGAAATGATTGTCGAAGAGCGACAACATTCTATGCCCTAAACTTCACTACGGGAAGGTGAGCGATGTAACCGGGCCATAGCACTCAAAACCCTGTCAACGAGCGCCAAGCCCAACCGCAGATCATTTTAGAGAAAGCCGCTAGAACGTGAACGCCACGGCCGCCGCTTACTGCTCGTGCCCATTGCACCAGGTAAACGCTGTGCCCATCGCTCCCGAGGACGGGAACGTATCCCTGCGCCAGAAGATTGCGCAGATTCGGACGGCCACTCGACATAACCTGAAATAAGATGACGTCAACAAAATCGACGAGAGCGCAAGAACAAAGACGTCATCCTGAAACCGGCGGCAGCCGGTGAAGGATCTCGCGCGCAGTGACCCAACTCTACGCGATCCCATTCGAGCCCTTGCCCCCCCGGCTCCCGCATACGCAGACGGTGCAAACGCGCAGCGGCCACACTACCTGGGGTCCAGCCTCGTCCGAGCCACAAACCGAGAACCGAGAACCGGCAACCGACAACTGGTTTTCTAGTTATCCCGTTGCCTTAAAGGTTCACAGCCCCTCAGACGGAGCCAGCCAGCAGTGACCACTCAACATCCCTCGATGAGTGTAACCGGATGATACAACAGCTAGGAGCCGTGAGTCGGCCTCCCAGCCACTCGGTGCTCATGCCCCGAGCAGCCGAAGAACTCAGCTCACGGCGTGATCTGGTAGATCACACCCGCGCAGCCGCTGCTGCTGCTGCAGTACGCTGTCGAACCGTAGAGAGTTCCGGCACTGCCGAAAACAAGGCCACTATAGGGAGCCAGAGCGGGGTCGCCTTGGAAGACGTGGAGCAAACTGTACGCCCAGCTTCCATCCTGATTGGGCGACAGTTTGAAAGCCGCGCCTCCATCCGCGGGTCCGCCGGACGACGCCGTGCCATAGAGGTTGCCCGCTCCATCGAAGATCAAGGCGGCAAGGGGAACCCCTAGGTCGATGCTGAACGAGTGCAGCACGCTCTCCGTCCAGCTCCCATCGGTCTTTGGTGTTAGCTTGAAGACCGTGCCGTTGCCATAAGCGCCACCCTGGGTCGTGCCATAGAGATTTCCGACTGCATCGAAGATAAGGCCGGCATAGGGGTTAGCTCCGTCTCTATTGTTGAACGAGTGCAGCACGCTCTCCGTCCAGCGTCCGTCGGCGTTCGGGGTCAGCTTAAAGACAACGCCGCAGCCGTAGCCGCCGCATGCGCTGAGGTCGCCGCCGTCGTCGGTCATGCCATATAGATTTCCGGCCGTATCGAAAATGAGGCCGGCGATGGGCTCTGCTCCGTCGCTGCCGTTGAACGTATGAAGCACTCTCTCCGTCCAACTTCCGTCGGTGTTCGGGGTCAGCTTGAACACAACTCCGCAGCCGTAACCGATGCAAACGGAGCTTGTGAGATTGCCTCCAAACGCGGTCGTGCCATATAAATTTCCAGCCGCATCGAAGATGAGCTCCGCATAGGGGCCCCTGCCGTCTCTATTGTTGAACGAGTACAGCACGCTCTCCGTCCAGCGTCCGTCGGCGTTCGGGGTCAGTTTGAAGACTGTGCCAAAGTTATCGGCGCCACCAGACCCGGTCGTGCCGTAGAGGTTCCCGGCAGCATCGAAGACGAGGCCGGCGAAGGGTTCCGCTCCGTCGCTGCCATTGAACGTGTGAAGCACGTTCTCCGCCCAGCTTCCGTCGGCATTCGGGGTTAGCTTAAAGACGTTACCATTGATGTCAACGCCTCCTCCCACGGTCGTGCCATAGAGATTTCCAGCCGCATCGAAGATGAGGCCGGCATAGGGGGTGGATCCGTCGCTGCCGTTGAACGCACGCAGCACCTTATACTTGCTAGCTGCCCCAGCAGCAGGCGCCAGCACCAGAGTGAACGCGATGACAATCGTCAGAGCCGCGCTGGCGGCTCCCAAGAACTTCTTACAGCTCATGATGTTTCCTCCTTGATGTTGGGCGGCGAATGAAAGCCGATTTATCAACGCCTATCGGCTTGCATGAGATCAATTCCTGTCAGATGTGGCGGCCACAGGGTCCTCGCGTCGCCATATCGACAGTCCCGGCGCTCCCAGCGCCAACATGCCCAGCGTAGCCGGTTTGGGAGCGGGCGAAAGGTGCGTTGCGACAATCGGTTGAGCATCGTCGTCCGGGCCTTTGGTCGCGCCTGCGATGATCGCTTTGCCGGGGATGGTTTCATAGGCATATCCGGTCAGCGTCCCAAGGCTGTGCACTACCCTCACGTTGACGTCCAGCCGTGCCCATCCGTAGTGGATCTTTCCCTTCACAAAGAATTTCAATCCCAAATAGCGGTTCGTGACACCCTTGCCGCCATTAGCCCACGGACCCAGGAAAACTTGGCTGGTCCTGAAGGAGCAGACGCTTTCCGCGGCCATGAGATCGAATTTCGGGGAAAATTTTCGGGCCTTTCCGACACTAGCGCCGGGGCGAATGGCACTCGCGAAGTAGAGTCCGGCAGTAACAAAATGCCCCACTATGGCGTTTTGGCCGTGCCCCGGACGCACGCTCAACCACTGACCAGTGCAGGTCGAGTTGGTGCTGATGTTGCCGAACAGTTCGAAATCTACAATTCCATCGTGGTTAAGGTCGATGGGATACATCGTCGCACCCAATCTGATGTTGGCTGGCGTGTAAACAATTTTAGCCGCCGTTTGCGAAATGGTTAGCATGCCCATTCCAGCTGCACCAGCCGCGAGCGCATACATATTGAGCTGCCGGCGAAGTGACTCGGAAAGGTCGGCAGTTTTACGGGGCCCGGTGGAACGTCGCATAAGGCCTCCCTGGAGAGTCGGTTCATTATCCGCCCCCAAGGATCGAGAGTCAACGTTGCGATTTCACAAGTGACGGAAAAAGCTGCTAGAACGTAAACGCCACACCGCCGCTCACCGCTCGTGCCGATTGCACCAGGTAAACGGTATGCCCATCGCTCCCGAGGACGGGAACGTATCCCTGCGCCAGAAGATTGCGCAGATCGATGATGGCTTCAATGTGGCCGGGGAAGAATCCGGTTCCAGGAATCGGTTGCCGGAAAAAGAGATTCAGGAATGGATCCGCGCGTCCCGCCGACGCGTTGAACATATCGACCGGAGTCAGAGCTTCTCCACTCACCCAACGATAGGACGCCATCCAGCGCGTCTTCGACTTCGGAAGGATGCCGCTGATTTTCCCCGCCGCACTCTGCCGCTGCCGCAACACACTCGATTGCGAAACATTCGCCAGGCTCACATTCGGCTGGGCCAGATCCAGCACGCCGCCATAGGCGTAATCGAATGCGGCTGTCACGTTCGATGTCAACTGGCGTTGCACCACGAAGCGCGCGCCTTCCGTCTGGAAATTGCTCCCCTGATAAGTAAACGTCCCGGAGTACACATCGGGCAGAACCGTTCCATTGTCCGTCGTGAATTCCCCAACCCCGTTCAGCGCCGGATCGGATACGCGGTCCGCGTACGCTGCCAGCTGCAGGCTGGTCTTGCCGATGCGCCGCGAAAGCGAAACCTCGTGGTGATGCGCGTGTTCGACCGTCGGCGAGTACGCCGTCATGCTCACCCGCGGCGTAGACTCGTCCGCATCCATGGGCACCGAGTCAAAACCTTTTTCCAGCCGGCTATCCGGTTCCGACGTAGTGTAGGCATATTCCAGCACCGTGTTCGGCGAGAGATGGAAATCGGCCTCTCCAAATGGACGGAAAGTCGTGACTCTTCCCATGAACTGAATGCTCTCCAGTTCGCTGCCAAACTTGACTTCCAGACGATCGCCTAACCTCATGTCGTCGGAACTCGTCAGCGCCATCGCCTGAAAATTATGCAGTACCAGATCGGGGGCGGGCGCGTTCCACATGGTCACCGCGAAAGATGCACCGGAACCGTCCACAACTTTGTGCTGGAACGATGCGCGCAGAACCGAAGTCGGCGAATTGCTTCCGTATCCCACGTTGCCGCGGAATCCAATCCTGTCGGAAGCGAAAATCGACTTCTCCACCGAGAAGCCCGTGCTCATATCGGCGACGCTGCCAAATCCCTCCGACGGCGCCCCGGTGACAAACGACAGCGTCCCTTTCAGATCCCGATCGCTTTTTTCCGCATCGCTCAACAAAACCAGAGACTGATTATCTGCAGATGGATCGTCGACCAGCCGCAAGATGGGCCGGTTCGAAACCGATCGCAGCACCCACTTCCAATCGTCTCGTTCGGCGGGGGTGTGCGCGGGAGTGATTTGAATGGCATCGAACAACGTGTTCAAAGTCACGTTGACGACGGTATTGCCGCCCGCATGAAGCCCAACGTGCTCCCGCAAGGCGGGTAGAAACGCAGGCGCGGAAATTTTGAGATTGTAAACTCCAGGCAACAGCCCTTCAGCCGCGTAAAAGCCACGCTCGTCGGTGAATACTTTGAGACCTTGTGCCGCCGCCCCCAGCACTTCCACCGCGGCCCCCATCTGCGGACTGCCGCCAGCCGCGCGCACGTATCCCGAAATTGTGCCTGGCCTGTCCACGCTCCACGCTGGAAGCGCCAACCCCAGCATCAGCAACGAGAGCCCAAGCTTGCGGAGTATCACCAGCCCGCCACCTCAAGGGAGACCAAGCGTTTCCGTTTACTCTACGGCGAAAGTCGCCGAAGGGTCTAACGTCTGCTTGGAGATGTTGTCGTTCACTTTGATTTGAATGCGATAAACACCAGGGTCAAGATTGGCGGCCGAAAGAGTTTTCTGCAGGGTCATTTGGTCGCCGATGTTGCCCATCGTGTCCGTGGATTCTACCGTATGAACCACGGCTTTATTGGTCGTCGCATTGATCACATTGTACTCAACCGTCGCCGACGGCTTATGCGTTTTGTCGTCTACACCAAGATTGTAAACCTGCATCCAGAAGTTCAGCTTCTGGTTGCGCTTGAACGTCATCGGCTTACCATCCGCAGGAGGAACCCGCGGCCGTACTTTTGTCGCCCCAATCACAAACATTCCCGTGCCGATGTTCTTCGAGGCTACCGGCTCGACCAGATCCGCCACGATCAACGAAGAAGCGTCCAGCCGGTCATCCGCGAAGTCCGGAACTTGAATCCCCTTGCTCCACGTTCCCACCCGGTCGCCGTTCACATCTTTTACCACGATGTCCACGCGATAACGCCCCGGCCGCAGCGGTATCGCCTTCCAGTAAACTTGCGAATTTTCCGCCGCCTTGGCCAGCAACTCGGCAGGAATATCCGCCTGCACTGTGTCTTCAAAAGTCTGCGCGATGTGCCCGCTCAGCGTTGTAACCCGCCCGAAGATGTTGACCACCCCGCGCTGCACTCCATCTTTGTTCGCGAATGTGATATCGCGGTTTTTCAATTGCACGGTGAAAGGAACCAGTACGGTATCGCCCGTGATTTTCACGAAGTCCGCGCGCACATCGAACGGCATCAAGTTCATGCTGATCTTGTGGCTGACCACTTCCTCCAGATCCTTGAACTTCACCGGCGGAGGCGCCGTCAGTTTGGCAAACCGCTCCAGGCGGTCGAATTCTTTGCTCGCCTGCGATGTGCTGTCCGGCCCCGGTCCCAGAGTCTCCAGTCCATTGCTGGTAAAGCGATCGGCTTTGCTCGCCATCCCCATCTGCTCGTAAAGCGTCTCTCCGCCATTGGGCGTGTGCAGCAGCGCATCTTTCTCGCCGCGGTCGATGGTCATGTGATAATCGCCGCACATGCAAGTGTCGACGAACTCGATTTCCACTTCTTGCCCAATGCCCTCGATATAGCGATAGCGCCAGTCTTCAAACGGAAACGTTGAAGTGGTCCCCCCGCCTTCTTCGATAGGACGGTCGTAGGTCCCCCCACTGGGATGAGCATCAATCTCGTCCGCCGCCCCATACATGATATAGATGCGGCCGCGGTCGGTCTTCCAGCCGGGGAGGCCCGCGGCGAAGTGTTCGTTGGCGTATTCTATGCGGCGGTAGTGCTCTTCTTTGAATTCGTTTTCTTCGGTGTCCGGGGTGGGATCGCGGCGCTGCCAGAAGGCTTCGATGAACTGATCGCGTTCTTCGTCGTTGGAGAGTTGCTTGAAAGCTTTTCGCTCTTCGTCCGAGATAATGTAGACGACGTCTTCGTCCAGCCACTTCTTGTAGGTCTTGCTGAGTTCCTGCTTCAGAGCTTTGGCGTTTTCTTTCTTTTGCTTTTCGCTGATCGGGCGCTTCAGGGGATCGGCGGTCTGAGTTGAATTTGTCTGGGCCGGAGTGGTTGCGGGAGCGGCTTGGGCTGGGGCCGGGGCTTGTGCTTGATCAGGGCTGGCTGGCTTGGCATCCTGCTGCGCGGCTGCGAACAAACTGATCCCAAAAAGGGACAGTACTAGAACTAAAGAAGATGAAAGAAGGCCGCGACGTAAAGCTACCTGGAACATAGAAGGGGTACTCCTCGCACACACACTATCTCGTGCATAACATTCTATGTCTTCGGGTACCTGAAGGCAAGGCTAACCCGCACGCACTAAACAAATTGTAGGATGCAGGCAACCTTGAAAGAGGTGCCTGCCTCGGCGGGTTAGCTTCCGGCGTTTTCAGGCTTTACCAGGCGCGCCGCGCCTTCTGGTTTCGTTGAACGAGGGCGCTAACCAGTCAGGGCACGAAGGTCCACAAAGGAAAGCACATAGGTGCTTTGTTCAAGGTTCAAAACGGGATTATTTATTCGCTGAAGCTAGAGCGTACTTCGCGAGGATCTTTGCCGTCTGCTCATCCATCGTTTGCTGATTCATTGTCTGCTCATTCATAGCAGGCTGCCCGTCTGGCGGGATGGCTTTGCCTGCCAGGGTTTTGGTCTTCAGCCCGATGTAGACGGCGTTGTAGGCGGTATCGCCGAGGTTTTCTACTTTGTGCTTAAACGCCGGGTACCATCTGGACTCGCCGGGTTTGGCGAAGACTTCTTTTACCTTTCCGTCTTCGTCGGTGAAGCGGAGGTGTCCTGCGGTCAGAACCACCACGACTCCACCGGGATGGTCGTGCAGGCCGGACTTTTCGTGTGGGCCATAGTGAACATCGACCACCTGCACCCATTCATTCTCGAATGCCAACTTGTAATGCTGGGGTTCGACTTTTGTGGGATCCTGAGCCAAGACAGCGTGAAGAGCCAGACACACAAACAGCACCGTCCAGAATAGCCTGGAAAACATTCCTGTCCTCCTGTGCGCGCGAGCTTTAGAAATTCTGCAGGTTTGGGCAACGCTACTCCGGGCTCAAGACGCTGTCAACGAGCGAAACCGAAAACGACCCAAAGTGGTTAGTCGGGAAAATCTTGTCAATAGGCAAAAGCTACACGAATGAGGTTAAGTCATTGCATCCAATCCAAATATAATTCTGGCAAACATGTCATAGTTACCTATTTCGTATTGATATAATAGAAGTAGACAAGTCAAAGAAAGGAACGCGGCCTCTCCAGGCCGCGTTTTTTATTGCCCAAAATGAAATCACCCGAGAAATTCAAAGATCATATAAGGAATTGTAAGCGTCGAGGCGAATGGGCGGAACTCGAGTTTATGGCGCGAGCCGCCAAGGAAGGTTTACGCATGGCCAAGCCGTGGGGAGATTCGTCGCGCTATGACGTAGTGGTTGAAACCGGCGGGCGCTTCCTGCGGGTTCAGGTCAAGTCAACCGCGAACCGTCAGGCTAACGGCGGATACGTCTGCGGCGTCCATCCCAGCCCTGGCAGTGAACTTTACAAGCCGGGAGACTTTGATTTTCTGGCGGCCTATCTCACTCCTGAAGACGTTTGGTTCATCATTCCGGGGGGATTGATCTTCCGTCCGAAGAGGAACTCGATCACGCTGTACGCTGACGGCCTGGCGAATGAGTGGACGGCTTATAAAGAGGCTTGGGACTTGCTGCGCAATCACCGATGCCGGACAGAACCATAGCTCCAAGCGGTTCAATGCGAAGCAACTATCCCGAGCCTGACACGGGTGCAGTTTGGCCGTCAAGTCAGCCTTGAAGCGGGCTACCCGCAGCCTAAGAACTGACAATATTTTAACATCCGGCAGCTTCGAAAAAAAACACGATGCAGTAACCTAATGGCATGGTTTGGCACTCAAGTTGCTTCGAGGTTCACAAGTGCTGCTTCGGAGGGGGGCGCGCTTGAGCCGTGGCTATCCGTTACGTCGGTTATCTTCGCGCGAGTGGCGGCTAGGCCTACAGTACGAAGGAGCGAGGAAGCGGCCGGCTTAGCCGCTCGCGTGGGATGAGGCGAGGCGGAATCGCCTTGCAATTTCCTATCTGGTTTTTAATGAGGCGTCTAAAAATGAGCACATCTTCGAGGACTCCGCTGGAAGTTGCGATCCTGCATTTGCTGGAGAACGGGCCAGCAGGCAACTTGCCCGAAATAGTAAGACAACTCCGTTCCTTGGCGGATGATGCCTCTATCAAGGCAGCCTTGCTGAGGCTGAATTCTGAGGGACTGGTGGAGATAACCGCAGAGTGGACGTTTCGTGCCACTGCTGCAGCCGCGGCAAGCTAATCTAGGCCGGAGATTTTCTTCTTGCGGTCTTACCCGTTTAGGTGACAGAATACCGCTTCCCCCGGATCGAAACTTTGGGTCACGCAATCTAACCTAAAATGACTGGCGAAATGGATCGAGCCACAGAAACCACGCTGGTAGTATTGCGGGCGGGCGGAGTCGAACTACCTTTTGCGGATCTCGTCCGGTGTGTAGCCAAGGAGACCTCGCTTGATGAGGCGACTGTCAAAGCATCGATCCTGCGGCTCAACTCTGAAGGAAAAGTAGAGGTCACCGCTGACTGGACGGTTCGTCGGCTGATAGAGTTGCCAGTTGCGGCAGCGGCCTGAGAAGAGATACTTTGTCTCAAAGCCTAACCTCTTCAGGACGGCGCCAGGAGAGGCGTACAGTCGAAGGTAAGCCCCCCGATTATCGGAAACCCGCCCAACGCGACCACGACAGAATTCTGTACTCTTCGGCCTTCAGAAGACTTGGCGGTGTGACCCAGGTCGTTGCGGCGCACGAGGGCCACGTCTTCCACAACAGGCTTACACATTCCATTCGAGTAGCACAGATCGCGCGAAGACTCGCCCAAAAATTTCTGGGCGAAGGAGCGGAAAAGGCAGAAGCCGTCGGAGGCATAGACCCCGATGTCGCCGAGGCAGCTGGCTTGGCTCATGACTTAGGCCATCCTCCGTTCGGGCACATTGCCGAAGAAGAACTCCGGTCTTGTGTTGCCGAAGGAAGACACATCTGGGACGGGTTTGAGGGGAACGCACAATCTTTCCGAATTGTCGCCAAACTGGCTCTCCGCTCACCGGAGGTCCCAGGATTGAATCTTACACGTGCGACGCTGAACGCACTCCTCAAGTATCCGTGGACACGCCAATCAGGAGGGTCTCAGTCAGACAAATACGGGGTATACCAGTCCGAGATTGCTGATTTCAGATTTGCGCGTGAGTTGCAGCCGGCGTCCGATGACGAGCGCAAGTGTCCAGAAGCGGAAATAATGGATTGGGCAGATGATGTCACGTACGCGGTCCACGATGCCGAGGATTTCTACCGGGCTCGGCTGATTCCTCTCGACAGACTTGCGTCTCTCGACGATGGTTCAGAACGAAAACGATTCTTCGATCAGATGTATCAGCGACCGGAATTGACGAAGCGAATGGGATCTGAGCCTCGTGTCCAACTGGAGGATGCGTTTTTGAAGGTCATCACGACGTTTTCGATATCCGAACCCTACACTGGAACTCGCGAACATCGATCCAGGTTGCGTGACTTCTCCTCGAACCTTATCAGTCAGTTTGTTGATGCAATCGAGTTGCATGTTCCGTCGAATCAGAGTGAAGCATTTGTGAAGATACGGCCGCTGCAAAGACTCCAGGTCCGAGCATTGAAGGCCCTAACTTGGTTCTATGTGATCTACAACCCGGCGTTGGCAACGCAGCAATATGGACAACGAAAAATAATCCGAGAGCTCTTCGAAATATTCGGGAATGCAGCGGTTGCGACTAAGGATGCCGAACGAAACATCATCCCCTTTGCATTCCGGGACGAAATGCTATCGGCGAAGGACAAGCCAGACTTAGTAACTCGAGTAGTGACCGATCTGCTTGCCGGGATGACTGAGCAGGGAATGGTCAAGCTCTACCTCCGGCTAACCGGGATCGACATGGGGTCTGTTCTCGATTACCTATATAACAGCTGATTGATGATGAACCGGCAAGATATTCGGTCGAGAGGCATGGGGCTGGCCCACCTTTACGTTTTTTTGTAAAGGTGGGGACCACAAGGTCGGATGTCACAGCTTTTTCTTTGCGGACGACAGTCAATCGGTGGGGCGAGATAAGATGAAAATCCCGGCATCGGCAGCATGAGTTCCCACCTTTACAAAGAACGTAAGGGTGGGCCAGCCACCACTGCGAATACGTTCAGCTGAGGAAAAACGCCGCCCAAGCGGGAGCTTCGGACGGGGCACCCTCGAGAGTTAATCGAGCACGTTTGTCCGAGCCACCCGCCGGGGACGCCGTCAAGGCACCTCATAAAAGAAAACTGCTTTCACTTCAAAAACGTGCCCTTCCCAAACATCCGGCAGATTGCGTTTGTAGACGCGCAGCTGAACTTGTTCGGCTGGTGAAGCGATTTGTTCAAATTAACCACTTAGGTACTGTGTGCAATTGTGTATGAGCTTTATTGAGCAGCCAAGCCTGATTCCTGAGCCGTATGATTTAGCCTCTTTTTCTAGGAAGGAGAACGCATTCCGCGTTAATTGAATCCGCCCTGAGGAGACAAATGGCGAACAAACCTACTCTCGGTTTCAGTCCCGCAGTTTTCCGCAGAAAGTTCCGTTCTGGGATGGGTGTTCGGAGCTACCGAGACAACGAGGTCATTTTTGCGCAAGGGGATATCGCCGATGCTGTGTTTTACGTCCAGAGCGGCACGGTGAAGCTCACGGTGGCCGCCACGCGTAGCAAGAAAGCCATAATCGCCATCCTACTGCGAGGCAGTTTTTTTGGCGAAGGGTGCCTAGCGGGGCAATCGCTGCGGATGTACACGGCCCGCTCAATTGGGCAGTCCAATGTCAATCGTCTGGACAAGGAGAGCACGGTTCGGACGCTTAAGCGAGACGCGCAGTTTGCGGCCCTGTTCAATGGATATCTGCTTTCCCGCGTCATTCGGGTCGAAGAAGACTTGGTAGACCAATTCTTCAATTTCAGCGAAAAGCGACTGGCACGAGTGTTATTGCTGTTTGGGCAAATAATCAAGGAGTCAAAACCGGAACACCCCTTGAAGGTGAGCCAAGCAACCCTGGCGGAGATGGTTGGTACCACGCGCGCAAGAGTAAGTAAGTTTATGAATGCGTTCAAGAAAAAAGGCTTCGTCAGCTATAACGGCGGCTTGCAAATAAATAGCGCACTTATCAGTTCCTTTCTGCAAGATCGGCCCATGTCCGTTATCAGGAGAGCGTAGACCGTCCAGATGGGCTCCCCTCAACTGGTGACCCGCCTTTTGTACTTGGAGGTTTGTGTGACAAAAGAACCTGGCCCAAAGCAGATACTCGCTGTTCGCTGTCCGACCTGCGGAGCCGCTCCGGGGGAGAAATGTGAACTTAGCACCGGCCAATCGCGCACCAGCCCGCATCGCGACCGCCGATTCATCGCAAAAGATTGAGCCGAACTCTGCCGTCAAGGATTTCTGCTGAACGTACTCTGTGGTTTCAGCGGTCTTCTTCATTTGTGTGCCAGAGAGGGATAACCCCATCCTGCCAAGCGGGACATTGTACAAAATGTGTCTCGACCGTCTCTAATCGGGCCGCTTCGTGCCATTGACGCCCAGCCGCACGGCGACTAGATTCGCAGAGAGTGAAGAGAGTGATGTGAACCAAAGGGGTACCGCGTGACGAAGCTGAGGACGATAGTGACCGTGGCGGACATACTGGAGCGGGAACTCCAACCTACGATCAAAGAATGGCTGAGGCGGGTGAATCTGGTTCCAGAGCTGACCGACATTCCACTAAGCGACGCGGACCGCACAGGCCATCTGTCCATGCTGTACTTCGACGTGATTACCCGCCTGCGCCTTGCTAAGGATGCCCAGTTCCCCGTCTCCGCTGCCGCTGCCAGGCACGGACAAACACGTAACGAGCAGGGCTACTCTCCGGCCATGCTGGTTGAGGAGTCGCGATTGTTCGAGGTCGCGACATTCGAAACATTACATCTCCATCGTAGCGAACTCGATGAGAAGCATGTGCTCTTAGACGTAATAGTCATCGCGGACGAGGTGGACGCGCAACTCACGGAAACCGTGCGCAGCTTGATAGAGGCGAGAGCCGCTGAGGTCGCAAGCGTAGCAACGCACTGTTAGGAGAACCACCCATTTGACAGCCCGGCGAGGCAGCATTGTCGACTGAGGACCTTGTGCGGTCGGGGCTGGCCCACCTTTACGCTTTTTGTAAAGGTGGGGACCACAGGGTCGGATGTCACCGCTTTTCTTTGCGGACGGCAGTGAGCTGGACTTGTGTCCAACCATCCCCGGCGCCATTGCGGGACGAGTGAGCTGCACTTCATCGCCTGGAGCAGCTATTGGAGTTATGTTTTTTAGGAAGAGGGTGCGGTGCGAATCAATCGGTGGGGCGAGGCCAAGATTAAAACCCCGGCGTCGGCAGCATGAGTCCTCACCTTACAAAGAACGTAAAGGTGGGCCAGCCACCACTACGTATGCGTTCAGCTGAGGAAAAACCCCGCCCAAGCGGAGCTTGGACGGGGCACCCTCGAGAGTTAATCGAGCGCGTTTGTCCGAGCCACCCGCCGATTTCGCACTCGTCGCGATTGTCGTAGCGAGCCAACTGGGATCAGTGAACAGAAATCAGGGATCGCAAATTTCACACTTGACATTGACAGATAATCCACTACCATACGGTTGTGGATAAATTAGGCACAACGTTTGCCGCCTTGTCCGATCCAACCCGGCGGGCAATGATCGAACGACTCTCCCATGGGCCCGCCTCTGTGCATGGATTGACGGAACCATTTGCACTTTCGCAGCAGATGATTTCAAAACATATCGCCTACCTGGTGCGGGCGCGGATTGTGATCAAGACGAAGCGTGGACGAGAGAGTGTGTGCAGGCTTAGGCCAGAGGCGATTAAGAAAGTCAGCGACTGGGCGTTTAGCTATCGCCGCTTCTGGGAAGAGAGTTTCGACAAGTTGGATGCAGTTGTGAATCAAATGAAAAAAGCGGAGGCCAGAGATGACAAAAAGCACGGTGAACGAGATAGAGAGGATGGTCGTCACAAGAGTTTTTGATGCCCCACGCGAGTTGGTGTGGAAGGCGTGGACAGACCCGAAGTACGTGATGCAGTGGTGGGGGCCGAAGGGTTTTACTTCGCCGCTTTGCAAGATGGATTTTCGTGTGGGAGGAAAATTTCTCTTCTGCATGAGGACGCCGGATGGGCAGGAGGGCTGGAATGCTGGGGAATACCACGAGATTGTTCCGCACGAGAAGATCGTTTACTCCATGTACTTTTCCGACTCGAAGGGAAACAAGGTTGAGCCTGCGGACTATGGAATAGAACATGAGGTCATAGACGATGCGCACGACGTGGTTATTTTTGAGGATTTTGGAAACGGCCAGACGAAACTCACCTTCATTGGAAGTGAACCCATGGCGAGCGCGAAAAATAGCGGTCAATTGGAGGGCTGGAATCAGCAACTCGATAAAGTTGCCGCAGTTGTTGCGGGGCTGACACAGGCGAAATAAGAAGCTGAAGCTTTGATGGTCGTCATGTGCGAGCTACAGAACGTAACTGAGAGGGCGGGATGAAAAGGATGAAGGCGGTTCGAGGGGCGGTGCGGCGAGGCTTGCTGGCGGCAGCGGCGCTGGCGGGGATGGTGATTCTGGCGCTGGCTGCGGGAAGCGGGACGAAGCCGGGGAACTCGATCGACTTGGTGCTGCGGGAGGCGGTGGAGCAGAAGAAGGCACCGGGGGTGGTGGCGATGGCGTCGCGGGGAGACGAAGTCATTTACCAAGGGGCGTTCGGGAAGCGCGCCAGCACGAAAGAGGTTCCGATGACGCTGGACTCGATTTTCCACATCGCTTCGATGACCAAGGCGGTGACGGCGGTGGCGGTGCTGCAACTCATTGAGAGCGGGCGGGTGAAGCTGGACGAGCCCGCGGCGACCTATCTCCCGGAACTGGCGAAGGTGCAAGTGCTCGAGGAATTCGATCCGGCGACGAAAAAGGCGAAGCTGCGGGCAGCGAAGACGCCGCCGACGGTGCGGCAATTGCTGACGCACACTTCGGGGTTTGGCTACGACTTTTTCGATATGCGGCTGCACGAGTACGTGGAGGCGGGACTGGCTCCCGCGATTACGGGGGATAGCGACGCGTTTCTGAAGGCGCCGCTCATGTTCGATCCGGGAACGCACTGGGAATATGGAATCAGCTACGACTGGCTGGGAGAACTGGTGGAACAGGTGAGCGGGGAGACGCTGGAGGAATATTTTCGGCGGCACATCTTCGAGCCGCTGGGGATGACGGACACGTTCTTCAACGTTCCGGCGGAAAAGCAGGCGCGGGTGGTGGCGCTTCAATTGCGGCAGGCGGATGGGAGTTTTGTAGAACCGCCGCCGCAGCCGATGAAGCCGGTAAAGTTCTTCAGCGGCGGCGGCGGCCTGTACTCGACGGCGGGGGATTACTTGAAGTTCGAGCGGATGGTGCTGAACGGCGGGATGTTCGGCGGGAAGAGGATTCTGCGGGCGGAGACGGTAGCGGAGATGAGTCAGAACCAGATCGGCGAGATGAAGCTCGCGGAGTTGAGGAGCACGATTCCGCAGTTGATCAAGAATCCCGTTCGCTTGCCGGGTTCGCCCGACAAGTTTGGATGGGGATTCGGAATCAACAGCCGGGCGGTGGAAGGCGGGCGCGCGGCGGGGTCGCTGGCATGGGACGGCATCTTCAACACGTTTTTCTGGATTGATGTTTCCCGGAAAACCTGCGGGGTGGTGCTGATGCAGACGCTGCCGTTCAGCGACGATGGGGCGCTGGCGGCGGAGGAGGAGTTCGAGCGGGCGCTCTACGCAAGCGCGGCGAGGTGATGCTCTGAGCGATCATCACCTGGAGCAGCTATCGGAGTTATGCTTTTAGGGAGGTGGGCGCGGTGCGAATCAATCAGTGGGGCGAGGCCAAGATGAAAACCCCGGCGTCAGCAGCATGAGTCCCCACCTTTACAAAGAACGTAAAGGTGGGCCAGCCACGTAAACCTGTCCAGACTCCTCTCCTGGCGTGGCTTTTCCGTTGTGGATTATTTTCAGGTCTGTCCGTGATCTGGATAATCCAGCCGCTCAGACGACTTCCGTGCCGACTGGCAGTTTTCCCAGTTTTTCTGGTGGTGCGGTGCTGATACCGTTGTTTGCTCAAAGTGTGTGGATTGGAAGGACGTGAGCCGGGTGAGTTGCCTCTGAGCAGCCGAAGGTTCAAAATTCTTGATTCAAAAGCGAGGGTCGATGAAAAACTACAAGGCTATTCTCGGATTGTTCAGCACTTTGTGGCTCCTGACGTTCACTCCGCCAACCATGCACTCACAAGACAAGAGTGCTGGCACAGTTCAAGTCCACCTGGTTGCTACCAACGAGGCCCAGCATGGTGACCAAGTTCCAACTCTGCAGCAGGGCGACGTAAAAGTGAAACAGGGCAAGAGTTTGCTGAAAGTGAACCAGTTGATCCCGGCCAAGGGCGACAATGCCGCGCTCCAGCTATTTATTCTGATCGACGATACCCTTGACACGGGGGTTGGAAACAATCTCAACGACATTCGGGATTTCATCAAGGCTCAGGCTTCGACGACCATGATTGCTGTCGGCTACATGTCGAATGCCGCCGTCCAGGTTACCCAGAACTTCACCGCCGATCATGACCTCGCGGCCAAAGCTCTCCGCCTACCTCGCGGAAGCTTGTCGACGATGGATAGTCCGTATCTGTCTCTGATCAGTTTGGTAAAGGGGTGGCCTCAGCAGAATGTCCGGCGTGAAGTTCTGATGGTTGCTGACGGCATTGACCGGCTTCGCGGAGCGCTGCCCGCGCGCCCGATAGGTCAGCCCATGACCCCCCGTTCGGGACGCGTCCCAGTGGGATCTCCGCTACTGGGCCCTGACTATGGGTCGGTGTATCACAGCATGCCAACCATGAGCCCCGACGTGAACTCCGCTAGCGAGATCAGTCAGCGCTACAACGTGATTGTCTACTCGCTCTATGCCGTCGGCGTCGGACGAGCTGCCCGAAGTTCCTGGGATCTGCAACTTGGCCTTTCTGGCCTCACTAAGCTCGCCGATGAAACCGGCGGCGACAGCTTTTCTCTTGGCACTTCATCTCTGGTCAGCTTCAAACCCTACCTGGACCGGATGCAGAAGATATTCGACAACCAGTACTACGTAGTTTTCCAGGCTGCGCCGGGAAAGAAAGATGGCTTGCAGCGTGTCAACTTAGCCACAGAAGTGCCGAATTCCGAGATCGCCTCTGCCGACAACGTCTGGGTTCCGGCAGGCAAATAGGTAATTGCACGAAAGACCTCAAGTCCTTGGTGGCTGGCCCACCTTTACGTTTTTTGTAAAGGTGGGGACCACAAGGTCGTAAAGGTGGGCCAGCCACGCTGAAACTAAGGTCACTTGCGCCTGTTCCTGTCTGGTGGTGCAATTCACTCTATGAGGAAGATATGCTCCAAATGTATTCGTTTTATCCTCAAAATCATCCCGCTCCTTGCTCTTAGTCTCTGCGTAGCGCAGTCCGAACCACATGATGCGTCTAAACAGCAAACGATTTTTTCAGCGGGAGAAGAGTTCGAGCACCCCGTCGTCCTTCCTTCTGCAGCTTTGAAGGCGCTTGAGACCTCAAAGCTGTCTGCCGAGATGCTTCGTGATTGTGCACTAGACGAAGGCATAAAAGTCAGCGAGATCCCTGCGTCGTGGTTCGTGGGCTCTTGGATCGAACTCAGTCGTGGTCGTTCATCCGGGATGGTAGTAGGAGCCAAACCCGTTTGTTTCTGGGGCGCACACATAACCCAGTTCTGGTTGCTGTCGAAGAACGGGGATGACTACAACGTAGTCTTCACCGGAAGAGCAGACGCATTTGAGGTGCTATCAAAACGGACGAACGGCTACTGTGATGTAGAGTTGATTTTTGCAGGGCAAGCCGGAGCTGAAATAACGTCCGTGACATTCGAGTACGCAAACGGCGAGTACACAGAGTCGGACAGCAGAAACGAGCGTCCATACAACAATTGACGAAAAATCCCGATTACGCTCATTGACCCAGCTTCTGGGGATTTGAGAGCTGTGGCCAGCCACCTAAGGTTTTTTGATTCCAAACAGGGTTATTCGGTCGTTACTCCTCATCCTTCTTCAGGCCGAAGGCGTACACGGTGCCGAAATACACCACCCCGTTCGCCACGGCGGGCGAGGACGCCGCTGAGCCGGTGTGGTAGCTCCATTTCTGGTGGAGGTTCCCAACATTGTTGACGCCAAGCACCTTCTCACACGGGTTCCGGCGCTGCATGTTGGTGCGGAGGAACTCGCTCCAGTTGTTGATGCAGTTGCCCGCTGGCCGCTGAGCCCATGCCACGGACACGAAGCAAGCACAGAGAATTAAAACCAAGATTCTGAGTCGTTTCATCGAGAATCTCCTTGTTGGTTGGCGTCAAATAGGCACATCGCCATCTAGGCACATCACCCTCGCACTCATTGACGCTTGAAACGGAGTTTCGCTTGATGACATGGACCTCCTCGGGATGGCGCGTCCGTGCGCGACTATGCCCTACAGTGTCTCTGGATCGCGAAGCGTTACAGCTACATCGCTCGGGCTTGACCCAATGTTTGCCGGAGACACGAGCTGCGTGGTGCGCGGATTCCCCCGTCGTGAAAATCTCCCTACCGTCAGTGACTATAAGGATCGGCGCTGACTGTTCCGCATGGGGCAAACACGCGACAAGGGGGGAACTCGGGGACAGATGGGGCTAGCTCCGACTTTGGCGGCAACAATTAGGTGAACGTCCCGTCTGTCCCCGGATGTGTCTGTCCCCGGATGTGTCCTTGCGCCCCGCAGTAGCGAGAAGGTGAAAGGTGATCGGACACGTGTCCGATCACCGGTTGCGTCAGGCATGGCGAGTTCCGTTCTGGATAACGCAATCGCCGGCACGACTTTCAGTAGAAACAGCGAACCCTGGCGAACCCTTCCTCGTGCCTCACCGGTAGGGCGCGACGCTTCGCCAGTTAAGCGGAAGCGGAGTCGGGGGGCGGATGGTCGTCTGATCTCGGCGATCACTTCCTTGCGTGGAACCCTCGGGAGCACCTTCGCTAGCAGCTTTTGTGGATATCGTGAAGATCACTCCGCAACCAGTGGGCGCATCACACGTGTCATTCCCGCCTCCTTCCGTACCACCGAACAAGCTGCCATTGCTTGCCTGAAGAAGCGAGGCTGCGAGATAAGACCCATCGGCCTGACCGTCGAAGTTGTGAAGCACGGTGAATTCCCCTGCATGGGTCATTTGGAAGGCCGTTCCCCAGCCTCCGGTTCCACCAATGTAAGCGGTTCCGTAGAAGTCCCCATTCGTGCCTTGAATCACGCCTGCGTAAGGGATTGCGCCATCATTGCATATCCCGGTTTCGCAGAAGTTATGCATGGTAGTGAGCTTTCCATGCAAACTGATTTTGTAGATTGTGCCGCTGTGCTCCGTGCCGCCATTATCGGTTGTGCCATACAAGTTTCCGTCCTTACCTTGTGCCAGTAAGGCTTGCGGAACCGCGCCATCATTGCAAGTGCTGGTTGCGCAGAAACGATAAAGAGTGGTCAACTTGCCCGTGGGGGTAATCCTGAAGACGGAGCCACAACCGTCCAAGGGGCACGATGTACTGTTATGGTTTCCCCCCTCGGCCGTGGTTCCATAGAGATTTCCATCCTTGGCCAGTGTCAAGCCGATGTAGGGGAATGAGCCGTCGGTGCAGCCGGTCTTGGAGCAGAAGCTATAAATTGTCGTCAGCCCGGCAGTGGCAGTAAATTTGAAAACTGTGCCATTGTTGTGGGCGCCGCCCCCAATGGTTGTCCCATAAAAAGTTCCGTCACTGGTTTGCACCAAGGATGATTGAGGCTCGGCGCCGTCCGTGCAGCTGGCCTTGGAGCAGAAAGTATAAAGCAAGGTGAATTTCCCACTGGGCGTGATTTCGAAAATCGTGCCTGCTCCATTCTTTCCGCCCCCGCTGGTGGTGCCATAAAATTTGCCGTCAGCAGCTTGCATCAACCACGCTGGATTCATACCGTCGGCGCAGCCGCTTTGCGAGCAAAAGCTGTGAAGCACCTTGTAAGCGCCCTGACTGGTTAACCGGTAAATCGTGCCGTCATCCGAGGCCCCGCCAAACACAGTGGCGCCGTAAAAATTGTGATCAGTAGCTTCGATGGGTGGACCAAACACTGATCTGCCATTGGTCTGATTGAAGGTCACGATCGCTTTGAAAGTTTGGGCTTGCAATCCAATGGCGAAGACAGCACAGAGACAAAACATCCCACAAATCGTTCTAAACATCGAAATCCTCCGTAACACCGGATAAAGCCACGGTCGGTTCGCCGCCAGTTGGCACCGCTAGTCGCAGTGACTCGGAGCGCAGAGAGCACTTCCAAATTCCTGCACACGACTTCCGCTATGGCCCTGCCATCTATAACACTAAAAGACGTTAGATCAGGCGATCGGTCTCAAGAAAATGTTGGGCAATGTGCTTCCCCCTGGCAGATTATGTGCAAGTTGCTGCACTCCGGACTTGGCCAAACAAATACGATGTAAAAGTAGTTCTGTAGGCAGCCGCCCTTGCGGCACTGTCTATTCTGACAGTTATCGTCTCTCCACGCTGAGCATATCCTCCCAGGGTAAGTCGAAGAGGACAGCGCATATGAGGCTGCGTCTGAATCGTTTCAATTTCGTTCCGTGTCTGTTCGGCGTCGTGATCGCAATGTTGCTGGGAAATGTTCATGCCCAGAAGACATCTGTCCCAGCCGCGTTCTCGTTTGATGTGTACGGGGACTCGCGATCGATGATGTACCTCCCGCACAAGGCCGACCAGGAAGCAGAAGCCCGCGAGCTCATGGTCGACATGTTCGAACTGGCAGTTCCGCCGGAGCTCGCGGCGGGAGTGGTCCAGAAATACGTTAAGCTGACTTATGACCCAACCAGCAAGGAACTGGTGCAGGTGGTCATGCCTTACATGACCGCCAGCGAAGTGACCACGCTAAAGTTCGACCGAGGCTGGGTCACTGAGGCTTCGGTGGAGGACGTGAAGCTCCTTCCGGGCGTGAGCCGCATCATGTATCGCGCGGCGGGCGGCGAGTGGGTTGCCCGCGAGGTGGTGAAGGATGTCCAGAACGGGCAGGCCGACTTCATTCTTAGTACGGGTGATCTGGTGTGGTGGGGAAAGCAGGGGGATAAACCATCCGACAGCCCGTACTGGAGGCTGGTAAACAAGGACGTGCTCGAGCAGTTGCCGCATCCAGATAGAAAGATGAAGGAAGCGGGCCTGGATGGGCGCATATTTCCCGCTGTCGGAAATCACGAAGTGTGGGGCGACACCGACGTGGAAGGGTTGCTGACTCTATTTCCGTATCTGAAGAAGATGGGAGTTTCCGACAAGAAATTCATCTACACGTTCGATTACCAAGGCGTTCGTTTCATCTTCCTTTGGACCGGAGGATACGACGAGAAAGAGCCTTCGGCGTGGAACGCAACCGAGCCCGTCTATGAAGAACAGATGAAGCAGCTCCGGGCATGGCTGGACGAGGCCAAAGCGAAGAGCATCAAGAAAGTCTTCATCTCTTTCCACGCCCCTGCCTTCGCAAGCTGCGGTCTAGGCCCTATCCCGGAAGCGCAGAATCCTCACAAAACGATTGCCGCTTACGCTAAGGACCTGGATATTGTGGTCTTCAACGGGCACGTACACACGACCGAACTCTACCAGGTCGACGGCGTGAAATACCTGTTGCTGGGCGGCGGTGGCGCGGAACAAGACCCGATCCTTCCGGGCAGGACGCACAACAAGCTCCCCGAGGGCTACCCCCAAGATCTGTACTGGAACGGCGAAGACCCCAAGGAGGAATACAGCTACCTGCACGTGGACGTTCTACCGGGACAGCCAACGAGGCTTACACTCAATCGCTTCCGGCCGTGGTCGGCTCAGCCGTTCGAGGCAGTGGAATTGTTCAAATGAAGGTCCATAGCGATGTGTCTCTCCGCGCTGTCCTTCCTTTGCCCGCTTTTGTCCTGCACCCGCTTACGGCGATGGTCATCGCCTGTGTGCACGTGTACCTTGCCGCTGGGCATCTCTTGAAGCTGTTCGATGGCGAGGTGACGTGGACAAACATCTGGAAGGGTTTTGGCGCGCTGGCCGGTGCCTATGTGTTCGCGGCGCTTGGCTCGCGTGGGATTGCCCGACAAAAGGCTGGACACCTCGTTAGCAAGGGCGCAATACGACCGACTGTTGAGGCGTTCAAATGAAATCTGATAATGGCATGCCCTCGTGGAACGACGGCGCGGCGAAACAATCAATCCTTGACTTTGTCCGGCGTGTGACAACTGAAGGCACTCCGGATTTCGTCCCCGTATCGGAACGAATCGCTGTCTTTGACAACGACGGTACGCTCTGGTGCGAGCAGCCATTCTATTTCCAGGGACTTTTTGTTCTGGACCGCCTCCGTGCTCTGGCGCCCCAGCATCCCGAGTGGAAAGACAAACAACCTTTCAAGGGCGCAATCGAGAATGACATGAAAGCCCTCGCTGCCGGCGGCATGCCTGCTCTCATTGAACTGGTGATGGCAAGTCATGCAGGTATGACCTCGGAAGAGTTCGAGGGAATTGTTAAGGATTGGCTGGCTACGGCCCGGCATCCGAAATTCAAGAGGCCGTACACCGATCTTGCGTACCAACCGATGGTGGAATTGTTGGCCTTTTTGCGAGCGAATGATTTCAAGACTTTTATTGTCTCAGGTGGTGGCATCGAATTCATGCGCACCTTCAGCGAGAAGGCATATGGCGTTGCTCCCGATCAGGTGGTTGGCAGCAGCATCGAAACAAAGTACGAAATTCGGGATGGAAAGCCGGTGCTGGTGCGCGAGGCAAAGCTGGACTTTTACGACGATAATGAAGACAAGCCGGTCGGGATCAATAAGTTCATCGGCCGCCGTCCGATCGCCGCATTTGGCAATTCTGATGGCGATTTCTATATGCTCGAATGGGTCACAGGCGGCAAGGGGCCACGTTTCGGACTTCTCGTTCATCATGACGACGCGGCCCGCGAGTTCGCGTACGACCGTGGATCGTTTGTAGGCAAACTCGAACGAGGTCTAGACGAAGCGTCCGAACGGGGGTGGACCGTGATGAGCATGAAGAATGACTGGAACCAGATCTTCGCGTTTGAACACGTAAGCTCACTCTCTCCCCAAGATGAAGCAGAGGTCTCAGTTTCCGTGCCCAGCTAACAGTCCGGGCACGGAAGTCTGAAAGTCTCACTCACTTCGCTAGAGTGAAGGAGTGCAGCTTTGTCATTGCGGTTCCATAGTTACCGAGGTGGTAGACGGATGCTCCCGCGGGTGAGAACGTGAAGGTGTCGAACGGAGCAGCAAGCATTTCGTCCAGAAAGTCGAGAATGCCGATGCCGATGGTGACATGTGGGCTGTAATGATCTCCGCTGTGCTCGGGAACGAACAGTTTGACGTATTGAATAACCGCCTCGAGGATATCGGGGTCCTGAGGCGTGGTCACGTAGGCGGCGGCGGTACCGGTGGGTGCGGTAAACGGAGCAACCGCGTCAATAAGTTCGTGCTGCAACCTCAGCAGGTCAGGCGTGGGCTCGATCACGATACCGGCAAGACCAATAGGCTTCTGCGGAATGTAGTAATACTTGAACGCCCTCAATTTCCAGGTAGTTGCCTTCTCTTTGGCAAACACTTCGTCGGTAGCTTTATACACTCTGTCCAGGTCTGCGGTGTTGACATACCGTTGCAGCACCGTGACATGTGGGGCGTATTGGCCGCCCAGAGTGAATCCTTTGGGGAAATTCTTCAGAAGCCGGGCGTTGGCGGCCTGGGCATGCTGGATCATCGTTGCGTCCGGCTCAAGTAGTATGTCGATGGCTGTAACAGTGTTTACGAGGGCGGCAGGCGACTGCTGTTCAATCTCAGTTCCGCTAATCGTCATTGTCGTTTCCTTTTGGGATGCTCTCGTTTGTCGAGCCCCTCAATGGACTTACTTGACAGAAATTGCTTCCAGCCATCAAAGCTAAGATAGGGTTTGGATGTCGGGAACTGGCAAAAATGCCAGTGAGCGGGGCGCCCGCCTGGGCAGTTATCGGAGTTATGCTTTTGGGGAAGAGGGGTGCGGTGCGAATCAATCAGTGGGGCGAGGCCAAGATGAAACCCCCGGCGTCGGCAGCATGAGTCCGCACCTTTACAAAGAACGTAAATGTGGGCCAGCCGTGCGACTTCCTCCGCTGGACGGGCAAGATATAATGTCTCGTTGGCCTTTGGATTGTTGGTTTTTCTGGTGGTTGCCTAGTTGTTTTCTGCCATGGGAACTTTTGCCTGGGGGTAGCCGTATCTGAGGGTGTGTCCCTGGGGCTGGATGGGTTGGTGTTTCGCGGAACGGCTGGACGAGTTATACGGTGAAGTGCAAGAAATTCCTGTCCTGCCGTTCAAGAAGCTGACAAGGAACGCACGATCGCCTGATTTACGAACGTCTGATTCATGAGCACCTGATCTATGAAGACATGGAAAAAAGTTGCGATTGGGGCTGGTGCGGTAGTTGTGGTTGCCGCCATTGCGGGGATTGCGGTTTATCAGAGCCACAAGAATGTGGTCACGGTACAGACGGGCAAGGCGCAGCGGATGGATCTGGTTGCGGTGGTGAGCGCGTCTGGTGAAATCAAACCGAAGACTTACGTGAATATTGGCGCCAACGCTTTCGGCAAGATTACCAAGCTGTACGTGAAAGAAGGCGATCAAGTGAAGCGCGGCCAGATGCTGGTGCAGCTGGAGAACGTGCAGTCCGCGGCAGATATGGACGCGATGCAGGCTTCGCTCGATGCGGCACGGACGGATGCGGTGGCGGCGGAGGCTGGGCTTAATACTTCGGTGGCCGATCTCAACCGGGCGAAGTCGGATGCGGAACGGTCGGACCTTGACTGGACCCGAGCGCAAGGCCTGTATAAAGATGCGTTGATCTCGAAGTCGGATTACGACATGCAGAAGGCGAATCACCAGACGGCTGTAGCCGGATTGGCGCAGGCGCAGGCGCGAGTGGCACAGGCGAAGGCACAGAAAGAATCGGCGGAAGGGCGCATTGAACAGGCCAATGCCAATCTGACTCACGCGACCGATGTTTTGAAGAAGACGACCTATCAGGCTCCGTTCGATGGAGTGATTACGAATCTGCCGGTACGCGAAGGTGAGACGGTAGTCATCGGAATCCAGAATGCCCCGGGCAGCACGCTGATGACGCTGGCGGATCTGTCGGTGATTACAGCTGAGGTTAAAGTGGATGAGACTGACATTGTGAATGTGCAGATGGGGCAGGCGGCACAGGTGACGATTGATGCGATTCCGAAGAAGACGTTCAAGGCGGTGGTGACCCAGATTGGGGATAACGCGATTGTGCGCTCGACGGGCGTGTCGACGTCGCAACAGATATCGACCAGCCAGGAGGCGAAAGATTTTAAAGTGGTGGTGACGTTGCAGGACCCGCCGGAGGATTTGCGTCCGGGTCTTTCGGCTACGGCGAAGATCACAACCGCAACGCGAGGGAATGCGTTGACCATTCCGATTCAAGCGTTAACCATTCGCCGTCAGGCGGACCTGGTGCCGAAGGATGAAAAGGGTGCGGTGCAAGCGGCAGCGCCGGCGAAAGATCCGTCGAAAGATAAAGAGGAGATCCAGGGCGTATTTGTACTGCGCAACCATAAGGCCGAATTTGTGCCCGTGGATACGGGGATCGCCGGCACAACCGATATCGAAGTGATGAAGGGACTTAAAGAGGGTGACGAAATCGTGACCGGGAGTTACAAGGTATTGCGCACGCTGCGTCCGGGCAGTAGCGTGAAGGTGGACAACGCCGCGCCCAAGAAGGAAGAAGACGAGAGCAGTTCCTAGAGTGCGGTCTAACCTTCGCGGCGATGGAGCGTCCAATGGAGAGCCGGCGAAGCGAGCAAAGATCGGAGCGCGGGCAAGTGTCCGAAGAGGAAACGGAGAAAAGCATGGCTACCGCAGAAGTAATCAACATCGCGCAACCCGTAGTGTCGTTCTCGCCCGAAAACTTCATGATCAGCACGCAGGACTTATGGAAAACCTACGACATGGGCTCGGAGCAGCAGGTGCATGCGCTGCGCGGCGTAAATTTGAACATCCGCCGCAACGAGTATGTGGCAATTATGGGGCCGAGCGGGTCGGGGAAATCTACTTTGATGAACCTGATTGGGTGTTTGGACACGCCGAGCAAAGGACAGTATTGGCTGAACAATCAGCAGGTCAGCGAGCTGGATGATGATGAGCTGGCGCGCATCCGGAACAAGGAAATTGGATTTGTGTTTCAGACTTTTAATTTGCTGGCGCGCGCGACTGCTTTGCACAACGTGGAGCTGCCCTTGATTTACGCGGGCGTGCCTGCGGAAGAACGCCAGGAGCGCTCGAAAGCGGCGCTGGCGTCGGTAGGCATGGAGCAGCGCATGATGCATAAGCCCAACGAGCTTTCCGGCGGGCAACGGCAGAGAGTGGCCATTGCGCGGGCGCTGGTGAATCGTCCGTCGATCATTCTGGCTGACGAACCGACGGGGAACTTGGATTCGCAGACCGGGAACGAAATCATGGCCTTGATGGATCGCCTGCAGGCGCAGGGAAACACGATCGTCCTGGTCACCCACGAGCACGACATTGCGGAATACGCGCATCGCGTGGTTTATATCAAGGATGGAGTGGTGGAGAAGGATGAAGTGAAGCGGTAGGACTCAGCACTTAGCATTTGGCACTTGGTATTTGGCATTCAGCACTCGGCATTCAGAACCGCCCAGCCTTATGGTTGGGCGTTTGCTTTTGGATTTCCCAATTGGTCGGCTTGGCGGGCGGGGGTGGTAAACCTGCTTCATACTTGTATTGTGCCCCGCTTGCGCTACAATGCCTGTTCTTGAAAATGGCTCCTTTGCGGGGGTCGTTTTTCGGTATCTTGCTGAAATTCCGATGGTATTGATGAAGAATTTGGTTTGCCGAGCTGCGGCAAAACGGGCTAGACCGGGTACTATGTTCGGTCAAGAGTAACGGCGTTACAGCGAACGATTTGGCTTGGGAGGAGAAAGACCATGAGATTGCGAATGATCCTGGCTGCTTTGGTTATTCTGTTGGCAACGGCAGTGGTTGCCCAGACGTTTCGCGGAACCATCTTGGGGACGGTTACGGACGCTTCGGGGGCGGTCATTTCCGGCGCCTCGGTAAAGATCCACAACGTAAACACCGGACAGGATCGAGCGACTCAGACCAGCGCAGACGGTAGCTATGCTGTGTCCGAACTGCAGATCGGAACCTACACGGTCACCGTTTCACAGAATGGATTTCAGACCTCGGTGACCAGCGATGTGACTGTGGACGTCGGCGTCGAGCGCCGTGTGGATGCTGCGCTTAAGCCCGGAGAAGTGACGGTACAGGTCCAAGTCTCGGGCGAGAGTTTGCCTCAGGTAGAGACCACTACGAACGACCTCGGTGGCGTACTTACTGCTAAGAACGTGGAAAACCTTCCGGTGAATGGCCGGGACTATACCAAGCTGATTTACCTAAACCCTGGTGTTGCCGGTTCGCCAGACCAGATTTCGGATTCTCCGGGATCGTTCGGTGAATTCTCGATGAACGGAGCGCGCGGGCGCTCGAACAACTATCTGCTGGATGGAACCGATATGAACGACGGTTACCGCAACGATCCGGCGATCAATGAAGCGGGCGTTTTCGGTACTCCGTCAACAATTTTGCCGATCGACGCTGTGGCCGAAGTGAATGTGATTTCGAACTTCCAGCCCGAGTACGGGCGCAATGCCGGCGCGGTGGTGAACATCGTCACCAAAAGCGGAAGCAATGCTTTGCATGGAACCGCGGTTGAATACTTCCGCAATGATGCACTGGATGCACGTAACTATTTCAACCTAGCAAGCGAACCCAAGGCGCCCTTCCACAATAATCAGTACGGCGGTTCTCTGGGTGGTCCCATCATCAAGAACAAAACATTTTTTTATGCCGACTATGAAGGCCAGCAAGAGCCGGTCGGAGTGGTCACGCTGGCTTGCGTGCCGGATCCGGCACAGATTGCGGCAGACAAGGCGTTCATTTTGGCAAACCCGATTGTTGGCACTTTGAATCCAGTGACAGCCGCCTTGTTGGCGCGAAATCCATGGCCAGCACCGAACATCCCTGGAACGTTCGGCGGCTCGTTGGTTGGAAGCGAAGACAGCGGATGCCCGGTTGGACCGAATAGTTCGGTAGTTTCGCCGTCGTTCAACCGCCTGACCAGTTTTATCGGGAAGGTCGACCACAACTTCAATGCCAACAACGTGCTGACGGGCCGATATTTCTTCGGCGACAGTGTGCAGTCGTTTCCGCTGGCTCTGACGGCTAGCGGCGGTCAGTTGCCGGGATTCAACACCTACACCCCCACGCGAGTGCAACTGGTTTCTATTTCTTACGTACACACAATCGGATCTAACAAGGTCAATGAGTTGCGTTTTGGATGGAACCGGTTTGCCGAGGGCTTCTTCCCTGCCGATCAGAGTTTTGCGCCAAGTTCGATTGGACTCAATACCGGAACCGGTCCCGCCGACCAGGGCTTGCCTATCATTCTGATGGGCACCTTCGCCCAACTAGGCGCTACCAGCAGTGTGCCGCGACACAGGGTCGATAGCAACGATCAGGTGCTCGACAATTTCTCCTGGAAGTCGGGCAGACATGATTTCAAGTTTGGCGCGGACTTCCATCGCACCACAGTGCAGCAGTATTTCGACAAGTACTTCCGCGGAAGGCTGGAGTTCGAAGGCCATACCGCGACCGCTGGTCCGGTCAGCATCGCGACCGAGCCGCTTACTGATTTGCTGCTTGGCTATGTAAGTAGTGGTTTCCAATATTTCGGGGACTCGACCCGCCATACCTTCGAGAACAACTTTGGCTTCTACTTCCAGGATAGTTTCCGGGCCACGCCACGGTTGACGTTTAACTACGGACTGCGCTGGGACTATTTTGGTGTAGTGGGCGAAAAGAACAATCTGCTGAGCAACATTACGAGCGAAGCGCCGAATCCCGCAGGTACTGGGACGTTCACGCTCACGCAAGTAGGTCAGCCAGGCTTGAGCAGCCTATACAATCCGGACAAAACGAACTTTGCCCCGCGAGTCAGCCTGGCATGGGACATGACGGGAAAAGGGAAGTCGGTGATCCGCGCCGGGTACGGGATCTTCTTCGACTCTTTCTCCCAGGATATGGTTTTGGGCCACTTGCCGTACTCGCCTTTCTTTGATCCTGGACCGGCGTACAACAACATCGGGCCAGCGCCAATTCTCTCGACGAGTGCGGTAGGTGGGACCATCGTTCCAGGTAGTCCGGTATACGCGCCTTCGACTACTTGCAGTTTTGAGTGCGATGCTTTCGCTTTCGACCGCCACATTAAGACTCCATATATGGAGAACTTCAACCTGAACTTCCAGCAGCAGATTACCAACAAAACGGTGCTGCAGATCGGGTATGTGGGATCGCAAGGCCACAAGTTGTGGCGGTTCTTCGACATCAGCCAGCCGAGTCAAGCGGAGATCACGGCTGGGGATATTGCTTTCGCGCAGGCGAATGTCAACACTCTCAATGGGGCTCCGTGCTATCCGGCTGGCGGGCCAGGCTGCATCCCGAGTTATGGCGTACCTCGCCCGTTTGGGGGCAATCCTTATGACGCGTTCTACGTACTTCAGGAGAACTCCAGCGGACAGTCCAATTACAACGCGCTGCAGACCAGCTTCCGGGTGAACGGATGGCATGGAATTACATCGATGGTGAATTATGTGTGGTCGAGGTCGATGGACAATTCGAGCGACGGCGAGGACTTTGAGCCTAACGCGGCGCAGCCGAATGACAGCACTCGTCCTCAGCTCGAATACGGACCCTCGAACTTCAACGTGCCCAATCGCTTTACCTGGATTTTTGCCTACGACCTGCCCACCATGGGCGGGAACTACAAGCGGTTGAAGAATGGCTGGGGCATGAACAGCTCGGTGACGTTGCAAAGTGGGCAGCCATTCCAGCTCAATTACAATTTCGAGGATGATTTCAGCGGCAGCGGCACCGGTTTCGATCGGCCAGATGTGGTCGGACCCATTCAGTATCATGCCAGTACACCACTGAATTACCTGGATATGAGCTCGTTTGCAATCCCATGCACATTGACTGCGATTGCTATATCCACCGGGGGTTCGGGATCGGCCCAAGACTGCGTACCGGGCACGCGACACTTCGGGGATGAAGGGCGCGATTCGTTGCACGGTCCGACATTCAAAGAGTGGGACCTGGCGATTTATAAGACGACTGCGATCACGGAACGACTAAACGTGCAATTGCGTGCGGAATTCATGAATGTCCTCAACCATCCGAACTTCGCCAATCCTTTCTTGCCGGCATTTATTGCGGATGCGGGGGCGGGTGGGTTCCACATAGTTAATGGTCGCGAGGTTGCCGGCTCGGGTGGTGGTTATCCGATTACCGCGACTGGCGACGTGGGCATCGGCAATCCGTTCCTGGGTGGCGGCGGACCGCGGGGTATTCAATTGGCGGCTAGGTTCACGTTTTAGTTTTGGGAGTTGTTTGAGGCTCCTCCTGCGGGAGGAGCCTTTTTGTTTGCGCCTTACTGTGGTGGCTGCACTTCTCCGACGGGAATGATTTTGGTGTCGGTGCGGAATTTCTTGTAATCGTGGTAGGTGATATCGTCCTCTACGTCGAAGTTTTTCAACAGGGCGAGGCGCACGTCGATTTTTACAGCGATGTGTTGCGGCAGCCAGACTTCGTCGTTGATTCGGGTTTGCTCGATGATGATGCGCGAGCCTTTGTGGACGCGGGCGAGGAACAGGCCGAAGGAAACGGTGTCGATGCATTGGATGTCGAGTTTTTTCCATTGCGCTTCGTCTTTATCGATCCAGGCGCGGAAGCGGAACTTGGGCAGGATTTTGGCTTCTTTCAGGTGGGGCTCGTAACCTGGGAGCGGTT
>Ga0206844_10028_pt1 | contig 53394 bp, 31 predicted proteins | sample Alteio_BWOrgCont_22_FD_152907 | JGI IMG/M metagenome (GOLD analysis project Ga0206844, IMG submission 152907) | Enriched cells from forest soil in Barre Woods Harvard Forest LTER site, Petersham, Massachusetts, United States -... | ecosystem: Environmental > Terrestrial > Soil > Temperate forest >...
CTTAAAGAAAAAAATTGCAGACCTGCAGAAAATGATGGACCAGATGAATAAGAACCAAGTTCAGCAAGAGCTTGATAAAATGGCGATGAATAACCAAGACTTGAAGAAAGAATTGGAAAGAACATTGGAGATGTTTAAGCAGATGGAGTTTCAGCAACAACTTACGCAAAACATACAACACATAGATTCGCTTGCACAGCAGGAGAATAAGCTGAGTGAGGAATCACAGGCCAAGAATGCGAATGCTCAGGAATTGCAGAAAAAGCAAGATGCCTTGAATAAAGAATACGAGAACGTGGCTAAGAATATGGAGGACCTGCAAAAGAAAAACGATAAGCTTGAAGAACCTACAGGTTTTAAGAACCCTGATGAACAGACGAAGAAGATTCAGGAACAAATGAAGAATAGTAGCCAGCAGTTGGCGCAAAATAAAAGCAGTAAAGCATCGCAATCGCAAAAAGATGCTGCCGCAAAAATGAAAGAACAATCAGAGAGCTTAAGTAAGTTCCAGGCAAAGGAACAAGCGCAAGAAGAGGAGGCGGATGAAAACACCTTACGTAATGTATTGAACAGCTTGCTCGATCTTTCTTTTGCACAAGAAGACTTAATGACAAAGTTGAATTCATCAGGTGGGACTATGCAATATGCCGATGTTGCTAAGAAGCAAAAAGAGTTGCAGGACAACGCTAATAGTATTGCGGATAGTCTTTATAAACTGAGCAAAAGGTCGCCCGAAATATCAAGATTAGTAACTCAGGAAATGGATAAGATCAATTACAATATGAAAGATGCCGTAACTGAACTGGAGCAAAGACAGGCTCCTTCAGCTGCCAGCCGTCAGCAATATGCTATGACATCGGTTAATAATCTTGCCCTAATGCTTAACAGTTCACTGCAGAATATGAAAGCTGCTGCTAAAAATGGTTCACCAGGCAGTGGAAGCTGTAATAAGCCGGGAGGGAAAGGACAAAAGCCATCTAACAAACCATCTATGGCACAAATGAGACAAATGCAGGAACAGTTGTCTAAGCAGCTCGACCAAATGAAAAATGCCCTTGGAAAGCAGCAAGGGCCTAAGCAAGGCAATAAACCGGGTCAGGGAGGTAATGAGCAAATGAGTGAACAACTTGCGAAAATGGCTGCTCAACAACAATATATACGTCAAATGATGCAGCAAACCCAAGACCAAGCATCACAAAATAAAGGTGCCGGTGAACTGGGTAACATGGCAGATGAAATGAATAAGATTGAAGAAGATATAGTAAACAAACAGATAACCGAAGCCACTTTACAACGTCAGCAAATGCTGGTTAAGCATCTTTTAGACTATGAGAAGGCAGAAAAAACAAAGGAACAAGAGCCTGATTTTCAGTCACATGTAGCAAAGAAGCAATATTTTGGTAACCCTAGTCCGTTTTTTCAGTATAATAGTCTAAAAAATCAGCAAGATGAATTGCTCAAAACAGTGCCTCCGGACCTTAATTCATTTTACAAAGGAAAAGTAAGCGATTATTTTAACTCGTTTCAAGAATGAAGAAAAAGACCACAAAAAAGGCGGCACCTAAAAAAACATCTGCTAAAAAATCAAAATCTCCCAAAATGCAAAATCAGCAATTGGAACTTGATTCGGCATCAGAAAGCATACATATAGTTGAAAAACTTATTGATGCCATTTGTGCCAATTACAAGGTAAACGAAGACCACTACGGCAATATATTGGTAGCTGTAACGGAAGCAGTAAATAATGCTATTTATCACGGTAATAAGGCTCAAACCGATAAAAAGATATATGTAACATTTTCTTCCAATAATAAGGCCATTTCATTTACGGTGCGTGATGAAGGTGAAGGTTTTGACTTTAAACACCTGCCTGACCCAACTGACCCAAAGAATATTGAAAAGCCTACCGGAAGAGGTGTGTTTTTAATGCATCGTCTCGCAGATGATGTTAAGTTCTCTGAAAAAGGCCGTTGTGTATCATTAAGCTTTGATATTGTAGCTAATTAATCATTTGTGCCATCTCCTGTTATCATATTTCAAAGCGAAGAAGATCTTGACTTCGCGGTTGGAGAGGAAAAGAAAGTAAAAGATTGGATCAAGAAAATTATCCGCAAGGAGGGTAAAACCTGTGGACAGATATTCTATTTTTTCTGTACCGATGAGCATTTGCTGAATATAAACAAAGAGTTCCTCAACCACAAGACCTATACCGACATTATAACCTTCGATTATGTTGAAGGTAAAGCCATCTCGGGGGAGATATTTATAAGTATAGATAGAGTTAAAGAGAATGCAAAAAAATACAAACAGTCTTTCCCGCATGAGCTTGCCCGTATTATGATACACGGTGTATTGCACTTATGTGGTTACGGTGATAAAAAACCGGCCGATAAGAAACTGATGAGCCAAAAAGAAGACGAAGCTTTATTGCATTTAACAAAATCAAGAAAGCCTGCTGTCAAGGCAAAACGTTCATAACTATTGTTAATAAAATTCTGATTCGGTGTTAATTTGGGTGGTTTGCCATGTTATTTTTGCGCAAACAAAACCAAAACCAACTGTTATGAAAAAGTTACTATTTGTTGCCTTCGTTTCTGGCCTTGCTTTAGTAGCCTGCAAAGGCGGTGATAAGAACGCTGATGCTGACAAGGCAAAGCAAGATTCTATCGTTGCAAAGAATCATTCTGATTCTTTAATGAATGCAGCTAAAATGCAACATGCGAAGGATTCTGCGGCTATGCCAAAGGATACCACTAAGAAGATGTAATATTCAGGCTTTTAGCCTGTTTTGTACAAATTGTTACAGCATATCGTTAGATAGCTTATAAAGCCCTGCAAGTATGCGGGGCTTTTTTGAATAAAATACTCTATAATTCCAGCCGGTCATGAAAAAAAGAACAGTTTTTGCAATGGTACTGGGAACTTCTCTCTACCTCTCTTCTTGTGTTCCTCAAAATAAATTGATTGATGAACAAAACAAGCGAAAGACTGCAGAAGCTGCTGCTGCGGCTGCAAAAGCTGCTGACCAGGACTGCGAAACCAAAAAGACCGAACTTCAATCTAAGTTAGATCAGTTACAAAAGAGCGTTACCGGTTTAACACAAGACACCAATATTGTTGGCACCAGCTACCGCGATCTTACTTCTAAATATGATAAGCTTAACCAGGTAAATGAACAATTACTTGATAAGTATAACCAAATGCTTCAAGGCAGCCAGGATAACGCTCAGAAGTTATCGGGCCAATTGCAGGTTACCGAAACACAATTATTGCAGAAGCAAGACCAGTTAAATGCTTTGCAAGCACAATTAAATACCGAAAAACTTCATCTTGATTCATTAAATACCCAACTGCAACAGCGCGAGGCCAAAGTAAATGAGCTGCAAAACATATTAAAGAGTAAGGACGCCGCAGTTGATTCATTGAAAAAGAGAATACAGGATGCCCTTATTGGCTATGCTAACAATGGTATATCAGTGTATGAAAAGAACGGCAAAGTGTATGTATCAATGGACGAAAAACTATTGTTTGCAAGCGGAAAAACGGAAGTGCAAACAGATGGTGTAAAGGCATTGCAAAAATTGGCCCAGGCACTGGAGGCTAACCCTGATATTAATATTAATGTTGAAGGCCATACCGATGATCAGGCGATGCATGGTTCGGGTGAAATAAAAGACAACTGGGATTTGAGTGTAATGCGTGCTACCTCTGTAGTTAAGATACTCTTGCAGGATAAGAACGTTGATCCGCACCGTATTACTGCTTCCGGTGTTAGCGAGTTCGATCCGGTTGATTCAGGAAGTGGAACGGAGGCAAGGAAGAAGAACCGTAGAACGGATATAATACTTACTCCTAAGCTGAATGAACTCTTTAAGATACTGAACGCTCAGTAAGCTTACTGAGTACCTTTCAGTATTGCATAGTTCCTGTATTCGAGAATGTAAATAGCTTTATTATCGTACCCCGATGTGTCGCCCGACCTGTGCAAATCGAACGAGGTATGAATGCCATTGTATTTACAATCTCCTAAGTGATCTTGCAATGCGGTACCATACTTGCCTAATAAACGAACATAATAATACGCTATATCAAAGCCCTGCATAGCAAAAGTGCTTGGCTCGGTATAGTAATCATAGCGGTAGGTTCGTATGAATCCTTTAGCGCAGGAATCAGAATAGTTTACGTAATCATTTGAAGGGAAATGGAAATCGAGTGTATCCAGGTTATCCATATCCAGGTTGTCGTTGTTCAACCAGCTATGCATGCCAAATAATACTATCGAATCATGGTCGGCATATTTTGAATTAGCAAGTTTGTTAACCAGCTTAGCAACAAATGAAGCCTGCTGATAAGGCGCAACAATAATGTTATTCTTGTCTTCATTCATCTTTCTTCCTAGTATCTCCAGGTTGTCAGAATAATCAACTGCAGTAATGGTGTCTTTCTCAGAATACAATGCCATATCTGCGTTGTAGCGCTTCTTGAAGTTCTCGTAATACGTTTCATCAATAGCATCGCGATGGTGCAGCAGTAATACATTGCATTTTGCATAATGGCTGGCGGCGTAGTCAGCCATTTTTTCTACTTCTGTCATTGATGTAGGAGTAACCTTGCTGGTATAAGGATTGTTCTGCAATACACTGTTATCGGCTACAATAGGCGAAACAATTGGTATGTTGTGTTGGGCCGCATAGCGTGCCACTTGCCTGAACTGTCCTGTTGATGGTGGTCCTATAATAAGATTAGTATTGGCAAAACCAGGCGCCTTTAAAATTGAATCAAGCCTGAAAGCAGAAGTATCAGATGACGAAGAGATATTATATAAATGCAGATTAACTCGAATGCCTTGCTTAGCTAATGAATCAAGCGCTACCATAGTTCCCTGGTAAAACTCGGTAGATATTTGTGTGTACAATGGCAATTGCTCTGTTCCATCCAGTAAGCGATTGATATGCAGTGTATCCGCATTCTCAGATGTAAATGGCATAATGAGTGCCACATTGTAGCGATTCAACAACTTACTTTTATCAACTCCTGCAATGGGCGCTGTGGGCACATTAGGTTGAAATGGAGGAGGAGTTGTGATCGGTTTATTTATAACTTTTTTAACTGTGTCGATATGCTGATGGCTTACCAGGTTTTGGTATGCTTGTGAAGTCTTTACGGAATCTTTTTTAGGAGCTGGTGGAGTAGGAGTAACAGGAGCTGGTTTAGGCTGCGCTATTGCTGTATTTGTTGCAGATTGTGTATTAGGTATTCTAAGATTTTGACCTACTTGTAATCCCTTTGTTTTTATATCCGGGTTAAGACTATCAAGCGAGCTGATGCTTACTTTATATTGCTTGGCTAGCGAGTATAAAGTTTCTTTTGGAACTACTTTATGGTAAATATATTTACCCGATGCTCTGTCTCTTGCCGTGTCGGCCATAGGCTTGCTCTCCGCTACCTGTTGCGGTACGCGCAAAGTATCGCCCGGAGATATACCTTCCATAGCCTTCGGGTTTTCCATTACTATATCGCGCGGTGGTATGCTATAATCCTTCGAGATACCATAAATGGTTTCACCTTTAGTAACAATGTGCAAGTAGAATTTCTTACCATCCTTGGTAATTGTTTTGTCGCTGTTCTTCTGTGAGAATAAATTCCCTGCGAACAAGACAAGTAGGATTAATATGTAGTAACTTCTTTTCATTAATTATTTTTCTCGCAGAGACGCAAAGTTCGCAATGTTTGAATTTCGTTATTCAGTATTCGATGTTCGATATTCAACATTCAGGGCTATTCCCATTCAATGGTTGCAGGCGGTTTTGAGCTGATGTCGTACACCACCCTGTTAATACCTTTAACTTTATTTATAATATCATTCGATATTTTACCCAGTACTTCGTAAGGTAAATGGCACCAGTCTGCTGTCATTCCATCAGTTGATGTTACAGCGCGTAACGCCACTACATTTTCGTATGTCCGTTCATCACCCATAACACCTACCGACCTTACCGGTAATAATATTGCTCCCGCTTGCCATACTTTATCGTAGAGTCCTGCTGCTTTCAAATTATTTATAAATACAGCATCTGCTTCTTGTAACAGTTTTACTTTATCTGCAGTAATATCACCCAGTATGCGAATAGCAAGGCCCGGTCCCGGGAAAGGATGACGGCCCAATAGCGCATCATCAATATTCAATGCTTTACCCACGCGGCGTACTTCGTCTTTAAATAATGAGCGCAGCGGCTCAACAATCTTCAGCTTCATATGGTCAGGTAAACCGCCTACGTTGTGGTGCGATTTAATGGTCATAGAGGGCCCCTTAACACTAACCGATTCAATAACATCAGGGTAAATAGTGCCTTGTGCCAACCATTTTACATCCTCTATCTGGTGAGATTCTGCATCGAATACTTCAATAAATACACGGCCAATAGCTTTACGTTTCTTTTCTGGATCTTCAATACCTGCAAGCTCTCTGTAAAAATGCTGCTTTGCATCAACACCCTTTACATTAAGGCCCATATGCTTATAAGATTCCAATACGCTTTCAAATTCGTCTTTACGTAACAGGCCATTATCAACAAATATGCAGTAGAGGTTTTTGCCAATTGCTTTGTTCAACAGTACTGCAGCTACTGATGAGTCAACCCCACCCGAAAGGCCAAGTACAACTTTATCGTTTCCTATTTTTTCTTTTAAGTCGTTAACGGTAGTATCTATAAACGATGCGGCGGTCCAGTTTTGTGAACAGCCACAAATGCCTACTACAAAGTTCTTCAGCAATTTAGCTCCTTCGGTAGTGTGATAAACTTCAGGGTGAAACTGTATGCCCCAAACTTTTTCGCCGTTAAAAGAGAAAGCTGCTGCAGCCACATCTTCAGTGCTGGCAACCAGTTTTGCTTTTTCAGGCAATTCTAAAATGGTATCAGCGTGCGACATCCAAACCTGGGTCTCTGAGCTCATTCCCGCAACCAGTTCGTTTTTTGCATCCACCATTTTCAGGTGCGCGCGGCCATATTCGCGGGTACTGCTTTTGCCTACTTTACCACCCCATTCCAACGCCATAAGCTGTGCGCCATAACAAACGCCCAGTAAAGGCATTTTACCACGTATCTCATCCAACTTAACCAAAGGGGCATCTTTATCATGTACCGAAAAAGGGCTCCCCGAAAGTATAACACCTTTAATACCAGCTAATTCTTTCAATGCTTTCTCAGCGTGATTGTAAGGGTGTATTTCGCAATAAACGTTAAGCTCGCGTACCCTGCGGGCTATCAGTTGGGTATATTGTGAACCGAAATCGAGTATGAGTATGCTTTCTTGCTTTTCGTTTGACATCGGAGGCGTTTTGGACTGCAAATATGCAACAAAAATGCCTGCCTTTTTACCGCAAAGGCGCTAAGTAGCAATTTTTTGTCACCCTAATTGAATAGGCACTAAGAACTGTAGCGTTTTTATCTCCTGTTGGAGGGCGTAGGGGAAGGATTTTACCATGAAAAGAAATGCGACACTTTTGCACACTGATCAATAATTTGTGTCGCATTTTTCATTTAAGTTGGGTTTACACTTTTAACACCTTGTAAGGGCCTAAGTTATTGGTTTTCAAAAAACAATGATCCAAAAAATAAATTGGTTTGTAAACCCCCTGTTTAGATTTTATATTTCAAAAGAACGCAGGGACTTCACCCTAACCCCCTCCTGCGAGGAGAGGGAACACGTACACCTCCTTCTCCTATAGAAGAAGGATACAGGATGAGGCCATGCATACAAAAATAGCGGTAGTCTTTCAAAAATTAAAAGAAATACTTTAACACTTTTCAACCACTCGAAATGCTCCGAGAAGCTATTTGAGTGCAGAGATTCCTCACCGCCAACTTGCGGTTCGGAATGACAAAAACTTGTGAGTCTTGGAGGAGGGGAAGGGTGCGGGCGAAGCCCACGCCCTTCCCCTCCATAATAAATGTAAGCCCTTGTCATCCCGAACGGAACAAAGTGGAGTGAGGGATCTCTGCCAAAAAAGAAATTTCAATTTTTAGAAACATGTAATCTCAATCTCAACCTCTACTTTATCTCTATCTCATCAATAAAGATAAAAGCCCCATCGCCATAACCGGGATGCCACGGTGGCAGCTTGCCGTAGTTTTTGGCAAATACTTTTATATAACGCACTTTCTGGGCAGGAATATTTTTACCCATGGTTTTAATGACTGACCAGGTAAGCGTATCAGGCACTGTATTGGTTATATGTGCTACGTGAGTAAAATGTATGCTGTCTGTCGAAACGGAGAAGTCAACATAGGTAGGCATAAAAATATAGCTCAGCTCATCTTGCAAAAATTCGGCGCTTAGGTTATGTACTTCTTCTGTTTTGCCTAAATCAACCACTGCTTCAAAATCCTGGTACTGGTAACCCTGCCATTTGCCTAATTTAAAATCGGTATTGCCATGCTGAAAATCTAACAAAGCATTTGGCCCACCGGCAGTATATTGTGGGTTAGGTGTGGAGGTGATCTTTATTTTTCTTCCTTTTGGGATTTTGGTGAAATGGACATCAAGATTGCACTCAAAAGGCCCACCATTAGTAAAGGCATGTAGACTACTCTTCTTTTCTCTTTCGGCAAAACAACTAAAACTATTAGTTTCGTTAATATAAAAAGTTTTGTTACCACCACCGTCCTTCGACTCAAATAGTCCCGATGAATCCAGAAGACATGTATATAAATACAAACTATCTTTATTGGAATACCCAGTAATTGTAACCTTTACCGAATCAGTAAACAAAGAATTGTCATATTCTAAATAAGGAGTAGGAACAATACTTTCATTGCTCGAAATTGAATCTACAGGTACATTATTACCCGTTCCCCAATCAGATAATTGGTTTGTATTTGTGAACGTGTAATTGAGTTTTCCTCCGTTCATCAAATCGGTATATTTCAGAAAAGAGTTCTTATAATCCTTGCCATTTAAGCTTACTGATTCTATATCATCATCACCTGCCATACCCTTTGCAGAGCTTATGATAAATGTCTTTCCACTCTCTAAATGTATTTTTACGGTATCAAATATGGGAGCGGTTAACTCAAACTGCCCATCACCGGGGCAAACCTGGTACATACCAATTGCGCTCATTACATACCAGGCCGATAATTCTCCGCAGTCATCATTACCACAAATGCCATCGGGCTGGTTGGTGTAGAATTTTTCAAGTTTATGAATATACTTTGCCGTTTTCCAGGGTTGGCCAAGGTAGTTATATAGGTATGCAATATGGTGGCTTGGCTCGTTGCCTTGTGCATATTGGCCCAACATGCCTGTAATATCGGGCTGTGTGCGCCCCTGCATTTGGGTAGATGTTGTAAATAATGTATCTAATTTCTCGGCCAGTTTTTCTTTACTGCCATATAAAGCAATAAGTCCGCTTACATCTTGTGGTACATAAAAATTATACTGCCATGCATTGGCCTCGGTATAATTAAAGGTAACAGCTGTAGGGTCAAACGGCACGCAGAACCTACCATTATCGCGCCCTTGCATAAAATCGTTATTGGGGTTGAATACGTTCTTGTAACTCTGGGCAACTTCCATATGTGTTTTGTAAAGTTCCGTCAGGCCCAACATTTTTCCCATTTGAGCAATGCACCAATCATCATACGCACATTCTAATGTTTGTGAAACTGATTCGCTGCATTTATCTGCGGGTATGTAACCATACTCACGCAACAAACCTTTTGCTCTTGAATAACTATTGGAACTATACTCCATTGCATCGAGCGCTTCCCTGGCATCAAAGCCACGAATGCCTTTTTGATAGGCATCTGCAATTATCGAAACAGAATGATAAGCAATCATGCAATTGGTTTCATTAGCGGCAAGCTCCCACACAGGTAAAGCTCCGCCTTGTTCATATTGTTTTAAAAAGGTTTGTATGAATTGTCGGTCCATGCTCGAATCAATAATAGTATACAACGGATGCAACGCTCTGTATGTATCCCAAATAGAAAATATGGTGTACATAGAAAAATCTTTGGCTGCATGTGTTTTCATATCTCGCCCCAGGTATTGTCCGTTTATATCGGTAAACAAACTGGGGTGAATTGCAGTGTGATATAGGGCCGTGTAAAAAGTAGTGAGCAAGCTATCGTTCTTTGTGGTAACTTCTATTTTATTCAGGTAATTGTTCCACGCCTTTTGGGTGTTCTTTAATGTCCCGTCAAAATCCCAGCCCGATATATCGTGTTCTAAATTCTCTTTGGCATTTTCAATGCTTATTGCTGAAATACCAATCTTTACAAGTAAAGTATCTGTGTTAAAATCGTAACCCGCTTTTACTCCTTCTTTAGAGGAAAGACTTTTTTCGCCTACCATGTATAGATGCCCATTAAACATCATAGAAGAAGCAATATGTTTTGAGAACCGAATATCGAAATATAATTTTCGGTCTTTAGCCCAGCCCTTAGTTTCTCTATAACCTGTTAGTTCTGTATCGCTCACCCAATTGATGGAAGCATCTATAATTTGATTTCTATGTTCGAGATCAAGAATTACTGAACCGCCTTTCTTGCTAAATACATATCTGTGTATCCCTGCATATTTGCCAACAGTTAATTCTGCTTTAATATTTCCATTCTTTAATACAACGCTGTAATATCCGGGAGAAGCCTTTTCGGTAGATTTTGAATACGATGAATAATAATCTGCCATTGATAACATATTGCCTCCCTGATTCATTGGTATCTGTGGTACGGGCATTAATAAAATATCACCATAATCAAGGCAGCCGGTGCCACTAAGGTGAGTATGTGTAAAGCCATAAATAGTAGTATCAGTATAATAATAACCTGAGCAGCCATCCCAGCCAGTAATACGTGTATCAGGGCTTAACTGCATCATACCAAATGGGTAACAAGCGCCCGGGAAAGTGTGTGCATGGCCGCCTGTACCTATAAAGGGATTTACATAGTGAGTCAAATCTTTCTGTGCAAAAGAATAACTGAAAGAAAAAACAGAAATAAGAAAAAATAGTTTCTTAAACATATTGCGAAATGGATTCCCTTAGCGAAAATACATAATTAATAAACGAATACACCCCAACCCCTAAATGGGCTTTATATGTCAGTCTGAGCTTGTCGAAGACCTTCAGTTATATACGGAACATGTTTCGACAGCTCAACATGACACAGGTTTGGGGTAAATTAACGAACATGCTTTCGTGTTCATAATATCTTTGTTGTAGAATCCTCCCCCTGCCCCCTCCAGCGTGGGACAAGAGTGTTGCGTCTTGGTGTCTTTGCGGTCGGAGATATTTACATTCCTGCTTGAAAGTGTAGAAAGAACCCACCTTGGCCAAGGCCGTTGAATGAATATTCAAACCTCCAGATGAGATCGTAATAAGCAACCAGATCGATGCCTACACCATTGCCCCATAACTGCCGATTGGCAAGAAAGTTATTTACAACGTAGGGGGCAGGTGAAGTTAAATATCCCCAGTCGGAATAGAGCGTTAAGTACAATGCATAGTAGGCTTTGTTGAACTGGCGCATACCAATCAGTGGCAACTTTTGCACGGGTACATTTAAAAACCTGAATTTGATTTCGTTTTTTACCAATGCGTAATCGTTACCATCTATAACATAGTCTTCATAACCGCGCACCATATCGTTAGAATAGCCAAGGCCACGCTGTAAGTAATATGGTTGTTCTGCATTGTTCGATATCTTACCTTCAACCATGGCTGCATAAAAGAAATACTTCGAGAGTGTCCAGTATTTGTGCAAGGATGTTTGAACATAAGCAATGTTAAATGGGTGAGAGTTTAAGAAACCAAGTCCATAATCGTTCAAACTAAAATCGATATAATAACCTGCAAGTGGGTAAGGGGCGTAGTCGCGCAGATCGCGCCTGAAGAAATACTTTAGCCCAAAAAAATTGGCGCTTGTTGCGTTACCGGGCAAATAATCGGTAGTGAGTTTGGTTAGTGTATCGTTGATGGTACATGAGTGGAAATTAGCTTCAAAATAATGAATATCGTAAAGACCTTGACGATAAGTATAATCCAAACGCGCTGTATATTCCTGCTGTAATGTAGCCTCGGGTGTGCTTAAAAAAGTAAGTATGCCATTAACTGAAGTATAGCCTATCTCTTTATTCTGCGATGAAGTTAAATAAACCTGCAGCCCGCCTTTCTGGCGTTTGTTAATATAAGGTATAGCATAACTGAGTGAGAACTGCTGAGTATAGCCTAACTGAAAACCAACTTTCAACACCTGACGTAAGCCAAGCGTATTATTATCTATTGCCTGAAGGCCATAGTCGATTTTGTTAAGGCTACGATGATCCTGGGTCCACCACACATTAAAATTCCGCTCTTCAACCTGGAAGATGGGGTTAGGCCATATATACCATTTCTCTTCCACAGCTATCGATACGGCTGTTTCTCCCGTCGACATGTTTACGGTATCTACCTGAACAAAATTAAAGAGGCCGGTATTTCGAAGGTTGTCTTTAGATCGTACTGCCAGGTCGGCCCAATCGCGAACGGCGATGGTATCGCCTTTGTTAAAGGTAAGTTCTCGCAATAAAATAGAACGTTTGGTTTTAAAATTGCCATCGATGTAAATATCGTAAACAGCAAATTTTTTATGTGAAAGTGTATCGACTGACTGACTATGTGCAGGAATGAAATGGACAAAAAATAACAGAGCAATGAAAAAACTATAGAGGTAAAATTTCATTACCGTTTTTAAATGTTGAGGTAATGCATCAACGCATCGTAACGGTCTTTTATAGAAGCGTTTTGTACACTTTGCGAGAAAGAAGCTTTTACCTTATAACTGAAACGCTCGAAGGTTTGCAATACGGCAGAAACATCCTGTACACTGAGTTTAATGGTCACCTCAAGCTCCGTAGAATTGTTGAGCGGAGTTAAAAACAGACTTAATATTTTGGCACCGTTACTTTCGGCTATTTGTGCTATTTGCGATAATGAATAATCGTGCTGGTTCAACTCAAGTACTATTAAACTACCGGGTTCTTGTGCGGCGGTTAATTGCGAAAAATACTCGAGCATTTTTTGCGAGGTAACCGCTCCTACAAAATGTTCTTTATTATCAATTATGGGTATAACCGATACTTTAAGCAATGCATACATTTTCAGTACATCGTATGCGTGCATATGCTCATATACAAATGGCTTGGTCAACAAACGTTTCAGTTTACTTATAGGTTCGTTGGCTGTAATGTGGTCGAGTATTTCGGCATCAGATACTACCCCAACATAGTGCGTTTTATCTATGACCGGAAGGTGCGATACCTTGAATTCGTCCATCCAGTCGAGCGCTTTTTGCGCTGTGTCGGTTACCTTAAGTGGCGGTATATCTGTGCTTATTAAATCTTTCGCTAACATGCTCTATTGCTTATCTTATGTCAAATCTACGATTTTTATACCAATATAGTTTTATTAGAAAAATGCCCGTACCTGAGCGCTGCCTGTGTTAACAATATTCGACCCCTCGCTTGAGCGCCCCGTATACGATACATTTAACTGTATATTTTGAGAGATATTGCACTGGTAAGTAACCCCCCATGTATAGTTATTGCCTGCGTTTAGCCCTTGTAGCATTTCAAACCCCAAGGGGCTGCTCGATTCTCCATCGAACGCAATATGTATGTAGTTAAAGTTTGCCAGTAGACTGCCTTTATTCAGCACATTATATTTTAATTCGGTACCATAGGTTTGTTGTACCGAACTACCACCGCCTAATGTAGGTGCATTTACTTTATCGGCATACGTAAATAAACTAGATACCCTGAAGCTGGTATTCGGTTGGAAATTTAATTTAGGTTGCGTTTGGTAATAAGTAATGTTAAAATTATCATTCGAAAAATAACCCGACCCGCTAATATCATACCCAAATTTTTGGTCGGCTTCCAGCATCCATTTTGTGGTTAAGTTGCAACGTGCATGCAGGTCGCTATATTGGTTTTGCCTTGACTGTTCACCGGTTTCCTGCAAAACAGTTTTGCTAATGATGTTGTTGAAACTATAATCGGCACCATACTTTGGGTTAAGCTGGTTAAAGAAAATTGTATTGCGAAGAGAAGTATTAAGCCCAACCAAGCTACTATCACTTGTGCTTTGTTGTAATGGATCGAACGCTTGTGTGAAATTGGTGGAAGTAGTTTTGCGGTCGGTATGGAATGCCAACTGTTCGGAGAAAAGGGAAATAAAGGAGCGTATATCTTTCTTTGAACCCCAAATAGCCGAAGGCCTAACACTAAATGTTTCAGTCACCCCACTTGTATATGTTTTTATAAACTGGTTGGTGGGTGTATATACTCGAATATAATCTGCTTCATCAGGGAAGGGAGCAACCGTGAATTCATTCAATTCAGAAATGCCATCGTGGTTGTAGTCCGTCCACATATATACGCCCTGGCCCTGTGCCACCTGCACATAGGTATAAGTTTCTTTAGGCTGTAAACCAGAACCCGCCTGGTAATAGGTGCTACTCGTAACAAAGCCGTGCAATAATTTTAAATCGTACTGCGCTTGGCCAACCAATGCATTAACAGGCTGTTGGCCCTGTGCAATACTACTATCGAACACCGTTAAAATATGGTAAGTAACATTGGCTTTAAAACGACTGTTGGGATTCTTCAACAAATTAAGATCAAAAGAAAGATTCTTTGAATAGAGTGACTTTGTCATTTGATTATTTAAAGGTGCAAAGTCAGTTCGTTCCTGGTAGTTAACGCCATAACTTACTTTACTTGTATCGGCCGACTTGAAGAAAGCATTCCATTGATAGTATTTAAAAGTAGATGCCTGTTCAAATTGTGAAGTAGAGTTTATAACAATACTATCCGTATGCCTATTGCGGAAAATATCGTTCTCGGTTCCTTCACCGGCACCGACTATCCATTGCGATATTTGATACGATACAACACCGAACTCTTTATAGTAGTTACTGGTATTATCAAGTGATTTGGTGTTTAACAACGAACCATTAAAATCGACAGTAAGTTTTTTCTTTTTTATTTTAAGTATTGCTGCCTGCCGTGTTGCATTGTAATTGATACCTTCTAAAAAAGCCTGAAAATTATATCCGAACAAATCAGTTTTGTTATTCAGGGTTAACCCGGCATTCATAATATGCTGATTCTCGAAAATACTGTCACTGGTGCGGTTCCAGTCGCGGGCAAATTCAACGGGCCTGTAGCGCTCGATAGGGGAAAAATCTTTTTGCACACCTTCGTATCCCAAATCTGTGGTAAGCCTCCATGCCTCTATTGACTTGCGGTCTACCGTATCTTGTAAAAAAGTTACGTTGTGAAAGCCAACCTTACCTGCAAAGCCAACATCAGATTGTTTACCAATGGTTGAAAAAGTATTTACGTCGTTATTCGTAACGGCAACTTCTGTTGTAATGCTTGAGTGGGCAGATATTTTATAATCTCCACCCAGTGTCATCATTTGTTTTTTCTTAGGGGTTATTAAAAGTATTTCGGGTATGTAATTCCCTTTATGTACTCCGCCAACAGGCGCCACCCACTGGAAAACACGGCCGTTTGCAGCTGACGCAATTTGTATATAATCTCCCTGCCCTGCGTTTACTTCTGAGAAACTTAAGTTGTAATGCGCTTTTGTTGAATCAGTCGAATAAACATAAATAGTATCATTAATGTTCAGTGCAGCATTTACAGTATCCATCTTTCTGTAAAGAACCTGCACGTGGTTGAATACGGTGTCTTGTATGCCCGGTGCAAGTGCATTTTGAATATTGTTACCTAAGCCGGCCAAAAATTGTTGTTGCTCCGGAGAAAGCGATTGTTGCAAAGGCTGCGATTTTGCATCCTGCTCCGAATACACATTAAATCGCAGGTTAAGATTATCGTGATGATAATCTACTCCACCATAAATTAATGAGCGCACATAATTCTGGTCGCTGTATTGAAACTCTACTACAATACGTGTTGATTGTGTAATAAGGTGTTTGGGAGTAAAAGTTACTTGCGCAGCATTATAATCAATCGTGTAATCGTTATTCTGGCCGCGCTGCATCAATTGTCCGTCGAGGTAAACTTTTTCAGTACCCGATAGTATTACAATGTAGGTTTCGTTATTAGGGCCTGTTAAAAGGTATGGCCCAAGGTTACCATCAATTGCAGTTATCTGGTCGCGGGCAAAATCTCCTTTCGATATGGCTCCGCCACCTGTCACTCTCATATAATCGGCTTTGTTGCTATCCTTTTCATTACCCAGTAAAAATTTAGTAGAGAACAAACCGCCTTCGGCTTTTTTATAAAACTTCATAAAATAACTTGATGGGCTTGTCAATTCATAGTCACCTGCAATCAGGCTTGTGTTTTTGTTGTAGAGCCGTATAAACACTTTATCAAAGTCCTGCAGCTGTGCGGTATTCCCTTCCGGCTGAATGGGTAAACTATTATCGGTAGCTGATACTTGTATATTTACATTATTGCTCAGTTTACCTGCAAGCTGCAAGTTAAGTGCAGAGTTAACGGCCAGACTTTGGCTATTGCCAAATGTTATTCCACGCGAAATGCTTCCGCTCTTATTTAGGGTGCCTAAGTCAAACGGATCAGTGCCTTTATTTTGATCGACCTGGTAAACATAACCTTGCTGCTGCCCATATTTTAAAGGGTGTACCGTGTTGTTGTCTTTATGTTGATGGGCTTGCGTAAATAAAAACGGGAAGACCCTATAGGTACAATAAAGTGTATCGGCGGTTATGTTCTGTTTTTTTAATTCAGCACGATTTAATATCAGTCTTCCCTCAAGCGGTTCAAATGTGTAGTAAGTACTATCTATAAGCTGGCCTTTTTTTGTATGGAGTGAAAATGACTGAGGCAGTATGCTTAAAGTATCGAGTGTAATGGTATCATTCAACGAGGGGGCAATGGCTTTTTTTCGCTGGTTATTCACCTGCTGCGAAAAGCCAGCTATTGGAATTATTCCTGAAAACCCTATTACGAATAGGAGAAAGTTTCTCACCGTCAAAAACTACGAATATCGTAAATAACGCAGAATTCCTATTTTTGTTGGACTAAGCTCTTCAAATGAAAAAAGTAATTACTTATAACGTAAACGGCATCCGTTCTGCTATGTCGAAAGGTTGGCTCGACTGGGTAAAAACCGTTGGCCCTGATATTATTTGCTTACAGGAAATAAAGGCGGAAGCTGAACAGCTTAATCTGGATGATTTTATAAAGGCTGGTTATAATTACAACTACTGGTATTCGGCTCAAAAAAAGAAGGGCTATAGCGGTGTAGCCATACTTTCGAAAACCAAGCCCGACCATGTGGAATACGGTTGTGGCTTTAACGATGATGAAGGTAGAGTAATACGCGCAGATTATGGCGATACATCGGTTATTAGTGTGTATATGCCCTCAGGCACATCTGGTGATGAACGCCAAGCGTTTAAAATGGCATGGGTGGCTAATTTTCAGAAATACATTGATAAACTGAAAAAAACCAGGCCTAAACTGATAATAGCGGGAGATTATAATATTTGCCATAAACCAATTGATATTCATAACCCGGTAAGTAATGCCAATTCTTCCGGTTTTCTGCCCGAAGAAAGGGAATGGATAGATGGCTTTATGAAGTCGGGCTTTGTAGATTCGTTAAGGGAATTTAATAAGGAGCCTCACCAATACACCTGGTGGAGTTTCAGGGCCAATGCAAGAGCTAACAACAAGGGTTGGAGGATTGATTATCAGCTAGTAAGTGAACCCTTGGCAAAAGCAATGAAAAGGGCAGTTATATTGCCCGAAGCTAAACATTCCGACCATTGCCCTATGCTGCTTGAAGTGGACTTTTAAGCGCTTAACGAAGTGTTTTTAAGCGAATAACAAAAATTACATGCTTCTCTTTTCGATATTTTTTTTACTTTTGAAGCTTATACTTGTAGCTCCAAACTTAAAATAAGGATAGGTTGAAACGTTTTTTCAATAGTACTATGAATAAAAAACTGTTACCAGTTGCTTTGGTATGCTTGCTAATAGCAGGGTTTGAAGGGTGTAAACCTGATCATGTTAAAGATGCAACACATACTGCAAAAGGTGGTGTGTATTATGGTGGCGTGTTCCGTTTTAACGTTGTTACAGGGTTTAAAAGCCTTTTCCCTTTAAATGTTCTTGATGTTCCGGGCGATAATATTATTAACCAGGTGTATGAAGGCTTGGTGAAACTTAATCCTAAAGATTTAACTGTTATTCCTTCTCTTGCTAAAACCTGGGAGTACAACGATTCTACCTACATATGGACCTTTCACCTGAGGAAAGGAGTAAAATATGCTGATGATCCTTGTTTCCCTGACGGAAAGGGTAGGGAGGTAACTGCAAAAGATTTTAAATGGTGTTTCGATCAGTTATGTGTTGCAGGCCCTCAAAACTCACAATTTGAAGTTACCTTTAAGAATCACGTACTTGGTGCCGATGAATACTACCAGGCTTCGTTAGATAAAAAACCTTTGCCTGCCGGTGGTGTAGCAGGTGTGGTGGTGGTAAATGATTCTACCATTCAAATAAAGATGAAGACCCACTTCGGTGGTTTCTTAAACCTGCTTACTGAACCAGGCTGCTGTGTGTTTCCTAAAGAGGCATTCGATAAGTATGGCCTTGAAATGCGTATACATATGGTGGGTACAGGTCCTTTTATGTTAAAAGATGCACAGGAAGATCAGGCTATTGTATTGGGACGTAACCCTAATTACTGGGATTTTGATATTCATGGTAACCAATTGCCTTATTTAGACGCTATTAAGTTCACCTTCGTACACGAAAAGAAGTCAGAATTATTGGAATTCCAACAAGGTAACCTTGAAATGATGTATGGAATACCAATTGAAATTATTACACAAATTCTTGGTCAAATAAACAATACTGATCAGAATAACAAAGTTGACTATACACTGGATGTAAAGCCGGCTATGAGTAACTATTTCTACGGTTTCCAAACTAAGGATAACCTGTTTAAGAACAAATACTTAAGGCAAGCGTTCAATTATGCTATCGATCGCGATAAGATTGTGAACTATACTTTGCAAGGTGAAGGTATACCAGGCACCTATGGTATTGTGCCTCCTCAGGCTTTCCTTGGTTACAAGTACAAAGACCTGAAGGGTTATACTTTCGATCCTGATAAGGCTCGTCAGTTATTGGCTAAGGCCGGCTACCCTAACGGAAAAGGGTTCCCTGATATTACCATACAAACCAGCAGCGATGGTGGCCAACGTAATGTGCAGATAGCTGAAGTAATTCAAAAGATGTTGAAGGAAAACCTTGACATTAATGTTAAGGTAAATGCTATACCATTGCCAGAACACGAAGATGAAATGATGCGTGGTAAGGTTCAGTTCTTTAGAGAAGAGTGGGTAGCTGATTATGCTGATCCTCAAACATTTTTGAATATATTGAACGGAGCTAACGTTCCTAAGGATACCACTGAAATGGCATACACTAACCCTTTCCGTTGGATCAATCCTAAATTCGATTCTATATATAACAAGGCCATTGTTACTACAAATGACAGTGCCAGGTATAAACTGTATGCCGAAGCTGACCAGGTAGCTTTAGATGAAGCTCCTTATCTATCAGTGTATTACGAAGAGAACTACTATTTATACCATAACTATGTAAAGAATTTTTATGGCAATGCATTGGATTATCTTGATTTTTGCAGGGTTTATATCATCCCGGCAAATAAGAGGGTATCGAACAATCCGAACCCTACCCCAACAATCAACCCTTAAGGTAATTTAAGTATTTGGCCGTCTATAGTAACAAGTGGTTTATGTAATTAGCTTTTAAATTAATTTTATGCCAATACTTATTTTCTTTTTTGCGCACTGGTTCCTTTCTCTTTTCTGTCAAACATTTTTCGAACATCGTTATGCATCGCATAAAATGTTCACCATGAGCAAAGGCTGGGAACGATTTTTTTACCTGCTTACATTTATTACCCAAGGGGCTTCATTCCTGAACCCTCGTGCCTATGCTATTTTGCACCGCATGCATCACACGTATAGCGATACTGAAAAGGATCCGCATTCTCCGCATTTTTTTAAGGATGTTTGGACGATGACCATGCAAACCAAAGATATTTTTATAGAATACGCCCACCGCAAAAAGGAGCCTGAAGAAGCTTTCCGTGGCAATTACCCTGAATGGCCTTGGCTTGATAGGATTGCCGACAGTTGGTATACCCGTATATTTTTTGGCCTTTGTTACATCGCTTTTTATGTGGCATTTGCCCCTAGCTACTGGTGGTTCTTATTATTACCTGTTGAATTCTTTATAGGTCCTGTTCAAGGCGCTATTGTTAACTGGTGTGGCCATAAATATGGTTATAGCAATTTCGAAAATGGCGATAAATCAAAGAACAGTACTCCGATAGATTTTTTATTACTAGGTGAACTATTTCAGAATAACCATCACAAAAGCCCGAACAGTCCGAACTTTGCAAAAAGGTGGTTCGAATTTGATCCTACTTATCCTATTATTCGCCTGTTCAATGCCTTGCATATTATAAAGCTAAGGCGGCCGGTATAGTATTAAAAAAAGGCTTGCTAAAATAAAGCCGTAGCTATTCCGAAATTCGTATATCTTTGCACCCATTTTTCACACATGCGGATGTGGCGGAATTGGTAGACGTGCCAGACTTAGGATCTGGTGCCTTCGGGTGTATGGGTTCGAGTCCCTTCATCCGCACCGATGTGAAAAACAAAATAAAGAATCATGGATATAGTAAAAGAAAGTATCGATGACACCAATGCGGTCATCAAAGTAAAAATTACCCCTACCGATTATAAACCTGCTGTAGATAAGTCTATAAAAGATTATCAGAAGAAAGCTGTTATTCCTGGTTTCCGTCCCGGCTTAGTGCCTGTATCGGTTATTACCAAGCGTTTTGGTAAATCTATTTTAGCTGATGAAGTAAACAATATTTTATCTGATTCGTTAAGCAAGTATATTAAGGATAATCAATTACGTGTAGTTGGCGAGCCATTGCCTAAGGCAACCAATATTGAACTTGAATTTGAAAAAGAATTTGAGTTTGCATTTGAAGTTGGCCTGGTTCCTGACTTTCAGGTTCCATTATCAAACACACAAAAATTTTCATTATACACAGTTAATATAGATGAAAAGTTTGTTGATGAATATATAGATGAGATGCGTTTACGTTTCGGAAACCTTACTCACCCTGAATCAGCAGGCGATGGAGATATATTGATCGGTGATTTTAACGAGTTAGATGCTAATGGTGAAATATTAGCTGGTGGCATTTTTAAATCTTCAGCTATTAACCTTAAAAGGTTCCCTGCAGGTAAAAGCAAAGACAAATTCATTGGCGTTAAGGAAGGCGATAAGCTTACTTTGACCATGGATGAAGTAACCAAAGACACAGCAGAAGTTGCAGCAATGCTTGATATACCTAAAGAGAAAGCGGCTGATCTTAAATCTAAATTTCAGGTTAGTGTAAAACATGTGCATCATATTATACCGGCTGAAGTAAACCAGGAATGGTGGGATAAAATATATGGCCCGGGTAAAGTGAATAACGTTGAAGATTTCCGTGCACGCGTAAATCAAGAGCTTATTTCTGTTTTTGGCCCGCAAGCGGAACGTAAGATGCAAAACGAAATGGTGGAGTATTTAATGCAAAACACTACCATTAACATGCCTAAGGATTTCTTAAAGAAGTGGATCAATATGAAGCAAGCTCAGCCAATGGATGATGCTCAGCTTAATATTGAATTTGAAGTTTATTCTCAATCGCTCAAATGGAGATTGATCGAAGACAAAATCTTCAAGGATAATAATATGAGTGTAACCCAACAGGAAGTTGTTGATTACACCCATGCCCTTGTAAAAGGCTATATGGGTCAAAATGCTCCTGAAGAGCAAGTTCATGACATGGCTCATAGAGTATTAAAGGATGAAAAAGAAGTAAATCGCATTTACGAACGTCTGTATGACATGAAGTTACTTGAGCTCCTTAAGAAAACTTATACCGTGGAAAACAAAGAAGTACCACGGGAAGAGTTTGAAAAACTTATGGAAGGCGTTAGGTAAGAACTAAATACAACAATTTAAAAACCATTGATATGTTTAAACAAGATGAATTCCGCAAGTTTGCTGTAAAGCACCAAGGCATTAGCGGAGCTAACTACGACAGGTACTCAGGATATTTTAACCGCAACTTTACTTCAATTCCAACAAATTGGGTATCGCCGGTTATTATTGAAGAGCGCCAATTGAACGTTGCACAAATGGACGTGTTCTCACGTCTTATGATGGACAGGATCATTTTCCTGGGTGCACCCATCAACGATGAAGTTGCAAACATTATTCAGGCTCAATTGCTTTTCTTAGATTCTGCTGATGCTAAGAAAGACATCTCTATTTACTTAAATACCCCGGGTGGCTCAGTTTATGCCGGTTTAGGTATTTATGATACTATGCAATATGTATCGCCGGATGTGGCTACTATTTGTACCGGTATTGCAGCAAGTATGGGCGCTGTGTTAATGTGTGCGGGTGCTGATAAGAAGAGAACCGCTCTTCCTCACGCACGTGTTATGATTCACCAACCATTAGGTGGGGCAGAAGGCCAGGCATCGGATATTGAGATTACAGCAAGAGAGATCATGAAGTTGAAGAAAGAGCTTTATGATATTATTGCTAAGCATTCGGGCCAAACCTACGAGAAAGTTTACGCTGATAGCGATCGTGACTATTGGATGACTGCACAAGAAGCCAAAGATTATGGCATGATTGATGAAGTTTTGACAAAGACTAAGTAATTTACTGATAAGCTTAATAAAGAAAGCCCTGCCTTACGGTAGGGCTTTTCTTTTTATATGAGTTTAGGACTTAGGAACGATACCTGATTGCTGTAGAATATCCATCCGTGCATTCATGTCGTTAAACAATTCCTGCTGGCCCAGGCTTTTGGTAATGAGTAAAAGCTTTTGCAGGGTTTGAGTAACCTGTTGAGTTTCGTAACCGTAATAATTACGGGCATTTACATCTAATGAATTAAAATAACGGAGTTTTGATTCGCCTTCATCAAACATAGTTTTTACAATAGCATTGGCTTTAGTTGCATCGCCAGCCTGATAGTAACAGTAGGCAATAAGTATCATGGGTGAATCGTATGGGTAACTTGTAGCAGGAATAGAATCAACACACAGGTTAAGCACCTTTAGAGCAGAATCCTTTTTGTTTTCATTTAACAATGCCTGGGCAAGTGTTCCAATATTGTTCCTTAGTTGCGTGGCCATTCTCCGTGCATTTTCATCTAAATAAATACCTGCGCCCATATTCCCCCAACGGAATTTTTGCGTTACGTTAGTATACATTACGGCAGTTTCAACTTGCGCTTCAGCTCCCAGATCGGCAGTTGCGTTTCTGAGCGGTACAAGTCTGTATACAAGCCCTTCAAGCCGCAAGTATCTTTCCAACCCCATACAGGCCTCAGCACCCGAGAACGTGGTAAAGCAAATTGGCCTGCTCCAATCGTCATGTGCCAATATATCCATCATTATCATCGTGTTTTTATCAATGTAATTTCCGGGGATGGTCCAGGTAATAGCAGGCACGATCTTATCCGTCATTGAAGCGGGTACAACATTGTTGCGTATTATTTGTTGCTTATCTACTTTTAGGGTAAGATTTTTAGAGGGTATATAATTAAGCAGTTTGCCATTGCCTATTTTCAATTGGTCCTTTTCGTTTGTACTTCTGAAAAAATCTACCGCATCACGAATATCCATGGCACTATCTCTCTGATTAAGTACTAATAAGTAATCACGCGTACCATCAACATATTCGCTATGATTCATAGCAAAAGGCAGTGGGGCGGAATTATAAGCGCGGCGCTTCATCTGGTCGATATACCAACTGCCGGCAAGCAAGCTAATGTTGCAAACTCGCACGTCGGTACGTATGCCTTCTACTTCCTGTGCATACCATAAAGGGAAGGTATCGTTATCTCCATTACAAAATAAAATTGCATTAGGTGGGCACGATTCTAAAAAATCTACCGCCACATCTCTGCATAAATAATGGCCAGAACGGTCATGATCATCCCATTCTGCATGAGCCATTACAGCAGGCACAACTAAGCAAATGGCAGTAGAAAGAATAGCTGCTGTTGCAATCTTCCCATTCATAATTTTATTCGCAACGAAGTCAGTTATCGCTAACACACCCATGCCTATCCATATTGCAAACGCATAGAATGCACCAACGTATGAATAATCTCTTTCCCTTGGTTGGTAGGGTGCCTGGTTGAGGTAGATAATAATGGCTAAGCCGGTGAAGAAAAAGAAAACCATCACTACCAGTGCATTGGCTTTATCCTTGCGGAACTGGTAAATAAACCCTAAAAATCCTAGCAATAACGGTAAACCATACATTGCATTTTTTGCTTTGTTCCTGGCATATTCAGTAGGGATATTTTGTTGTGGAACACCCAATAAGTTATCTATAAAAGAAATCCCTGTTATCCAATTACCATGCAGTTTATCATCGCTATCATAACCCTGTATATCGTTCTGCCGTCCGCAAAAATTCCACATAAAATATTTCCAAAACATAAAATTTACCTGGTAGCGGACAAAATATTTCAGGTTATCGAGGAAGGTGGGTTTCTCGATATAGCGCCTGGTTCCTTTATCAGTATATAATATTCTATCCATAGTTGTATCGCCCCAGTTCTTGTATCCATCCGGGTGGCCTTCGTTGGCATCATACATGCGAGGGAAGAAAGTGCAGAAGCGGGAATCGTAATGAGATACTTGTCCCTTCATATCATTCGTAATAATGTACTTGCCGCTTGCTTCGTCTTTGGCGTACACGGGGTTGCCATCTTTAGAAGGAGTAACAGTATCAAGCGGTGCCGTATAGTATTGGCCGTAAAGCAGAGGCCAATCGCCATACTGTTGACGTCCTAAATAGGCATGCAGGTTAATGGCATCGCTAGGATGATTCTCATCCATAGGCGTATGTGCATTTGAACGGATAACCAGTATCAGGAATGAAGAATATCCGATAAGAAGCATAGTAAAGGATAAAATGGTAATACTCCAGCCGGGTTTATTAAAACGTCTGGCAAGTATCAGTCCAATAAGAATGATTGCAACAATACATGTTGCATAAATTAAAGTACCCGACTCAAAGTGCAGTCCCACTTTATTAACGAAGAAAAGCTCAAAGGAGGAGGCTAATTGTAAAACATCGGGTATAACAACCGCTTGTATTAAGCCAAGTAAAGCAACAGCTACAATGCTTGCAATAATAAGCCCCTGTTCTTTTGGGTTTCTGGTAATAAAAGATGTGATTTTTGTAGAAATGCCACTGGGATAACGTTTAAAGTAATAGACAAATACTACTGCAGGAATGGCCAGTAAACAAAGCAGATGAACACCTATAGATAGCCCAATCAGGTAAAAGATGAAAATTATCCACTTTTCGGTATTCTGTTCGGCTCTTTCCCACTTGGTTATGCACCAAAATACCAGTGCCGTAAAGCATGAAGACATGGCATAAACCTCACCCTCAACAGCTGAAAACCAGAAAGAATCAGTAAAAGTATAGGCCAGTGCACCAATAATACCTGCCCCCAAAATAGCGTACATTTTGCCCTCAGTATAAGTACCTTGTTTAACTACAAGTTTGCGGGCAAACCAGGTAATGGTCCAGAACAGGAACATAATAGTAAGTGCGCTACAGGTGGCAGAAACCCTATTTATATAGGGCGCTACTTTATGCAAATCGCCAAAGGTGAGTAATGACACCAAATGAGCCACTAATTGAAGGAATGGAGCCCCAGGTGGATGGCCTATTTCGAGCTTATGATCAATAGAAATGAATTCACTACAATCCCAAAAACTAGCGGTAGGCTCAATGGTTGACCAGTATACCCAGGCAGCTATAAAGAATAAAATAAGCCCTAAAAGGTTATTTAAACGGGTAAATTTTGATGGAAATTGCTGCTCAGAGCCCTTTAACATGGGAGAATTGCGAGTTTTGGCGAAAATAACAAATAATAACGCCCTTATTAGGAGTTTGGTGGCACGAAATATTTTTTATCTTTGCGCTCCCTTAGAAAGTTCATTTTTTGATTGCCCGATGGTGTAACTGGCAACACGTCTCCCTTTGGAGGAGAAGAGCCCTGGTTCGAACCCAGGTCGGGCAACCATCATAAAAGAACCTTTACTTTAAATATTATTAGATAATACAAACCTTCACCTGATACTATCAGAGAAGGTTTGAATTATTATGGTTTTCATTTCACTTTGCAAAATGGCTACATTCGCCGCGGTTAATAATCTATTTATGAAGAAACACATTCTTCTCATTTTTTCTTTAGTTCTGTTTGCTGGCGTAAATGCTCAGGTCAGGTTCTTCTTTGGCCCGTCGCCGGAAAGTAAGGCTGAAGAAACGAAAGGGCAAATGGATAAACTGAAACGAAAGAGCGAAGTGCTTACCTTTCAATATACGGGTGATACCATTACCGATAGTATATTGATACACGATGTTGTATTAATGAATGATGACTATAATTCGTATTGTATTCTTTACAAAATGGATACTTCGCGAGTTGCAATTGCAATAACAAAACTTAAAGCGGCCAAGGGTTTTAAAATAACTGCATATTGGCAGAACAGGAATGTGAAGCGAGTTTCGGTATATGATAAACACATAAAACCCGATAGCAAGTGGGAAGCGTATTATGAAGACCGTTGGCTAAAGTGGAGAGGAGCATACAAGTCGGGGCAAAAGATCGGCAAATGGAAATACTACGATGACTCAGGCAATGTAGCATTGATAGAACGCTATAAAGACGGTACTCTGGTTAAATCAATCAAAAAGTAGTCCGCACCCCTTGTAAAAATGTAAACCTGATTATAATCATCTACACACCTGATGATGGACATCCCCCTTGTTTCTGGTATGTTCAATATTTGTAGTATAAACTTATTACTATGAATATATTGAATACCGCTACAGCAAAATATTTACTCGATCAGGGCCTTGAATCACTACATGAGCAAAGCATGGAATGGATAAGCGATATAGCCTTCTGGCGAGATGAAGTTTCTTTTTTATATGCACTTGAAGTAGAGAAAACATTGAAGGAAGTTCCGGTGAGTGCAAAAAGAAAGATTGGCTTGGTAGAGGAAGAACTGTTAAAAATGGCAGGCGATGACCTGGATGACCTTTACACGCAAGTAACAACCCATGAAAGATTTCTTAATCACTTACTGGGAAGCAGTAAGGAAGATGAAGAAACCTACAGGGAAAAGCATCTTTTGTTGGCAGAGAAAATAGATACATTCAATGTGCGACTTAGATTGCTTAAAAAAGAGATATTCGAAATTGTAAAGCAAAATAAGCAAGCAAGGCCGATAAAGTAATCCTATCAGGTAGTTACTTTATGAATGCGGCAAAGAGGTATACCAAGGCCTTGTTTCAATATTACCCTGTTATCGGTTAATGCCCAAATAGTAGTTTCTACCTGGCGTACACTTTCTCCATCTTCAAATACAATTCTTACTTTGCCCTTATACCTGTTGCCAAGCAATAGGCCACGGTGCAGGTCGGCCATTCTCTGGCCTATTTCTAGTGCTGAATTAAGTACTTCTTTTAAGGGGAAGCGGAGTTTGGAGATACTCTCCTTGTCAATATTTTGAGGTGTAATACTTGCTATCATCTGAGGTTGTTTATTGGGTTACTGTAATCGTTTACGGAACATATGAAATTTTGTTCCGCTTAGTTACTAACACCTGTTAACAAGCCTCTGTTTCAGCTGTATAAAACGCTTACCAACCGCTTGCCAGAACGTCGGCAAGGTGCATCGGTTTCAAATCGATGTTTTGCTTTTTAATGTACCCGTCCAGGTGCAATAAGCAGCTTTGGTCAGTCGAAATAAGGTATTGTGCTCCCGTATCTAATGCATTCTTTACTTTATCTGAACCCATTCCTACAGCTATAGGTTCAAACTTAGAAGAGAAGGTACCACCAAAACCGCAGCAGGTTTCTGTATCCTTCATTTCCACTATTTCAAGGCCCTGTACATTCTTTAATAAGGTACGTGGTTCTTGCTTTATCTTACATTCTCTGAGTGCAGCACACGAATCGTGATACGTACCAATGCCTTCTAATTTGGCACCTACATTAGTTACCTTTAATATGTTTACCAAAAAGCTGCTGAACTCATGTATGTTCTTAGCCAATTGTTTGTATTCGTTATGTAAGGCCGAATTATAGAACATCTCAGGGTAGTAGTTCTTTATCATACCTACGCATGATGCCGATGGGCAAACCACATACCTGTCCTGGTGAAATTCTTTAATGAATTTTTCTCCAACCAATTTGGCTTCTTCCCAGTAGCCAGCATTAAATGCGGGTTGGCCGCAGCAGGTCTGTTCAGGATTATAATTTACATCACATCCTACTTTCTCTAATACTTTAACCATATTCATTCCGGCTTGCGGAAAAACCTGGTCAATAAAACACGGTATAAAAATATCTACGATCATCGCTTTCTAATAGTGTTGCAAAGGTATGTATGATAACAGGTTGAGACCATAACAGAGGCAAAAAGTTTTAAACACATTGCGTACTTTATTGAAGTAGAAATTCATTAACAGATGTAAAGAATTCCATTGGTTTATCAGCGTGGACCCAGTGCCCGGCGCCAGGTATGGTAACTATTTTGGCGTGAGGAAACGTTTCGGTTATCAGTTTAATATCTCCTGAAAAGATGTAGTCCGATTTTTCGCCTTTTACAAATAGCACAGGTATTTCAATCGGCGTGCTTGGCATGGGGGTAACTTCTCCAACTGCTTTTATCTTCTCTTTTAATACAGGGTAGTTAAACTTCCAGTCTAGTTTTTGCTCCTCATTCCAATACAGGTTCTTAAGTAAAAACTGCCTTGTGCCATAGTCAGGAATCATCGGCATAAGTTTCTCATCTATCTCCTTACGGTTCTTAAATGTACCCAAGTCAAGGCTGTCAATAGCGTCTATTACAAACTGATTTGTAACCGGATATTTTTTAGGGCCAATATCTACTACAATTAGTTTTTCAACTCTTTCAGGATAACTAATAGTAAACTGCATAGCTACTTTACCACCCATAGAATGCCCCATTAATAGTATCTTATCCAGGCCTTCATCTTCTATCAATTCTTTAATGTCTTCGCTCATCACCCCGTAACTCCACTCATCACTATGAGGCGATTGTCCGTGGTTACGCAAATCAATAAAATAAACTGTAAAGTTCTCTGCAAATTGTTTGCCCAGTGTTTGCCAGTTATCGGCTGATCCAAAAAGCCCGTGAAGAATTAATAAAGGCTTGCCGCTGCCTAATTTTTTAAATGACAGTTTCATAAATTATTTTAGCTGCCTCAGGTATAATTGTATGGTGTTTTCTAACCCTAAATAAAGCGCATCGGATATAAGCGCATGGCCAATAGATACTTCTAATAAGTGAGGAATATTTTTATGGAAATAAGCCAGGTTATCTAAGTTCAGATCATGTCCGGCATTAATGCCCAATGCATATTTATGCGCTCTGTGTGCCGCTTTATGATATGCATCTATAGCCTCCTCAGGATTGTTTTTATAATTCTTGGCGTAAGCCTCAGTATATAATTCAATCCTGTCAGTGCCGACTGCTGCTGCACCTTCTATCATATCCAAATCAGTATCAATAAAAATAGAAGTACGTATGCCTTGTTTCTTTAAGCTATCTATAACTTTTTTTAGGAAAGCTTTATTACTGATAGTATCCCAACCGGCATTCGATGTTAGCGCATCAGGTGCATCAGGCACAAGGGTTACCTGGTCAGGTTTTACGTCTGCTACTAAACTCAGAAACTGTTCCGAAGGATAGCCCTCCATATTAAACTCAACATTGAGTATTGGCTTCAAATCTTTTGCGTCCTGGTAACGAATATGTCTTTCATCGGGCCTTGGATGAACAGTTATGCCCTGTGCACCAAAACGTACACAATCTTGTGCTGCCTTAAGCAGGTTAGGTAAATTGCCACCACGCGAATTACGCAGCAAGGCTATTTTGTTAATGTTTACGCTAAGTTTTGTCATAGTTTAGTTTCCTGATGATACGTACGTTTCGGTATATACAACACTGCCCTGTGCAAGTTCGTTAGTTTGTATTAAATAAGGATAATCTGCTTGTACCCAAATTGAATCCTGGCCAGGATGATTAGGGTCGAAGCCTATTGTCCATGGGTATGATAGGGGAGTGCTTACATTTATTATTTGTTTATAAATACGCCCGATATTTACCGCATATTGTTCTAAAAAATACTGATCTTCAATCAGGTTTTGGTAACTAAATTGCAAAACAGTAACCGTGGAATCGAAGTTTTGCCAGTTTAGATAGAGCGGTGTATTAATGGAAGTGTATTGAAAATTTGTTTGGTTCCAATCAGGGAACGCCGCATTAGTCCCCGCACTGTTATTATATGCCCCGCCGTTCCACGACGTATTTACACTTACAGGGAAAGCGAGTTTCACATATTTTATTCCGTCTTCGGTACGTATGGCTTGAGTGTTGGTTAAGTTGCCTGTGTAGGTCTTTTGGTATGTCCAAACAGAATCGGGCAGTTTGCGTTTGTAACGTATAATTACCTGCGTTCTTGCTCCTGTATTATCACTATAAAACGAATCGATAACTTCTTTTATTTGATAGGTAAAAGTATCAATCCGGCTCTTTTGCGGGTTAACACTCATTGAATCTACATTGTAAATAATCCAGTGTCCTACATTATTCGGAAAATAATCATACCCTTGATATACAGTAGCGGGCTTATCTTTTTTGCAAGATGCCATAACCATCACTATAATTACGCTTAGCGAATAATATAGAATGGTTTTTACCTTCATTATTTAGCTTGCAATTCTATAAAGCCTCCACCCAACAGGTCCTCGCCTTCATAAAACACGGCCGATTGCCCTGGTGTAATAGCTTTTACTTTTTTATGGAACAAAACTTTTATCTTGCCATTATCTTCATTAATGGTTGCAGGTGCGCCAATATCTTTGTAACGTATCTTGGTGTGCGCTTCGGTATTCGGTGCAACCTTATCATACTTCACTAAATTATAACGGCCAACTGTCATACTTTGCTTTTGCAATTCTTCTTCGGTGCCTAATACAACTGTATTGGTCTCCGGTATTACTTCGGTAACAAACATAGGGTGCCCAACTGCAAGGTCTAATCCTTTGCGTTGCCCAATGGTGTAAAAAGGATATCCTTTATGCTTACCTATCTTCGTTCCATCAGCTAAAATAAAATCACCTTCAATAAATTTATCTTCACCTTCTCTTCTTTTTAAGAAGGAACGGTAATCGTTGTCGGGTATAAAGCATATCTCATAGCTTTCGCTTTTCTTGGCCAGTTCTGAATAACCTCGTTCTTCAGCCAATGCCCTTATTTCAGGCTTATGGTAATTCCCTAATGGGAACATAGTTCTCTTTAAACTGTCTTGGGTCAATCCCCACAATACGTAGGATTGATCTTTGTTATGATCCTTACCTCGCGAAACTACATAGCGGCCATTTTCAGGCCGTACGCTTGCATAATGGCCGGTGGCTATAAATTCACATTCCAGCATATCGGCACGTTTAAGCAATGCTTCCCATTTAATATAGGTATTGCATAAAACGCATGGGTTAGGTGTACGCCCTGCCATATACTCGCTGGCAAAATTGTTTATAATGCTTTCGCCAAACTCACCTCTAAGATCTAATATATAATGAGGGAAACCACATTTCACGGCCAAATGACGTGCATCATTAATTGAATCGAGGCTGCAACAGCCCGTTTCTTTTTTATTGCCACCCGACGAAGCATAGTCCCATGTTTTCATGGTAATACCTATTACTTCGTATCCTTGTTCATGCAATAATAATGCAGCAACGGAACTATCTACTCCGCCACTCATTGCTACTAATACTCTTCCTTTCTTGCTCATAATTCTAATCAATGGTAAAGATACCACATTTTCACCTTAATAGCCAGTATCCCAGACGTTACTGCCAGTATTCTATATTCAATGGGTTGTGTGGAAAGGCTATGATTATCAGTAAATTACGGTGAAATGATTATCGCTTCAGGAATTTCCCTGCCACCAGTGTATTTGTCACTTCTTCCTTCAAAGTGCGGCTTATAGGTATGCTCTTGCCTTTTATAAGTATATCATCGCCCGATATACTTTCTACCTTAGAAACAGATACTATGAATGACTTATGTGTTTTCAGAAATTTATCGGTTGGTAAATAACCTTCCACGGCTTTAAGAGTAAGATATGATATGTATTTTTCTTTTTCTGTATAGAATATTACATAATTCTCCATCGCCTCGACGTATAATAAATCATTATACATTATTTTCTCCATTCTGTCTTCGCAGCGAATGAAAAAATAGGATTCATTATGTAGTGCATCACTTTTTCCTTTCAGTTTAAGTTCAAACAGATCTTTTGCTTTGTTGCATGCTTTTAAAAACCGCTCAAAAGAAATTGGCTTAACAAGGTAATCGATCACATCTAATTCATAGCCTTGTATAGCATATTCAGAATAAGCAGTGGTAAATATTACCATAGGTGGCTTTTGTAAAGTCTTCAAGAACTCTAACCCTGTCATTTTCGGCATTTGAATATCGAGGAACATCAAATCGATTTCGCCTTGATTTAATAGCTTGTTTGCTGCCAGTGCATTTTCTCCTTGCCCCTTCAATTCTAGAAACTCAATATCTGAAATATATTCTGCAATACCTTTACGGGCTATTGGTTCATCATCTATTACTATGCACTTAATTTTCATCAATCTCAATTTTTAAAATTGCAGTGAAGCTTTTGGTATCTTCTGTAATGTCTAAATTAAATTTTCCCGAATAAAGTAGCTCGAGTCTGCGTTCTAAATTATTAAGGCCAATTCCACCCTCACTTTCGGGCTTCACCGTTCCTTTTTCTGCGGTATTGCTTATTATGCAGTTAAATACATGCTTATCGAAATCTAGTGTAATACTTATTACGTTTGGCATATCTGTAAAATGAGATACATGTTTGAATGAATTTTCTACCAGAGGTATAATAAGCAAAGGAGCGATGGAAAAATTCTTCATGTTTTCTCCTACATTAAAATTAATAATATAGTTCTTGTCTAAGCGCTGATGTTGTAGTTCTATGTAGCTTCTCAAATAGTCCAATTCTTTATCAATTGGTATCTTGTCCGCATTACATTCATATAATTGATATCGCAACAGTTCCGAGAGTTTCATCAAGGTCCCTCGCGCGTCTGCATTAGCCTTGTCTATTTGAAAATAAAGGGAATTGAGTGAATTGAAAAGAAAATGCGGATTGTGTTGTGCCTTCAAAAAATCGAGCTCATTCTTTATTTTTTCTTTTTCTACTTCTTCTAAATAACGTTTATTTCTCACCCGGTCAAGTATCATTTTACAGGCAACTAATATGCTTGTCCATATAAATATATTAAGTAACGAATTAAAATATAAGTGATCGAAATTGGGTGGAGGCAGTTTGTAAAGCAGTAGAGTTATATAATAAGAAACCACCGCCCGTAAAAATGAAACTACTGCGGTAGATGTAGCTATGAGTAGGAGAAAAGTAAAATACTTGTTCTGGGTAAGAGATTTTGGGATGATGTAATTGATGGTGATGTAATAATTCAGCGCTATGAATACCAGATAGCAGAATTCAACACCCAGCGTACGTGTTATAGTTATAGTGTGGTTTTGAAAAACCAATACCCAAAGGATATACAACACAACCCAGAAACCTATTTCAAGAGGAACCTTATAGTTGCTTTTGGTAGACATGAATCGGCTTTAGAATTTAAAATTACGCATAATTACGCCGAGTATCTATTCTTTACGCCATTGGTATATTTTGCTTGATGAAATGCAGTTCGTCAAGGTATAGTTGCAGTTTATCTAAAACTAAATAGGATAGTTTAACTGCAAGATATGTTTGCTGAATAATCAAAACAAACATAGTATGAAAAAGACATTCGACTGGTTATTTAACCCTCCTGTAGAAGGGACAAAGGAAATATTGATAATAAGGCTAATGACGGGGAGTGTATTCTTCTGGGAAGGGATACTGAAATTTGTATATCCGAACCAAGGTGTAGGGCGATTCACTAAACTCGGGTTCCCAATGCCTGAGACGATGGCGCATTTTGTTGCAGTATGTGAAATTATCGGAGGGCTTTTTCTCATCTTAGGTTTTCTTACCCGACTTACTTCATTTTATTTTATCCTGCAAATGATAGTAGCAATCCTTTCTACTAAGATCAGTCTCTATTTAGGTACATCGCCCTTGCCTTTGCCGCCTGCGCCGCCAACAATAGGTTTTTGGGCGGTGCTGCACGAAACACGTGCGGATTGGGCCCAATTGTTAACGTCAGTCTTTTTGCTTTTAGTTGGACCAGGGATTCTATCGTGGGATTATAACAGAAGAAACAAGTAAGTAGAAAGAATAAAGCCCTGCCTCGAATACTCGAGACAGGGCTTTTGAAAACAAGAGAGAGCAGCGGCCGAAAGAAATTATTTTATAATTGTTACTGAACCTAAGTAGCGGTGAACATTAGTAAGATAGTCGGTAACATGAATAATATACACGTATGTATCTTCCTGGGCTAATTGGGTGCCACCATTTACTGTGCCATTCCAACCTTTATTTATATCATGTGTTTCGTATAACAGCATACCCCAACGATCGTAAATTACCATATCGAAACCTATTATACCAATTCCCTTTCCGGTAAATACATCATTTAAGCCATCGCCGTTCGGGCTGAAAGCATTTGGCACATAAAAAGTAAATTCAGGGTCGATACGTACTTCGCCTTTTGCAGTGTCAGCACATCCATATTTATTATTGGTGTAAAGGTGTATTGTATATTTTCCGGTATCCTGATAAATATGTACAGGGTTTTCTTCGAATGATATTGATTTAGTATCGTTAACCCTGTCCCCAAAGTTCCACATCCATGAAGTAGTGTTTTCTGAAGCATCTTTAAATGCAATTGCCGGGTTTGATATAGGTGCTTCCCCCGGGTCGGTTGTAAATGCAGCCTTTGCCCTTGGATAGATGGTTACACTGGCTGATGCGTATGCATTACTTGTACAACCTTCGGGTGATACTATAGTTACAGAAACTGTGTAAGTACCAGATTCGGTGTAGGTGTGCGATATTGGATTCGCTGTGCCGGTAGTACTGTCGCCAAAATTCCATAAGTAACTATCATTCTTATTTGCTGCTGAAGAATCGGCGTAGGTAAATGTGGCTCCATAACAGGTTGCAGCAGTTTGAGCTGGTATATTTATTACAGGCAACGGATTTACTTTTACAGGTATGTTTTCAGTAACCTTTGCACCACATTGATTGGTTACTGTAATAGTAAATGTAGTATCGGTAGGAAGTACCAATTTAAAAGGTCCGCTACCATTAAAACCATTGCTCCATTGAATATTTGTGTTACCTGCATTGTTGCTAGTTACATTAGCATAAAGCGTAACTGTGTCGCCATGACAAATAGTTTGTGCAGGGCTTACCTTAACATTTGCAGGGCCCAGGTTCCAGGTGTTTATAGTTACGGTAGCAGGTGTACCCTTACAACCATTTCCATCGGTGGCAGTAACAGTATACGTAGTTGTGTTTGTAGGTGTGACATTTTCAGTGGCTATTGATCCGCTGCCAGGGTTCCATTGATAACTATATGTTCCGTTACCACCAAAAGCCGAAGCCATAAGAGTTACTGTGGTACCACTACAAATGCTATCGGGGGCCGTAGCTTGGGTAATTATAGGCGTAGGTTGTTTAAGTATTACAATAGCGCTGGTAGGGCAGTTATTAGCATCAGTAATATTTACAGTATAAATACCAGCAGTAAGATTAGAAGCTGAATAACTGGTTTGCTTTGGACTTGTACTCCATGAATAACTATAAGGAGTTGTTCCTCCGCTTACATAAGCACTTGTAGAACCATTACTATCGCCATAACATTTAGGGTTAATGGTATTTACAATGCTTGCAAGTAAAGTAAATGGTTGTGTAATTTTAACTGTATCTTTTTTAGTACAACCGTTCGCATCAGTTATTAAAACTGTGTATGTACCTGCACCAATGTTATTTATAGTATTTGAATATTGAGGTAGATTGGTGCCCCACACATAATTGTAATTAGGTACACCACCCGTAACACTTAACGATGCTGAACCGTTTTGCAAGCCGTTGCATGTTGGAGATTTTGTTGTTAAGGAATTTGTAATAGGGTTAGGCTGACTTATTGCTGTGTTTATTTTGTTTGCGCATCCATTTGCATCTGTTATAGTAATAGCATAATTACCTGCAGTTAAATTGCCTGCGGAAGCACTTGTGCTAACAGATGGGTTCCAGCTATAGGTATATGAAGGTGTACCACCGCTCACATTCAAGTTTATTGAGCCGTTACTACCACCATAACAACTTATGCCGCTTGTAGATTTAATGGCAACGCTAAGCGCAGCAGGTTGTTTAATAGTTACGATGGTATTGGTGTTGCAACCGTTTGCATCGGTAACATTTACTGTATATGTTCCAGCTTTAAGATTACTGCCGGAATTTGTTGTGCTTACTTTTGGAGACCAGTTGTAAGTATAAGGAGGTGTTCCGCCTACAGCATTTATGTTTGCGCTTCCATTGTTGCCGCCATTGCAATTTACATTGGTAAATGCAGTTACATTAGCTACGAGCGCAGGCGGCTGAGAAATAGTAGTTACTATAGTTGCAGGACAACCATGGGCATCGGTAACAGCTACTGTATATGTGCCGGCACTTAAATTAGTTGCAGTGTTTCCATTACCACCTTGTGGAGCCCACTTATAAGAATAAGGAGGTGTACCGCCTAAAGCACTTACCGAAGTGCTTCCATTACTTCCGCCATTGCAACTAACATTATTTACTGAGCCTTGTAATGCTGTAACTAAAGAAGGTTGTGTAAGGGTTATAGTTTGTGTAGTGCTGCAATTATGTGCATCTGTTACAATTACTGCATAAGTACCGATAGGCAAATTAGTTGCACTGTCGGTTGTGCTAACATTGGGTAACCATGCGTATGAATATGGTGTAACACCACCCGAAGCAATTACTTTGGCAGTGCCATTGGTGCCACCATTGCAACTTACGTTTGCAAAAACATTTGCGGCAGTAAGCAGGGTAGGTTGGGTAACCGCAATTGTCGAAATGGTTTTACAATTATGTGCATCGGTAATGGTTATAGAATATGTGCCTGCGCTTAAACCATTTGCGGTAGAATTATTTCCACCATAAGGTGCCCATGCATATGTATATGGATTTGTACCACCATTTACAGTTACCGAAGCACTTCCATTTATCCCTCCATTACAACTTGCACCTGATGAAGAACCGGATGTAGTGATTGCTTTAGGTTCTGTAATAGTTACACTGGAAGTAATGGTGCATCCATTGGCATCAGTTGCATTTATAGTATATGAACCACTGGAGAGATTAGTAGCGCCTTGGCTATATCCACCATTTGGTGCCCATGCAAATGTGTAAGGAGGTGTTCCGCCTTTTACAGTATCGAATGCAGAACCATTGCTTCCGCCGTTGCAACTTACATCAACAAATGAAGTAGATGAAGAAAGTGCAGTAGGCTGGCTTATGGTTGTTGTAGCAGTATTGATACAACCATTCGCATCAGTTACCGTAACTGTATATGTACCTGCAGTTAAATTAGCCGCTGTTGCTGAAGTAGCCCCGCCGGGAGCCCATGAGTATTTGTAAGCAGGAGTTCCACCAGTAGCATTTGCTGTAGCAGTACCTGTGTTGCCACCATTACATCTTACGGGTGTACTTGTAGCTGAAACAACTAAGGCACTAGGTTGACTAACCGTAGTGGTAGATGTAGATTTGCAACCATTCGAATCGGTAATAGTTACTGTATATGAACCTGCAGTTAAATTAGTTGCTGTTGCTGAAGTAGCTCCACCCGGAGCCCACAAATATGTAAATGACCCTGCTCCGCCACTTGCAACCGCGGTAGCTGTGCCGTTATTGCCACCATAGCAACTTATGTTGGTTGCAGGTTGTGTAACCGATGATGTAGGAGCTACGCTTCCTTTTACCGTATCAACAATAGTGTCGGCACAGCTTGTTCCTATTACGCTGGTAATAGCAACCTTATATACGCCAGGGCAACTTACGGTAACTGTTTGTTGGTTACTAGGGCCAACAATACAAGGGCCTATCCATTGGTAGCTCGAAGCACCTGAAGGTGCAGTTGCGTTAAGCGTAGAAATATTAGAACAAAGTACAGGAAACGATGTTATGATGCCTGCAAGACAAGTTGCATCAAAATAAGCATAACCAAAATGGCCGCCTTTAGAACAGTCAGCTACGGTAACTTTAATTGTAATGCACTGGCCTATATATGCCTGTAAAGGAACAAATACAGTGGTCCATGGTTTGCAATACACAGTATCTCCATTAGTAGGATAATAAATTGCCTTATAGCCTGGCAAACCAGGGCCCGAGACTACTGAATAATTTCCGCAGTTGGGTATGGGGTTACCATACTGGTCCTGCATTTGTACATTAAAATAGGGTTGTTGTGTATAGTTGTGACCCGGATTTTCGAGCACCACAGCATACATATAAGTAAAATTGGCATTAGCTGTGGTTACATTAAAAGTTTGTTCCAGTATGCCTATTTGTGCACCATTACGTGTGCTATCGCCAATTCGGCAGGAGTATGAACCACCAGTAGGACATACTATGGGTATTAAGGAGCCTGCCACCGGATCGGTACCTGCACCAGACATAAGTGATACCTGATACGTATTGGTTACAGGGTCGAGAGCAGAACTAGTTACTGAGCCGCATGCGCCACCGGTTGGCGTTGTATTTGCGAATGTTGTGGTAGTCGATGTATTTTGTGCGTAATAGGCACTCCATGCTGATAGATTACCATTTTCGAAGCCAATGTTATCGCAGCCCGGATTGCATGTACCTGAAGGGGCATCTGCATGATGATGGCTATATTCTGCAATTGTGGCAGGATAGTCCTTTTCTATCTTTCTGAAATTAGAAAACAATAAAACATATTCTTCAATTCTTTCATTTGCATAATTCTGAATGTCGCCATCGGTAACTATTTTTTTGTTCTCAACAGCTTTCCAAAATGCATTTACATCGGCAGCAAATAATTTATCGTAATAATAGTTGGTGAAAAGATTCAGTTCTGAATCGGTGGCTCCGGTTCGTTGTTGAACAGTTAATAAGATGTGGTAGGCCTGCAGCTTAGCAGAGGCAAGTTCTATCTCTTCGCCTATTTGAGGTTGGCCTGTAACAGAATAGTGAGATGCTGCAGTTTCGTTAACATAAGTAGATGAGGACGGGGTGTAATTATTTTGAAGAGTACTATAGTTTGAGGTTGTATTATTAGTTTCATTTTCAAAAGCCAGTTCTTTTGGTTCTTCCGAAGACATACCCTGGCTTTCAATACTAGGTATGCCTCGGCTACTGGCTGCAGCATCTTCGGTTGAAGGAGCTTTATTTTTAACATTCTGAGCAATTGTGGTGTAGCTAATAAAAAAACATGTCGCAGCCGTAAGTAGTATAATTCGTATTCCGTGCAGGAACCGGCTCAATATGTAACCTGAAAGGGTAGTTATTGGTTCCATTATATAGGTAGTTTGATCCTCTATCAATATCTAAACGATGTAGCTGGTATGAGGTTACACATATTTAGTAACAATAATACAAGGTGCAATTAATCAGCTAATTACGAGATTGTGTAAAATAGGTACACCCTGAAAGCCGTTTAGATTAAGGCAAATTGGTTAATATGTATTTAATAAAACAATATAAAAAGTGTAACTTTTTATAAACGCTGCGTAAAAGGGCGACTGGTAAAAAGACAGCTATCGCTCTATCTGTAAGGCCTGCAGGTTTACGATAGTGTGAAACGAATCGCTATTCCACCGTCCATTGTTGAAGTAGGGTACGATGATGATATGAATGGTGTGTTAATTACCTTATCGAAGAAGAGCCTTACACTAACCCGTTGATTGATGTTATACTCAGCTTGAGATTTGATAGATAATATAGACTGGCCACCGGTTATCTGGCTCGATAGGTTTTCTGTATTACGCAATATGGTTTGGTTCTCGCGTAATGACAGATCAAGTTTAATAGTTAAATCGTTCTTAAGTGGTTTGTTGCCTATTTTAATAGGTAACTGCAAATTCTTGATCTTGTAACCAAGCCCGGCAATATACTCCTGTCCATGTACTTCGTTAACGCTGAGGTCACTCATGTTAAGTGCAACCTGCCTGTCTGTTCGTACTTCAATGTTTGACATTATATTGCTTTTTAAAGTAACACCGATTTTAATCAGCGGAGAGAATTGTTCTGTTAATGCAACCGTTGGTATCTGGTCTTGTGGTATAAAGTCATTATTTATATCACGCACCCATTCGCCATCAGGGTTATACAATAAGTTATAGTTAAAGCTACCAACACTGTATGATGATGTATACGCACTGCTAATTGTAACGCTCTGCGTGTTGTTCTTAACCCACGGAATAAGTTTTGATAAACCTGAATAGGAGATTGTCCAGTTTGGGAATGGAATAGAAGGGAATGCCGTTAATGGTATATTACCTGCACTACGGCCTGAATAAGCCGCAAGGAATGCAGGTATAACCACGTTTTGTGATACTGCACTATAACCATCATAATAACCGGTATGTGGTATAACCGTTGTCCCGGAGTTAAGCCCCAAACGTCGTGATATTATAATACGATTATCTAAGTACTGATAGAATAAATTCAAGTCGCCTGCTGTATTGCCTTCAAACAATGTACCCAGCATAAAATACGACATGCTAAAACTACCACCTTCAGTATACCCATCAATTACAGTATATGGTTTAGGCTGACCGGGAACAAGTGAGTCGTGAATATATTCACTTGTAGTTTTCGACGTGGTGTGAGTAGCGGTCAAATCAATTTTAAGATCAGGTATTGGCTCTAAGGTTGTATGTATACTGAATGACTCGGTGAGTACAGTTGTAAATGGGGTGTAAATAGATCGGGTAGTATCTAACCAATTGTTGGCAATAACCTCATTAATAAATTCCGGGACGACGATACCACGGCTAGGGTTTTGAGGAAGATGTATCGTAATCGGTTTCTGTCCACCACCAAAAACAAACTTAGGCCCCGGTACCCAGCTATTGGCATCATCCATTCCAAAAAAACGAGTGCCATAACTATAACCCGGTAATACCATGCCTTGGTTTTTACTGTACGTAAATGATATATTCTTTACCGAGGTAAGTATATGTACAAAATACTTTTCAGCATAATATACGGGCGATTTTGTAGTATCGCTGGCTTTATTGAGGCTATCAATAGCATGTTGGCTTAGTCCTTTCTTAGGGTTGTTCTTGTTACTGAATAAATTGCCTTTACCACCTGCTCTGTTTGGGCTTTGGCCCTGTTTGTTTTTACTATCATCCTGTAAAAACTTCTTAAAGAATGGTAGCTTATTATAAAGCATGGTCATGTTTAACTGGCCATTCAACTGTTTTGTATTTGAGTTTTGTATTGTTGCGCCCAATGATGGTTCGGCAAACGGAGCGGCCATCCATTCGTAGTTAGCGGTATACCTGGCAGTAGCTGTTACAAAATCAAGGTATGGGAGTTTGTTTATCGGTATGTCGTAGTTTAAATTCTCACTCTGTTTAAAGTCTGTATTCTGCGAATGATTCAGAAAAGCATTCCTAACACTATCTCTATCAGCAGGCGTTAATATTGGCCTGCCTTCAGGCTCCATAACACGCGAATCGTTGGTGGCAGTATAGTCGAATTTTAATGATTTAGTAAGCGGGAAAACAAAATTGTAGTTACGTAAAATGTTAAACGTTTTACTCACCTGGTCAGGTAATTCAATGGATGCGCCTGGTATAATTACCCTCATCAAAAAGTCGTTATATCCCCTGTCTATGTTAGCAGTTACACTTAACTTATCCGGCATTGGGTAAAAATTAAAATCGCGTATCAGTGCTAAATATTTATTCTTTTTAAAGAATTCAGATTTTACAAGAGGCTGAATGGCTTTGGGGTGGAATGAGTAAGTATATAGCAGCGAACCCTTTGTATCTTCAGTTATGCTATGTATGGTATTAACATCACGATGATCTTGTTGGGTATATGCGTAAGTTGCTGAGAAATTCTGTATGTCGTAGAAATGACTTTTCTTAGCGTTCTTACTTTTGTTTACGTGTACGTTGGTAAAGTTTAAGCTCTTTTGAGTAGTAACAGATTGTACTTCCCTTTTTAAGCTGTCTATTTGGGTCTTGCTCAAAACACTTTCTGCCTGGCTCATCAAAATATCCGGGTCAAGCGGATTATATTCCGGTTGTACAAACTGTTGCCCGATGCTAAAATAAGTAGGTATACTTAGGTTAAGCGACGGTGGTAGTAATTTACCCATTTCAAGGTTAGTGGCTACTGTATATCCCAAATCAGTTTCGCGGCTCAGGTTACCCACTGTTGTTTCCAAACTTCCGAAGCCAGGTGTTGAAACATTTCCTGCTAACGATAAGGTACCCCAGTCAGCCAGCTTGGCAGTTTCCCGCGTTATTGCTGCTACGCCACCTTTCTCAGAGAAGTTGGTCATACGTAATTCATCAAACCATACCTCGGCACATTTAGGTTGTCCATCATCGCTTGGGGTAGATGTTGATTTTTTTGGATTGCGGACACCCAGCATTATTACCTGCACATTACTAATGGTTGGGTTACCCACAACAGTTATATTGTTTGCACCATCTTTTACAGTGAAAGGAACTTCTAAGGCAACGGGCGATGCATTAGTTCCCATGGCTGCATCTCTTGCCAGTTTAGCATTTTCAAGTGTATTAAGTACAATATTCATTTGGTTGGCATCGGGCCAAACAGTCGATTGGTCAGTAGTATTATTGCTGCTGTAACTACCCGGTACTGTTACCGACATAGGTACTTCGTATTCGTAATAGTTATTAGTGAAATCGCTACCTAACCTGATAAACGCAGTAACATCACCATTCTTTAATTGATGCGCAGCATCTAATGAATGACAGTGCACGAACATTTGCAGGTTTTTATAAGCACGCAAATCAAGCTGTACATTTTTATAAACTCCCCGTGCATCACCATCTTGCAAATCGCAAATTTGTAATGCAAGTGAACCCTCGTTCTCCTGCACCAGGTTGGCCGATTGTAAATTCAATTGCCTTTGTATGCCTGGTGGAATAACATAACTAACAGGAGTGCTGCTGGCATTTTCTTCCAGGTTAACGCCATACATGTTAAATGTTGTGAAATTATTATTGCTAGGTATATAATTGCCCGGAGCTAACAGAACCCCGTTGAACTTACGCCAGTCATCGCGCACTAATTCAAGTTTTGCAAAACGACACATTACCGGCTTGTCAAATCCTTTAAAATACATACGTATGAAGCGGATAGATTTAAAATCGGCAATTGGCCCCACTTTAGTTTGGAACTCTGTAATTGGAATTTTAAACTGATACCAATACACTGATTTATTTCCGTTGGGAGTGGTAACTGCAGGGCCCTGAAAAGCATCGGTTATGAAGTTGTTGCCCACGTTGTTTGGGTTAATATCCTTCTTGTCGAATTTTACCGCATATTCGTAATATGTTTCATCAGTACTTAATGTATTATCCTGGTTAATATCTTCGGTATTAGGTAAGGTACTCTGCGTTGTAGGATAATTACCTCCTGCAGGGTTCTGGTTTGCATATTGAGCCGAAGTTTCAGAGTTTCCTTCCAATCCATTGTACTTCATATACCTGTCTAATACTCCTAAGTTCCTTGCATCGTAATCGTCACCTCTGTAGTAATGAAAATCATCACTTGATGGATCGGCCGAAACCGCGGAATACGCATTAGTTGATAAATGTTTGGCGGCATTTGTGAGGTATGAACTGAAAAAGACCTGTTCCTGAGCATCAGATAATCCATCAAGCCCTATATCCTGGAAAGGGCGCGATGCGGTGTTGTTGTCGAATGCATTTACTAACGATGGATTAGTTGGTACATGGCCCCAGCGAGTAGCAGTCCACGGATCGGTTGTATTATTTGGAGTTGCTGCATCAGATGCATTGGTCGGTAATCCATTCTCAAAACTCTTTAATCCGTCAGGCAAAACATCTTCTGATACATCGCCCAGATCAAAATAAAGCGTACCCGTATTGTTTGGTCCTAATAAATTACTGTCGGTGGTGGTGGGGTTGTTGTCGGTATTGTAAGGGTCCATCATCCAAAACTCAATAAAACCAATGTTATTGGCTTCAAAATCGGTTTCTTGTATTGGCCTCTGTATACCACCCCAACGTGTTTGAGGGGCATTGAGCTGTCCGGTATTAAAATCTAAACCGGCTGAAACTGTTCTTCCGCGCGAATCGGTTGCACCTGTATAATCGTAGTTATAAGGCCCTTTCTGAGTCGGGTAGAAACCGACGTTAAGTACCGGTAAGTTTAAAGGTGTGCCTGTAGGAGATTGTTCGTTAGGGAAAACCTCTGTTTGCAATACCATACGGCTAAAGTTGTCTGACATGTCAGACGCTGACTCACCAGCAGGAGTAACACCTGCAGTTTGTTGTTGGAATAATGGATCAACCACATACCATGCTAATTTCGCCCTGTTGTAACCCGCAGAGGTACTGGCCGTATCTACACCATTATATAATTCGGGAAAGAGTGATGGCTGCCCTTGCGGTATACTTGCTACCGACCAGTTATAAGGTTGTGATATATCAATAAAACTTTCACTTCCTTCAAAGTTATCAATGTAAGCATTGCCTGTGCTGCCAATATATTTAGGGTGGCCGGGTATCATAGCAGCTACTTCGGTACTCGATGTGATTTCTGACGGGGCTTTTGTTTTTATAAATGGCAACTTATCTATAGCATCAGTAAGCCATGGAGCCTGTGCTTTAAAATCTTCGTTCAACCCTACCATGGTATTTGAAACAGGTTCTTGCCCGATACTCACAATTTGTGTTAGCGGATGTTCAGTATAGTTTACAACAGTTGCGCCAAGGTTAAAATCTTTCGATACCATATAATCAAAGTGCTGACCGAAATATGTTTTAGATTGTATACTGAACAACGCATTGTTTTCTAACGATACTTGTATTGGTGTACCCGAACTTAATAAACCCTGGTTCAAAATTTTTACGCGGCCTAATGTGTAATCAACCGTGTAGTCAACATTCTCGGTTAGCTTTATACCACCAGCAGTAACCAATACTGAACCGGGTGGAATATTTAATGCACCAAGCGATATATCAGAACTTACAGATGATTGGAAGGAGCCGCGTATCCAGTAACGGTCGAGGTTAGGTTGCTGTTGTGCAGATGTTAACACCGAATCGTAAAGTGATTGGAATACAAAGCCCTGTGCCGCTGTACTTGAATATCCATTTGTTGCAAGTGTTTTGGTCATGTATGAACCAAAGGGTTCTACACTCGGGAATATTACTAACCCGTTTGCAGCATCAATAGTTATACCCGGCAAAAAGTCAAATACACCATCAGGTTGTTTATCACCTTCAGCATCTAACCTGTCGAGGCCCATCACTTGTAACAATAATTTACCTTCTAATGAACCTGTAGGCAAATAAGGGATGTCGACTCCTGTTGAAGGATTTGAATACCAAACCTGCAACATAAAGTTTTGTGAGTTTATCTGGTAAGAACCAAGAGCATAAATGTTTTTCATCATTAAATTCCACATAGGTGTAGCCGGCGGAACATTGGTGCTCTTTAACATTTTTACTACAAGTTCATTTGCGGTTGGTACACCATCTGTCGAAAATTGACCAACCTGGTAAACCTGTCCGTTGTAGGTATATTGGTATGCAACCGCAAGTACCTGGTCGTAGTTGAGTGGTTGTTTTAACGATATATAACCAAGCTTAGGGTTCAATGTATATTCTGATGGCGAAAGCATACGTGCCAGATCGATCTTTTCAAAATCTGTCACCTGTGTTAAGTGAGCAGATACTAAACCGCTTACTGCGCTTACAGGTGTGTTTATACTAGGGTAGTGGCTTTCAAGGTAAGGTGGGTTAAGTGTATTTATAGCATTGAAAGGAGCATTATCACCAGTTTGACTAATACCTTTAATATTAAACATTTTAACATATGGGTTTTTTGAACTGAAGTTAATTTCAGATTCACCTAAGTCACTTAATGCAACAATATCGCGTGTATTTTGTGTAGCGCTCGATGTATTGGTAACCCATACTTCAATTTTAGTAATAGTAACAGCAGAATTTACAATAGGCGGAGTAGCCAGGGCTGCATCATATTGGTCGCGGAAAAAGTGCGAAAGGAAGAAGTGCTGATTAGCCATGTACTGATCGCACTTAACGTTAAAGTTAGTGGTTTGTGCGCCATTCTGTACCGTAATGGTTTTTTTGTTGCCTTGCTCCTGTGCATAAACCGTAGTTGATGTAAGCCTGCCGAACTGTGTTTTTAATTTTACACCAAATAAACTCTGGCTTCCGGTAATAAGAGTTCCGGGTAAGTTAAAAGCAATGTTACCTGCATCTATCTCTTTTATAATATCATCCTCATGTCCGTTAAAATTCAGTTTCATCTGGTTTTGGAAACTGAAAGTCGCCTTTGTATTATACGTAGTAGATAGTTTCAGTTTATCACCAATCTCACCAGTTACATTCAACTGTATATTCTCATCAAAATTAAATGTGGTTAGGCTTCGTTGTAAAACCGGCAATGCAGGATTCTCTAATTTAGAATTGTTGAAACCAAAGGTAAGTTCAGCAGAACCCTGGGGGCGAATATTGATATAAGGAGAGCCGAATATGTCAGTAAATGCTTTGCCTCCAATTTTAATTGGCGGTATCAATCCTTTTTTCTGTTCCTCTTTGGCCGTAGTTTTTACTTTTTGCTGGAAGTAACTGTGCTCACTCTTTTGTGCCATATAATCCATAAACTGATCCGAATCCATTTCGGTTGGCATGCGGTAATCCATATTGCCAATCTTCTGGTATATTTCATACTTACCCGTTTGTGGATTGTACTGAATATCCGTTTTCAGGTTCGATGGGTTCGATAGCATTAGTCCTCCATCGGGTACATAAAGCGGCATAGTTGTTTCCGATTGATCCGGAAACGGGAAAGGAAGGTCAGGCGGTGTGGTTTGTGGCGGTGTATCTACCTGCAACGTAATGCTGAATTTTGGCAATGAAGGAGCATCGCTTTTTGCCCACGTTTTGTTGAAATGGAGCAAAAGCATTGTTGCTACTGCAAGAGGCAGGTATTTTTTTAATAACATCAACAGGCTCTTATCTTAAACTAATGAAGAGTAAAAATGCTGCATCAAAAAGAGTTGGTTTATGTTGATTATTAATTTAATAAGGGGTGCGAAATTAAAAATTTTTCAGTACTTTTTTAACAAGGTCTTCCAAAGACAGGCCTTCCCCTTCTTCTCGAGTGGTTTTATCAATAGCTTTTTCGGCAACATTTCTTGCATATCCTAATACTTCCAGTGCATTTAACGCTTCCTGTTTCAGTTTATTGTGGACCCCCATTATGCCCGGAGCTATACCAAAGCTTTCTTTGCCCATTTTGTTACGGAGGTCAATGATGATGCGCTGTGCCGACTTTTCGCCAATACCTTTTATTGATTTAAGCTTACTTACGTCGCCATTTACAATGGCCTGTTGTATCTCAGCCGGATTCATAGATGAAAGCATCATGCGGGATGTAACCTCTCCAACCCCCGATACGCTTATAAGGTCACGGAACATCTGGCGCTCATTTACCTCAGCAAACCCATACAAAACATGAGCATCTTCCTTTACACTTAAATGGGCGTAAAGCTTACAACGGCCACCATCGGGTAACTGCCCAAAGGTATTTAACGAGATATTTAACAGATAACCCACACCATTACAATCAATAACCACATAAGCTGGGTTTTTTTCTACAAGAATTCCTTCGAAATATGAGTACATAAGCGCTAGCCGTTTTTGCCCGATAAGCCATAAATATAGGGGTTTTATATAAACGCCTCTTTACGGACTGCGGTTAGTAGTCCAATTGTCTGAAAATTAGGGTGTTGTAATGAGCTTATTTACCCCTCGATTGGGCATCTACAACAGCAATTGTAACCATATTTACAATTTCCCTTACCGAGCAACCTAATTGTAAAATATGCACCGGCTTTTTCATGCCCAATAACACTGGTCCAATTGCCTCAAAACCACCTAGTTCCTGCATCAGTTTGTACGAAATATTGCCAGATACCAGGTTAGGGAAGATGAGCGTATTTACATTTTTGTTTACCAAGTCCGAAAATGGAAACTGTTCTTTCAGCAGATCATTATTCAGGGCAAAATTTGCCTGAATATCTCCATCTACTATCATGCCCGGATACTTTTGGTGTAAGATTGAAACAGCCTTTGCAACTTTCTCAGGTATCTCTCCTTTAACTGAACCAAAGTTCGAGTAAGATAATAATGCAATACGAGGAGTTATATTGAACTGCTTAATACTATTAGCAGTAAGTGCTGTAATTTCTGCCAGGTCTTCTGCTGTAGGGTCAATGTTCATTGTTGTATCAGCAAAGAACATAGGGCCATGTTTGGCAAGTAATATGTACATACCCGCAACTCTTCTGCTATCAGGGTGTACACCAATAGTTTCCAGCGCTGCCTTAATAGGGTCGGCATACTTACGCGAAATACCCGATATCATTGCATCGGCCGCGCCTGTCTCTACCATCATAGCTCCAAAATAATTCCGCTCACGCATTAATTTGCGTGCTTCAAAAAGGGTGTACCCTTTTCGTTTTCTTTTTTCATATAAAACGTCTCCAAAAGAATTGCGCTTAGTTTCTTCAGCAGCTGAACGCGGATCTATAATGGGCACCTCATCCAAATTGAGATTATATTCCTTTATACGTGCTTTAATATTTTCCACGTCGCCAAGTAAAATAGGCTTTGCAATACCTTCGTCTTTTACTTGTTGTGCAGCTTTTAAAATTTTATAGTTGTCGGCTTCAGCAAATACAACACGTTTTGGGTTGCGTTTTGCTTTCGATGTAATGCTCTTCAACAGATCATTATCAAGCCCCATACGTTTTATCAGTTCTTGCTTATAACCCTCCCAATCATCAATATTACGTTGCGCAATACCCGATTCTATTGCAGCTTTGGCAACAGCAGGCGGTACAGTAGAAATTAAGCGGGGGTCAATAGGTTTAGGAATAATATAATCGGGCCCGAAAGTTAAGTTACGCGAACCGTATGCTAAGTTTACCGATTCAGGTACCGGTTCTTTTGCAAGTCCGGCAATGGCATATACCGCAGCCATTTTCATAGCTTCATTAATTCCCTTTGCACGCACATCAAGCGCGCCGCGGAAAATAAACGGAAAGCCCAATACATTATTTACCTGGTTAGGATAATCAGACCTTCCTGTTGCCATTATAATATCCTTACGCGCTGCCATAGCATCTTCATAAGGTATTTCAGGCGTAGGGTTAGCAAGCGCAAATACAATAGGATTTGCTTTCATACCCATCAGCATATCCGGAGTAACTACATTTCCTTTCGATAAGCCAACAAAAACATCGGCATCTTTCATCCCTTCTTTAAGGTCCTTTGCTTTTTTATTACTAACAAAAGATAATTTATCTTCTGAAAGATCCTTACGGTCCTTATCAATCAAGCCTTTACTGTCGAACATCATAATGTTCTCCTTCTTAGCGCCCACGGCAAGATATAGCCTTGCACATGATATTGCTGAAGCGCCTGCTCCGTTAATTACAATTTTTACTTCGTCAATTTTTTTTCCTGCAATTTCGAGTGCATTAATTAAGGCTGCGGCACTTATAATGGCAGTACCATGCTGATCGTCGTGCATCAGCGGAATGCTCAGCTCTTCTTTTAATCTTTTCTCAATCTCGAAGCACTCTGGTGCTTTAATATCTTCCAGGTTAATTCCGCCAAATGTTGGGGCAATGGCTTTTACCGTTTGTATAAATAGTTCAGGGTCTTTGGCATCTACTTCTATATCGAACACATCTATATCTGCAAATATTTTAAACAGAATTCCTTTCCCTTCCATTACAGGCTTAGATGCTTCAGGCCCTATATCGCCAAGCCCTAATACTGCTGTGCCATTACTAATAACGGCAACTAAGTTCCCTTTTATAGTGTACTTGTAAACATCATCTTTATGTTCAGCAATTCGTAAGCAAGGCTCAGCTACACCGGGCGAATACGCAAGCGAAAGATCGCGTTGCGAGCTATGAGGCTTGGTAGGTATTACTTCAATTTTACCGGGCCTTCCTTGTGAGTGATATTCGAGTGCGTCGTCATTAATATTATTAGCCATAAAATGTATTATCGTTTGTTATGATTAACAAATATAACAAAGAAGTTCGGGAAATGCTTGTGATATAAAACAGCAAAGATCTTTTAAAAATCTAAGCTTAAAGAAAAGTAAAGAATAGGTTTTTTTGCAATAGAGCCATTGCTTATTCCCCATGCATCATCAAAGCGGACGAAATAGCCTAATATGCGTGTACGTAGTCCGTAACCAAAGCCCTCTACAAAAGGATCTTGCAATGTTGAAAGTGTAACTGTAATAGGATTGCCGACTGCGCTAACTACAGTTTCGTTAAGCGAATTTTCAGGTGAATATGGAGTAGGGCCGGTCCATGCTGTACCCGCATCAAAGAAACCGATAACCTGGAAGTTGTTGAAGAAATCAGATTTTATAGGCCTGTTTATCAGGTAATGGAAAATAGGGAATCTCAATTCACTATTAAACAAAATAAAGCTGTTACCATTACGAATGTTTTCATCAAATCCTCTTAAAGGTAGTGCCAACGATTGGTAGCCGTATTGTTGCGGGTCTGCAACATTTATATCCTGGTCGAATTGAGGGCTTATCCATCCATCTACCCCACCCATATAATAAAGTAGTTTCTCCTGGCCAACAGATGTTGCACCTGATATACGATTTGCCCAAATCAGGTCGCGACTTATTTTCTGATAGTAGCGAACATCAAAACCTGCTATTAACATATTTGTATTTTTAGGCACTGGATTATTCTGGCCTCCCATATCGCGGAAATACTGTGTGAATATTTTCGCACGTAAACCATACTTTATGTTCAGTTCAACCGGTATGGTTGCATCGTATACATAGGCAAATTCTAATTTAGGCATTAGGTCATATTGGTTACCTGCCTGGGCGCTTGGGATATCTTCAGATAAAGTAACTCCTTTTGATTGTATTACTGATGCGCTTCCTTCTACCCGAGCCACTTCACTAAACGGCCATGATAATTTGTAAGTAGCTTCATGGGTATAAAAATTAAGAGGGTAGAAACCTGAAGGAGCAATATTTAAAAGAGCTTCGCGATATAAAATGATCTCTTTATCTAATCGCTTCGAAAGATCAGAATAAGTAAACATGTATTCATTTGAACTCAGGTCGAGTGCAATACGTGCGCCACCGGTAATATTATAATCTTCAAAAAGATCGGAGAGACTTGCTTTTACAAAGCCACTGAAATTAGCTTGTTGATAGGACGGCGGCGCATTTTGAAGGTAAGGCTGGTAGGTGGAATTTAAAAAACTATTATCTACCTGAGTCAGTACAAAGTCAGGAGAAAAACTAATATGATAGTCTTGTCTTTCCAATACATGTTTTCTTCCGTGGTTAGTATCCTTCTTTGCTGTATCTTTTATTACAGGTGTTTGCTGTGTTTGCACTTGCGATTGCATCATCTGTGGTTGTGGCGGAATTGAAGTTGCCTGAGTTATAGTAACCGTTACTTTTAAAGGTGGAGGGCTGTTATCAAATGAATAGTCATTTATATCAACAGGAATATGGGCCGGATCAAATTTTGAGGTATCTGCCTTAGTAATTACAGTATCTTTTGTTGGTGCAGTAATTTGAGACTGGGTGGAGAATGTAGCTTGCGGAACTCTTATGATCAATGCATGTGAGGTATCGTTTTTTGCAAGTGTTGCAAGTGAATCATCACGATGCCTTTTTTTTAGCATAGCCAGGCGGCCAGCCATATAAACGGTGTTGTTCAATATAGCCGGTGTAAATGCACCCGGTGTAGATGACAATGTATCATGATACATCCAGTACTTACCCTTATAGTAAATAATTTTAGTGCTGTTTTGTAATGTATTAGTTACATCTTGCTCAATGATGTTTCGTGCATAGTCGGTAACAGGGAAAGAATGAACAATGTAACGATAATGTGCCGCAGTATCTACAAAGCTAATGGTACTATCTACCGAAGCTAAATAACGGTTGACCACTCCCGATGCGTCACTCAAATACGAAACGTAATTGCCGGTATATTCTGTTGGTTCAGTTTCGTCAGCATCGGGTGTGTTCGTTATTCTGCGCAAGATCAGGGAATGTGCAGCGTAGTTGTATTCAAAAATATCGTGGTGCTTTTGCATCTTCATATAATCGCCACCAAGTCTTAAGGTATCATCAGGGCGGTTCGAGCTGAATATTATTTTGTTTGAATGATCGATGAAACGTGGTGTCAGGTCATCATACACGTCGTTGGTCAATTGCTCAAATGCGTTTGATGCTGCAGTAAATATGTAAATATCAGTTTGCCCATCTTTCACCGCCGACATAACAAACTTAGTCCCATCATCGGCATAAGAGAAATTCAAGATTTTTTGGAAGTTTACAATTCGCCTCCCTTCAAGTTTTTTATCCTTCAGTGTGTAAGTGTATAGCATTAACTTGCCCTTCTCTTCAAGTATTATTGAGAATAATTGGCTGGTTGGATGCCATGCTGTAAGCGGGTAGGTGTAATCGAGTACACGGTTAATTTTATGCCCTTGCTTAAATATTTTGGTGCGTTTTTTCGTTTGCATATCATACAACCACACCTTCATTTGGCCTAACTCATTGGTTGAGTAAACTAGGTATCTTCCGTCAGGGCTGGCATGTAACTGGTAATATGTGCGGCTGATTTTCGGTTTGTTAAGGATCGGCGTATTTTTAGGAACAACAATTGCCGAAATATCTTTCTTGTATTGTGCCTTATAGTAGTTCAGCCAATCATCGGTTAAGCCTTTCAGGTTAGTGCCCAGTACAAATAAAAATGCACTCTCGATACTCCGGCTGGTACGCGTTAAGTAAAGAACATTCGGTATTACAGTTTCGCCATAGGTTTGGGCAATGTAATTCCATAGCGAAA
>Ga0206844_10030_pt1 | contig 51791 bp, 43 predicted proteins | sample Alteio_BWOrgCont_22_FD_152907 | JGI IMG/M metagenome (GOLD analysis project Ga0206844, IMG submission 152907) | Enriched cells from forest soil in Barre Woods Harvard Forest LTER site, Petersham, Massachusetts, United States -... | ecosystem: Environmental > Terrestrial > Soil > Temperate forest >...
TCCGTTTGGAGACCAGGCAAACCCGGCGCGTGGCGAGAAGTGATCCCAGTGAGTTGTCGGGCTGCCATTCTTGTTACATCCCGGGTCGCCTGGGTAGAGCAATCCCGGAGGAGCGTTTGGAAATACTTGAGACTGCGCATTGTTGGGCAGCCAGCAGGTTACACCTACGCCATCATATTGGAGGTTCTCAAACGGAGTTTCTACGTCATACCCGATACCGTAAGACAACGTCAGAGTATCGGAGACCCTCCAGTGGTCCTGTGCATACGCATAATATTGCCAGGCTCTGACATCCACAAAGTAACCGGACCCTTGATTGTAGGTCGCTGGAACACCAAGCAGAAAATCAGCGGCTGGATCGCCCGAGCTATAGGTGCCGGAGGCAACGAAGCTGAATGCCCCACTGTTATTCGAGTAATACGGATTGCTGAAAACGAAGCGTTCCAGATTCACTCCAAACTTCAGGCTGTGACTGCCGGCCACCTTGCTGAAGTTGTCGAAATAGGTATAGTTCTCGTCCTTGCGGGGCTGCGGGCCGTTGGTGCTGAACCCTAGTGCGAAATATCCATTGACGTTGATGAAAGGCAGCGTCCCGGCAGCCGTATTCTGGGGCACGATATCGAATCCGAACGAGGATGGTTGCGCAAGTGTTGCTGCCGCCGGCTCCAGCTCCGCGAAGTTGTAACGGAAGTAGCCCGCGCGCAATTCATTCAGAGTGGTGCTGTTGAAGATATGTGTCCACGATGCATTGAAAATTTTAATGTGTGCCGAGTTGTTAGCCGCAAAGCCGGGAAGATTTGCTCCCGTGCCTGTCGATTCAGTCGAGGGCAGCGGCAAGGTGTTCGTGCTGGGGTTTGAATCAAAAATTGTCGAGGCCCAGAGCGCGTCTTTCGACGTCAGCTGATCGTCGATGCGGATGATGCCTTGATCGTCTCCGGCGGTATTTGGAGCGTTGAAGTTGTAGTAGTTAATGCCGCCACTGACAAAGTTAGCTTGCGGAACATATTGGTTAAGCAGTCTCGTTGAGATCGGGTTGAAATTCGAAGCAGGAACCTGTCCGTTTGGAAAGCACTTGTTCCACGGCGTTCCAGCAGGGCAAAAGCCTGTTGGTCCCTGCAGGCCAGTGGGAAACGGAATTGGATTGCTCGACAAGCCGCCATCGGCAGAGAAATTTCCATTCCTCTGATCGTTGTCGAACACCTGCGTGAGCTGTGTCTGAGCCGTACGGTTTCTCAAGCCCTGGTAGGCCAAGAAGAAGAATGCACGGTTTTGAACGATTGGGCCACCCAGTGTACCTCCAAAAACGTTCTGGTGAAAAACTGGCCTGGTTGCTGAGAAGTAGTTGCCATTATTTAGAAACGTGTCGCGATAGAATTCGAAGCCGTTTCCGTGAAATTTATTCGTACCGCTTTTCAATGCCTCGTCGACAATGGCGCCGGAGTTGCGGCTGAATTGTGGATCGAGCGTGCTGGAGATGATGTTTACTTCCGCCAGCGCGTCCGGGTTCACCGTAATACCGGGCTGATTCAGCAAGATATCGTTGATGTCCGTACCGTCGAGCAGGTAGGAATTCTCCTGCGTCTGGCTTCCATTCGTTGAGAATGTACCCTCACGGTCATTAGCTTCTACAACTCCAGGTGCAGTTTTCTGAAGCTGAACAGCGTCACGTCCGAGAGTCGGCAATTCTTCCAGCTCGCTGGCTCCGATCACATTTTTCAGCTGCACGTCGGCGGTCTCCACCTGGACTGTCGCTGAATTAATCTGGATTGTCTGGGACGATGTACCGACCTGCAGCCTCGCATCTATTTCGCGGGCCGAACTTAAGTCCAGCATGATGCCTGTCGAAACGAAATTCTGAAATCCTTCTTTGGCTACTGTGACAGTGTACGGACCACCGATATGAAGATCGGGAAAGATGAAGTAGCCTTGGTTGTCAGTTCTCTGGGTGCTCGAAATGCTTGTGCTCGTATTGACAACTGTCACGGTCGCCCGGGGAAGGACTGCGCCGGTGGAATCGGTGATGGTGCCATGAATCGACGCTGTGGTTGCTTGCGCATGTAATCGCGCTGTCCCAGGGAGCACACCCGCGATCAGCAACAGGCAGATGGCGATGAATTGAATACGAAACTTCATGTGACCTCCTAAAATGTCGTTCAATGCGTTCCCGCGTAAAGCTCTCCCGAGAAATTGAGTGTCATGAGTCCGGGAGTTAGAGAGGAACGTGCACAGGTTCAGCAGGTGACATCCTCGAAGCCGTGCTACTACCTGACTTGTGCGAAGGACGGTTCTGAAGAGTTTTCACCCGTAGGACGGATAATTATTCCGCGACGATCGTACTGTCCGAGGAGTCAGATCATTTCATACATGCACCCTGAAAGTTTTGGGAGTTTGCGCTAGCAATCTTCGCGGAATATCAGCGCATACACATCGCCCATAAGGTGGGGATTTACCTCACACCTAGGGCTTAGCTATTTGTGATCGTGGAAGACGGAAGTCCGGAAGGAGTCCGAGCGCAGCGTTGATTCTAAAAAGCGGTATGAATGTCTCGAGATAAACAGCACGTGTGGAGGCATGGCGCCGAATGGGCGCAGAATGTGGGAATACTCCGCGAGCGAGGAAGCATCAGGATTTAAGGAGTCCCCAACGCCTTCTTAAGAGCCCCTGCGAGATCCTCAGGATGAAACCCGAATGGCCCGGGTTTGCTTTTATATAGGACATGATCGTCTGCGATCAGGTACATGCGATCCGGCCAGCCGGTGTAGGCAATCTCAGCCTGATTGTCGAAGCTATCGATAACAGCGGGAAATTTAATGCCTAGTCTTCGCACGCATTCACTAGCAACTGTGGCGCGCTCTTCTTCGTCGCGTGGACTGCGGAACAGTACCTTGTCCCGGACATTGCTCTGCATCGTCCATACGTCAGTGGGGTGGGCCTCAAGGATGTAGACAGCGTAGAAGTCCACCTTATCCTTGTACTGTTCGGCCAATTTGTTCAGTGCGGGAACCTCCCGCCTGAATGGCGGTCATGTATAGCTGCCGAAGACGAGAACGACGGGCCTCTCTGCCCAAAGAGAGGCAAGCCTTACGGGTGTTTTTGTATTGAGTGTCTTGACGGTGAAATCGGGCGCAGCATCGCCAACTTTAAGAGTCCCTTTACGAGCCTGCATCCACATCGTCTCGAACGGAAATAGAAAATATGCGGGCATCGGCATTCTTGCCATGACATGCCCGAAGACTTCGGGTGGCTGGCGCATGGCCCAGTTGATATATCCGACGAAACCGAGCCAGAGGCAGACGAGCACTGCAAATACCCAAGCCAATAGCCGTTTTGTGTTCTTTTTCGTCGTCATCCAGACTCACTTGGTCAGCGTATTCATTTCGAGATAACCCTGCGGCGAAATGCCAAACGCATCCGCGACGCGGTTGAAAAATGCAAACATGGCAGTAATATACACAGCCTCTGCGATCTGCGGCTCGCTCCAGCCATGATCGTGGAGAACTTGCACATCTTCCGCGGTTGTTCGATATGCGGCCTCGGTCACCTTGGTGACATACTCGAGAAGCGCTCGCTCAGCCGGAGTTATCTCCGCATCATCGAGCTTTCCTTCTGCAATTGCCTGCACCGTTTTATCGTCTGCTCCCTGAACCCGCAGGAAGTATGCATGTGAGTCCAGTCAATAGGGACAACGGTTGAGCCAAGAGACCCAACTGGCAATGGCTTCCTTAGTGCGGCGCGTGAGGTGACCTTCAGAAAAGTGGACGGTATTGCTGAAGCTCATCACCTCTCGAAGGAAATCCGGCCGATGGCTGAAACACTTGAGGATGCCGGGCATCTGCTGACGGCCGGAGTGCGCGCGCCACTCGTCGTAGACCTGCGCGACGTCGCCGGTGGCGTTCGCATCTTCAACAATGTCGATTTTTGTTTTCTTGTCGGCCATAGTCTGCTGCTAAGTCTCAACCGGAGAAGATTAGCACATCACTACAGACCGAGGCAGCTATAAATCGAATAACTCTAGTGCTTGAGATAAGCGCTTTAGAGCACCAAACGCTGATCTTTGTCTTTGCGGGTAATTCGTTCGCGATCAAGATATTCAAGCAGAGGAATAGCGTATTTTCTGGATAGACCGGTGATCTGCTTGAAGCGTGCGACATCGATTGTATGACCGTGGAGTTCGCTTATCCGAGTTCGTAATTGTTCTAGAGCGCTGTGATGTATGTAAAGCGCATTCAATCCCATTTTGACCAATATCTTGTCACGCAACAAAAGCGTCATGAGCCGGCGCATATCGGCATCGCCGAGGCCTAGACTTACGGCAACTTCCGATGTTGCGGGAGCAGCGAGGCCGGCCACTTCGTAGATGGACGCAATCGCGGTTCTTAGTTTGAGGTCCTCGTCAGCAATTTCGGGTTCCGCACCGGGAGAAGCCACTCGTTCACCCTGCAGCCGTAGCCTCTTCTCGCATGTGAGGTACTCGATAACGAAATCGAAAATCTCCGTATTGAGTGCAGTTTGACCTTTCAGCGCGGACCGATTTATACCCGCCGACTTAAGACGGCTTACTATACTCTCAATTGCGGCTGCGAAAGCTTCACTAGTGAGCAGCGTGCCGTCCGTAACGCGCAGCAGGCGTTTGCTGCTTACGAGCGGCTCAGTAGTACGATAGATAGCCTCGCGCGTCATCCCGGTTTCGGCCATCAGTTCACGTACGGTAAAGCCAGTCGTGCCGCGTCGTCCGACCCGCAAGAAAAGCTGCTCTTCGATAGAGGCGTCTTTTAGCGCTTCCAACCAGCTCAGACATCTCGCTTTTCGCAGATTGGCTAACGGGTACGCGTCGAGAACAAAGCCTCCGCCGATAGTGGCCGCCGGGGAACATTGCCGCAGCACGAAGCGGTCGCCCGGTATAAGAGCAACGGGCTTGTCGAGCCTGAGGCGTATAAAACGATCCGTGCCGGGTTCAACTGCGTTGTAGCCATATAGCGAAACTGTTGCAAGAGTATCCGAAGTAAAAGCATGAAAATGAACCCGCGAGCGATGTCTCAGGTTGCTGGAAGCGGGCAGCAGGGATGCTTCGACATCGATAGTCGTCACAGCAGCCAATGTTTCGGGGGCGACGAGAGTCTGTCCTCGATTTACTTCAGAGACGTCTATACCGGCAAGATTCAGAGCTACACGCGAACCAGAGCGCACATGTTCTTCAGTGCGACCGTGGGTCTGCATTCCTCGAATGCGTACGACGCGATTACCGGGCTCAAGTGCGAGAGTTTCTCCAACGTGGAGCTCCCCTGAAAAAAGCGTACCGGTAACAACTGTTCCAAATCCTTTCATCACAAAGGCACGATCAAGGGGAAGCCGTGGAAGATGATCAGGATTGTTGGCCACGGTCTTCATAGCCAGAGATATGAGTTCGCCGCGAAGCTCATCGAGCCCTTGGCCAGTTCGAGCGCTTACCGGGAGAATACGGGCATGGTCGACGTCAAGAAACGTGCCACTCAAAAATGTTCTTACAGCCGAATAGACCTCTTCTAAACGACTTGGGCTAACCGCGTCGGCCTTAGTGATCACGGTAAGGCCCCTGTGAATGCCGAGCAGGCTGCAGATGGCAAGATGCTCTTCAGTCTGCGGTTTCACACCTTCTTCGGCAGAAATGACGAGCAAGACAGCATCGGTGCAACCTGCGCCGGCGAGCATGTTGCGGATAAACAGCTTGTGCCCGGGTACATCGACGAAGCTGATTCGCAGCGGGTTTTGATCGGGCGCCAATGCATCCATCGATGCAAATCCCAGATCGATAGTGATGCCTCGCCGCTTCTCTTCAGGTAAGCGGTCGGTGTCAACTCCGGTCAGGGCGCGCACGAGCGTAGTCTTACCATGATCGATGTGCCCTGCTGTTCCGATAACGACAGACTTCACCGAGCCAGTCATGCTGGGGAGACCTTTGATTGCCCGAATGCAAGCGGATTACTCATGGTCAGGCATGGGCATATTCGGTGGAATCGTCACTCGTGCGGCCTGCAGTATCAGGGGTACGAGCTCCGTATCGAAATCAGATTCAACGGTTCGGAGATCCAGCAATACAGTGTCGTCGCTCACGCGAGCGATTACGGGCGGATCAAGTAGCCGCAGCGCCTGCAGCAGTGCTTGAGGCTGGAGCGTTGTATGCCGAAGCGATACGGCTGCACTCTGCAGACGAGCTGCCGGCGCCGTTCCGCCACCAATAAGGCTGAAGACAGGAACTGCTTCTGCAAAAAGCTCCGCTGACCGGACCGCGTCGGCAACCCATTCACACCGCCTGAGAATTTCCAACGCTGGCGCATGTAGCATCCTTACGATCGGGATCGAATCCGGCTTTTCGGATATGTAATCCATCAGCGTTGCTTCAAGCGCAGCGTAGGTGAGTTTGTCGACGCGGAATGTTCGCAATAGCGGGTTCTTGCGTATGCGGTCGATCAAATCAACTCTGCCAACAAGCAGGCCGCACTGCGGGCCTCCCAGTAACTTGTCTCCGCTGGCAGCGATCAGGTCCGCGCCAAGACGAAAGCTGTTTGCCAATGTCGGTTCCGCAGTAACTCCCAGGTCTTCCAAGGAGAAGAGCAGCCCCGTACCCTGGTCCTCGAAGACAGGCACATTTTTGCGCTCTCCCAGGGTAACGAGATCCTGTAGCATAGGCCTCTCCGTGAACCCTTCCATGCTGAAATTCGACTGATGAACGCGGAGGATGAGACCAGTCTCTAACGAGATGGCGTTTTCATAGTCGGCGAACCTGGTGCGGTTGGTAGTGCCAACTTCCCGCAAGCGAGCGCCTGACTTGGCGAGAATTTCGGGAATGCGAAAACCACCGCCTATCTCGACGAGTTCTCCGCGTGAAACGATGACTTCACTACCCTCAGCCAGAGAATTGAGCGCGAGGAAAGTAGCTGCCGCGCAATTGTTGACAATGACAGCGGCCCTGGGGGCTTCCACGAGGCCGTCACTTTTCATTTTGAGCACCCGCAAAAGAAGCTCTTCGGCGTGAACATCACGACGGCTCCGTTTGCCGGTTTCGAGATTGATTTCGAGGTTGGAATAGCCTGCAGCAGTTTCGACAACATGCTCAAGCGCGGAGGCGCTGAGAGGAGCTCGGCCTAAATTTGTATGAAGGATGACGCCAGTGGCATTGATGACGCGTCGCAGCGAATAGCGCCTGTTCCTCGCGATCTCGCCGACAACCGCAAGATGAAGTTCGGCAATTCGGCTGTTTAGACTGGTTTGCGTGTGTTGTCCTTCGCCAATCTCCTGCCTGATGCGAAGAAGAACGTCGCGCATCGAGCGAACTACGATGCTGCGGGATTCCACCTGAAGCATCATGGCGAATTCAGGAGAGAGCAGCAGATCATTGATCGACGGCAGCAGGCTATATAGGCTGTGCACGTTATGAACCGTCGTCATGTTCTCGCTACTTTTCATGAGCAATAGTGGAAGTGTAGTGCCTTCGACCATTTGCCCGCTACCGCAAGACAATGGCAGGCATACCTTGTCGCGCCGTATATGGGCCAAGAACAGATCCAATTTTGGCCGCGTTCATGCCGGCAAGCCACAGCGAACGGAGAACCGCATCTGCATTCATCGGTGCCACTGAGATCAACAGGCCGCCTGCGGTCTGCGGATCATAAAGCAAGGTGCGCAAATCATCGGGAATCTCTGAACCGGGTACATCTGCGCTGACACATTCTGCGAACTCACGATTTGCCAGCAGTCCCGCCGGAACCGCTCCGAGGTGGATGGCCTCGAGTGCGCCTTCAATGCGCGGCACCTGATCCACGATAATCTCGAGCGTCATTCCACTGCCTAACGCGAGTTCTCGACTATGGCCCATCAGGCCGAAGCCCGTGACATCAGTCATTGCGTGAACGCCAATCGCACTCGTAATGACTTCGGAAGCAGCGCGATTCAGGGTGGTCATGGAGCGCACTGCGTTCTCTACCCACTCTTGTTTTGCGACACCGCGCTTCAATGCCGTTGTAATCACGCCGGTGCCGATGGGCTTCGTGAGAATCAAAATGTCACCAGCAACCGCGCCGGTATTTGTAAAGACGCGATCAGGGTGAATCAGTCCCGTAACGGCGTATCCAAATTTAATCTCTGTATCGCGAACGCTGTGCCCACCTACGACGATGCAGCTGCTCTCATCCATTTTCGTCAAGCCGCCGCGCATGATCGCTTCAAGGATGTCCAGATCACCATCCTGCTGAAAGCAGACAATCGAGAGAGCCGTGATTGGACGGCCTCCCATCGCGTAAACATCGCTCAGAGCGTTCGTCGCAGCAATCTGACCGAAGACAAAAGGGTCATCTACGAGCGGAGTAAAGAAATCGACGGTCTGAACAAGCGCAAGATCAGGTGCGATCTGGTAAACACCCGCATCATCCGCAGTATCAAAACCAACCAGCAGGTTTGCATGGCTCTGTTTAGGCAGCCGAGATAAGACTTCAGCCAGCGAACCGGGCGCGAGTTTGCTAGCGCAACCACCCGCTTTTACTTGTTGGGTCAATTTCACAGCTGCAGTATCAGTCATTTTGTATTCCTGCTTCATCGTCAGGTAAGATCATACCTACTCAGACAAGGTGCAATCTCACTACGCATCTATCTTAAATGTAGGAAGTGCCTGGGCTCCGGTGACCCTCACGGTCTTCAAAACCGATGGTCGCTCTTAACGGGTGACGGTGTGTTCGACTCACACGCACTTCCGCCATCTTGAGAAAAATGAACCTTCCATAGCTCAATTCCCTATTGTGACGAATCCATCTAAAGGTTGATTTTGTGGGGCGCAGATCGCGCATAGATTCACCGCGGATGATTACGAATGAATCACTTGCAGTTTGTAGCATTGTGGATAAACTGTAAATCGATGTCGACTTCCGACTCCACTCGTGCCGCCAGACGCATACGCAAGATAGTTCCGGCGCTATGCCTGCTCGTGGCCAGTCTCGCGACTTTCGTCTTCGCAGCCTATCCCATCTACGTGATCAGGCCTTTCACTGAACAGGCTCCCGCGGCTCTCAAGCGTGCCCTGTGGGTACTTCTATACGACAAGCCCGTGTCATTGATTCTGGCTTCCCTGCTAACGGCTCTTGCATTTTTCTTGTGGCGACGTAGTGGCTGGATCGCGAGAACATTGTTGGTTCCTGTAATTGGCATCACCATTCTGGCAGCTGTATCTACCTGGATCAATCCTTACGAACAGATGTTTCATCCGCTGGGTGAGCCAAAGTATGTCGCAGCAAATCTGGCCGCAATCGATCCGGCTGACATGGTGATTGCGGTCACGCTGGGCAAGGAGAGCCGCGCGTATCCAATTCGCGAGATGGGCTATCACCATGTCGTGAACGACCGGTTGCACCAGTTGCCGATCGTTGTCACGTATTGAACGCTCTGCCATACGGGTCTAGTCTGGACCCGCAGCCTGAACGGACGCGAACTGCACTTTCACCTAGCGGGCATTAACAATCAGAATTTCCTGATGTGCGACGAGGAAACCGGGAGTTATTGGCAGCAGGTCACAGGCGCAGCAATCGCTGGTCCGTTGAAAGGGTCACAGCTCACTCTGGTGCCTCAAGACGAGCTCACATTTGCACTCTGGAAGAAGGAGCATCCTGAGGGAACCGTTTTGGCGCCGCTGCCGCGTTATGCTGCTAAATACGAAAAGTCAACGTGGGAAAGCGAAGTCGCCAAGCTACCGACCGTAATCCATGGAGCGAAAGGCTCGCTTCCTGACCGTGAAACCATCATCGGAGTGACGCGCGGAGACGCGGCAAAAGCATATCCCCTAGCCGGGTTAACCACTCAATCGCCTGTTCTTCTCGATAATTTAGGCGGCCAACCCATCATGCTTGTGCTTGGTCCAGACGGAAAATCCGTGCGCGTGTTTTCCCGCCAGATCAGTTCCCGTACCCTTGAATTCTATGGACACAGCGCTGCGAACGCCGGCGATTCCTGGACGCTCGTCGATGGCACTACACTCAGTGGATGGACATTCGACGGTTGCGGAATTTCAGGTGAATTGCAGGGACAGTGTCTCACGCAGATCGATGCATTGAAGGACTACTGGTTTGATTGGCAGCATTATCATCCACACAGTGAAATCTTTCGACACTAGATCACATGGAGCTGCTGATGCCCTTCACCCGAAGGTAAAGGCAAACGCTTGCGCACCTTGGTCCACGAACTCGATCACGAAATCATGATCCACGATACTACCCTTCTGCCTTATCAGCTGATAGAGACGATGTTCTGTAATGACTCCATTGCCTTGGTGGTCCGTATCCGCTCCGTGATTTTCACCGGGTGAGCGGCCATCAATGGTTATGCGAAAGCGTACTGATTTTCCGTCTTCCGAGGGACCAAGCACGAGATGCAAATCGCGGGCGTGAAAGCGAAATGCAATTTTCCCTCCCGGTGCCGCAAGTACTGCGGTCTGGCCGTGTTCGATCCAGTTGCCGGCAAGCGCCCACTGATTGAGGTTCAGGCGCGCGGGGAAGGTGTAAAGGCTCGCCGTGTCTTTTTTCAGGCCGCCAGGCGATGCGAAGTTTTGTGCCTCAGCGTAACCGATGTAGGTTTCGGGGGACTGCACGTCATCCATATCCGGTGCGGCCTCTGCGCCCTGCGCACTGACGCTCACGATTCCAGAAGGAAGTGATTGTTCACCTGTACGTTCCTTCAAAAGCTCCTGTATCCATTGTTCGGACTGATCGTACTCTCCTTCGCCAAAATGCTGGTAACGTACTTTGCCGTTTACATCGATAAAGTAATGTGCAGGCCAGTATTGGTTCCCAAAGGCATTCCAGATTAGATAGTTGTTGTCCAGCGCGACCGGGTAAGTAATTCTGAGATCACGAACTGCCTTCTGCACGTTCGATAAATCTTTCTCAAAAGGAAACTCGGGCGTGTGTACGCCGATGACGACGAGCCCGCTGTCTTTGTATTTCTCCGCCCATGCGCGGACGTAGGGAAGAGCACGCAGGCAGTTGATGCAGGAGTATGTCCAAAAGTCGATTAGGACAACTTTTCCTTTCAGTTGGTCGACAGTCAGTGGTTGCGAGTTTATCCACGCTGTTGCGCTCGTTAGACTCGAGAGCGGTGAGCCTTCTGTCAGAGTCGATCCGGTGTCGGTAATGGTTAAAGTCTGATCCGGAATGCGTATAACCTTTGGGTGCAGGTGATCGAGCAGCCGCTGTTCCACACCCGATGTGCTTGCGAGCGATATGCGCGTCAGAATGCCACGGTCCAGGCCAAGTGCGACTGCAACCACGCCCATCAGGACAGCGATGCCAAGAATGCGCCTGATCCACTCTTCCGCACCAAGTGACCGCTTCATCGCACTAAAGACGCGGCCGCCTGCGAGCAGGGCCACAGCAAGTGATGTCGCTGCTCCAGCTGCATAAATTAAGAGCAGCAGCGATGTGTGGGCGCTTGCTCCCTGCAAGGCTGCTCCAGTGAGAATCAGACCGAGTATCGGACCTGCGCATGGCGCCCACAGTAGTCCGGTAGCAATGCCAAGCAAAAGCGACTGCCATACGCTCGCGCGTGAACCAGTAGATGCGGTCTGCGTGAGACGACTACCTAATCGCACAAAAGGTCGGGAGAGCCTCTCTGCCAAAGCGGGCCAGAGAAGAGACAATCCCAGCAGGGCAAAGACAATAAGAGCAGCTATACGACCAAATTGGTTGGCGCGCACCAACCATGAACCACCCGCGACCGCAATGGAAGCAACGGCCGCAAATGTCGTTGCCATGCTCAGAAGCAGGGGCATTCCGGTCTTGCGGAAAGGCTGATCGGCGCGCGCAAAAGTGAACGGAAGAATAGGGAGTATGCATGGACTCAGAATAGTGAGAATGCCGCCGAGATAGGCCAATACAAACAAAACCATAAAGCTCCTGCTTCCTCAACTAAGACTCTATAGCCTTAGCAAAGGTCGCGACTTCGCTATTCACTGCGAAATTACATGGCCTTTATGCCCCGTAAGAGTTGCGACCAGCATCAGCGGTGCCAGTCATTCCCATGCACGAATGTCAAGCGCGATTAACTCTAAAGGGTGAGATTCACAAGTTACCACTGCTCCAGCGCGCACCACTGCCGCGACTGCAGCAGTCTCTCCCAACATTGCGTCGTAATGCTGGCCTTTCGTGCAGCCTTAGCATGTGAGGGCGGGCATGCCCTCATGGCTTTTGCAATCAGCTCGCGGTCGAAAGAGGATTCGGTTTAGCCGAGCTGAGATGAAACGGTTTCTTGTACGGCTCGACCGGGAAGCCATTCGTTTTCCAGCCATCGAGGCCGCCTTTGAGGAATTTGATTCGCGTGAACCCTACGGCAAGAGCTCGATGCAAGATAGTTCGGCTGGTTTTATCACTCGGACAGGTACAGTAAACGATCAGGTCTCGTTCTTTCGGAAGCAACGAAGGATTCGCGCGCACTTCGTCGGGCGCGAGCCACTGTGCGCCCGGAATGATGACGGAATCTCCCAACAGGTCAAGGGGCTGGCGAACATCGACCACAAGCACTCCAGGGTTTGAAGCCAATAGCGTATTCAGGGCTTCCGGTGTGATGGTGTGCTGTTCCATTTCACGACGGGCTCTCATGCGATTCGCAAAAATGACGCCCAACAATACTGCAGCGCAAAGTATCGTTATCGCCAAAACCATCTCTGGTTCTCCCTGATACTGAGATTCATCTGAGCCTTGATAGGATTCATCCACCACGATACCAGTCGAGCCCATTCCTGGTGTGTCTTTTTACACCGCTCGATATTATTTATGAGTATTTTGGCCTGCTATCTCGATTCGAGCGAACCCTTTTTTTCTAACAATCCAGAGATGCGCACGGACTTCTATCTTTTTTGATTATCCAGTGAGGCAACCAAAATAAGTAACAAATTCTGCTACAAATACGGCGCTTCTAGTAGTGCAGGCCGCAACACTGGGCATGAAATCAACCGGAGCATTGAGACAGCAAAATCGGCGTTCCCCATACAAATGTATGATAGACAGTCTTTTCCGCTCCCACTAGTATCCAACCAGATCGCTCCGCAGTTCAGCAGCCTTTTTAGCGCGCTCCGACACACTTACAGATTCTCTTCAACGAAGGGAGACCATACCCAGATGCGACCCACTGAAAAAGGGAATGTTTCCAAACCAATGACAAACGAGAGCCCAGATATGTCCCGCCGGAAGGTTCTTATCGGCGGTGCAATCCTAGCGGCGGGAATGAGTCTGCCCCGGACCGCCGTCGCGGCTCTGTCGATCCAAAGCAAAACTCAATCACATTCCGCAATCAAAAAGGGAGAAAGCATGTCTCACCATCTCGACTCACCCATCGCTCGGCAAGACGTTCGCCTTGACATCACCGATCTCTACGTATTCCGCGGCCAGGTCGGCACCGCATTCGTGATCAATGTCTGCCACTCTCTCGGAAAGCCCGCAGTTCCCGGCTACCATCCGGAAGGCATGTACGAATTCAAGGTCGACCTCAACGGCGATGCTGTTGAAGAAGTAACCTACCGCCTCACCTTCGATGCGCGCGACGCGAACGGAAAGCAGCGTTATTCGGTACGACGCATTCGTGGTGCAGAAGCAGTCGATCCGCATGCAGCCGGTACGGTCATCGCTCAGGGAACGACCGACGAAACCGTTACCGAGCCATCCGGCGTGCAGGTCTGGGCTGGCCACGCTGGTGACCCGTTCTGGATTGAGCCGGATGTGCTGCATGCCGTAGGTCACGCTTTTGAGGACGGCACGAAGGTGGACCTGGCCGACTGGGATCCGAGCAAGGCGAAAAACCTTTTTGCCGGTCAGACGGTGTATGCGATTGTGCTGGAATTGCCTGATAGCGAGCTGCTCGCTGGAGCAGGCGACAAGAAGATAGGCGTGTGGGCCGTGGCCACGCTCGCCACGGATGCCGGCGGATGGCGCTCGATCAACCGCATCGGTCTTCCGATGATCCCACCGCTGTTCGCGCAATATAACGAAGATCTGGGCAATCGTCTCAATGCCGGGCGTCCGGCCGATGACTTCGCAAACTACGGAGATGCTTTGGCCAAGAAGATGGCAGCCGTGGTCGCCGCCTACGGAACGGCTGAAGACCCTAATGCATATGGAGAAAAAATCGCGCACCGGTTATTTCCCAATATGCTCCCTTATACAGTTGGCACAGAGGCATCGCTCGGCTTCGTCGAGTGGAACGGCCGCACCCTCACGGATAATGCACCCAATGTCATGTTTTCCACTGCGGCGAACACTCCCATCCAACTTGGGATCGGCAAGGAATCGGTCACTTCGAAGCCGCGCAAGACCTTCCCTTACGTTCCGCTCGCAGTATAAGCATGGATCGACTGGGCTGAAGCCACGCCCAGTCGATCCACCATCTTCCGGCTTAAGAACCTACTCTCAGAGCTGAAATGCGCAGTTTATTCAACGATGCTTCCGGCAGCGTCCGAGCTCGAATCCTGAGTATTTATGGCATCCTGCTGGCCTTCAACATAGGAACCTGGCTCTGGGCCGTAATTGCCTTTCGCCATTATCCGGTGCTGCTCGGCACGGCATTTCTCGCTTATAGTTTTGGCCTGCGGCATGCCGTAGATGCGGATCACATCGCGGCCATCGATAATGTGACTCGCAAGCTGATGCAGGAAGGCAAGCGGCCAGTCACCGTCGGATTTATGTTCTCGCTCGGACATTCGACAATTGTGTTTGTCGGCTCGATAGCGATTGCCTCGGCGGCTTTTGTGCTCCAGCATCGTGTGGATGCCTTGCGCAGCATCGGTGGAATGATCGGCACCCTGGTATCCACTGTCTTTTTGTTTGGCATCGCGTTTGTCAATCTGACGGTCCTGCGTTCGGTGTATCGCGTCTTCACCCGCGTCCGCAATGGAGCGCCCTACGTCGAAGAAGACCTGAATCTGCTTTTAGCGAATCGTGGATTGCTTGCCCGACTCTTCCGGCCGATGTTCGCCATGATCCGGCAGAGCTGGCACATGTATCCGCTCGGCCTTCTGTTTGGGCTAGGGTTCGACACGGCCACGGAGATCGGCCTCTTGAGCATTTCGGCGACGGAAACCTCGAAGGGACTGTCAATATTGTCGACACTGGTTTTCCCGGCTCTTTTTGCTGCAGGCATGTCGCTTGTCGATACGACTGACAATATCCTCATGCTGGGAGCCTACGGATGGGCCTTCGTGAAGCCTGTTCGCAAGCTCTATTACAACATGACCATTACTCTTGTCTCGGTGGTTGTCGCGCTGATTGTTGGCGGCATCGAGGCCTTGGGTTTGTTCGCCGGCCAATTTCACTTCAGCGGCATGTTTTGGGACACTGTGCGGAAGCTCAACGACAACTTTGGAACGCTTGGGTACTTCATCATCGGGTTCTTCGTGTTGAGCTGGATATTATCCATTGCCTTCTATAAATGGCAGCGGCTTGATGATCTCGAAGTACAGGCATGAACCTTGCCCGGCCTGATTATGGCCGGTCTTCTCGAGCACCACACGTGGAATTCATTCCAGCATGACATCCAAAAGCAAGCGGGGCCGTTCGCACGGCCCCGCTTGCTTTGAGGTACAGCTCAATCGAAGTAGCAGATCGAACTTACTGCTGCAGAAATGCCAACAGCTCCTTGTTGACCAAATCAGCGTGCGTAGTGCACAGGCCGTGTGGCGCACCGGGAACGACCTTCAAGGTGGCATTCTTCATTATCTTGGCTTGAAGTCTTGCGGCATCGTCGATCGGCACAATCTGGTCTGCGTCTCCCTGGATGATCAAAGTCGGGACCTCGATCTTCTTCAGGTCTTCCGTTTGATCTGTCTCAGAGAATGCCTTGATGCAATCGTAGGAGCCGACAATCGATGATTGCATGCCGAGCCGCCAGAATGCTTCGCGGACACCCTCTGAAATCTGCGCGCCGGGAGTGTTGTAGCCATAGAACGGCAGACTCAGATCTTTGTAAAATTGCGACCGGTCGCCGGCAACACTGGCACGGATCGAGTCGAAGACCGACATCGGTAAGCCGCCGGGATTTTTGTCTGTCTTCAACATGATTGGAGGAACCGATGAGATCAACACCGCTTTTGAGACGCGCGCATTACCATGCCGCAGAATGTATCGGGCTACCTCTCCGCCGCCGGTAGAATGGCCCACCATCGTGATGTTCGTCAGATCAAGATGCTCGATCAACTCTGCGAGGTCATCGGCATATTGATCCATGGTGTTGCCGGTCCACGTTTGTCCCGAACGTCCGTGACCGCGTCTGTCGTGGGCGATGACCCGATAACCATGCTGGCCGAGAAACAGCATCTGTGCATCCCATGCGTCCGCGCTCAGCGGCCAGCCATGAGAGAAGGTAACGACTGGGCCAGTTCCCCAGTCTTTATAGAAGATGGAGGTGCCGTCTTTCGTCGTAAATGTATTCATTCCGCTTCTCCGATCCTTGTTGTCGAACAGGTTAGGTTTTCTGTTGATTTACGCAGTGGATGTAGAAAATCTGCTAATGAGAAGAACTTGAAAGACTTCACTTGGGCGTGGGTATTCGGTAGTGGCAGCGCTAGAGGCCAAGTTCGCTGAGGCTGGGATGATCGTCAGGACGGCGTCCTATTGGCCAGTGATAAAGCCGCTCCGATTCCTTGATTGGCAGGTCGTTAATGCACGCATAGCGGAGGCGATTCAAACCGTGTTCGTCGAACTCCCAGTTTTCGTTTCCGTACGACCTGTACCACTGCCCTGAATCATCATGCGACTCGTAGGCAAACCGCACCGCAATGCGATTTCCACCGAACGCCCAAAGCTCCTTGATCAGTCTGTATTCGAGCTCGCGCGACCACTTGCGCGCGAGGAACGCAATAATCTCTTCACGTCCGTTTACAAACTCAGCGCGATTGCGCCAGCGGCTGTCAATTGTATATCCAAGACATGCGCGGTGCGGGTCGCGAGTATTCCACGCGTCCTCGGCGACGCGCACCTTGGCGATTGCGGACTCTTGTGTGAATGGCGGGACATTGGGACTGGCTGCACCTGTAGACATTCGAGGCTCCTTTTGTATTGATGTTATGGCCTGAGCATTTCGCTGACATCGGGCGACAACTCATGCTACATCGATGAGATCAAAACGATGCTGCTCCAAGAGCGAATCCATAGCAATCCTAGTGAAGTTCAGAACGGTTGCCCATTATCTCTTTGTATAGATCAGCCGCGCTCAGCGTGAGATATCGGGGTTCGTAATATCATCCGCCTGACTGCGGCCTGGTACGCTTGCTGCCGGTCGAGCACGACATCATCATCGAAATCTTCCCACCAAATCACGAACATCGCTTTGATTCAACCCCTCGAATGGGGGGTCAAAAATTCCCCGCATCGCGGGCTGCATTGTGACGACGAATCGGCGATATTGGAATCCTGAACCTATGGTTCATCTTCGGAGGCCCGATGAGAAATCTCCCGGAAAGTCTTCTCGAGGACTCAGTCGGGGAGCAGGAACTTCATCCGTCTGTTGAAATGCTTTCTTGCGACGCTGCGTCCTTATTTGAACCCCTGCTGGCTGATCTTGGCGCTGACCAACATTGCTGCGGGGCTGCAGATCTTGCCGCGGCGGTTATCCATGAGATCAGTCAATCTCTGACAGCCATTCTTACGAATGCGCAGGCCGGAATTCGCCATCTTGCTGCTGAGCCCGCTAACAGAAAGGCTCTCAGCATTACTCTTCAGCGGATTCTGCGCGATACCAGAGAGGCATCCCAGACGATGCGAAATATGAGGGTATTGTTCGTAAAAGAGAGAACGAGAGGCACCGCAGTCGATCTTCGATCGGTCGTTGAAGATGTGTTCCTGCATCTGTCTTCAGACATACGCCGGCACACAATCAAAACATACCTCTTCATTGATGCGGCGGTTCGGCCAGTAGCCGGTAACAGGCTCCAACTCCTCGAGGTGGTGACAAATCTCATGGTCAATGCCATCGAGTCGATGGAGCACAACTCTGATTGGCCAAGGGAATTAGAGATCAGAGTGTTCCAGGAAGACGGAATGATACGGACTGAGATCGCCGATCGCGGGACCGGCGTGATCGACTGCGAAAAGATTTTTGAAGCCTTCTTCACCACAAAGGAGGCTGGCATGGGGATGGGATTGCGCATTTGCAGGATGATTATTGAAGCTCATGAAGGCAGACTCTGGGCGTATCCCCGCCGAGAGAGGGGCACGGTTTTCACATTCTCTCTTCCTCTGGCCGGGATAGCCGCCGCCTGATGAGCACCAAAGGAATCGTCTTTGTGGTCGACGACGATGTGCGCATCCGCGAGTCTTTACAGAGTCTACTCGTGGCCGCTGATTATGATGTGAGGCTTTATGGCGATGTGGAGTCCTTTCTGGCGGAATCGCTGCCCAATGTCCCCTGCTGTATCATTCTCGATCTGAATCTCGGTTCAGTCAGCGGATTGGAGGTCCAGAGGCGACTTAGCCGCGATGCGGCATCGGCCGTAATTTTTCTCACCGGGTGCGCGGACATCCCAAGCACGGTGAGAGCGATGAAGGCAGGTGCGCTCGACTTTCTAACGAAGCCGGTTGAAGAAGATGAGCTTCTTTTGGCCGTCAATAACGCGCTTTATCGCGCAACGCTGCGATGGGAACGGCGTAAAGCTGAACGAGAGATACGTCGTAGTTATATGACGCTCACTCCTCGCGAGCGGGATGTGCTTCCTTTTGTTGTGCAGGGCTTTCTCAATAAGCAAACCGCGTATGAACTCGGGACCAGCGAGATTACAATCCGCATCCACCGGGGCAACATCATGCGGAAAATGAGGGCCGACTCTCTCGCTCATCTCGTACGACTTGCCGGAAAATTAGGCATCCCTCAGCCTCAGATTTGATCGGCTTTCTTCTTTCCCTGTGCCTGGCAGCCCCGCTGCGAGTTTTCCAAAAACCTGTGCCGTTGATCATGGAAAAACAAGTACACCTGGCAGATTCTCCCGCGCATGAGGTATGCTTACTCCCCTGCTCTCCATACGTTGAAGATCACGCGCAATCGGTAAGATACCTCCATGAGCCTTGCTCGATGGCTGGCACATTTCGTAGCGGCGTTGAAGCTTGGACCCGCAGCGGTGTTGTGTGTTGCGACGATCGTGGGGTTGACGGTTTCCGCGCAGACGATCAGTTCCGGTCCGTTGGCAAACCAGTATGTTCAAACAGACTTCACAGTTGAAGATGGGCTCCCCGACAATGTGGTGAACTCGGTGGTTCAAACAAGCAATGGCATGCTGTGGGTGGGAACGCACTCAGGACTCGCCAGGTTTAATGGGAGAGAGTTTACGCCAATCGACCTGAGCACCGGCGGGTCGATATCGCAGGGGGCGGTGCATGCATTGCTTGAGTCCTCGAACGGCGATCTGTGGGTTGGAACAGATGCAGGTATCGTGCTGATCCCCAAAATGGCCCTCGATCGATTCAGTCCCGGGTTGCTGACCTTCTATCACGTGGGCTCTGAGCAGAGCAATTCGGTTGAGATCCTTGTGCAGACGCGCCGGGGAGACATATGGGCCGGAGCGAGTCACGGCCTATACAAGTTTGAAGGCGGCAAGTTCGTGCAAGCCATCGCAGCCGATGGCGTCTATCGCATCGCGGAAGCCCTGAATGGCAATTTGCTGGTGATCGCCGGGGGGCATTTTCTTGAGTGGGATGGCCATCGCATCGTTGACCATCCTGGATTAGCGGCCAGCCTCGGAGTGCAAGACAAAGACATTTTCCATGTATTCCAGGATCACAGTGGAACCATGTGGTATGCCACAGCTCACGGCCTGATGCGTCGCGGCGAGCGGCCTCTGCCTCCGCTGCAGCCGTCGAGCATCACGAAAACAGACGTGTTCCGTATTTATCAGGATCACGAAGGACAGATATGGATTACGTGTCACATGGGGCTGTACCGGGTGACCGGAGACCAGCTGGACTCGCCTGCACCTGGCCTGAGTGCGCGTACTTTTTACCGATCGCGCGATGGCGACCTGTGGCTGGGCACAAATGGAAAGGGTCTGGTTCATCTGAGGCGCCGGGTCGTGCAGATGTTCACCAAAGCCGACGGGCTGCCTGTAGACGTTGCCATGTCGCTCCTGCCGACTCACGATGGAAAGCTCTGGGTGGCGAGCAACTGCGGTCTTTCTGAGTATGACGGATCGCAATTCAAGGCTTACGCGGAAAAGGACGGTCTGTTCAACACCTGTGCCTGGGCTCTGGCCGAGGACCTGAATCATGACCTGTGGATCGGAACCTACGGCGGCGGTATCTTCCAAATGCACGACGGACGCTTTACCCAGTACTCGAAAGAACAGGGATTGGTAACGGACACTGTGTTTCAAATCCTGGTTGCGCACGACGGCTCCCTCTGGATTGCCACGCCTGAAGGTCTGAGCCACATGCAGAACGGGCATTTTCGAACCTATACAACTGGTGACGGATTGTCGGGCAATCAGATATTAAGTGTTCATCAGGATCGGGCCGGAACCTTATGGGTAGCCACGCAGGCTGGAGTCGACCGCATGGTGGGCGATCGGTTTGCGCCATTCCCGTCAGATGGATCGAGAGCCGGGCATTTCTGGACTCGATTTGCCGAAGACTCGCGTGGAGACCTGTTCACCCTGGGGTCGCCGAAAGGAATTGGCCTGATTGCACAGGATCGAATCCTTATCGCGAATGACGATCTGAAGGTGCTGGACATGATTGAGTCGCCGGCGCACGATCTCTGGTTCAGCGGAAAGAATGGAATCATTCGCGTTCGTCCCGACGATCTGGTCAGCGCCGCATGGGGTCACGAAGGACCTCTCGATTACCAGATTTTCGATCGTTCCGACGGGCTGACTTCGGTGCAGTGCAGTGTCGGAATTCCCAGTATTACAGTCACTCCTGATGGAAAGCTGTGGATTGCTACCGTTAAAGGTCTCGCCATGATCGAGCTGGCGAAAACACCGCGCGTGACACGACCGCCAAAGGTGTTTGTCGGTGCAATTACCGTGGGAAGAAATAAGGAGCTCGCAGGCAGCGAACTGGTTCTGCCCCCGGGAACACATCATCTGGAACTGCATCTGGAAGCTGTTGATCTGGCTTCGCCAGAGAAGGTACGGATTCAGTACCGCATGGATGGCGTGGATACGTTCTGGATGGACGCGGATACCTCACGAACCGCAGTGTATTCGAACGTACCGGTGGGCGCGCACGTTTTCCATGTCCGGGCGAGCGCAAGCAACGGCGTGTGGGATCGCACCGGCATCACCTACGAGGTCACACAACAGCCTTACTTCTACCAAACTATCTGGTTTCTCCTGTTTACGATCGGCGCTTTCATTCTTCTGATTCCCGCGCTCTATCTGATGCGCGTACGGCATGTCCTGCGGCTGGCACAGATGCGGATGGGAGAACGCCTGGAAGAGCGAGAAAGGATTGCGCGTGAGCTGCACGATACCCTGCTGCAGGGGATTCTGAGTGCTTCTATACAGCTGGACCTCGCAGAGGATCGACTTCCCAATGACTCGCCCGCCAAACCTCTGGTCAACCGCGTCCTCCAGATGATGAGGCAGGTTATAGATGAGGGGCGAGTCGCGCTGCGAGGTCTGCGCACGCAGAGTGTCGCCAGCGAGGATCTCGCGATAGCATTGTTACGCATACGGCAGGAAGTTCCGGAGAATGAGCGGATCAACTTCCGCGTGATCGCCCAGAACACGGCGAGACCTCTTCACCCGCAGATTCGGGACGAGGTGTACCGCATCGGACGTGAAGCAGTGCTGAATGCCTTTGTGCATGCAAACGCAAAAAACATTGAGGTGGAAATCGAATATGCCAGCACATACCTTCGGGTCTTGGTGCGCGACGACGGCAGCGGCATCGATCCCCAGGTGTTGCAGTTCGGCCGTGACGGTCACTGGGGGCTGCCGGGAATGCGGGAGCGCGCAGAAAGAATTGGCGCGGTCCTCAAGCTCAGAAGCCGTATCGGTGCGGGTACGGAATTGGAACTGTCGGTCCCAGCTGCGATAGCATTCGAGGACGAAGCACACAATAGCTTTCCGAACTGGCAGTCTTGGCTCAGCAGAGAGGCATTCGGACGAGAAAAGTACGACAGAGATGAATAAGACACAAGTGAACACCGAGTCAAAAATCCGCGTCTTCTGTGTTGACGATCACCCCCTGATGCGTGAGGGGATTGCAACCGCCATTCGCAATGAACCCGATATGCTGCTGGTTGCCGAAGCCGCCAACGGCCGCGATGCCATCGAAGCCTTCCGGGTGCATCAGCCGGATGTGACGCTGATGGATCTGAGACTGCCCGACATCAGCGGCATCGACGCGATGATTGCGATCCACACGGAATATCGGGATGCACGCGTGATTATGCTGACAACATTCGATGGGGACGCCGAGATCCAGCGCGCGCTGAAGGCTGGAGCTCAGGGTTACCTGCTGAAAAGCCTGCCCCGCAGACAACTACTTGATGCTATCCGCAAGGTGTACAGCGGAAAGCAACAGATTATTCCGCCTGATGTTGCTGTACATCTGGCGGAGAATATGGGGAAGGAACACCTGAGCAAACGCGAAGTTGAGGTTCTGCAGACAATCGCCCAGGGCAAGCGAAACAGCGAAATTGCGGTGCTCCTGTTTATCTCCGAAGAGACGGTGAAGGGGCACATCAAGCACATCATGGAAAAACTCGAAGCGCGTGACCGCACGGAAGCGGTGGCAATTGGAATTCGACGCGGCATAATCCATCTGTAGACGAAGAAGAGGAAAACGCCCCTTTTGGGGGGTTTCCTGCGAACTGATTCCGAGTAGTGTGTTCGCAGATGTATTGCACTCCAGGAGGGACAGGCTGCAAAAGCTATTTTCTGCGTTCCCGGACGGATTGCCGGGAGTTGGCCTGATCTTGCTGAGGCTGACGGCAGGAGCAAGTACGATTTTTCATGCCGTTGGACTGCTCGCCAACACAGATGCACTGGCTCATTGGGCTGCTGCCTCACTGTCGATGTTGATTGGGATTGCTCTGCTGATTGGCTTCCTTACACCGATCAGCGGAGGGTTGGTAACGCTCATCTATCTGACGCTGAGTTTCTACTCGCACCAGGCACCGCATAACCATTGCGACTGTATCTCAGCCATGACTCTGGCCGTGATTTCAGCTGCCCTTGTACTGCTGGGCCCCGGAGCCTTCTCGCTGGATGCGCGCCTGTTCGGCCACCGCGAGATTCTTATTCCGCGACAGAGAGGATGATCTTTATTATGTACAAGGAACTCAAAGAGAAAACCTGTCGCCCAGCTATTCGCCTGCTGCGATCCTGAAGACCGAACATTCCTGGGAGCTATAAGGGACGTTGCATGATCATCAGGCGCAGCCATTCTCCGAATTTGTACCCGGCTTCCGGCAACAAACCGACCTGCTGAAATCCCAGCGATGCATGCAGAGCAACTGAGGAAACATTCACGCCACAGATAAAGGCAACCATGGAATGGCACCCCTTCGCCTGACATTGCAATATCAACTCAGCCAGAAGCGCTTTGCCTACCCCATGACCAATACAATCCGGGCGGACGTAAATTGAGTCTTCGACAGTAAAACGGTAACCTTCACGAGGTCGGAACTGTGACGCATAACAAAAGCCCACGATATAACCCTCGAGTTCTGCTACGAGATATGGCAGATTGCGGTCCAAAACAGCCTGTCGCCGCTTCAACATCTCTACCTCACCCGGGGCTGTGATCTCAAAGGTCGCCGTACTCGTTGTGACGAATCTGGTATAAATCGCGGTGACATGGGACATGTCCGCAGAAGTTGAGGGACGAACAAGGCATTGCGACACGGTGGGAGTATCGATTACCGAGCCGTTTGCGCTACTTTTTGTTCCCATTTGACTTGGATTCGAAATAGCCTTCCCGGGGATGGCGTCTTCCCTCTTTGTTCGAGTTGGATCATATCTTCACTTTGCCCTTAGTAGACCGCTGAATCCATAAAGAAGGAATAAGATTTTCCACATTAATTCACTGCGATAAACGACTTTGACGTTATGTTGCCGGCAACGACCTGCCAGGACGGCGGTCTCGCGCTCCACAATCTCCACGAGTCAGAGCGAATCTAACTCCCATGCATTGAGTGGCAGTTTCGGCGATAAGTACGTTGATATCTATCGGGAGCTTGGATATTCCTTGGGATGCAGGGTGCAGATCGCAGCGGCTCATCCGTTCTGTTGCGCGTAATAGCAACATGCATTCATTCCCTGCCGATACACAGGTAACCAAAGACCGATTACAACAAATTATTGAATAAAAACCAAAGAGGAATGGGCAAAGCAGGGTCGTTCGGCTAAAGTTCAATCATTGAGTAGCACTTGGGGGAGGGCTACTGAATTGTGACGCCAGTGAACAATCTGTTCACTGGCGTTTTGCATTACAGGCTACTTTGTAAATATGTCTCGTTTTTCGTCGTAGTTCTGTTCCGTCTTCGATGCTTTCTCGGCTGCATCGTTGGCCACGCGGTTCAGTTTCTTGGCTTCATCGGTCTCAGTTTCTTTTGTTTTCGGAGTGACTGATGTTTTTGGAGTGACTGAGTTTTTTTCGGGGATGGTCATGGTGAACTTCCTCTCATACTTATGGATGCAAAGTGGGATGCATAGAGTTAGCTGGCGAGAGACCAATGCCAGATAAATGCAGAAAGAAGACAGTTAGCCCATCTGCACTGTATTCCCTCTTCGAAAACGATGCGATGAACACCGCATTCCCAGAGCCCAACACAGTTCACACCTTCCGCTGTGAGCTTTTGCGCGAATATCTCGATCAGGCTACGTCCGGTCTGATCGTGACGTTCTTCATCTAGGATGACGCGCTCATCGACACTCGTTTGACGCTTGAAATGATGGTGGTGCTGGTAGACTTTCTTCGAATTCCATTCGGAGGGTCCGTGCTCAACCGCCGCAATTTTCTGAAAGCAGGTGTTACCGCTGGAGCGGGAATCGTTCCTCTGACATCCGCGCTGAATCATCTCCAGGCCATGCCGTCTTCGTCGGCCGAGCAAGCGGCCGCTCCGGATGCAGACGGATCAAGCGGAGAACTTGTCTCGCTTCCTCGGCGCTTGCCGCCGTTAGACCAGTCGACCTTTCCCTGGCAACAGAAGATTCGACGTGTGGGACAAACCAACATGACCGAGTACGATCCCGCGGTCATGAACGTGGATCAATGGGCTGATTACTGGCACTCTGCCAAAGTGGATGTTGTCTTTGTCAGCGTCACTGGAATCCTCGCCTTCTATCCCTCCAAAGTAAAGTTTCATCGCCACGGCAAATTCCTCAAAGACCGCGATCTTTTCGGCGAATGCGCGGCTGCCGCGAAAAAGCGCGGTATGCGCGTAGTAGCGCGCATGAGTCCAGATCTTAATTGGGGCGACGCGCTCGAAGCGCATCCCGAGTGGGCCATGCGCCATCAGGATGGATCCGTGCAATACAGCGGTGAAGAACCTCGCCTGTTTAAGACCTGTATGTTTTCGAGCTACATGGATGATTACGTGCCCGCCATCATGCGCGAGGTCAACTCGCTCTATGATGTCGACTGCTTCTATACCAACGGCTGGCCTCCGCTCGGGAGTCTGCCCGATTGCCACTGTTCCATCTGCAGCAAATTACCTCCAGCGGGAACTCCAGCCTACTGGAGGGTCTTTACCGATCGCGTTCTCGAGCTATGGCAGAAATACGATGCGATCGCTAAAGAGAAAAAGCCCGACAGCTTCTTCTTCGCGAACTCCGGCGGCAACGTGCGCGGTGGACCCAATCTCCATCGCCTCGGCAAGGTTGCCGCGTGGTTCCAGGCCGACAATCAGGGCCGCGCGTACGATGACGCAGCCATCTGGGGATGTAGCCTGCAGGGACGTGTCTGCAATGCCGTGCTCGATGGCAAGGTTGCTGCCAACGTCACAGCTGCCTACTCGACTGGCAGTCCGGGATGGCGAAATATTTCGAAGAATCCTGCTGAAGCCCAAATGTGGCTCAACGAAACCGTTGCCAGCGGCATGGTGCCGTACTTTCATTTCGTGGGTGCGGAGAACGGATTTGTCGAAGACCGTCGCTGGGAGCGAGTCGGCACAGATTATTTCCGCTGGACTGCGGGGCATGATGCGCACCTGACGACACGACGTTCCATTGCCAACATTGGAGTAGTGATCGGGCAGAGCACCCAGCTTCTTTATCCAGGTCCTGCCTCTGCGCCATCCCGCGCCTACACGCACGAGACGACACAGGGTATATATGATGCGCTGCTGCATGGCCGCTTCGCCTTCGACTTCGTCCACGAAGACCGCCTTGAATTGGAGCGGCTGGCGAAGTATCGCGCACTGCTGCTGCCCAACGTTGCAATGCTCAGCGATCGCCAATGTAACCAGCTGCGCGACTACGTGCGTTCGGGTGGATCGCTGATGGCCAGTTTTGAAACTAGTCTCTATGACGAAAACCTCAAGCCTCGCGCCGACTTCGGACTCGCCGACATCATGGGCGTGAGCAAGAACGGCAATGCCATCGGAACCAACGGCAATCCCTATTCCGCGCGCATTGAAGCCGCCAGTGCCGGCACGTCACACCCTATCCTGCAAAGCTTTCATGACACCAACTGGCTCGCTGGCGCGCAGAATCGTGTGCCGCTCAAGCCCATAGATTCCCCGCTGCTCACCGTCGTTCCGGGCTTTGTGCGCTACCCGCCGGAGTTGGCGTACCCGGCGCATCCGCACACCAATGAGCCGGCGGTCGTCCTGCGCGAATCCGGATCCAGCCGCATGGCCTGGTTTCCGGGAGATATCGAGCGCACATATTGGCTTACCGGCCACGGCGATCTTCTGCAGCTGCTGCTCAACACCATTCGCTGGGTTAGCCACGATGAGAGGTTTGTCTCTGTGGAGGGTGCGGGGTCGATCGAAATGTTTTGTTGGGAGACCTCGCCTGGCTATGCCGTTCACTTGCTCAATTACACCAACTCGAGCGCTCAGCATGGCTGGTTGCGGTCGGTCAACCCGATTGGGCCGCAGAAGATATCCATGAAACTGCCATCGGGAGTCGAGGTGAAGTCGGTCGAACTGCTCAGAGCAGGACAGAGTCCTTCGTTCTCTTTCCAAAACCAGATATTGCAGTTCACCGTTGCCACTCTCGAAGATTACGAAGTCGCAGCCGTCACGGTTGGATGAAGCCTAACGATGGCCAACTCAGTCTTCGGTTCGCCAGTTTTTGATTGGCGCATACATGCGCCGAGTCACTCATTCAGCCAAATGGCTATTCTTGGTTTTTGGCTGATCAGCTATTTCGCTCACCACCTGGTCGCGGCCACCATGCTTGGCTGCGTACAACGCTCCGTCCGCCTTCTTCAGCAGCTCGACAACGCTTTCCTGTCCGGTGGCTTGCGTGACTCCGATGCTGATAGTGACTCGAATGTCGTCCTTGCCGTACCGCATCGGCGAGTCAGCCACATGGGCCCTGAGACGCTCGGCCAGCTCAAGCCCCTCCTGCAGTTCGGTATTGCTGAGCAGAACAACCAGCTCTTCTCCGCCATAGCGGGCAATAAGATCCGTCTTGCGCAGCTGGGATGACAAGCGTCCGACCAATGATTTCAAAATCTCGTCGCCCACCACATGTCCATAACGGTCATTGATGGATTTGAAGTGATCCGCATCGATCAACAGCAGAGTAAAAGCTCCCCCGGCGCTTCTGATTTGAGCAATCTCGTCTTCCGCCAGAGCCAGAAACTGGCGGCGGTTGAAGACGCCGGTCAGCGGGTCACGCGTGGCGAGCTCGGCCAGCTTCTCGTTGACCTCGATCAGTTCTTCCTGCTTCTTGGCCAGTTCAGCTGTACGCGTAGCGACCTCCGCTTCCAATTCCGCCTGTCGCCTGCGGATGACCGCTGTGCGGAGACGCACCACCAGGAATATGACGAGGGTGCCTGCAATCAACTTCAACACGGAAAACCAGGTGCTTTCGTACCAAGCTGCCAAGGCGATGACCGGAATCTCCAGATGAGACGATGGGCCGTCTCCAAAACGGTTTGAGGCGCGAATGAGCAGGCGATAATGACCCGCAGAAAGATTGGTATAGGTCGCCGTTCGACGATAGGCAGGAGACGAAACCCAGTCTTTATCGAAGCCGTCGAGCTTGTAGCTGTACTGCACTGTATTGGCCGCAGAAAAATCAAGCAGAGCGAAGCCGGCCTGAAAGGCGCGATGAGAGGATGGCAGCACAATTCCGCTCTTTAGAGAGCGCCAGGCCAGTGCCGCAGGCGAGAGAGAATCGCCGGGGACAGCGATTTCTGTTGCTTCCAACTGCGATTCCTGCGTTCGCCTTCTCAACAGGTCTGGACGCACAACGACCAGACCTTCATCGCCGGGAAAGACGATGGTGCCGTCGTCCAGAGTCGCCGAGCTGAAGAGATTCTGCGAGCTCGTGCGCAGCCCGTCGGCAGCGGTGTACATGTGGACCTTCAAAGTATCCGGATCGACCACGGCCAGACCGTCCGGAGTGTTACACCAGATGCGGCCATCCTTGCCACGCATGACGGTAAGAACAATGTCGCTCGGGAATCCATTGTTCCGCGTCAACGTGCGGAAGTGCGGTTTGCCGTCCGGGGTCCAGCTCCACAGAACGGTAAGCCCATTGCCGATGGTTCCGATCCAGAATCGACCGTGCAGGTCTTCGGCGATCGGCTGAATGTTGTCGCTGGGCAGCGATGACGGATCGAGCGCATTGTGTTTGAAATGGACAAAGCTTTCGATGGCGGGTTCAAAACGGTCGAGGCCCAGACGAGTGGTGATCCAAAGGCGTCCCTGTGAATCTTTCAGCAGGTCGCGGACATAATTATCGGACAGGCTGCCAGGATGGCCGACCTCGTGAGCATAGAGCTGTGCTTTATGCGTGAGCCGGTTATAGCATACAAGCCCGTTGTAGGTAGCGGCCCACACATCGTTGCCGTCAATTAACAGCGCGTTGATGACCTGCTTTGTCAGAAGAGGATCGGGAACAGGCCGGTAAGTAAGGCGCCGCGTGTCGATTTCGTATAGTCCCGATCCGCCGGCGTAAACCGTGGCATCATCCGCGGCCTTAATCGCCAGCACTTCACGCCTGGATTGATCCGCCGGGTTCACGCCGGCAGCGGCTTTCACGTTGTTGATATGGCCATCTGGCTCAACCACGGCAAAGCCTCCCTGGTTGAATCCCACCCAGATGCGGTTTCCCTGCGCGGTCACACTGCGAACCTCATTTCCCTGGAGGCCATCCTTACGCAGTGGCGACGCGTGGATATTCAAAAGTCCGTCCGCAAAAGGATTGACCCGGGAAAGACCGCGGTCTGTGCCCAGCCATACGATTCCCGAGCGGTCCATGTAGATGCCGCGCAGAAAATCATTGCTGAGTGGTGTGGCCGAGGTCAGATCGCGTAGATAATGGCGAACTCGCCCATTAGCGACATCGTAGGTCACCAGGCCGCTGCCATAGGTTGCAATCCAAAACTGATCCTTGCGTATTTCAACAATGCCGCGCACCGTCGCTGCACCAATCGGGGAATCAACTCCTGTCAGTGCAGGGACAGCCTCAATGTGCCCAGTTGTGCGATTAAGAATTCCAGCTCCGGCTTTGTCCGTCCCGATCCAGAGGCGATGCTCATTGTCCTCCAAGATCGTCCACACGGGAGGATACAGTCCGAGCTGCCCAGGTCCTTCAAGGCCGGTCATTGCCTTGAAGTCGGTCGTACCCCGCTGCCTTACCAGAAGGCCATGATCCCCACCAACCCAGAGGTTGCCTTCGCGATCCTGCAGAACGGAGAAGACGCTGCCTTCAACAAACCCATTCGCATCCGCCTTGTGAGCGGCTTTGCCAAACAGCTCATAGCTGCGCGATTTCGCATCGTAATGAACCAGGCCAAGCTGGGAGCCGAACCAGAGGCCGCCATTCCCGTCGTCAGCCATACAGAAAACATGGCTGCTGCGCAGCTGCGGCGGCAGGTTCGGCAGAGGATGAAACGTGTCGTTTGCCGGATCGTAGGTGATGACTCCGGCATTGCCGGTGGCAATCCATAGGCCGCCATTTAAAGCTGGCAGGAGCAGGCGGATGTTATTGTCTGGCAGCGACGAGGGGTTAGCTTCGTCATGAATATAGTTTCGTAGCTGATATCCGTCGTAGCGGGAGAGCCCGCCAAAGGTGGCAATCCAGAGAAATCCTCGGCTGTCTTGGGCGAACCCATACACCGAATCATGCGGAAGCCCCTGCTTCGTCCCCATTTCTTCAAAATTGAGGTCGGCGAGTCCGGCCAGAACATCACCGGCGTGCTGCACGGTATCTGCTTGAGAAAGAGAGTTCACCTCGGCCGCCGACGCAATGGCTACAGTGAGCGAAAGAATAGCCGCAAAGATTCCTGCGCCCCAAATGTGTCTCATCGACGCCTGTATTCCCCAAAAAAAGAGCCAGATTGATTAGAGCGTAGTACCACTATCCTGACACAGGCAACTCTCCGTGAGGAAGGGCAGGTAAGTGGATACCGGATGCAGGGACTTTTGCCGTAAGACCGCATGGGGTTACATCTTTAACAGAGACACATCGCAGTGTATCTGCCTCCGGGTTAGCAATCCTTGTCGGAGCAAGCGTCGTCCGGCATCAGCGCTTCATCATGAGCGTTGCAGCTACTTCTCAAGAGTCCTGAATGTGAGTGAATATCGCAACGAATCAACAGGCGGAATACTATGCTCCCATCGTGTTCGAGCGTCGCCTTCCAGAATATAGATCGATCGCCGCTCAAGTGTTTGGGACTTGCGAATCCAGCTCGTACCGATGGGAAGTCGGAGGCGCATGACTGCCGGCGCCAGAAGCGAGACGCCTACGATTACGCCAAATTGCGGCTTGTCCTTATGCCAACCTATTCCAGCACCTGCAGGGTATTCATTCACTCCACCTTGCTGAATTTCGTCGACATTCTTCCCGGCAAACGCGGCGGCCTTTCTGCGGAGTTCCTCGATGAACGATGGAAATCTGTCTGAGGCCTCAAGCGTACGGCGTACATAGTCATAGCGATGACCAAATGAGGTGACGCGTCGATTGCCGAGATAACCGTGAAATTCAAATGGTTTGAGTTCGAGTGTCGCCAGTGATGCCACTAAAGCAGCTTCTTCTGCCTGGGTGATAATGTCTTCCTCATAGCGAAAGCCATTGGGCATCGTATGAGCTGACTCACTCCTCAGTTCAGAAAACAATACATCCTGCATCGCCATAAGATTCCTCCTGAAAGACATCAAAACAAATTTAGTTGTGACGTTCGTGCCGACCGATTGTATGGCGTACTGTCATCGAAGACCGTCCTGCCGCCGAGCGATGTAGAAATCGCCCGCTCGTGTGCTAACGCGGTCTCGAAATTTGCAAGCGGCTCACGGTGCTCTTCGACATCGCGGGTCAATCGATCTAATCGCCGGAAACCCTCAAGCTTTTCCGTATGGCCTAGACGAGCCGCATCCAAAGATCGACGCAGCACGGCAAGCGAGTCGTCGTAAACCTTGAGTGGAACAGGAAAAGGGTGCCCATCTTTACCGCCGTGAGCGAATGAGAAACGCGCCGGATCGGAGAATCGGCTAGGCGCGCCATGCACGACCTCTGCGATGAGAGCGAGGGATTGCAACGTTCTTGGTCCCAAGCCTTCGATAAGCAGTAATGATGCGAAGTCCCGAAGATCGCTTTCATGTGCAACTGCCAGAACTGCACCTAATCGCTTTATATCGACGTCCTTCGCGCGGACATCGTGATGCAATGGCATCGTAAGCTTGCGAGCGTCACATAAGACACTTTCAACAGGCTCTTTCGTAATTGCGAGCAGAGCATTTTGTGCCTTTTCCGCGCGAGCATCCACCAGATTGCGGATCTCTCCCTGCGGTTTGCCTACGATGGCCGTATGCGGGTCTGATACAAAATCACGCACCGTGGCCGAGTGCCAGTGATAGCGCCGTGCTATATGATTTTGAGGATTCATCCCCTGTTGAATGACCGCCCACTCTCCTGACCGCGTGACCACAAAGGAATGCAAATAAAGCTGAAATCCGTCCACCACGGCATTGTTATCTACTCGTGCCGTGAGCCGGCTCGTACGCGCCAGGGCCTCTCCGTCGAGTCCAGTCTTCATGGAAAAAGCGCGCAGTTCATCCGGCGTGCGGAGGGAATGACGGCCGCGACCGCCACATATCATCAAGCCAAAATCTGAAAAGCGTGGATTGACGCCGCGTTTTAGCGCGCCGAGTACCGACGTAGTGATGCCCGACGAGTGCCAATCCATTCCCATGACTGCACCATAGGCCTGGAACCAGAATGGATCACTCAAACGCGTAAGGAACTCGGATCTTCCGTAGCTCAGGATTACCTGCTCAGCGATAGCTGCGCCGAGCTCGGTCATCCGATTAGCCAGCCACGGAGGCACACGCCCTCCGTGGAGCGGAAGATCGGCTGTGCCGGAGGGTTTCATTGTCACCCTCCCATTTTCGCTATTTATTCGCCTTTAATCAAGCTCGATGGCGCTTTTAAATCCTCGGGTCCTGGGACCCGGCCCAGAAGTTTTTATCAAGCATTCGGTTAAATACTCAGACGCTGAAGACTATGGAAGAATTCCGCAAGATAGTAACGGTCATGCCTGAGGTGGTCAAGTGCTATGCACTTACAAGCGACTCGGATTTTCTGCTTCATGACTTGGCATTACAGGATTTTGCCGGTCGGCATAATCAAACCGACCAAGTTTCATTTTCATCTTGCTTTAATGTGACGGGTGACAACTATTGGAATGATGATGCGCAGGACCAAGATGCAGTTACAGCCTATTCACCTGGCCTTCCGACAGGTCCTTCGCTTCTTACACGGCCCATTCATTATCTTCGGCGTTCTGCTAGTCGCAATTCCGAACGAGCCCCTGCACAGCCAGTCCTTGACCACAGAAACCTGTGCGCGTCCGCGGATTGGGAGTGTAGTCGCGGAGCCAGTAGATCTTCGAAGCAAAGACGGCGTGCTTGAAATCAATCTAACCGCTCTCAATTCTGTCCAAAACGATGGCAGCACACGCTATTGCTTTACCGATGCGGAAGGCCATGAATCTCCCAATCTGCGTGTCAATCCTGGCGATCTGGTGATTATTCATCTGAAGAATGCCATGACACAACCGGCCCACGAAGAAGTTCCGCATATTCATCCGCAGATGGACGGTAAAACATGCACACCCGGGACGATGATGAGCATCATCTCCACCAATCTGCACTTCCATGGATTGACCATTTCACCGGACTGCCACGAGGATGATGTTTTGAAGACCTCGCTTCAGCCGGGCGACCCTCCGTTTGAATATCGCTTTCGCATTCCCGACGATGAGCCACCTGGCCTTTACTGGTATCACCCGCATATTCACGGGTTCAGCAAACAGCAGGTGCTCGGCGGCGCTTCAGGAGCGCTGATCGTGGAAGGAATCGAGCGCGCGAAAAAGGAAGTAGCTGGACTGCCGGAGCGCGTTTTCATCATCCGCGATCAGGACCTTGTGAACCCCAACGCGCCGCCTTCGAAATCCGAGCCTACGGTGCCGAAGTTCATGATCGATCGCGACGGCGACTCAGCCAATAACGGCACGGGATTCGGCAAGCCAGCGAAAGACCTGTCTATCAATTATGTGCCCGTGCCGTATCCGGATTATCCGCCGGCCACGATCCAGATGAAACCAGGAGAGCAACAACTGTGGCGGGTTTTGAATGCATCCGCAATTACCTATTTAAATCTTGAGGTTCTCTTCCAAAACAAGCCGCAACCACTCGGTCTCGTAGCTATGGATGGGGTGCCGATCGGATACGGATTGGAGAATCAGCCGGCTGCGGAGTCGGTTCTAGGCGAGACACATCTCGCCATTCCTCCGGGAGCGCGCGTCGAGTTTATGGTGCAGGGGCCGCCAGCCGGCGGGGCTGGGTTGCTGGTTACGCGCACGGTGGACACAGGGCCGGGCGGTGAGAACGATACGAACAGGATGCTGGCGAGGATCGTCGCCACCCCGGATGCTCCTGAGCCTCGTTCAAAACTGCAGAACTCGCCACAGCCTCTTCCTTCGCCAAAAATGAAATGGCTAGGAGGCGTGACGCCGGTGCGAGTCCGGCGGCTGTATTTCTCAGAGAAACTGGCCGATCCCAATGACCCGACCAGCGCCGTCGAGTTTTATCTTACCGAAGAAGGTCAGACGCCAAAGATGTTCGATATGAACTCGACAACCCCGAATATTGTGGCCCAGCAAGGCACAGTTGAGGATTGGATTATTGAAAACCGTTCGCAGGAGCTCCACGCCTTTCATATTCATCAGCTGCATTTTCTGCTGCTTGAATATCAGGGCAGACAGGTCCAGGAGAATTTTCTGCGCGATACGGTCAATGTCCCGTACAACAATGGCAGGCTGCTTACCTACCCCAGCATTCGCATACGTATGGACTTTCGCGACCCTAACATTGTGGGGACATTTCCATACCATTGCCACCTGCTCGAACACGAAGACAAAGGCATGATGGGCACGATCCGGATTGAGCCAATGACCTCTGACCTTTCAGCACTGGCAGCCTGTAGCTCCGGCAAGGACGGCGCTTTGGGGTGTAATAAATCCTCGGAAAAGTAACAATTACAGGTAAGAATTTCATGTACTTTCCGATAAACCAGTAGTTATCGAAAGACAATCTGCATTTAACTGTATATTCACAGAACGAACACCTCCCATCACTCGTCGGAGCCTTATGCTCCTCTGGGTTGGGTTTAGCGCCCCAACCACAGGAGGAAGTATGACTGCCAAGCAGTTTGCGTCCACTGCCATGCGGACGATGCGTGCGGGACTTGTTTCCGCAACGATCTTTCAGCTGGCAATCGGCAATGCGTTTGCCGCAAATTCCCCACAAAGCGCACCATCACGCGATAACGACACCACCTCGCCCATCAAGCACGTTATCGTCATCATTGGTGAAAACCGCAGTTTCGATCACGTCTTTGCAACTTACGTCCCAAAGAAAGGCCAAACAGTCTGGAATCTGCTTTCCGAAGGCATCGTAAAAGCCGACGGAACACCCGGCAAGAATTTCTACAAGGCCGAGCAGACTGCCGCGTATGACGAGGCTAACGATGGATTTCTGTTGAGCCCTGCCAAGACCACCTTTCCTGGAGATGTACTTCCCGCCCCGCTCGTCGGCGGACCACAGGATTCTTTCGTTAAGAACGACAACCTCAAGCTGGCAAGACAGTCGGAGAACGGTCTCCCGGCAGACTATTACGCTTATCTCGTTACAGGCGGCACAGGCCAGACTTCCGGTACGCCGGATGCACGCATCAAGAATGTGAACAGCCTTCCTCCGGGTCCGTTCCAGCTGACCAATGGAGATACCTTTACATACAACTCGTATGCACAGAGCCCCGTTCATCGCTTCTATCAGATGTGGCAGCAGCTGAATTGCGACGCCACCAAGGGCACGAACAAGAATCCGTCTGGCTGCAGCGCTGGGCTGTTTTCCTGGGTGGAAACAACGGTTGGCGCAGGCACCAATGGACTGAAGCAGCCAGCGAACTTCAGCACAGAATATACAGCCGGCGGCACAACAACCGGTGAGGGTTCAACCGCTTTGGGCTTCTACAACGTTCAGAACGGTGATGTGCCTTACTTCAAGAGCCTCGCAGATCAATACGCGATGAGCGACAACTTCCACCAGTCAGTGGATGGCGGAACAGGCGCCAACCACATCATGTTCGGACACGGCGACATGATCTGGTTCAGCGATGGCAAAGGCGATCCGCTGACGCCGCCCCATGATCAGGAAGTTGGGAAGGGTACGGCCAACGCTGGTGTTGTCGACGAAGTCGAAAACCCGAATCCGGCCAAGAACACCAACAACTGGTATACCGAGGACGGTTACGGCGGCGGCTCCTTCGGCGCAGCCTCTTATGGTGGTGGCTCTTACACCGACTGCTCTGACAAAACACAGCCTGGTGTTGCTCCGATTCTGGACTACCTGAAGTCGCTGCCTACGCCGATCGCTTCGCGTTGCCAGAAGGGTCACTACTACCTCTTGAACAACTACAATCCGGGATACTTCGGCAACGGCAACAATGCCTACACCGATCCCAGCCCCAACAACACCGTCTTTACCATCCCGCCGTCTTCTGTCCGCAGCATCGGCGACGTGATGCTCAAAGCGAACGTTTCGTGGAAGTACTACGGCGACCAGTGGAACAACTACGTCAATGACCCCTATCAGCTGAACTATGGGGCAATCGGAAAAGACTCTGACGAATATTGCAACATCTGCAATCCCTTCCAATACGACACCTCGATCATGGCCAATCCGGAGATTCGCAACGCTCACATCCAGGACACAGCGAATCTGTATGAAGACATCGAAAATGGAACATTGCCGGCAGTCTCCATCGTCAAGCCCAGCGGCCTGGTCGATGGTCACCCGTCATCGTCCAAGCTGGATCTCTTCGAAGGCTTCTCCAAAAAGATCGTAGATGCAGTCAAGAAGAATCCGAAGCTCTGGAAAGACACTGCGATCTTCATCACCGAGGATGAAGGCGGCGGTTACTATGACTCCGGCTATGTGCAGCCGCTGGATTACTTCGGCGACGGCACGCGTATCATCTTCCTCGTCGTATCTCCCTATGTAAAGCCAGGCCATATTTCGCACGATTATGCCGACCACGTTTCGATGTTGAAGTTCATCGAGAGGAACTGGGGTCTGGAGACTGTCACAAACCGCAGCCGTGACAACTTCCCCAACCCGGTTACGGCGTCTGGCAACCCCTATGTGCCGGTCAACAGCCCGGCCATCGACGACCTCTTCAGCATGTTCGACTTTCCCAACAACCAGTAACTATTTACTGCAGACGAAAATCTAGCAAAAGCCGGAGCTGTCAATAGCTCCGGCTTTCCTTTTTAAAGCTACTTCTATTTAAGCGACTTGCTGAAGACAGTGTGGTCTCTGCCAATTTCAGAGCCGTTTTGACGATTCTGTCCGAAAGTCGGCTTGTCGGAGGTGACCTCCTGTTTGCTACCATGCTATCCATGAACAAACTTGCGCCATTCCTCTGGTTTAATGACAACGCCGAAGAAGCCGCCGAGTTTTATCTGAGTGTCTTCCCGCACGCGCGCAAGCTCGATGAAGTGCGCTCCAAAGGCGTCGTCCCGTGGCCCGTCGGCAAAATTGCCACTATCACGATCGAGCTGGAAGGCCAGGAAATGGTCTTCCTCAACGGCGGTCCCGCGTATCAGCTCAACCCCGCCTTCTCGTTCTTCGTCCGTTGCGACTCCCAGGAAGAGATCGACAACTACTGACTACTGGGGCAAGTTGATAGAAGGAGGCAAACCTATGGCCTGCGGCTGGCTCACAGATCGCTTCGGTCTCTGCTGGCAGATTGTGCCAAGCAATATCGGCGAGTTGATCAGTCATCCCAAAGCCATGGAGGCCATGATGGGGATGATCAAGATGGACCTCCCCGCACTGGAAGCCGCCGCGAGAGAGAGCCAATAGCCAACAGGTTTCTCAGCGAGAAACGTTTTGCAGCATGTCCCATGTCAACTGGTAGAGGGCGCTGTCCATTTCCTGATGAGGCTGTGTTCGCGTATTGCAAATGGCTGCTGAGCACGCGCCATCCGAGGTGCGGAGCATCAGCGCAGTTGAACCAGGCAGACTTCCACTATGCCACCAGCTTCCTGCTCCGTTATTGCCCACCATCCAGCCACGTGCATAGCGGGCGTCTCCAGCAGGATAAGCTGCGGCTGGAGTAGTCATGGCGTGAATCGTCTCAGGCTTAAGAAGCGCGGGAATATTCGGCGCTCCGGCTACATGATTGAGGAATTGAACAAGCTGTGTAGAGGAGGCAATCCATCCGTCACTTGAATCCATGCGGCTGATGTTGATCTTGTATGGATCTTCAGAATATTGGCCGATGTAAACGACCTCGTTGGCGGCGCGTTGCCGCTCTTTGTTGTGGGCAATCTGCATGCCGGTGATGCCGCACGGGGCAAGAATATTGGTTTGGACATAAGTCTCGTAAGGCTGGCCGGTTACCTGTTCGATAACTCTCCCAAGAATGCAATATCCGAAGTTTGAGTAAATCCATTGCGTGCCGGGCTGGCTTGTAAGCGGCATATTCTCGATTGTCGAGGCAATCAACTTTGCCTGGTCCCAGCCGTCGTTGTGAAGCATCGGGTCGTTGTTGTCAGCGGGCCATCCGCCGGCAGTGTGAGTCAGCAGGTGGTCCACGGTAACATCGGCCACATAAGGTTTGTAGGGAGGCTTGCCATAATTTGTACCGAGTATTCCTGCTGGGCCAAAGACCTTGTCAGTCAGATGGAGTTTGCCATTCTCAATCAGAGAAAAGATCGTAACCGCAGTAATCGGCTTGGAAAGATCAGCGATGCGAAAAAGGGTGTCCTGCTGGGCCTGAGTCATGTGCTCACGATCAGCCATGCCGCCAGCGCGATCATAGACAAAGCGCCCACCCCTTGAAATGGCAGCCGACATCGCAGGCACGCGGTATTGCCTCTGAAATGGTTCCGTGTAGGAACCCATTCCACGCCGTTGATTCGATGCACCGAACCCCGACTGGGCAAGTACGCTTACCGCCGGTGAACCGATGGCCGTGTAAGCAGCTGCGCGAAACAAATTGGCGATGACTGCTCTGCGAGTGAAATCAGGAATTGGCATAAGAGAATAGCTCCGCTTTTATCGATCACTACTGCGTGCGCTGACCCTGAAACGTCCCTGTACCGCCCCGGTCGTGGAAGGTTCCGTTGAAAGTATTACCCTGCACAATTCCATTTACTTGGGGCCCATCGATTCTTCCACGAAAAACTAACACTCCCCGGGTTTTCGTTCGGACCACGAGATGGCGCTCGTTAATCGTGCCTTCCACTCCTCCGGATTGGTTCGGCCCTTTAAAGTGCCCCTTGATGTCAGTACCTTCCTGTTTGAGATCAAGATATTTCGTGGATGTAGTCCCATTTGGATCATTGCAGTACAGGGTCCATTTGCCGGTAACATTTGCAGGAGGCATCTCCGACGGTGCCTGCTGAGACCACGCTGCCACAGTCTGGCAGAGAATTATTAAGAGCCAACAATGGACAAAACTATATCTTTGCTTTTTCATTCCCGTATCCCTTTCGCACTTTTGCCCAAATTATCAAAACGATGCCGTGTGCTTTGACGAAACGTTGCAATTCGCACAGTTTACGTTGCCATCACTGCTCAATACTTTGTGGCTCTCGTCATCCGCAACCGGACTTGAGATTATCGAATTTGTGATTGCTAAGCCATAGAGGGTACTACACATCGACAATGTGGTTCTACACAGTTGATAGTGCGTTGAATTGTGATTTGCTCATGCCAGCTGACTATAAGGATTCATAGGCGTTTTAGAGAAACTTGAGAGTGTAAAGCATCCATGGATCTCGTGTTCACGGGATCGACTTGATCAAGATGAATCTTGATCTGATTGCTCGTGATTTGTATTTCCAGCGGACAGTCACTCTCCTCGGATGTGGATTTATACACCAACCATGCCGCGCTTATCATCTGGTTAATTTTCGCTTCCCTTCTGTCGTCTCTGCGATCGGCTCGGGCGCGATACGAAGACACGAGACGGGAAACGATGACTGCGATATAAAAAACCCCGATCATATTCTCGAAGGCCGCGACCAATCGAACGCTTGCGTTGATTGGATAAATATTGCTATATCCCAGACCACTGAGCGTGATCATGCTGAAGTAAAGGAACGTATTGCTATGCGCGGCTGAGATCGACCGATCGAATGAATTACTAACGACATGATTGAGCACCCAGTAAAGCTGGGAAAATGCAATCGCAATAACGAGATATGTAATGAAAGCCTCTGAAATAACGCTCCCGGTTACATCGGAGATCGAACCGAACCGACTTAGAAGTACCCAGAGAACGATGCATGAAAGAATCAGACCGGCTATCGGCGCAAAATGAGCGTAGCCGTAACGACTATTTCCGAAAGCTTCCAAAAAGCGAGCGGCGAGCCAGATACAGCCGACTGGCAAACCAAACCAACGAATCATTTTGGGGGCCGTAATATAACTCGCGCCGACAAACAATAACAGAAACTGCAAGAGTGCCAGCAACCCTCCTATATGCGGGGACCTATCAACCAGAGGTTCAGCCAGCATCAGTGCGACAAGCGCACCCATGAGTAACTCCGAACGATACCGTCTCCACGTCACTCCTATATGCCGCTTCATTTAATCTCTCGGTCCCCGGATCAGAAAGAAGCCATGCCCGGGAAGTAAGGATGGATGCAAGAAAAGAATATGAAAATCAAGCGGTGGATGACATAGAGGGTGCTACACAGACATACGTGTGGTTCCACACATATGTCTGTGTAGGGGTCTCTATATATTTAGCCGGGGAAAGTACATATTCTCGCTTATGTAAGTTAGTCATCTCCTCAACACAGTTCGAGTCGACTACTGGGAACGAAATGTGTTCCCACGGAGGAATCAGGCTAGAGTGAAACCAGTAATTCTTACTTCGATATTTGCGACGCTCCTAATCGGCGCCACCGGCTGCACGAATTGGGATGTACTTATGAAAGAGCAGATCGTAAAACATGATCAACGCAGCGACGATGTGACAACCACTGCCTTCATCAAGCCTTTTCCTCCAGCGAAACCGGAGAAAGGCATTGAATACATGCGCACTCTTACCGAGGCTGATTTGCTATCTCTCCATGTGTGCCAGGGCAGTCACAAATTGTTCGTAAATGAATCTGCTTCCGAACCAACAGAGGGTCTCGTGGACGCGCAAGCTTCAGCGGAATGCGTTGTTACATTGCGATCAGCGATCCGCGAAGTGCCTGCGACTCATCCCGAATATTCAGATATACATGCGGAGCTTGACTGGTGGAGCAACAAGCTCATGGAGCTTGATCCAGCCGAATATCGAAGACTTAATTCTTAAATCAAAGGAAATGAGATTCATGACGGTAGCTATTGAGGAACAAATAAATCTCCGCACACGACGCGTTCGTGAACACGCAGAAGACGTGAAAGCAGTGTCGAAGCCGCTGGCAACGATTCAGTGCTGGGCGGTCGTAGAGGGTATCGTCTCGCAACGCTTTGCGGCGTTACAAGTTGGATATCGCCTGCGAGGACATGTTTTTGGGCTGGAGCATGTGCCCTATATGAAGGTCGCTCACACTTCTCCCATTGTGCACGTCGATTTCGCACGCGGATTAGTCGAAACCCGCAATACGATATACCGGCTGGGAGAAGCCAGCGAGGAATACGAATCCTGGCGCGCAACGGCCCATTGATCAAAGTATTGCCGTTAACTTCCCAAAACTTTTCATGCCGTTCTACCTGCAGTTGAAGCCCAGAGAAACAATGTCCGCAAGTTTGTGGCTCCCGCTACATGCGTATCAGGCCAAACAATGCCCTTCCGAATCCGCCCTCATAAATTTCCCCATTATTCCAAGAAAATACGCGGCCTCCTATAGGAAGCCGCGCAGACTTTCCCCGCAGACTTAGGCTATTCAGCTGGCGTCCAGCTGCGATCCGGATCGTAGCTGTAGATGAAAGCGGCTGCATCATCTGTCGCATGGCCCAGGTCTTTTTGATACACAACCCCTTCCCGGCTCAACATGAAGGTCATGATGCCGGAATCTCCGTATTTGACTGGAGTAGCCAGAATGGCGAACCCACCCGACATTTCCCCGTCCACCAGATAGCTCATCGGTCCTCCTTTTGCGTTATCTCCTTGCGCAGTAAGGGTGCGAAAGGAGTAGCCGTCAAAGATCGGTGGCGTGCCCGGTTGTGTGGACGTAACCACATCCTGCGCAAACTCGTTCAGGCGCCCCAAAGGGCTTGATGGTTCATCCTTAGCAACTTCCCAGTACAGGCCATCCTGCTTTCCTGGGCTGCTCAGGATTCTCTGCGTGTATTCGTGAGCCTTTTCACCATCGTGCTTATGCTTGAAATAAAGTTCCTCGGCATTCCCCATAGCATAGACAGCATCAATGGCGAGTAGTTCGTTCTCGCCAACGCGCCGTGCCAGAATTTCATCCTTGCCCGCAGCGGTATTGAAATACCACTTTGACGATGCATTCTGGGTGAGCGGAATTGGGTAAGGAAAGTTATCGGCACCGATGTAGAGAATTTTGTTGCCATCGGTCATCGTGACCCAGCGGTTCATTCGGTCATATTTGGTTACGAATGATGCGAGCGCGGCCTTGTCTTCCTCCGGATCTCCTGAGCTCAGAATCGCTTTCGCTTCCGATCCGAGAATTTGATCCAGAGCCGTTTCATCATTGTCTCGCGCCGCTGATTGTAGAGCATGGCCGGCTTCTTCAGAGGTGGAGAATGTCGTTTGTTCTGTGTTATCCGCAGCCGCAACGGAAGTCGCGCGGACTGCGGAGAAAATAACACCCGATATGAGTAGAACAGCGAGCAGAGAGACGCCGATCTTCAAAGGGCTTTTAATATGTAACTTCATCGCTTGCTTTCCTTTTCTATAGATGAATACTTTTTTATGTTCTTCTTCTAGCGCCGAAATCCGCCCATGCGGGGAGCACTCATGTGCATTGGTCTCGACATGCCAGAGGAGCGCATACTGCCCCAGCCGCGTGAAGACGCCGCCTGATCATGAAAACCATTTCCGCTCATAAACGAGCGCTGCCGGGAAGCTCCAAACGAATTGTTGCGGCCAAAACCATTGCTGTAGGAGCCATGCTGTCCACCAGCGAATGTCGGGTTATCGCTATGGCTCGGGCTAAACGCTCCGGAGGGTCTATAGCCGCCAGCCTGTGATGATCCATTGCCGGGAGTAAACCCGCCACCGCCCGCGGGGTGATAGCCACTACCTGACCCTGGTGGATTCATACCTCCGGGACCGGATGGGCTGATCGGGTTCAGTCCACCACCGGTAGGATGATAGCCGCCGCCTGAGCCTGGAGGATTCGTTCCGCCTGGGCCGTACGGACTCACCGGGGTGCCTCCACCTCCGGTCGGATGATAGCCGCCCGGGCCGAATCCAGGATTGGGGTGGGGACCGTACGGGCCCTGTCCAGGAGTTCCTGGACCCCAGGGATGGTAATTGTTATAAGTAGTTCGGTTGATGTAAACGTTGTTGTTGTAAACGATGTTTCCACCGCCACCCCAACCCACGTTCCAGGCGCCCCAGCCCCAGCCAAATCCACCTCCACCCCAACCGCCGCCGATCCCGATGCCTGTGCCCCAATAAATCCCTGGAGTCGCTACAACAACAGGCGGAACATAGAACGGGACAACATAAGGTGTGCCGTAGATGAGAGTTGGATTGTATTCCGGAACATAAACCACCTCCGGATTAGCCGGTTTAATGACGATGGTTGCGGGAGTTTCCTGAACCACCGTAACCTGCGATGACGACTTAAGATTTCCAACCGCTTGAGCTTTTGCACGCATCGTCTGCACGGCTGCCATCACATCGGCCTGCTGATTCGTGAAGGCCTGTCCGAGGCTGGATGTCCATGCGAGGTTATGAGCCAGGTCATGCAGCACAGTTGGGAATTGCGTCAGCGCTTTCACACTGGGATCCCAGGACTGCTGATTGACGGCATCTGCGAGCTTCTTTCCCTTCAGGTTGGTGCTTTGCGCGAGCCAGTCATCGGCATAAGCAACCTGATCTGCGTGGGTCGAGGCTGCGAGCACCTGCGCTACAAGCGCGTCGGGATAAAGAGCTATGGGAGCTACGAGAGCGTCCAGTTCAGCCGGAGTTTGCGGCGCAACCGCCGGAGCGGCACCCGTATTTTCCGACGTTGAAGTTTGATCCGTCTGCCCCAAGATTTCTGTTGAGGTTCCAACGACCAGCAGCATCAAGCAGGCTAGAATAGAAAAAAGTGGTTTCATAATTTTGTTAGTCATCGGAGCACCCCCAATAGAACACTCTGTTGTTCGAAACTTAGTGAATGAAGATTTGCTTCGCCCGGCGACGACTCGAAAGCCATCGCCGGACGAAGGTTAGGGGAGGGTTAGTTGGGTTGCAGCCCTTCCAGCATTAGGATTCCCGTTTGCTGTCCATCGAGCTCAATCGCGATCACTCGCCGATTGTCGATGGGCCAGTAACCGAAGCTGGACTGTATCTGCGGGCTCAACCAGTTCAGACTGAATTGACCGGTAGAGCTGGTCTCAGTACCTGTGAGCGACACACCCGGCGTAACGATCGACGCTGAGTTGTTGCTGTTCTGCACGCTGTAGTCGGTGAATCCGGAGAACGCATCGGAAGCTACTGTTACCGGACCCACAGCCGACCAGGCTGGTGCATCATTGCTGTTGACAACGCCGAAGGAACTGAGTGCATAGCTGCCTTCGAAATCACCGGATGACGCTGCTTGCAGATATGCAAGGCCTGACGTCGCTTGGTTACCGTCTACGCCCAGTTCCAGTGCATTTCCGTTTCCATCCAGGTAAAGCTGGAAGGTGAAGGAAGGATTCTGGAGTTGAGGAGACGCCACAACCACAGTGAGGGTTACTCGACCGCTGGGATCGACAGTGTAAGTACCGCTCGTAATCGGAGGTCCGACCTGGTAGGTCAGATCATTGAGGGCGACGGTGCCGGAGACAGAGCCGTTGGGATTGAACACAAAGTTTCCGGCCATTTGAGCAATCGTGCTGTTCTGGCTGAAAATATCCTGCCCGGTGGCTCCGAAGACATAGGTAGAGTTAGCAATACTCGCCTGGTTGAACTGGCCAGCACTCGAGCCTTGACCCAGGGCAACACCGCCGAGGTCGGCACCCAGATCATTCGCCGGATTCGCCATCGGCGTTTCCACCAGCTGAATCTGGTTTGTGTCTACGGTATATCCGGCTAGCGCGAAGGGGGCGGGAATGCCGGAAGCTGCACTTGGAGTAAGAGTGATGACAATGCGGCCGAAGGCGTCAGGAGCACTGATCGACCCAGAGGTGAGGGTCTGTCCCTGTCCAACGCTGCCGCCATCGTTGTAGTCAAAGATGCTGTTGCTGACATTAACGGCTGATCCGCTGATGTTGAGAATGCCACCCAACACAAACGTATTCTGGTTAGCGGTGCCATCCAGACCACCGAGGTTGAAGGCATATCCGCCCGCTGGAGCGGCGGTGCTGGTTTGTTGATCGATGGAACCAGTGGCGGTGGCAGAAGTGTCGAACTGAGAGATCAGGACACGCCCCGTGGAGACGACAGTTCCGCGGAAGGTCTCAACGCCGTTTACGCCGACACTCGTATCGCCAGTATTGAGGACGATTTGGATATTTCCGTTTGTCAGGCCCAGGCTCGAACCAGAAGCTGAGATGGGGTCGGAAGCAAATTGACCACCATCGCTCAGGTCCTGCTCACCATTGGTGATGACGCCATTCTGCACCGTAAACGCACCTGCCAGGTAATAGTTATTGTTTCCATCCTGGCCACCAACATGGAAGACATAGTTCGCGTCAGCAAGCACTGGCGGAGGAGCCGTGATCGTGATGTTCGCCGAAGCCGACTTGGTCGAATCTGTAACCGAGGTTGCCGTCACGGTCACCGTAGGTGGTGTGGGCGGAGCAGCGGGAGCAGTGTAGGTGGCTGCCGTACCGCTCGGAGTGGTGACAGGACTAAAGCTGCCGCATTGCGCGCTGCCGCACGAAATCGTCCATGTAACACCAGCATTTGCGTTGTCATTAGCAACGGTGGCCGTCAGGCTGGCGGTTGCGCCTGCTACGACTGAAGTAGGTGGTGCGTTTAGCGTAACGGAGATCGGACCACTTGGCGCCGCAATGCTAATTGTGGCCGTGGTCGACTTCGTGGAATCTGTAACCGAGGTTGCGGTCACAGTAACGGTAGCCGGGTTAGGGGCAGAAGCAGGCGCAGTGAATTTGGTGGCTGCACCGCTGGAGGTTGAGGTAGCGGAGAAGCTGCCGCACTGTCCGCTTCCGCAGGTAACAGACCACTTGACGCCGCCATTTGCGCTGTCGTTGCTGACAACAGCAGTAAGGCTGGCAGTTGAGCCTGCATCGACCGATGTAGGAACCTGAGGGCTGAATGCCACTGAAATGGCCGGGGGATTCGGTGGGTTAGGAGAAGATCCGCCGCTACAACCGGCAATCATCATGACGAAAGCGATGGCAAGAATCAGACAAGAAGAATGACGCAGTTTCATTTCGCACTCCTATAGAGTTCAGAATTGTTTACAGAAGCGCGAGAGCGCTGTGAGGTATGAACCAGGAAGCCATTGTCATTGCGAACAATGATCTGATTGCCTTCGATCGTCAGCTTGCGAGCTAGCAGATATTGCTGACCGTTGATCGTTTGCATTTGCCCCGAGATTTGAACGGGTGCACCCTCCGAGAGGCTCTGCTGCACTTCTCGGCTGAGGTTGGGACCCAGGCTGGCAGTAAACGATCCCTGTGGACCATCCACCGCAAGTTGAACGCCAGCCGGCGCACCGGATGGGTGAGTCGTGATCAACTGCTGGACAGTTCCAGCCATGCTGATGTCTTTAGCGGGAGTATTTAACCCGGTTGAAGTTGACGGAGCGTTTGGCTGCTCAGCCCGCGCTACGGAGAAAGTAAGCACGGAGAGCAGAACAAGGCAAAAGAGGAAAACGAAGTTCCTCGTCTCAACTCGCTTGCTATGGATCCAATTTGGTATTTGCATCGTGTCCTCTGTATGAATCGAAGTCTGGATTTGGGCCGCACTAGAGCGATCGCCTGGCAAGCAGGTGTTAGCCGTCGTGCATTGAAGCTTTCTAATGATTCCGAAGAATGTAGGCCGAATCAGGGCCTCTCTTCGATGAAGCAAGAGTACGGAAGCTCTTTTGAGATAGAAATAGAGGGCGCTACACGAAAGCCTGTGTAGTTCCACACAGGCTTGAATGGCGGGGACTATTTAGTAGGCTGAACTTATAGAAGGCTCTTGTTTTGCAGCGCGAATCGCAGAAGCGCATTCGCGCCTTCGCCATCAAGCTCAAGTTTGCGGCAGATATTGGTGCGGTGGTTCTCGACTGTTCTGTAATGGATGGAGAGTTCTGAGCCAATTTCTTTGCTGGTTTTTCCGGTGGCAATCAATTGCAGGATGCGGCGTTCGCTGGGAGTAAGATTGCCCGTCAATGCCTGACCCGATTTTGGACCAGGTTCCTCACGCTTCTGCAGTAAATCCGCAGTAATAGCCGAACTGAGATAGGCCCGCCCCGAAGCTACAGCACGAATGCCAGCTACAACCTCTTGAACCGCACTGTCCTTCAAGATGTAACCCTTGCTTCCAAGGGCCATTGCGCTGCGGAAGAGGTCGTGATTTGAATGAAAGGTCAGAAAGATAATCTCCGTCTTTAGCCCGCGCTTAATAATCTCCCGTGCAACGCCGAGCCCGTCCAGCTTCGGCATTTCGATATCGAGTAGTGCAACGTGCGGAAGAAGCTGCGTAATCAGCGACAAAGCCATTTCTCCGTCCGAAGCTTCGCCAACTACTTTTAAGCCGGGATCTTCCTCGACGCTGAGCCGCAATCCCTTCCGCATCAGCGGATGATCGTCGGCAATCAGAATTCGAATCTCGTTGTCCATGACACCCGCCTCAATCGGGATTTCTACACACATCACCATTCGATCATCGCCGATCGACAAAACCACACGCCTTCCGTGCAGTACCGCGATACTCCACTCAAACTGTATACCGCCCATCAGCAAAATTGCATCTGAGAACAGAAATGGGGATACAGAAGTTACCCCTGACATTACCCCCGTGTGGAACCACACGGATCCGCATGTAGCATCCTCTATGTCATTTGCCCTGAAGCTTATATAGGCTTGACCTAGGGTTTCGATGACTCGGGCGTTGCTCAGCACATGCCAGAGGCGCGAAGCCAACCGTAAAGAGAAAATAATGACGCTTTTAATTGTTGAAGATAATGCCGGAATTCGGCGAATTTTGCGACGTACTTTGGTCGACACGGCAAGTGCAATCTGGGAATGTTCCAACGGAACAGATGCACTGGCAGCGTATGAAGAACATCGGCCAGATATCGTTTTGATGGACATTCGGATGCCCGGTATCGATGGCTTGACAGCCACCAGACAAATTCGAGGCTATGATCCCTCAGCGCGCGTCATTGTTGTGACGGATTACGAAGATGAGGGTATGCGAACGGCCGCGTTGGAAGCCGGAGCTCGCGAATATGTCCTTAAGCAAGAGATTTCGGGTTTGCCTGAGATTGTTTTGTCCCTGGTAGCGCAGGATGAAAGGATAGGGTGAAATTCCGGAAATATCGAGTTTGATCTCGCTGTTTTTCTAAGTGAAGTTCGGAGGAACGGTTGCGATTGGGATGCGAATCCCATCATCCATTGCGTGTTCCTTTCAGCGGAATCTCGACCATGACCGTCGTGCCGCGGCCCTGCACCGACTGTACCTTGAGTTCACCGCCAAGCAGGCTTGCTCGCTCGCCCATGCCGGTTAGCCCAAATCCGCTGCGCGATGTCTGAGAGCTGCTGCCGCGCTCATCCGGCGTAAATCCTCGACCATTATCTTCGATTGTCAGGATCACATTCTCCAAGCGGCGTTTTACGCTAATGCTTACCTCTGTCGCCTGGGCATGCTTCATGATGTTGCCCAGGGACTCCTGAACAATACGGTAGAAGTTGATTCGCAGGTCCTCCGGAAAAAGATCATCGATATTATCCAGCTCTGAAGTAAAGCGGATCCTGGATGCCGTGGCCGTCGTACGGATCATTGCTTCGACGGCTTTGGTCAGCCCCAGCCTGTCAAGTTGAAACGGACGAAGGTTGTAGGAAATCTCGCGGGTTTCTTCAATCGCAGAGGAAGCCTCATCGCGCAGCTCTGTGATGGTTTGCACGTCAACGTCGTCTGCAGGGGCGTCTTTCTTTGAACGAAGCAGAAAGTAAGCGAGATTCTTAATCACGATAAGGCGCTGGCCCAGGCTATCGTGCATCTCGGCGGCAATACGCTTGCGCTCGGCTTCCTGTGACGCGATCAACTGTCTGGAAAAAGCCTGTTGAGCGGCCTGCGCCTGCTCAAGTTGTGATACACGAAACTTCCATGCCATGGCGACAAGAGTGCCGAGAACAACGAGCATCAGCATCTCGAACCACCACGTCTCATAAAATGGCGCGAGAACAATGATGGCAAGTGTTTTGCCCTCGTTGTTCCACACGCCCTCACTGTTGCCTGCAATAACGTGAAAAACGTACTTGCCTGGCGGAAGATGCGAGTAATAGGCTATGCGCCGTCCTCCAGCATCTACCCAGTTCAAATCCAGCCCCTCAAGCTTGTACTTGTAGTGCGTTTGAGCAGCGTTAGTAAAGCTTAGAGCCGTGTAATCGATCTCCACATTAGCCCCGCCAGGCGGGATGCGCAGTTGAGCACTGACTGGTGTAAGTACGTTATCAACTACTGAGGACTCGATCATCACCGATGGGGGTAGGTAATCGTGGGCAACAGATTCGGAATCAATAACGACCACGCCATCCTGGGTTGGAAACCAGAGTTTGCCATCGCGTGCCTTGATGCCCGATGGCCATATGCCTCCATTGCATTGGATGGTGAGCATGCCGTCAATTTTTCCATAGGCCACGGATGTGATTGCACTCAGTTCGTGCGTGGCAAATGCATTCAAGTCACGTTTACTTACCCGGTAAACGCCGCGATTACAGCTTATCCAGAAGTAGCCATGCGAATCCTCAAGGATACGAAATACGCCATCGTCAAAGAGTCCATCTTTCATCGAGTAGCTGGTAAATGCGCCGTTCTTGAACCGTGCGAGACCACCGTCATAGGTCCCAATCCACAGGACTCTATCGCTGTCTTCGTAAATCGACCAGATGTTATTGCTAGGAAGACCATCTTTTTCTGTCCAGCGGGTAAACTGCCCATTATGAATTCGCGTCAGACCGCCATAACCTCCGAGCCATAGATCGCCATCGGCACCTTCGACGATCACATGGATGCTATCTGCCGCCAGGCCATCCTTTTTAGTAAAAAACTGGGTTACGCCATTCCGATACCGAGCCAGGCCTAGCCTGGTTCCGAACCAAAGCGTACCTTGCCGATCCTGGCAGATCGCCTGCACCACAGCATCATCCGGAAGAATCGGTCCGTCTGGTTTGCGGAAGCGTCCACCATCAAAGATGGCCAAGCCACCGTGAGTGCCAACCCAGAAACGCCCCTCCCGATCCTCGAACAGTGCTGTCACGAGTTCGTTCGGCAGACCATCCGCCATGGTGTAGTTGGTGAATTTGCCATCGGCAAAGCGGGTGAGGCCGGAATGCCATGCCCCTACCCAGACAGCACCGGAGTGGTCCTGATAAATTGCGAAGACATCGCGATCGATCAAGCCCTGTTCCTGGGAATAGCTGTGGATTGATTGCTTCTGCAGTCGATACAATCCTTTGTCGTGGGTGCCGAGCCAGAGGTTGCCCTGCCTGTCTTCATAAAAGTGGTAAGGCATGATCGATACCATCTGATTGGAACTGACGAACTCAAAGGTTCGTGTGAGCCGCGGTCCAACCTGCATTGTCCAGGAATCGTTTTTGATTCCGGCAACCGTCAAATTCTGGACAGTACCGGGCTCAATCATGTGGCTCACATCGTCCACTGTGATACGGGCCTGCTTCATGTCAGCCGTTTCAACCCAGAGTGTCTCACTCTGATCGAGCGCTGCCCCCCAGATGGCAGCCTTTAACATTTGCTTTGGCAGCGTGTAATCGAAGAAGCGTCCCTCTGTAAAACAGCGCAGCGTGTTATTCTGCCGTGTCCAGAACCCTCCTAAATCCCACAGTAAGCTTCGATACATAAGACCCGGGCTCTGCGGCGCGATATCTGTGAAACGGTCGGACGCTTCATCCCAATGAAAAATGCGTCCGTCCGTGAGCACCCACACATCACCGTTGTCGTCCCCGGTCAATCCGTTAATAATGTCGCCTAGCCCATTCTGCCTTCCATAGGCGCGGAACACCCCGTTGTGATACCGAATCAGTCCATCGCTGATGCTATCAATCCAAAGATCGCCTCCCCGGCCCTGTAGTAGGGAGCCAAATTGGTTCGAAGGGAGCCCTGGAGTCTTTTTGTTGAAAATCGTCAGATGGACGCCGTCGAAACGCACTAGTCCGTTAAACGTAGCAATCCAGAGATATCCGTCGGGTGTTTGAGTAATACCGCGAATCTCGTTTTGGGGGAGTCCGTTGTCTACTGTCCAGACATCGAAGCCGTATTGCGCGTGAGCTAGATTGAAGGCGCAGAATAGAATCGTCAACTGCGTGAGCAGGCGAATTATATAGCGGAGATCTCTTTTGCTGTCGAACATGAGAATCCGATTCACACTGCCAATATGGTTCCGACACCAAACTCCCAGTGGGTCTTCCATGTAAGACCAACTTCTGGTGCGCTTATAAAATGGCTGGGGGTAAGTTGAGGCGCGTACACTTTTTACTGCGAAGGATACACCGGATGGGGAGCCTAGACAATCGTATCAACGATTATTTAGTGGATTAGAGGATTCAAGGCCTCTGGCAACGATGATGCGGTCGAATGTGCGGAGCTGGAATAGCTTCGATCTGCGATACAGCAATGCCTAAGAAGCCTCCCATTAAGCTCACCGAGAAGAGAAAGGCATACTCCTCTCCTCACGCCTCGTAAAACGTGAAGAGCCTGATCGCCTGTCAGGCCCTTCATTTGAATAGCACGAACACGTTTCGCGAAATCTACTTTCCGGCTTTTGGTGGAAAGTTCTTGAACATGTTCTTGATGTCGT
>Ga0206844_10032_pt1 | contig 50506 bp, 50 predicted proteins | sample Alteio_BWOrgCont_22_FD_152907 | JGI IMG/M metagenome (GOLD analysis project Ga0206844, IMG submission 152907) | Enriched cells from forest soil in Barre Woods Harvard Forest LTER site, Petersham, Massachusetts, United States -... | ecosystem: Environmental > Terrestrial > Soil > Temperate forest >...
GGAAGCTCTTTTCAATTACTGGCATTCGACTCACTTACCAATATTGCAATGAATACTGCTGTGTGTCTTCCTCCCGGCTCGCCCTTTGTTACTAATAAATGGTCGGTAACACCTAATGCGGTGTCATTTAATCCAATATCTACCTGTCCTTCCACAGATAGCTTTACGCCGAAAGATTCCGGTATATGGTATCATATAACCGATACAATTAAAAGGGCTAATAAGTGTGATACATTAATATCTGTAGTTTACGATTCTGTTTATGTAACATTATTTCCAATTCCGACACTGGCTGCTTTAAAAATAACACCTGCCAATGCTTCTTTGTGTCCTGGCGATTCTGTTCTTCTTACAGCCTCCGGTATTACGCCCGGTGCGGGCTTTCACTGGTCGAACGGTAGCACACTCGATAGTATGTGGGTTAAGATAGGTGGTTATGGCGTTTCTGAATTGCTTAGTAACTCATTCGGTTGTACCGCAACAGCAGGGGCAGGTGCCAGTGTAACTGCAAAAGTTGCACCCACTATTTCGGTTAGCCCAACAAGTGGAATTATATGTCCGAATGATTCATTGATGTTGGTATGTAGCGGGGGTAACGGATATTTCTATTGGCAAGGTCCTAACGGCCCTGTAGGTGGTAGCCACGATACTATTTATGTTAAAACACCAGGGCAATATTATTGTATTGTAAGTGACTCAAGTCTTTATTGTGCTCCTATATTATCAGGTACTGCCAATATATATCAATACGCTACTCCTCAGTTGGTATCCTCACCCGGTAATGCCATATGCCCCGGAGATTCTGTGATTGTGCATGTATTAGCTCCTGGGGCAACTATAGTATGGTTATCGCCGCTGAGTGGTAATGATTCAGTACAAGTAATTAAAACTCCGGGAACGTATAGCTGCCAAATAAGTAGTTGTGGCATTACACAAACCTATCCAATTACACTTACTTTAGATCATCCTGTTGCAAGTATAACCGCTTCAGGCCCTGAAACATTTTGTGTGGGAGATTCGGTTACTTTAACGGGTAATACCGGAATGACTCAATATGTATGGAATCCGGGTGGTTTAAGCGGTCAATCCATTGTGGTTAAAACTGCTGGAACGTATACTTTAATTACTACCGATAGTAATAGTTGCAAGGCACATGATTCAACAGATGTTGTAGTAACGGCTAATAATGTTAAGCCTCCTATGGTATCTGATACTAACGTTTGCCCGGGTACTGTAGCTACTTTAAAAGTGAATAGCGGTACTAATGTGGCATGGTATTTGTTCCAAACTGGTGGAACACCAATAGCTACAGGTGCGTCGTTGACAACTCCTATTATAAATGGCTATACAGTTTACTTTGTACAGGATGAGCAGAATGGCTGTATAAGCCCGCGAGCTGGAGTAAGTGTGGATACAACAAATTGCGGGGGAGAATATATACCTAATGTATTTACACCGAATGGCGATGGACAGAACGATATATTTAAGGTTACTGTAAAAGGTGCCACTTGTTTCCACGGAGAGATATTTAACCGTTGGGGCGTTAAAGTGTATGAGTGGAATGATGCCTTAGGCGGTTGGGATGGTATTATTATGCAAACCCATAAAATAGCAGCTGACGGCACCTACTACTACATTATTAACTACTGCGATTATCTTGGCAAACAAGGTAAAAAGGATGGGTTCCTTACATTAATAAAATAGACAGGCTATTTGATTTATGATTAGTGAGAGTGCCATTGACCTGAACGTAACTGATGAAGAATTTAATCTCATTTATCCGGATAAGATTAGGGAGCTAGCTTTTCATCAATGGACACCTTTAGATGTAGCCAAGCTTGCTGCTAAGTTTTTAGCAGAAAAAGATGGGGCCAAGGTGCTTGATATTGGTTCGGGTGTGGGTAAGTTTTGTATAGTGGGCTCACTATGTACTCAAGGAATATTTACAGGAGTTGAGCAACGAGATTACCTGGTAGAGATGTCGAAAAAGATATCTGCCAAGCATCATATTGCAAATACGTCTTTCCTTTGTGCCAACATTACCGATGTGTCGTTTGCAGAGTATGATTCATTCTATTTTTTTAATGCGTTTTACGAGAATATAGATAAAGCAGCTGTGATCGACGATACTGTTGAACGCGGTTTTGGACTTTATAAAGTATACACGCGCTATGTAAGTGGCCAATTAGCTAAAATGAAAGTAGGTACACGGCTAGCTACATACTGGAGCCCTGAAGATCAGGTGCCTGATAATTATGAATTGCGATTTTCGGCATTCGAGCGTAAGCTGAATTGTTGGGAGAAGATACGATAGAAACCTTTAGTGTATCTTTGTTAGTGTAATTAATGCATTATGGCAGATATCGGAAAATGGAATTCCTTACGGGTTGTTAAGTTATTAGACTTTGGTGCTTACCTTGATGGTGGCGAACATGGTGAGATACTTATGCCCATACGTTACGTTCCTGCCGATTGTGAAATTGATGACGATGTGGAGGTATTCATTTATCTCGATTCCGAAGATCGTTTAATTGCAACTACTGAAAAACCTATAGCACAAGTGGGCGATTTTGCATTGCTTGATGTGGTATCGGTAAGTGGTATTGGGGCATTCCTTAACTGGGGATTAATGAAAGATCTTTTTGTTCCGTTCAGGGAGCAAAGGCAAAAGATGGAAGAAGGAAATTCTTACGTGGTCTATATTTACATTGACGAGATGAGCAATCGTATTGTAGGTTCGGCCAAGGTGGAAGATTTTTTAGATAAAGAGCCACACAATTTTGTAGAAGGACAAGAAGTAGACCTCGTTTTATATAACCATACAGATATTGGATTTAAGGCCATTATAAATGGCACACATACGGGAGTTGTTTATGATGGCGATGTTTTCAGGGTTGTGGAAAGGGGAGAGAAGACTAAAGGTTATATAAAGCGAATCCGTTTAGATAAGAAGATTGATTTACTGCTGGATAAACCCGGCTATCAGAAAGTAGACGAGGTATCACAAAATATATTAGACAAACTGAAAGACGAAAAAGGCTTTATACCATTAGTCGATAAAAGTCCGGCTGAAGATATTTACAATATGTTCGGTATAAGTAAAAAGACATTTAAGAAAGCCATAGGCAGCCTTTATAAGGCAAGGCTAATAACCATTGAAGAGACAGGTATAAAACTGAACTGATATGCCTCGGCTTACCAAGAAGGCTTTATTGAAGCACCTCCATAAATCTGATAAGGAAGATATTATCAGAGAAGTCATTACACTATTCGATAAGTTTAAGAATGTGAAGGAGTTCTATTCGGCAGAATTGACCGATGAGGCAAACCCATTACTGCTTAAGTATAAGAAAAAAATAGCCGAAGCCTATGCAAGGCCCAACCCTAAAGAAAAAACCACTAATAGTAACATTAACAGGCTGGTAGCTGAATTTAAAAAGGTCAGTATTTACGACAGAGAGACCGTGGATGTTATGCTTTATCGCGTGGAATGTGGGGTTGCTGCATTCAGGTATGATATTAATCGTACCGCAACATTTTATAACTCCATTTTAACTACTTTTGAAGAAGCAATAAGGTTAATATACTCAGAAGGTTACGAAGAAGAGTTTAAGGCAAGGATAAAGAAAGTGGTTAAAGAGGCTGAGCCTGGTAAATATGCAATAGCTGAGAGAATGGCCGATATTGCTATAAGTATTTAAAGATAAAAACAGTTTATGATAGCAAAGCCTGCTCCGAAAGGCATTTTTTTAAAGACTACATTAAGTATTTTACTTGTTGTGATTTTAGTTACAACCGGTAAAAGCCAACGACACGGTGGTATGGATACTACATTCCGAAACAAGACAGTATCGGATGTGCGAAAGATGCTGATGGGTACATGGCAAATGGTTGACGATAGTACCATTAAAATAAGCATTACTGCTGATTCTATCTTCTATTTAAGGCAGAACCACAATGGCATACCAACGCACCATAACAGGGCCGATGCGTATACACTTACCCAAACACATTGTGGCGCTTCATTTGTAAATAGTATAACAGGTTTTTATGTGGTAGAGCAAACGATGCAATATGCTAAAGAAGTTGATTCTTGTTTGCCGATACAGGTGCTGAACGATAATTTCCTGACCCTGTTTCAAAGTATACCACAAGCCGACATCTATTCAGGTGCGCTTGAGTTGAGGTACAAAAAAACGAAGTAATTCATCTTTTCTTAGAATGAAAATCACTCTGCTATTATTTGTGATAATGCTAGTCGGGTGTGATGCCATGCAGTCTGTTCAAGGGCATGTAATGGATAAACAAACAGGAAGACCAATTGACAGTGTTTCAATTGGTAAAACTGAGAAAGAAGACCCTGCGAATTCTTTTACCCGAAGAACATATAGTGCAAAAGACGGAGAGTTTCACTTTAATCAAGTTGGTGGTACCAATAGCGTTGAGTTATACTACAGTAAACCAGGATATAAAACTTTTAAGCAGTATTATCCGGGAGTAACAGACTCAGTTAAAGTTTATCTTGAAAAGGCTAACTAATTAGGCTTTAGCTTTCGCGCTTTCGTACATCTTTTCGCGCTGCGCCTTTATCTTCTCATCAGCAATGTAATCATCGTAGCTCATGCGTTTATCAATAACGCCTGATGGAGTTAATTCGATAATACGGTTAGCAACGGTTTGCACAAATTCATGATCATGCGAAGTGAAAAGAATAATATGCTTCCAGTCTTTCAATGCATTGTTGAATGCAGTGATAGATTCCAGGTCAAGGTGGTTGGTAGGTTCATCTAAAATAAGGCAGTTAGCATTGGTTAGCATCATACGCGATAGCATACATCTTACTTTTTCTCCACCCGAAATTACGTTGGCCTTTTTCAATGATTCTTCACCCGAAAAAAGCATTTTGCCTAAGAAGCCGCGTATATAGGTTTCTAACTTGTCAGTTGAGTATTGACGCAACCAATCTACTAAGTTCAAGTCTTCTTTAAAGAAGGATGCATTTTCGTTTGGTAAGTAAGATTTGGTAATGGTGCTTCCCCATTTAAAATCGCCGTAGTCGGCTTTTTCGGTGCCCATAAGCACTTCGAAGAATGTAGTAAGTGCAATATGCTCCTTTGATAAGAATGCAATCTTATCGCCCTTATCAACTGTAAAGCTAATATTCGAGAAATAAGGAACTCCTTCAGGAGATGCCTTGGTAAGTTTATCTAATGTCAAAATCTGGTCGCCACAATCGCGGTCAGCCTTGAAAATAATACCAGGGTATTTACGAGTCGAAGCTTTAATTTCATCAACCACTAATTTTTCCAATAGCTTTTTACGGCTGGTTGCCTGGCGAGATTTAGAAGCATTCGCGCTAAAACGCTCAACGAATTCCTGTAATTCTTTACGCTTGTCTTCCACCTTTTTATTCTGGTCGGTGCGCTGGCGCAAAGCCAACTGACTCATTTCGTACCAGAAGGTATAGTTACCAGTGTACAGTTGAATCTTTCCAAAGTCAATATCGGCAACGTGTGTACATACAGTATCTAAAAAGTGACGATCGTGAGATACCACTATCACTGTATTTTCAAAATCAGCTAAAAAGTTCTCTAACCAGCTTATAGTTTCTACGTCAAGATCGTTCGTAGGTTCATCGAGTAACAATATATCGGGGTTGCCATAAAGCGCTTGTGCCAAAAGCACACGCACCTTTTCTTTACCACTCAAATCTCCCATTAACATAGTATGGTACTCTTCCTTAACACCCAAATTGCTTAACATGGTGGCTGCATCGCTTTCCGCATTCCAACCTTCCATTTCAGCAAAATAGGTTTCTAATTCTGCTGCTTTAATACCATCCTTATCACTAAAATCGGGCTTAGCATAAAGGGCTTCTTTTTCCTGCATAACATCCCATAGCTTTTTATTACCCATCATAACGGTTTGAAGCACAGGAAATTGGTCAAAAGCAAAGTGGTTCTGGCTCAGCACGCTCATACGATCGCCGGGAGACATAATAACCTGGCCGGTAGTAGGGTCTATTTCACCTGAAAGTATCTTTAAAAAGGTCGACTTACCAGCACCGTTAGCACCGATTACACCATAGCAATTGCCGGGTGCAAATTTTATATTTACCTCATCAAAGAGTATCCTTTTGCCGTATCGTAAAGAGAGATTTGCTACTGATATCATTGTTTTATTTTTTCAGAGGTGCGAAGCTACGTTATTTTAGGCAAATTGACTATATAAACTGGGGAAGATAGAAGCCTGAAGGGCTTCAATATGAGTAGCCCCCGATGAAATCGGGGGTATTGTGATTTGAATTTTACAACCCTGAAGGGGTTGAATGTGCCCATTTTCTATTTTTGCATTATTAAATATTACCATGAGTAGTTTCCACCAAATAACTTATCAAATTATCATAGGCACTAAAACACGCGAGCGAACTATTACAGAAGATCACTCTGAAGAACTCTATAAGTATATATGGGGAATAATTAAAGGGAAAAAATGCCATTTATATCGGATTAACGGCGTCGAAGACCACATCCATATTGTTTCAGATTTGCATCCTTCTATTTCTTTGGCAGATTTTGTGAAAGCGATAAAGGTTGCAAGTAGTTTATGGATAAAAGAAAGCGGGAAGTTTCCGCGGTTTAAGGGTTGGCAAGATGGCTACGGGGCATTTACATATTCAGTAAATGACAGAAATAGTTTGATTGAATATGTTAAGAATCAAAAGGAGCATCACAGAAAAGAAACCTTTATAGACGAATACAAACGGATTCTAAAAGAACAAAATATTGAGTTTGATGAAAAATATCTGTTGTGAAACTTTTATTCAACCCCTTCAGGGTTGGAATGGTTAGGTGGACTTAACCACTGGTTTCACCAGTGGTTACTCACATTGAAGCCCTTCGGGCTTCTGATAAATTATAGATTGAATAGTTCCTTTGCCTTCTTCCAGTTTTTTTTCAAAACAGGATGATTAAAACTTGTTTCTCCATTTGAGGTTTCTCCTGAAAAATGACAAAACTTCTCTTTGTAATCCTTATCACCGTATTCGTTCCACTTTTTATAAGCTTCAGTACTAAATGGCTTTTCAATATTAAATGGAATTTTAACACCTGTTCTAATACAGTAGCCTATACCTTTATTTACTGAATCAGTTTTTTTGATTTCTACTTTTTGAACAGATATGGTTCTATGCTCACTTCCTCTCTTAATTCTATCAACCTCGCTTGAAATTTGTTTGTATAGTTCCTCATCTTTTTCTTTTGTTATATATATACCCATTTCAACATTGTTTTGTTGTGAGAACATATACAAGTTCATGGAAGTAATTATTGCTTCTTTTTCATTATAGTAACATTTGGCATGAAGGTCTTTGTGAAACATTAATTTGATTCCAGGCATTGATTTCAACCATTCACTATCGTCCGGATTAATCTCGCTTACTTTTCCGTAAATAATAATTATATCAATCGAAAATTTGTGTCGATCTTCCAATGATAGCTTAAGCTGATTGTTAAGCTGTAAATAAGGACTGATTAAGTATAACTTGTCAGTTGAATTATTAATTAGTTTCTTTAAATAATAAGAAACTCCTTGCGTGTCTAGAAATTCAGCCATATATATATATGATTCCTATTTATTCTTCCTTGCCACAATGGTTAATATGGTAGCCATTGCAACGGTTTCTCCGGTCTCATCATATACATCAACCTGCCATTTAACAATGCCTTGTGGTATTTCGCCTTCACGGTTTTCTTTCGCTACTTTTTCTTTTACAGTTAAACGTACGCCAATAGTAGCACCTACATAAACTGGTTTTACAAAACGGCACTCATCTAAGCCATAGTTAGCCAATACAGGTCCTTTTTTAGGATCAACAAATAAACCTGCAGCGGCAGATAATACAAAGTATCCGTGTGCTACACGGCTGGTAAACATGGTGCCTTCTAGTGATGTAACATCCATGTGTGCATAGAAGTTGTCGCCACTGATGTTAGCAAAGTTTACTATGTCGGCTTCAGTTACAGTGCGCTTATGTGTGGTTACGGTTTCACCGATCTTTAAATCTTCAAAATGCTTACGGAACGGATGTGTGAGGTCTTCCCATTGCTCAGCTTTAGGTTGGTATACATCGGTTATCCTGGTAATGGTAGTCGGGTGCGATTGTATTGCAGTACGTTGCATGTAATGGAAGATGCCGCGCATACCGCCCATTTCTTCCCCGCCTCCTGCTCTTCCTGGTCCGCCATGCACTAGGTGAGGCAGTGGAGAACCGTGGCCTGTACTTTCTCCTGCACAACGGGAGTTGATAATGACCATACGGCCATGGTACGCTGCAGTACCTAAAACTATTTCGCGGGCGTAATCATCATTCTCAGTAAATACCGAACCTACCAGGCTGCCTTTACCCATACGAGCTAATTGAGCAGCATCAGCAATGTTCTTATAAGGCATAATAGTACTTATCGGTCCGAATGCTTCTATTTCGTGCGGAGCCTTGTTGGTAAGCGGGTCAGCAGAATATAATAACATGGATGGGAAGAATGCGCCTTTCTTTTTATCGGCTGCCATTACTTCAAAATCATCATAGTTACCATAAACGGTCTGGCAGCTCTTCTGTAATTCCTTTACTTTTTCAAGTACTTCTTTCACCTGGTCTTTACCAGCTAACGGCCCCATGCGGACACCTTCAGTTGAAGGATCACCTAATGCAATGGTCGATAATCTTTTCTTTAATGCTTCTATGGCAGGTTCAGCAAGTTCGGCAGGTAATATAGTGCGGCGTATAGCGGTACATTTTTGTCCCGCTTTCACGGTCATCTCTTTCGCAACTTCTTTAATAAATAAGTCGAAAATAGGCGTACCTGGTTTAGCATCAGGCCCGAGTATACAGCAGTTCAATGAATCTGCCTCCATATTGAAACGAATGGAGTTCTCTAAAATATTAGGATGCGATTTTAATTTTTTACCTGTAGATGCGCTACCGGTAAAGGTTACCACATCTTGTAAGGTTAAATGATCGAGCATATCACCCGTGCTACCGCAAAGCAATTGTAAAGCGCCTTCAGGTAAAATGCCTGATGCTATAATTTCTTTTACCATTATTTGGGTAAGGTATGATGTAACGGTAGCAGGCTTTACAATAGCGGGCATACCTGCAAGCAGGTTAACCGCAATCTTCTCAAGCATACCCCAGCACGGGAAGTTGAATGCATTAATATGTAATGCAACACCCTCGAGTGGAACACAAATATGGTGGCCTAAAAAAGTACCGTTCTTCGATATCATTTCGGGCTTGCCATCTACAAAAAATGGTTCGTTAGGCAGTTCGCGCCTGCCTTTGCTGGCATAAACAAAGAGGTTGCCAATGCCACCTTCTATATCAATCCACGAATCGACCTTGGTGGCACCGGTTGAAGCAGAAACTTTATAAAAAATATCTTTTTTCTCAGTCAGGTATAAGGCCAGTTTCTTAAGCATTAAAGCACGCTCATGAAAAGTCATTTTGCGAAGCTTTGGCCCGCCCACTGTGCGTGCATAATTTAAGATGCCATTAAAATCGAGGCCTTTGGTTGTAGCTTCAGCAATTTGCTGGCCATTAACAGCATTAAAGAGGGCAACGCCGTCGCCATCTCCCTCTATCCATTTACCTTGTACATAATTGGCAAGTTTCATAAAAAAAGTAATAAAAAGGTTTTGCCCAAAGATAGGAAAGGTTTTGCATTTAATCTTACCCGAAATGCCTACCCCAAACCCCTAAAGGGGCTTTGAATAAAACGATGCCATGTCGAGCCCGTTGAAACATATTCTGTATAATAAACGGAAGGTCTTCGACAAGCTCAGACTGACTTGTTGAAGCCCCTTTGGGGGTTTGGGGTAAAACAGGATAACGCGTATTATAAAAACCTTATATTTGCATTAAAACATACCGAAATGAATTTAAGTGAAATTATAGCAGTAGCAGGTCAGCCTGGCCTTTTTAAAACAATAGCGCAATCGAAGAACAGCGTTATTGTAGAATCGTTAGTAGATAAAAAACGTATGCCGGTTTATGCCACCCAACGTGTACATACATTAGAGGCTATCAGTGTTTATTGTACCGATAAGGATATGCCTTTGGGAGAAGTATTTAAGAAGATAAGCGAAAAGGAAAAGAAAGGCGCAACCCCGGTTGACCATAAAGCTGCTGAACCTGATATGTTAAAGTATTTTGGCGAAGTATTACCTGAGTTCGACAAAGATCGCGTACATATTTCTGACGTGCGTAAGCTTATACAGTGGTACAACATTTTGCAAAAGGCAGACATGTTGAACTTTGACGAAGCTAAGACTGAAGAAGGCGAAGAAACAAAATCAGCAGTACATGCTGATAATATGAAAGCTAAACCTACACACGCAAAGACTCAAAGAGCAACGGGTAAACCTCGTACACAATCAGCTGCTGTGCAAAAGCAGACTGTACGTAAAACCGGTGCGGCTTAAGAACCGGCCTACCCCTCTATCCCTTAAAGGGGAAGATGTATATAGATTTGAAAATGCCTCCTTCGGGAGGCATTTTTGTTTTGGCAGGTAGCTTTATTCTATTATCAATTTCCCACTCGTAATATATTCGCCTTGTTCTGAGGCAATGCGATATAAATAAATACCGGAGGGTTGTTGACTTAAATTAAGCAGAATAGTATTAGCACCCTTTTGCATAGGCGCAGAATAAATATTCTCTCCAAGTACATTATATACTTCTAAAGAAGCATTTTCACTTGTTAATTTCATTTGAAGTGTAAATATGCCATTCGATGGGTTAGGAAATATCCTGGCTTCTGATTTTGAGTTGATAGTGTTTATTCCATTGGGAGCAGAATTGAATTCAACGATATGGTTATATGATGCGGATTGAGGATTACGCCCTTTTGATATAACCGGGGCAGCTGATGTGAAATCACCGGCAATATATAATACACTACCATTTGCCACCATAGACTGAACATGATTATTTAATGTGATTACCGAATCCCATGTAGAACCATTCCACGCAGCTATGTAGCCTACACGTAATCCTCCCGCAGTGTCAAACGCTCCCCCTGCATATATATCTGAATTATAGTTGGCCATACAATAAACAGAATTATTAACACCAGAGCCCATTGTGGTCCATTGCAGTTGAGGCGGCGAGGTAAGGTTTACATACCCTATATATTGTTTCTTTCCGCCAGAAGTAAAGTAACCATTCCCTGCTACCATTAAGTTTGTACCATAGTTTGCAAAAGCCAAAATTCCATTAGAATCTAAAACAGTTTGATCGGCATCAGTAAACCATTGGGTAAGATCGAACTGAACAAACCCTGCATATTTAAGATATGGCCCACTGCCGGCGTTTGAAAAAATCCCTCCAATATCAATATCCTGGTAATAATCTGAAATTAAGGCGTGAACCGTATTATCGGGTACAGTGTGAATATATGAATTATCAAACTTTGTTCTGCGGATGGAATCTAGTTTTATACCATTCCATAAGGCAAGATATTTCAATGATAATTTTGCGGAGGAGGTGAATGCTCCACCTATCATTAATAATGAAGGCCCGGAGGTCTGTAATGAGTCATACGTAATCATAGAATAAACATTCCCGTTTAACCCTCTGCTAACACTATCCCATTTTGTCCCGTTCCACATAGCCAGATGATTAACACTAACCTTACCTGATTTTGTAAATGCTCCTCCGGCATAGAGATTTCCTTTATATACACATAATGAAAATACAGTATCATTCAAACCTGTGCTAAGGCTATCCCAGCTTGTTCCATTCCACTCTGCTATGCAGTTTGCTGCTACACCGCCAGCAGTTGTAAACGAACCACCTGCATAGAGGTTGCCATTATACATTGTTAGCGCACGTACGGTGCCATTAAGCCCGGTCCCGAGCGATGTAATGGTTTGACATTTGGTTTTTTCTGTGAACAAAAGGGATACTGTTACTATAATGAATAGATACAGTAGATTGGCAATTCTTTTTTTCATGATTGTGGGATGAGTGATGAGGAGTTTAATGGTATAATGTATTTAGAAATAAAAACTAAACACACGTTTATTATTTCAAATATAGTGAAAAATATGAGTTGTTGAAAATGTATTTAATTAATAGGTTAGTATAGTAAACATAATAGGTAAATTTGTGTGGCTAAGTATAAAGCCTGAACTATAAATTAAGATGTTTTTATGTTCTGCAATTTTTGTCGCGAGGTAAGTGCTGATAATCAGCTTATCAAGAACCAATACGACAACTACGACACAAATTTCCCAAGCAGAATATCGGTAAAGAGATTGAAAATCAATGAGTAGAGAAAGAATGAAAATGTATATACGACAGAAAACGACAAAAACCGACAAGTTTAAAATGGCAAAGTGGGGTTACAAAACAGCAATATTTTTCGAAATCATATTTTGGAAATCAACCAGTTGATGGGTGACAAAATGCAAATTTGTAACCCCATTACAGCGGTTTTAGTTCTTTGAAAATTAGAGGAGATTTCTCATTTTGTTCTTTCTCGTTAGGGATAGCAGCGGAAAGCCCGGAGTGAAGCGAGGACTTGCAGCGTATAGCCCGACCCGAGGTACGAGGGGAACGCCCAAAAGATAATGATTGTTACTTCAAAAACTCCAAAACCGAAGCCACTATGTGGCTCTGTACTTCTTCGGTAAGCTCAGTATGGATAGGCAACGAGATAACCGATGCACAAAGGTGTTCAGTTATGGGGAAAGCTCCTTCTTTGTAACGTGGGTCGCGGTAAGCCTTTTGTAAGTGTAGCGGCACAGGATAATACACCATCGCAGGAATCTCCTTGGTAGCTAAATGTTCTTTTAGTTTATTCCTGTCAGCACCTTTTAACACCAATGTATATTGGTGGAATACGTGAGTAGAGCTCTTATCGCGTGCAGGTATTTGTATTTTAGGGTGATTAGCAAATGCCTTATCATAAAATGCAGCAGCCTTTTGACGTGCAGCGGCATACTCATCAAGGTGACGTAATTTTATACGAAGGATAGCAGCTTGTATGCTATCCAGGCGAGAGTTAACACCTACCACATCGTGATAATATTGTACGGATTGGCCATGGTTAGCTATCATACGCATCTTCTTAGCCAACTCATCATCGTTGGTAAACATTGCACCGCCATCGCCATAACAACCCAGGTTTTTAGATGGGAAGAATGAAGTACAACCGATTTGGCCTATTGTTCCTGCCTTTACCTTTTTACCATCAGGGTAGGTATAGTCGGCACCAATGGCTTGTGCAGTATCTTCAATAACAAATAACTTATGTTCAGCAGAAAGTTTCATCAGCGCATCCATTTCAGCACACTGGCCAAACAGGTGAACAGGAACAATGGCTTTAGTTTTAGGGGTAATGGCCTTCTTTACTTCTTCAATATTCAGCGTAAAGGTGCCGGGGTAAACATCAACCAGTACCGGCTTAAGCCCAAGCAATGCAATAACTTCGGCAGTAGCAACGTAAGTAAAATCGGCAGTAATAACTTCATCGCCCGGTTTCAGGTCGAGGGCCATCATAGCTATTTGCAAAGCATCAGTGCCGTTAGCGCAAGGTATTACATGCTTAACGCCAAGATACTTTTCAAGGTCGGCTTGAAAAGCTTTTACTTCAGGCCCGTTAATAAATGCAGCAGAACGTACTACATCAATAATGGCTTTATCTATTTCTTGTTGTATCTTTTCGTATTGGCCAACCAGGTCGACCATTTGTATCTTTTTTACGGCTGTTTGCATAAGCTTAAAATTTATGCGAATGTAGGCATTTTTGCTATTGGCAGCAGTGCTTAGCGCCAATTTTAGAGTGCACCTGAAAAATTAGTAACTTGCATCACTTAAATCCATTTCTTATGACAAATATTGTTGGAATTGTAGCGGTTGTTTTTGTTATCCTGTTTGTTTTCTCAGGTTTTGTAACTGTGCAGCAGGGCTATATAGCGGTAATTACCGTTTTTGGTAAATACAAAAGAATACTTACTCCGGGTCTTAATTTTAAGATTCCTTTTATTGAATCTATCTACCGCCGTATCAGTATTCAAAACAACTCTGTTGAATTGGAGTTTCAGGCGATTACACAAGACCAGGCGAATGTCAACTTTAAAGCTATGTTACTTTTTGCAGTAATGGATCAACAAGAGGCAACAATATTAAATGTGGCCTTTAAGTTTATAGATAACAAGAACCTGATGCAAGCACTTATACGGACTATTGAAGGTGCCATTAGAAGTTATGTTGCTAATTTAAAACAGGCAGAGATATTAGGCTTGCGTGGCGAAATAGTGGTGCATGTAAAAGAACAGTTGGACCCAACCCTTGCTGGCTGGGGTTACCATTTAATAGATATGCAGTTGAATGATATTGCTTTTGACGATGCCATTATGAAATCGATGGCAAAGGTTGTTGCTGCGAATAACTTAAAGCAAGCTGCCGAAAACGAAGGACAAGCATTACTGATAACTAAGACCAAAGCAGCTGAAGCAGAAGGTAACGCTATACGTATTACTGCTGAAGCTGAGCGTTTGGCTGCACAGTTACGCGGACAGGGTGTGGCATTATTCAGAGAAGAAGTTGCAAAAGGTATTTTGGCAGCTGCTAAAGAAATGCAGAGTATTGACGCTGATATGTCTGTTATCATGTTTTCCATGTGGACTGAGGCTATCAAGAATTTTGCCGAAGCCGGTAAGGGTAACGTTATATTCCTGGATGGTTCATCGGACGGTATGCAACGTACTATGCAACAGTTAATGGCATTCTCAAATAAAAGCCTGTTTAGTCAGGCTGCGGAACAAAGTACTGGAGATAAAAAATAGATATGCGTAAGAGTATTTGTAGTTTAATACTTGTATTGTTTTTTAGTGGAATTGCATCTGCACAGTTCAATGTAAAGGATTCTGTTGCAAAAGGTTTCCTTGTGGAAGCTTCGTATGCGGCGCAATTGCCCGGAGGCGATATGGCCAAAGAATTTGGTTGGAATTCAAACGTTCAGTTAGGTGTTTACTATAAAACCAAGCATAATTGGATATTTGGTGTTGAGGGTGCATTTATATTTGGTGATGTATTAAAGGAAACCGGCATATTTGATAGTATTGCCACCAGCGATCGTAACCTTATTGCTAATGACGGAAGCTACCCATCCGTAAGTTATTTTGAAAGAGGATATGACATTCAGTTTTCAGTAGGGAAGTTGTTTACGTTCAATAAGCCAAACCCTAACTCTGGTATATTGGTTACAGTGGGCGGAGGATATATGAGGCATCATATACGCATTCAGGCTCCCGGGGCACCACAGGTCGATAGCCTTTACGAACAAGGATATGATCGTCTTTCGGAAGGATTTTGTTTTACAGAATTTGTCGGGTATCAATATTTGGGTACAAGGCGCATGGTTAACTTTTTTGCTGGCTTTGAATTTACTCAGGCGTTCACTCGGGGACTTCGCTACGATTTTGACCTGATGCACATGGATTCACAAAACAAACATGACCTGCTCAGCGGCTTCCGTATTGGTTGGATATTGCCTATCTACCAGCAGGAATCAACCAAGTTCTATACTTACTAATAATTTATTTCCCGGGTTCTTCCTGTTCTCTCTGTGGCTTTTCGGCAGGCTTAACAGTAAAGCTGGTTTTAGTGCTTGCACCTTTGGCAGTTGTAATAATTAGCTCGTACTTGCCCGGCCTTAAATAATACTTCTTGTTATCGCCTGCTTCAAGTTTCTTTTCATCCGCATTCAGTTCTTTGTTATTATTTAAAATAGTTTGGTACTGAGTTTTGTAAGTAGAATCAATACTCAAATCGTAGTTGGTAAAATTCAACCCGGCTTTAGATGTATCAGTAAAGGTCTTTAATACAGTACTGTTATCGCCACTTGTTTTAATAGTGATAGTAGTGTTGCCTTTATCTTTTACAAAATATGCAAAGGTTGTTTTGCCTTCAACGGTATCTCCCCACGATACAGGTATTTTGCCCCACGATGCTTTGTACTTAATAGGTTTGCTTTTGAATACAAATACATTCTTGCTAAGAATGCTATCGGTTAATTGTTGCAATTCTTCTACATGAGCAATGTAAATTGAACGACCATGCGTACCAACTATAAGATCATTGTCGCGCGGATGCACAATAAGATCATGAACCGATACAGCAGGCATGCCACCTTCCATACGCATAAATGATTTACCGCGAGTAAGCGAAACATATAAACCATTATCAGTGCCCACATATACAATGTTCTTATTCTTTGGATCTTCTTTAACCACGTTCACAATTTCACCCATAGGTAGATCGGTTCCAATTTGTTCCCAGGTCTTACCATAGTTCTTTGACATATATATATAAGGCGTAAAGTCATCATTGAAATAACCACTCAATGAAATGTAAACGGTTGCAGTATCAAAGTTAGAAGCTGATACACGAGTTACTTTCAGACTCTGTGGAAGGTTGTCAGATATCTTCTTCCAGTTGTAGCCATCATCTTGCGAAACATAAATGAGTCCATCATCTGTGCCGATATAAAGCAAACCAAATTTCAAAGGAGATTCATTAATGGTTGTAATTGTGCCGTAAGGTATGTTTCCTTTCTTACCACCTTTAGTCAGGTCAGGGGTAAGGGTTTTAAAGTCATCTCCTTTGTTCATAGCACGGTGGAACTTATCAGAACCCATATATAATATATCTTGGTTGTGTTTTGATAACCAGATGGGTGTTTCCCAATTAAAACGTAATGGCCTTTCGCCAAGTTTATGTTTAGGCTGAATGAATTTAGTATCGCCTGTATTTTTGTTTACACGATAGTAATAACCAAACTGGAAACCTGTATAACAAGTAGCGTTATCGCGGGTATCAACCATTACCTGCATGCCATCGCCACCCATAATACGTTTGAATGGATACTGTCCTTCCTGATACCATTCCATATTATCCTGGTTGGTTGATGGGCCGCACCATACGCCGTTATCTTGCAATCCACCATAAACGTTGTACGGTTTCTCCATATCCACATTTACAGAATAGAATTGGCCAACAGCAGGTGTATTAGCCTTGAAGTATGTTTTCCCATCGTCATAACTAATATTTATACCACCGTCGCATCCTACTATCATGTGTCCATCGTAATTAGGGTCTAGCCACAAGGCATGAAAGTCTCCGTGAGTATTACCTGCGTCGGCTGATCTCCATGTTTTTCCTCCATCAATCGATTTTACAATAGGTACGCCAACAATAAATATCTTATCAGGATTAACCGGTGATACACGTATTTGACCGAAATAGTAACCATACGTGTTTACAACCTCATCCAGATAACCTTCATGTGTGCGTTTCCATGTCTTTCCTGCGTCATCGGAACGGTATACTTCAGCGCCCTTAACATTGGTCTGGCTAATAGCTGTTTCTGCATCTTCTAAATATTCAACTAGGCTCGATGGTTTTATACTATCTGACTTTACCATTCTTATAATGCGTTCACCCGTGTACTCTTCTTCAAAATCATTATCATGTAGGAACTTATCTACAATAGAATCAGTCAACTTTAAGAATGCTTCTTTGGTCATGGTACGCAATGTATCGACTGTTAAGCCGCTTTTCTTTTTCTTAATGCCTCTGTCGTCCTGGTTGTCTAATACTGCGTAAACAATGTTTGGGTTCTTAGGGTAGATAGCTAATCCGATTCTGCCAACTCCATTCCCGGTAGGGAAGCCGCTTTCTTTCGTTGTTATAAGGCTCCAGGTGTTTCCGCCATCAGTACTTTTGTAAATACCGCTGGTTGAACCACTTGCCTCAAAATTCCATGCCCTACGGGTGCGGTACCACATGGCTGTATAGAGAATTTTAGGGTTGGTTGGGTCCATTGTTAAATCAATAGCTCCTGTATTATTATCAATATATAAGGTCTTTTTCCAAGTGGCTCCGCCATCGGTAGTTTTGTATACGCCACGGTCTTCATTAGGTGTATATAAATGACCAAGCACTGCCACATCGACTGTATTAGGATCGTTCGGGTCAATAACAATTCTGCCAATGTGTTGAGATTCGCCTAAGCCTTTGTATTGCCATGTTTTGCCTTTATCTGAGCTTTTAAAAATACCAACACCGGCATACGATGAGCGACTCGAATTGTTCTCGCCAGTCCCAACCCAAATAGTTTCTCCATGATTCCAGTCTACGGCAATATCACCGATCGTCATAACTACCTGGTTATCGAATATCGGAGTAAAAGTTTGTCCGTTGTTATAGGTTACCCATAACCCTCCGGAAGCATATGCTACATAAAAGTGTGTTGGGTCGGTTGGTGATACATCAACATCTACTACACGTCCGCTCATTACCGATGGTCCAACATTACGGAATTTAATGTTCGATACCAGCGAGTTCTCTTCAAGCTTCTTACGTTCGTCCAATCCCGAAAGCCTTTTAGCGGAAGGAGTAGGGGAGGGGGTAGTTTCTTTTTGAGCAATTGCAAAGAATGGCAAAAGAAGAAGAAATAATACTTTTAAAGTATCGGCGTAGGTTTTGGACATAATGGTAATGATTTGCTTTCGAAAATAACGTTTTTATTCTATTGAATAATGTGCGAATAGTATAAAGATTAAGAAACTATTTTTATTTTTACTCGAAAGAACGAATTGTATGTTTAATAAGATATTTACAACAGGCTTACTAATTGCTGGCATAGGTGCATTGCTGTTTTTTACTGCATATAAAACACCTGGCGAGGAAATTAAAGGAGATCAACAACAAGCCATACGTGGTTTTGAATACCTGAAGAAGGTGCGTAAAGATCCTAACGCTTATACCGAGCGATTGAGGGTGAGTTTGAAAGATATACCTGCCGGGCCTGAACTTCATTGGAATGATACCTTGGCAATGGTAGCCCAGGAAAGAGCATTGGATATGGCATCGAAAGGTTATTTTGATGGAGTGGATAAAGATGGTTATGGTATTAATTATTATATCAACAAAGCTGGTTACAGATTGGCTGATCAATATTTGAAACATAAGCGGGATGATGACTTTGAGGTGATGATAGCCGGTGGATGGAAATCGGGAGAAGAGGCAATTGGTGGACTGATAACAGATAAAGAATCATCTAGTGGGACAGACCGTAAGCTCTTATTAGCAATGACAGACTTTAGTAAAGGCCTTACAGATATAGGAATTGGATTCGTTATAGGCACCAAAGAAACAAAGTTCAGGTACTATACTGTGGTTGTTATGGCAAAAAGGAAATAACTAACGCAACAGCGTTACTTTGCCCATATAGCTGCGGGTAGTGTTGAAGGAATCATTCGCATCTATGAGCCATATATAGGTGTCTTCTTCGCATTTAACAGATGAATGTGAATTTTGTAATGTACCATCCCATCCTGTATTTATATCTGAGCTATGGAATATTTGTTGTCCCCAGCGATCGAATATCCACATATCAAAAGAGCGCATACCTTCTCCTTTAGCCATAAATAAATCATTCATCCCATTATGATTAGGTGTAAAAGCATTAGGTATATAAAGAGCAAATAGTGGATTTATTTCGGCACAGCGGTGCGTGGTATCATGGCATCCATGAATATTTGTGACTATGAGAGTAGTACAAAAAGTGCCGGTATCAGCGTACGTGTGACTTAAACTTATAACTGCACCTGTATCTGTTCCATCGCCGAATTCCCATTCCCAAGTCTGTATTCCGTATACATCTGTCGATTGGTTGGTGAAAGTTATAGTTGGGTTAAATTGATCGGTCGCAATCGGATAGATGGAAAAAATGGAATGGGGCGGTTCATATACGTTTATCAAACTCAGGATGCTTTTGGTATTACTACATCCTTCTTTGGTAGTGATTTTTAGACTTACTGTAAATGCGCCGGGCGTTTTATAACAATAATTTAATGTTGAATTTGTGCTGGTATCTCCATTACCAAAGTTCCATAACCAGTTTGAAATATTACCTGAGGCTACTGTTGATAGATCGGTAAAGTTTACGCATACCGGATAACATCCTGAAAGACTATCGGCGCTAAAGTTAGCTACCGGTGTTGGGTTAACGCGCACACTGATGCTGTCAGAAGATTTGCAAGTGCCTGCTTCAGTTGCATTAACTGTATATATAACCGATGAGTTTGGGTTAACTGTTATAATGTTACCGGTTGAAGAACTGATGCCAATTGAGGGACTCCAGGTATAATTTGAACCACCGCTGGCGATTAATGTGGTGTTTTGCCCGGTACATAAAATGGAGTCCTTAGTAGTAACAGAAAGTATTTGATCTTGTGCGCAGGCAAGGCTCTTGAACTTTAAAAATACACCGGAATCATAGCCTGGATTTCCAATATCAACAACTGCCACTTTCATGTGGTAACTGGTACAAGGGACTACTGGTATAGTTGCTACTAAGGGCACTGTAAGTCCGTTGTATTGAAAATCGTTATAAAGATTACTGCTGTTTTTATGATTGTCTCTATAGTAGGCTGTATTGGTATTATAATTCACATTATTAATACTAACGATGTTAGTTGATCCGGGAATCAGAGCAAAATCTTGACAGCTATAAGCACCGCCTGCCGGGTTGGGACCGGTCACAAAGAACCCGAATACATCGTTATATCCACCAATACCTGTATTATATTCCTCCGAGCCAAATACATAGGAAACATTAAAGGTGTCGCAAGTGGGTATTATATCAAATTCAATAATACAAGGGTCGAATTGCCTTTCTGCCAATCCAACCTCTGCTGCAATGCATGCATCATGAGAAGTTGTGCCTACAGTTATGGAGGAGCAACATTGGTTATCTGGTCCCACGGCTTCTTGTATAGTACCTGTTGTAATTAGTAAACCACTGTCTATGCCTAATTGAGTGGCCTGCGCATTAAATGTGCCAAACTGATTTAAGCCGGAACATTTAATTGATATGTTACTGATCTTTACACCTGGGCCGAACAAGTAGTTTTGAATAGTGGCGCTTGATGCACCTCCGGTAACCTTAAGTTGTCCCTCGGATATAGAGCAAAGTGCAATTACAGAAATAAAAATGAGAAACCTTGTTTTCTGTCTTGAATTAAATAGAAAGGTAAAGAGCTTTACCAAAGGATAGTTTATTAACTATCAAAATACGGCAACAGATGTTAAGCAATTGTTAAGCCGCTTGATTAAATGCCTCTAATAAAGTATGAAAATAGGTTAGTGCTTCCTTCTTCTCCAAGCCGAAATACCCTTGTCTGAAGATTGGGCTGTTAGCGGTGCCGATGTTGCTTTATCTTTTTTAGATACAAATAAAGTGGCAGCAATTGCAGCAATCATTTCTTGTTCCTTGTTATCCGGGTTTTGTTTCAGCATCTCTGGTTTGAAATGTTGGGCAACAAAATGAGTATCGAACTTGCCTGATGTAAATGCCTTGTGCTTCATCACAAACTTACAGAACTCTAATGTAGTTTGTACCCCAGATATTTTGTACTCATCAATAGCGCGTATCATTCGAGCAATAGCTTCATTTCTATCAGCACCATGCACAATTAATTTGGCTATCATCGGATCATAATAGATTGGTATGTCCATGCCTTCTTCCATACCATCATCTACTCGTACTCCAGGTCCTTTTGGTGGAGAGTAGGTAGTTAGCTTACCAATATCTGGCAGGAAGTTATTGGTGGGGTCTTCCGCGCAAACACGTATTTCTATGGAGTGTCCGTTTATTTTAAGGTCATCCTGACTAAAACTAAGTTTATTACCACGGGCGACATTTATTTGTTCTTTAACCAGATCAGTACCTGTTATAAGTTCAGTCACAGGATGCTCTACTTGTAGGCGAGTATTCATTTCTAAAAAGTAGAAATTCATGTTCTCGTCTAAAAGGAACTCAACTGTCCCTGCGCCTGAATAGTTACAAGCTTTAGCAATATCAACTGCACATTGGCCCATCTTTTTTCTGATCTCGGGAGTGAGTACAGATGAAGGAGCCTCTTCAACTACCTTTTGATGGCGGCGTTGTATGGAACATTCTCTTTCGAATAAATAAACAGCATTGCCATGGTTGTCGGCCATTAATTGTATTTCGATATGGCGAGGACCTTTTACATAACGTTCAATAAATACGGAGCCATCACCAAATGCTGATTTGGCTTCACTTGTAGCAAGTTTAATTTGTTCTTCCAGCATTTCTGCTTTCTCAACCACACGCATGCCTTTTCCGCCACCGCCTGCGCTGGCTTTAATAAGTACAGGTAACCCTACTTTCTTGGCTACTTCCTGTGCTTCTTTAATATCGGTAATGGCTCCTTCACTACCCGGAACCATTGGGATGTTATATTTTTTCGCGGTATGCTTAGCAGATAATTTATCGCCCATCATCCTCATTGCCTCTGCCGAAGGGCCAATGAAAATAAGCCCTGCATCTTTTACTTTTTGAGCAAATGCAGCGTTCTCTGAAAGGAATCCATAGCCCGGGTGTATGCCGTCAACGTGTAAGTTCTTAGCTACTTCAATTATCTTATCGCCTAACAGGTATGATTTGTTTGATTCAGGAGGGCCTATACAAACGGCTTCATCGGCATAGCGCACAAAAGGCGCTTTACGGTCAGCTTCTGAAAAAACAGCAACAGTACTAATACCCATATCGCGGCATGTACGCATAATACGTAAAGCTATTTCACCGCGATTGGCGATAAGGATCTTTTTCATAAAGAGCCGGGTAAGATGTTAGTTCTTCAGCACTTTGCTAACCAAGTCAGCAGCTTCTTGCAACAATATGGCAGAAGAAACTTTAAGGCCTGAATCTTCAATTAGTTTCTTTGCTTCAGTTGCATTGGTGCCTTGTAAACGAACAATAATAGGAACTTTGATCTCGCCTATATTCTTGTATGCGTCTACAATACCTTGTGCAACACGGTCGCAACGGACAATACCACCAAATATATTTACTAATATGGCTTTTACACCTTCTTCTCTTAGTATAATACGGAATGCTTTTTCAACGCGTTCTGCATTGGCTGTTCCACCTACGTCGAGGAAGTTAGCCGGGTTACCGCCTGCAAGCTTAATAATATCCATGGTAGCCATAGCAAGTCCTGCTCCATTAACCATGCAACCTACGTTGCCATCAAGTTTTACAAAGTTCAATTTGTTATCAGCAGCCTCTACTTCAATAGGATCTTCTTCAGTAATATCGCGCATAGCTGCATAGTTAGGATGACGGAACAATGCATTACCATCCATTATCATCTTACAATCAACTGCTATAATTTTATCATCAGATGCTTTAAGCACAGGGTTGATTTCAACCATCGATGCATCAACATTTTCGTAAGCTTTGTAAACATTAGTTACAAACTTTACCATATTCTTAAACGCCTCGCCCGATAAACCAAAGTTGAAGGCTATTTTACGAGCCTGGAAAGCCTGGAAGCCCACTTTAGGGTCTATTTCTTCCTTAAAGATAAGTTCTGGTGTCTTTTCTGCTACTTCTTCAATTTCCATACCACCGGCAGGAGAGTAAACAATCATGTTCCTTCCCTTTTGACGGTTAAGCATAACGCTCAGATAGAATTCAGCGGTTTTGCTAGCGCCTGGATAATAAACGTCTTGTGCAATCAATATCTTATGTACTATTTTACCTTGTGGGCCTGTTTGACGAGATACAAGGTTCATACCTAATATGGCAGTAGCTTTTTCTTTAACAGCATCTAAGCTGGTTGCTACTTTAACACCACCTGCTTTTCCTCTGCCACCTGCGTGTATTTGAGCTTTTACAACCCAAACCTGTGTGCCGGTTTGCTTTTGTAATTCTTTAGCTGCATTTACCGCTTCATCAACGGTATTTGCTACAATGCCTTCTTGTATGGTTACGCCATACTCCTTAAGTATCGACTTACCTTGATATTCGTGTAGATTCATAAAATATGATTATTGACGTTTTTATGGTGTGAAAGTAATAAAAAAATAAAACCCCGCAGTTTTGCGGGGTTCTACTTTTATAAAAGTTTATTAAGCGTCTTTCTTTTTGTACCTGGTACGGAACTTGTCGATACGACCTGCGGTGTCTACCATCTTTATCTTACCTGTATAGAAAGGGTGAGACATGTTTGAAATTTCCAATTTTACTAATGGGTATTCGTTGCCGTCTTCCCATGTTATGGTATCTTTAGTTTCTGCTGTAGAACGCGAAAGAAACGCGTAATCATTAGAAACGTCTTTAAAAACTACTAAACGATAATTCTCTGGATGAATGCCTTTTTTCATGACTATTTTTAATTAAGGGGTGCAAATATATGAATTTCCTATAAAAGAACCCATACTTGATGAAAAATTACTTTTTGCGGGTCAAATTCATCAATTTGCTGGTTGAAAACCATGTCATAGTACTATCTGAAATAGATACCAGAATGTCGCAATACTCAACCCCATCAAAGGCCATACTGCTCTCATTCAAATAAAAACCGGTCATTGTAGCTGTTTTATACTTTCTGGCAAACTTAGTATCTGCATCGGGGTCACATGTCTCCTTATCTATGGTAAAGGTAAAGCGTCTTCTTTCACTCGGCCTTTTTTCTACAATGGTATCTCCATGTATAGTTATTGTAAATGAGGTATCATCCTTAGAAACCCACTGCCCTTTCAGCATCTTGTCTATTTTATAGATGTTGAGTGCTGTGCCGGTTTGGGCTGTACATGTAATGCCAAGAATTATAAGTAATAGACTGAATATTAGTGTTTTCACTGTCGTTGTGTATGATTTTGATATAGCACCATGGTATACGCAAATATATTACTATTAACGGTATTAATAATGGCTGCATATTACGTACTGGTATATATTTGTGCGACGATAAATACAAGATGGCACAAGCGGATAATAAAGACCTTCAAAACCTAATTAATAAGGGTGTAAGAGAACGGCTGCCTTTTGTATTCTACAGGTTGCCTGATAAGGAGGAAATCAATTGTATCACTCAATCTTCAAAAGAAAATAATAGTGCTGAGAAACTTACCGGTTTCATGTTTTTCCCTTTTATAGCTAATGATTCTGCCCCATCATACTTTATTAAGGCAGATAGCCACCTAACTATGGGACTAGATGAACTTGCTACATTAATTCTTAAAATAGAAGATATTTCAGGTGCGCAAACCGGAGTTTATACATCTAAGGCAGAGTTTGTTATACAAGTTGAGAAGGCGGTTAAAAAGATTAAAACAGGCAAGCTTAATAAGGTTATTCTATCGCGGATACAAAAGGTTGATATTAAAATAGAACCCTTGGATGTGTTTACTGAATTGTGCAAAAAATATAAAACCGCATTTGTTTCTCTAGTGGTTATTCCCGATAAAGCAGTTTGGATAACTGCTTCTCCTGAACTATTAGTATCTATGGAAGGAAGTGATATGAAAACAGTAGCATTGGCAGGAACCAAGCCTGCAAATAATAACGCCCCCTGGAGTCATAAGGAGAAAGAAGAGCAGCAGATTGTAGCTGATTATATAGGCAATGTGCTAAATAAATTTTGTACAGAGATAAAAGTGTCAGGACCAGTAGATGTTATTGCGGGGAATATAATGCACCTTAAAACTGAGTTTGGCGCAAAGCGAAACACAAGCTTAAAAGTATTGGTTGATGAACTTCATCCAACACCCGCAGTATGTGGTATGCCTAAAAAGGAAGCGATTGAATTTATTAATACTACGGAGTTACATAAACGGAAATACTATACAGGCTATCTTGGCCCATACAATATTGATGGTAAGGCAGAATTGTTTGTTAATTTAAGGTGTGCAGAGGTGTTTAATGATTCTGTAAATATATATGTTGGCGGTGGAATTACTTCTGATTCTGTCGCCGAAAAGGAGTGGGATGAAACAGTAATGAAATCGCAAACATTGCTTTCAGTAATGTTGCCTAAAGCCAAAATATTATGACAACCAGCAAGCCTATAATTAATGCCATTGCAGAGCTTGCCGCTATTAAAGGAGTTGAGCATGCAGTGATTTCTTCAGGCTCACGCAATGCACCTATAGTAATAGCATTCAATGCTCAAAAAAAGATAAAGTGCTTATCGGTAATTGACGAACGAAGTGCAGGTTTCTTTGCTTTAGGCATAGCGCAGCAAACTGGTAAACCGGTTGCACTAATATGTACATCAGGCTCAGCAGTTTTGAACTATGCCCCTGCAATTGTTGAGGCCTATTATCAAAAGGTGCCTTTACTTATACTTACAGCTGACAGGCCCATGGAGTGGATCGATCAGGATGATGGACAGACTATAAGGCAGTATAATATTTTTTCTTCTTATGTGAAAGCTTCATTTATTATGCCTGCCGATAACTCACATCCTGACGAAATGTGGTATGCTGAAAAAGTTGTTTCGGAAGCATATAATTGCGCTGCTAAAAAAGGTGATAAGGGGCCTGTGCATATAAATATACCATTAAGGGAGCCGCTTTATAATGAGGTAGAGAAGTCACGGGTTAAGTTAAAAAACATTGAAGTTATAGATGTTAAAAGTAGTTTAAGCCATGCTGCAGAAAATGATTTGCTTAATGAATGGGGTACGGCTAAAAACAAAATGATAATTTGTGGCTTGCATAAGTCCGATGAAGAGTTAAATAAAGTTTTAAGTAAGCTAGCAGAAGATGAATCAGTTATCGTGATAACTGAATCTACATCGAACTTGTTTGATGAAAAGTTTGTCAGTAGTGTTGACGGTTATTTTGAAACACTAACAGAAGTTGAGAAGAAGGAACTGCAACCGGAAATATTGGTTACCATCGGTGGACCTGTTACGACTAAAAAGTTCAAATCATATTTAAGAAAATACAAGCCTGAACAACAATGGCATGTTTCAACTTCTTCCTCACATATCGATACATATCAGACATTGACAAAGGTTATTCCAGTGGAGGCGGTAGACTTATTTTCAACTCTGGTGAAAGCAAAACCTGTCAAGTCTGATTATGCAAAAAAAATAAAGGATATTGAAGCAAAGGCTTTAGCCCAACTTGACGTTTACATTAAACAAGCCCCGTTTTCTGACCTTAAAGCTTTTCAGTCTATACTGAATCGTCTTCCAGCTGATTCAGATGTTCAATTAGGGAATAGTACTCCAATACGTTATGCCAACTTATTTGATGTGGCTAAAACTAAGGCTCATTATTATAGTAATAGGGGCGTTAGTGGTATTGATGGCTCAGTTAGTACTGCTGTTGGTGCAGCTTACGCTTCGGCTAAGATGACGACCTTAATTACGGGTGACCTTACTTTTTTTTATGATGCAAACGGGCTGTGGAACAAGCACCTTCCACCAAACCTGCGTATTATAGTTATTAATAATTCAGGTGGTGGAATTTTCAGGGTCATTGACTCGAAAGATACCCCATTGTTAGAAGAATACTTTGAGGCCACACATAACAGGAGGGCTGAGTCATTGGCTAAAATGTATGACTTGCCATATTATTCAGCCAATAATGAAAAGGACTTGGAAAAGACACTCGACGGATTTTATAAAGACCATAACGGGAAACCTGTAATTTTGGAAATATTTACACCGAATAAGATCAATGCAGAAGTATTGTTAGGATATTTTAAATTTCTTAAAAAATAATAATGGCAACAAGAAAGTGGACAACCATAAAAAAGTATGAAGAGATACTTTTTACAAAGCATAACGGAATAGCCAAAATAAGTATTAATCGCCCTAAGGTGCATAATGCATTTACTCCCCTTACTGTAAAGGAAATGATAAATGCTATGGAATTTTGCCGTGAAAGCACAGATATAGGAGTGATTATATTAACAGGAGAGGGTGGTAAAGCCTTTTGTTCAGGTGGTGACCAGAGTGTGCGAGGTCATGGTGGGTATGTTGGGAAGGATACCGTACCGAGACTAAATGTATTGGATCTTCAAAAGCTTATACGATCTATACCGAAGCCTGTAATAGCAATGGTAGCAGGATGGGCAATTGGCGGCGGACATGTATTGCATGTGGTGTGTGATTTGACGATTGCTGCAGATAATGCTCGTTTTGGCCAAACTGGTCCTAAAGTAGGTAGTTTCGATGGAGGTTTTGGTGCATCATATCTTGCTCGTATTGTAGGACAGAAAAAAGCCAGAGAGATATGGTATTTATGTGATCAGTATGATGCAAAAGAAGCCCTTGATATGGGACTGGTTAATAAAGTTGTTCCATTGAAAAAGCTAGAAGATACAACCGTTGAATGGTGCGGTAAAATATTAGAAAAGAGTCCACTGGCATTGCGTATGTTAAAGTCATCATTTAATGCTGAGCTTGACGGACAGGCAGGTATCCAAGAATTGGCAGGCAATGCAACACTTCTTTATTATCTTTCTGAAGAAGCAAAAGAAGGTAAGAATGCATTCATTCAAAAGAGGAAGCCTGATTTCAGCAAATTTCCGAAGTTCCCGTAATGAGCAACTTAAAAGCTTGGATGGTTTCATTTCGCTTGCGCACATTGCCATTGGCATTGTCATGTACAGGAATGGGAAGCATTCTCGCATTTCAGTACAGAATATTTAGCTGGAAGATATTTATACTTACTTCAGTAACCGCCATTTTTCTTCAAGTGCTTTCTAACTTGGCTAATGATTATGGTGATACTGTGAAAGGTACTGACAATGCAGATAGGGTTGGCCCACAAAGAGCTTTACAAAGCGGTCATATTTCCTTAAAGTCAATGCGCATTGCTATTGCAATTTGTGCTTTGCTAGCATTGGTTTCAGGTATTTGGTTGTTGTCAATTGCCACACAAAACTCAACTATGTTCTTTGTTTTTTTTGTGCTTGGCTTGGCTTGCATTGCTGCAGCTATTAAATATACAATAGGTAAAAAGCCATATGGCTATGCCGGTTTTGGAGATATAGCCGTATTTCTGTTTTTTGGCTTAATCGGAGTTGCGGGTACATTCTATTTATATGCGCATGCCTTACCTATAATTATCTTGTTGCCAGCATGTGCTTTGGGTTTCTTAAGCGCAGGAGTGTTAAACGTAAATAATATGCGCGATATTGAAAATGATGCTGCAACTGGTAAAAGAACTATCGTTGTGAGAATGGGTTTGCAAAATGCGAAGAAATATCATGACGTATTAATCATATTAGCGCTTCTATTCTTGTTTTTGTATACATCTGCTAACGCGATATCTGTGTTGCAAATGCTTTATTTGGCAGTAACTCCTTTGTTTATGATTCATCTGGTTTCTGTTATGGGAAAAGAATCAAAGGCAATGGATAGTAATTTAAAGCAACTTGCAATTTTTACATTTATAATGGTTATTTGTTTCGCCATTAATACTATAGTTTGTGCTTAAGGCGCGATATAAAAAATATACACTGCAGTTCAAGCGTCCATCAGGTACATCGCGAGGTGTTTTAACACAAAAAGACACTTACTTTATTATTCTTGGGCAAGATTCTGTCATGGGTATTGGCGAATGCAGCACGCTGAAGGAATTAAGTATGGACGATAGACCTGATTATGAAGAGAAGCTCCAAGAAGTTTGCGCCCATATTAATGAATATGTAACTAAACCTTATGAAAAACTAATCGAGTGGCCATCTATTTCTTTTGGAATAGAGATGGCTATGAAAGATTTGGAGCATGAGGGTGAAATGGAATTATTTCCATCAGGATTTACGCAAGGAAGAGAAGGGATATATATGAATGGCCTTATATGGATGGGTAGTTTTGAATATATGCAAGAGCAGCTAGAGGCTAAGATAAATGAAGGGTTCAGGTGCATAAAAATAAAAATTGGTGGTATAGATTTCGAAAAGGAATTAGAATTGCTCGCACAAATAAGAAAAGTTTATTCAGAAGAAAAAATAGAACTGAGGTTAGATGCTAATGGAGCCTTTAAGTTTGAAGAGGCATTGGATAAGTTAAATCGGTTATCAAAATATTCTATCCATTCTATCGAACAGCCAATAAAACAAGGATCTTGGGATAAGATGGCTTATTTATGCAGTAAATCTCCCATACCTATTGCGCTGGATGAAGAACTTATCGGGACATTTTCTAAAAGTGAAAAAGAAAAACTGGTTTCAACCATAATGCCTCAATACCTTATTTTAAAACCTTCATTATTAGGAGGCTTTGTTGCTTCTGAACATTGGATTGATTTGGCAAATAAATACAAAATAGGCTGGTGGGCAACTTCGGCATTAGAATCAAATGTTGGATTGAATGCCATTGCGCAATGGGCATATACGTTTGATAATGAAATGCCCCAGGGATTAGGTACAGGACAATTGTATACTAATAATATCGAGTCACCTTTGATTGTGAAGAATTCGAGATTATGGTGTAAAAATGGCCAATGGGATTTAAATGAGATCATAAAAAATCAATGATATGTCATTTGACGGGCTTAAGTTTAATGGTAATGTTTATTCTAACTATGAGTTGGTGCACTTGGCTAATGGACTTTTGCAGCAAAAAAAAATAACAAACCACGATAAAGCCTTATTGCAGTTTATTAAAGAATGTGTTGTCCCAGTAAAAACTATTCAAGTGAAAACATCTGGTTCTACTGGTGAACCTAAGCTGATAGAAATTGAAAAGAGCCAAATGTTGGAGAGTGCAAAAATGACATGTCGCTATTTCCACATTAGTAGACGCACCAATATGCTGTTGTGTTTGTCAGCAGAATACATTGCCGGTAAAATGATGGTCGTACGTGCTTTTTTTAGTGGTGCTAATCTCGTGGTAGTTGACCCAACTAACAACCCATTAATAGATATTAAGCAAAAGATAGATTTTGTAGCCATGGTTCCTTTACAAGTTGAAAGTGCATTATCGAATCCTAAAACACGGAAAATATTCAACTCTATAGAAAATGTAATAATAGGCGGAGCAAGTGTATCTATTAAACTACAAAAGAAACTCGCTAAATGCACTAACAATGTCTATTCAACCTTTGCCATGACGGAGACCTTAAGTCATTTTGCCCTAAAGAAGTTAAGTGGAAAGAATAAAAGTAATCTGTTCGAAGTGTTGCCGGGAATAAAAATTACAACAGATGACCGTGGATGCATGATAGTAAATGCACCATTATTAAATACTTCACCAATTATTACAAATGATATTATTGAGTGTATTGACGAAACTCATTTCAAATGGCTTGGCCGGTATGATAATGTAATAAATAGTGGTGGAGTAAAAATAATACCTGAAAAACTTGAAGAGAAGATAGTGCGGATAATTAAGGAGAATAGATTCTTTATTTCTTCGTTGCCTGATAAAAGACTGGGGCAGAAAGTTGTTATTGTAATAGAGGGCGTTACCAGAATGGAAGCTAAAGAACTTGAAAAACATATTGAAAAACTGGTAGATAAATATGAAAAGCCGCGTAAATATTTATTGATTGAAAAATTTGTGGAAACCCCCACAGGAAAGGTAAAAAGAGGAGAAACCCTGGCAATTGCAATGGGTGGTAAGAAGGCGAAATAGTCAGGATGTAAAAAAAAGTCTATATTTGCGATATGAAAACAAAAGCGGTAATATATTTTTCTGGCGTTTCTGTAAAAAGAAATGCGACCGTTTCTAATTGGTGGTGGAGCTAGTTTAATAAGCTCTTACTGCACTATTTCTATTAATTTATTTAAAGTTCAGCAGCGAGAGTCACAACTCCCGATTGAGGATTATTATTGCTAATTTTATATCGAATATGGAACAGAAAATGAAAAATACAGAAGTCACATTGATAGCAGGCCCCTGCTCAATCAGTGAAAAGAATATAGGTGAAGTATACACCCTTTCGGAAATGGAAGTGAAGAACAGCTTGGGTGAAACGCAACGCGCTGTTACTGGTGTGCGTATTGTTGGGGTTAAGAGTCGTACTTCATATACTGAGAAAGAAGGTGCTATGGGTATTGATAGGGAGGTATTTGTAAATAACATGCGTAGTTATGCTCAAGGTGGTGGTATAAGAGATATGAAGATGTTGCCTAGCATCCAAATGACTGATGAGTTTATTCGTAAAACAGGTATGATTGTTGCCACTGAAATTGTAGCTCCATTGATTCAGGTTCCTTTATGTGATAAAGTATTAAAGGACCACGAACTGCTTTTGTGGACACCGGCTGTATTGCAGATAGGCTGGAACTTGATGGAAATGTATGAGTGTAGTAAAAGTAATGCATGGAAATTGGGTATAAAGAACCCCAAATGGGTAGGTAAAGAAAGCGATGGGTTAAATAGCATGGAGAAAACCTGGTTAGGTATTGGTACTTATGTACCACAAATACACGACATACTTTATATACACAGAGGGGTAGATGTTGCGGAGAGCGGCCCCTATCGTAACCTTCCTGTGCATGAATCGGCTAAGAAGGTTAAGAAATTAAGCGGTAAACAAATGTATTTTGACCCATCTCATACGCTTGGCCCTAAGATGAAAGATAAGATTGTTGAAGGTACACTGGAAGCCATGAGAATGAAGTTAAGCGATGATGAATATTTGTATGATGGTATATTGATAGAGGCCGGTACTTCGCAAACAGATACTGAACAACACATTACACATGCTGAATTACAAGATTTAATAAATAAGCTTGCCAAGTTCCGTGATATTGTCCCACCGAAAGAACATAAAAAGGTACTAAGTAGCAGTGCTAGCGGAAGTAAATAAAATAGAATGTCAATAAAGGAACAAATACGGTTAACTGTTAATGCTGATAAAGTATCGGTGCCTATTTATGTGGGTAACGATATTTATGCTGATGTGAAAACTATAGCATCTATAAATGATTACAGCAAGGTTGGCGTGTTAATGGATAAAAATGTGGCATATCATTGGGGCGAGTCTATTAGAAAGGTGCTAAGGAAGAATGCCATATATATCATTGTCCCCGCCGGTGAAGAAAATAAAACACTTGCAGCGGCTGGAAATGTTTTAGCAACTTTGCTGAAGCATGGCTTCGACCGGAAGTCTTTACTAATAAATTTTGGTGGTGGAATGATTTGCGATTTGGGCGGATTTGCTGCAAGTACCTATATGCGGGGTATAGCATTTGTAAATATGCCTACCACATTGCTTGCTCAAACTGATGCAGCCATTGGTGGAAAAACAGGAGTTGATTTTAATGGGTTTAAGAATATGGTGGGAAGTTTTGCTCACCCTAAAGCCATAATATGTGATTCGTTGCTGCTTTCTACTTTGCCCGAAAGGGAATTCAGGTCAGGCTTTGCCGAGGTTATTAAGCATGCTTTAGTAGCGGATAAGAAACTTTTTCATACGCTGGCAGAAGAGAGTTTTGGAGCAATGGACGAAGATAAACTTGCCGAAATATTGTTACAATCGTGTGGTATAAAATGTAATGTGGTTTCTAAAGATGCAAATGAAAAGGGCCTAAGAAAGATATTGAACTTTGGACATACAATTGGGCACGCTATTGAAATGCTAAGTCATGATACCAGGAATCCGCTCTTGCATGGTGAAGCGATATCGATAGGGATGATTGCAGAGGCAAGGCTTTCATTGCTTTCAGGTTTGATAAGTAAAGAAGATTTCAAGAAAATAGAAGATATCATTGAGAAAGCTGAGCTTCCTTCAAGAATAAGCAAATCTTATAAGAATAAGATATATGCAAAAATGATGGGAGACAAGAAGAACGAAAGGAATATAATTAAATGGGTTTTGTTGAAAGGAATTGGTAAAGCAGTAATTGATGAAGAGCAACCAGGGAAGCTTATAAATAAAGCAATAGAGTATATATTAATATAATAATGGAAAAAATCAGCAACATTGCATCTATATATCCTCTTGATAAACCAGTTCAGGCTTCCGTAAAGGTGCCTGGATCTAAAAGCTATACCAATAGGACTTTGGTGGTTGCTGCACTTGCAAATGGAATCACTATTATTAGTGGAGCTTCTGATGCTAATGATACTCGGATATTAATAAAATTACTCGATAGACTAGGTGTTGAGATAGTAGAAAGAGATGGTGTTATAGAAGTGAGAGGCAATGGCGGAAAGTTTGAGGAATTTAATGGCGTACTAAATGTTGAAGATGCTGGCACTGTTATGCGGTTTCTTACTGCATTGTGTTGCTTGGTTCCTGGCGAAATTACGTTAGGTGGGTCAGATCGTATGAATCAAAGGCCAATCAAAGAATTGGTAAGCGGATTAAAAAAACTTGGTGCAGAAATTACCTATACTGAGAATGATGGGTTCCCACCTGTAAAAATAAATGGCGGCTCTATAAACGGCGGACCTGTTCATATAAATGGCAGTGTATCTAGCCAATTTATTTCGGCTTTGTTAATGATAGCCCCTTTGTTAACTAGAGATACTGAAGTACATATTACTGGAGAGCAGGTTTCAGAACCTTATATTAATATGACTCTGGCCGTAATGAAGCAATTTGGAATTGAAGCTGATAAGTCAGAAATGTATTATTCGATAAATGCCAATCAACAATACCAATCGTGTAAGTTTCAAGTGGAGGGTGATGCCTCTTCGGCATCTTACTTATTTGCTATTGCTGCTTTATCTCAAAGTAAAATTGAGGTTGCAAACCTATCTGGTAAAAGTTTGCAGAGTGATATAAGGTTTGCCGATATACTTGAAAAAATGGGGTGCAAGGTAGATAGGTCTTTTTGTTCCATCGCCGTGACCGGCTGTAAAGAATTGAAAGCAATAAAAATAAATATGCAAGATATGCCTGATACAGCGCAGACACTTGCTGTGTTAGCAGCATTTGCTAGGGGAGAAACAGTTATTACGGGCTTAAGGACATTGCAGCACAAAGAAAGTAAAAGACTTACTGTTTTGGAAAAAGAACTCTCAAAAATGGGCGTGAAATGTGAAGCTGGTAACGACTACATTAAAATATCAGGTGGTAATCCTAAGGGTGCTGTAATAGAAACATATTATGACCATCGCATGGCTATGGCATTTGCTGTTGCAGGGGTTAAAATACCTGGTATGATTATCGAATCACCTCAAGTGGTTAAAAAATCATTTCCTTCTTTCTGGGAAACATTAAAATCAATTGGAATAAATGTTGAGATAGGATGAGAAACATTGCATTGATAGGTTTTATGGGGGCTGGTAAAAGCACGGTTGCAGAGCTTTTGGCAGAAAAGCTTGGCGCGACTTTAGTAGAGACTGATATGGAAGTATTGCGCTTGTCTGGTTTTCCGAGTGTTAATTCTATATTCGATACTGAGGGTGAAGAGTATTTTAGGGCGGTGGAACAAGAAGCAATTAGAGAGGCTGTAAGAAAAGGGAATTGTGTAATATCATGTGGCGGTGGCGTAATAAACTCGGTAGATAATATAAAGGTGCTTAAAGGCAATGCGTACATTGTTTTTCTACATGCCAGCTTTGACGCAATCAAAAAGAGATTGAAAGGTACCGATACAAGGCCACTTTTCAGGCAAGAGGAAAAGGCTACGCTTCTATATGCATACAGATTACCATTATATGAGAAAAGTGCTGATGTAGTGATAAATACGGATAGTAAGAAACCTGAGGAAGTAGTAAAGCTAATATTAGAGAAATTTAGACCAACAAATGCTAATTGACACAAATACAAAAGTTTGTTTGGTAATTGGCGATCCTGTTGCTCATTCCCTATCACCTGCTATGCATAATGCTGCATATGAGGCTTTAGGATTAGGCTCTCAATATGTTTTTCTTCCTTCACGAGTAACAGCTTCTGAACTCGCACTTAAAATGTCGGAAGTAAAGGAATCTGCTAATATTCATGCGCTTGCAGTTACGGTGCCTCATAAGGAAACTATTATAAAATATTTGAATAAGCTCGATGAAACAGCACGCCTGATTGGTGCAGTTAATACAGTTGTTAAAGAAGAAGGCAAGCTTGTGGGATACAATACAGATTATTATGGTGCAATTGAAAGTTTGAAAGCTCATACTGGGTTGAATGGTAAAAAAGTTGCCGTACTGGGCGCAGGAGGCTCAGCCCGTGCAATAGTATATGGCTTGGCAAAAGAAAAATGCGACGTTATTATTTATAGTAGAAACATCGAGAAGGGAAAAGAAATTACAGATGAGTTTGGTGGCCAATCAATAGACTGGGAGAAGCGAAATAATAGTATAGATTGTGATATTATAATCAACGCCACAAATATTGGTAGAGAAGGAAAGGAATTGCCATTAGAAGAAGAAGTGATAGTATCAAAGCAAATAATATTTGATATTAACTATAACATTAATGGTACGGCCTTGCTAAATGCGTCAAAGCGTAAAGGTGCCGCTGTGGTTGATGGGTTGGAAATGTTGCTAAGGCAAGGAATGAAGCAGTTTGAAATATATACCGGACTTAAGGCCCCAGAGGAAGCGATGAGGAATGCACTCAATAAAAAAGTGAATCATGCAAATGCCATATAACATATATACTGTTGTTCAAGGTAGTACTTTGCCTGCATTTCTAAAAAACATGAAGAAGGTTGGGTTACGCTCCGATAGGGTTGAGCTTCGCGCTGATTCAATACGGAGCTTTAGAGTTGACGATGTCGAAATACTTAAAAACAACAGCCCTTCCCATTCCATATTCACATATAGGCATATAAAGGAAGGTGGACTATTTAAAGGCGATGTTAAAGAACAGAAAAATATTCTAAAAGAAGCATTTGTTTTTGAATTTGACTATATAGATGTTTCATTAGGTAATTCTATCTTAAATGAACTAACCCAAAAGGAGCGCAAGAAACTTTTGGTGTCTTACCACGAATATAAAGTAACCCCTACAATTGAAAGATTAATGGGAGTAATGAATAAAATGCGGAAAGAATCCCCGGCAGTGATTAAAATTGCTACTATGGTTAATAGTCCGAAAGACGTTTTTGTGTTGGCCGATTTGCTTAAAGAAAAGAAAAAGAACGAAAAATTAATTGTTATAGGGATGGGTGAAATGGGTAAGTTAACTCGTATTATGTTTCCTACCATGGGCAGTTACTTAACTTACGCTTCTATGGAAGGTGAAAAGATTGCTCCTGGGCTTATGAACCAGAAAGAGATGGAATCAGTATATAATATCATTACTAAATCAAAGTAGTATGCCAGGGAATTCATTTGGACAGCTTTTCCGTATTACAACCTTCGGAGAATCTCATGGAGCTGCTGTTGGTGTTGTGGTTGACGGCTGCCCTCCGGGTTTAAAGTTGTCAGAAAAAGATATCCAACCTGAGCTTGATCGTCGTAAACCAGGCCAAAGTAAAATAACTACTCCTAGGAAGGAAGAAGATACAATCCATATTCTTTCGGGAGTATTTGAAGGTAAAACTACCGGCACTCCTATTTTGTTGATTGCGTATAACAAAGATGCCAAGCCTTCCGACTATGAAGCAATGAAAGATATTTACCGCCCATCTCATGGTGATTATACTTACGATATTAAGTACGGCATTCGTGATTGGAGGGGTAGTGGTAGGGCATCAGCCAGAGAGACCTTAGCAAGAGTTGCCGCAGGAGCAATTGCTAAAAAATATTTGTTTGAAAAATTTGGAACCGAATGCCTTAGTTATGTTGAACAGGTTGGCGGTATCAAATCAAATATCACCATTGATAAAGTCACAAAAGCATCTATTGATAAAAGTATGGTAAGGTGCCCTGATAAGGCGGTTGCGGATAAAATGGTTAAATTGATAGAAAAGGTTAAGAGTGAAAATGATTCGATAGGTGGGGTTATCAAAGGCTTTGTTAAGAATCCTCCCCCTGGCCTTGGTGAGCCAGTTTTTGATAAGCTTCCGGCCGATCTTGGGAAGGCAATGCTTAGTATAAACGCAGTTAAGGGTTTTGAATTCGGTTCAGGCTTTGAAGGTGTTACCATGAGAGGAAGTGAACATAATGATGGTTTTGTAGTAGGCAAGGATAGTAAAATAGAAATCTCCACTAATAATGCAGGAGGTACATTAGCTGGCATTACAACGGGTGAAGATATTTATTATCGTGTGGCATTTAAACCGGTAGCTACTATATCAAAACCACAAAAAACAGTAACACGTTTGGCGAAGCATGCTACTTTATCAGCTGCAGGTAGACACGACCCTTGTGTGTTACCAAGAGCTGTATCAATTGTAGATGCTATGGCAGCTATTGTGTTAATGGATCATTATTTACGTCATAAGGCACAGAATCTATAGGAATGCAGAAGGTACAGTTGGACATATCCCATATACAAAGCCCTAAATACAAAGAATTAGGCCGTATGGACTTTTTTGCTCTATTCAAAAAGGTAGAGAAAACATTTGATACTTGTTTTCTGTTAGAGTCATTAGGTGAGAATGCAAAGGATGCCCGTTATTCGTTAATTGGTTTTAATCCAGCCTCAGTAATCAGTGCGACTGAGGATGAACTTATAGTAAATGGTAAGGCTTATTATTCAAATAATGCTTATAATGCTTTAAAACATTTCATTCCGGAACATTATGTTCCTTCTCAAATTTTCTCTGGTGGTTTGGTTGGATATATTAGTTATGATGCTGTTTCATTATTTGAGCCGGCCTTATCTGTTAAGCAACACCAACAGTTTCCGTTATTCCTTTTTGGATTATATGAAGATGGTTTGATATATGATAAAACTACTGGCATTACATCCTATTTTTATCATAAGGAAGATAGATCGGATGTTGTAAATAAAGTAATAAGCTCTAAAGGAGATGTAAAGCAAACTTCTTTGAAGATTAATGCAAAAGGTGATAGCATGTCAAAGCTCCGTCACCATGAAGCGGTGAACGAGATTATAGAAGAAATAAAAAAAGGCAATACGTTCCAGTGTCAGGTGGGTATTAAGCGTCTATTTGAAATTGAAGGTGATACTGTTTTGTTATATGATGAGTTAAGGAAGATTAACCCCTCACCACATATGTATTACCTGAAATTTAAGGAGAGGACTATTATAGGTGCCAGCCCTGAGCTTTTACTAAACCTCCACGATGGTATAATGGAAACATACCCACTGGCAGGCACGATTAAACGAGGTAGTTCTGGTAATGATGATATGGAACTTGCCCAGACTATGTTAACCGATCCAAAAGAATTAGCAGAACACAGGATGTTAGTTGATCTTCATCGGAATGATCTAGGTAAGGTATCTCGTATAGGAACAGTTAAAATATCTGCCTTAATGGAAGTGAAGCGCTATAGCCACGTTCAGCATATATCAAGCGAGGTGGTGGGCGTTATTTCGCCTGACGAGGATGCTTTCACTGCTTTAGCGGCAGTTTTTCCTGCGGGTACTTTATCAGGTACCCCAAAGATAGAATCAATGAAAATTATTGAAAGACTAGAAAATAACCCGCGTGGTCCTTATGGCGGTGCAATTGGCTATTATGGTTTTAATGGCGATTGTAAAATGGCTATACCTATCCGTTCATTATTTATAAGTGATGGTCAAGGTTATGCACAGGCTTCAGGTGGAGTGGTATGGGACTCAACTCCTGAGGGAGAGTATCAGGAAATACAGAATAAACTTGCCGGTATGCAAAAGGCAATAGACCCTTTTATAGTTTAAGCATGAGAGTAATAATAATAGATAACTACGATTCGTTTACTTATAATCTTTATCAAATGGTGGGTGATATATTAGCTCAACAAGACGTAGGTAATGTACTCGATGTTATTCGTAATGATAAAATAACACTGGAGGAAATAGTAAAGCAGTACGATAAAGTTATTCTATCTCCAGGCCCTGGTAACCCAGCTGATAAGGCTTATTTCGGAGTCTGTGCTGATGTTTTGATGAATCCTCAGAAAAAAATATCCGTATTAGGCGTTTGTTTGGGCATGCAAGGTATTGCACATTATTTTGGCGGTAAAGTTATTCCATCAAATAAGCCAATGCATGGCAAAACAAGTCCTATTAAACATGATGCCAAAGGAGTATTTGCTAATATTCCACAATCAATTAATATTATGCGCTATCACTCCCTGATGGTAGATAGAAATACATTGCCTGCAAACCTTGAAGTAACTGCTGTAACCGATGATTCAGTAGAAGAGATAATGGGTCTGCGTCATAAAGATTACCCGATAGAAGGTATTCAATTCCACCCCGAGTCATTTGCAACTCAGGAAGGTAATGCCATGTTAAAGAATTTTCTTTTTCCTGTAATAAATCACAAGTGAGTAAAGGCGTAACATACAGCAATTTAATAAGAGAGAAGAAATATCTTTCTCAGGATGAAGCATATGCTATGCAAAAAGGTATTCTGGTAGGAGATATTAATGCGCAAGGTCTTTTGGATGTCTTCTCCGCTCTTGATGGGCGACATCTTTCAGTCGAAGAGATGAATGGGATTAATGCCGCTACCAGAGAATCTATGTTGCCTGTACCAATTAAAACGGATGCACTTGATATAGTTGGTACTGGTGGAGACGGAATGCGAACCTTCAATATCTCTACCGTGGCTTCTATTGTTTGTGCAGCTTGCGATGTGCCGGTAGTTAAGCATGGTAGTCGTTCGGCTAGTAGCCGTTGTGGCAGTGCAGATGTGCTTGAGGCGTTAGGTGTGAATATTATGCTAGATCCTGTTCAAGCAGTAAACTGTTTTGAAGAGATTGGAATGGTATTTTTATTTGCGCAAAAGTTTCACCCTGCACTTAAAAATGCAGCTGAGGCACGTAAGCAATATGGTAAGCGCACTTATTTTAATATTCTTGGTCCATTAGTTAACCCAGCCCAGGTTAGTCATCAGACTCTTGGGGTTTTTGATGAGGGTATTAAAAAACTAATGGGTGAAGCTTCAGTTAACGCAGGCATTAAGCGCTTATGGGCTGTTAGAAGCAATGATGGGATGGATGAGATAAGTCTTTTTTCAGCCCCATCTGTAACAGAGTTTTCGATTCAATTTCCCAGGGGTAATAATGTAGGAATTTCTTTCCCTTTATATAAAACAGGAATAGAAGAGATACAAATAAACGAAGTGGACGAAAGCGCTAGGATTATTCTAGATATTGTTAATGATAGGGCTACCGAAGTGCAAAAGCAAACTGTTGCAGTAAATGCTGCTGTTGGCTTAATGACTTATGGAGTGACTAATGATTTGGATAAGGCAAGAAGTATGGCAATCGAGGCTATTGAGTCTGGTAAGGTATTGAAGAAGTTGAATCAATTAATTCAAGTTTCTAATCATGTATAGCAAAACTGGCACCATATTAGATACCATTTGCGAAAAGAAACTTGAAGAAATTGCTGCTATTTCTCCAAAACATTTCCACTTATGGAAGGAAACAGTGGGTAGCATGCCAAAGAATAAAGGCTTGAAATTTTCTGTTTCTATAGCTCAAAAAAAACCAGGCATTATTGCTGAGATAAAGAAGGCATCTCCTTCGGAAGGCATTATTAAGCAGGATATAGACCCTACTCTTATTGCTCGTTCTTATGAAAAAAACGGAGCATCAGCCATATCAGTTGTTACTGACAAGAGTTTTTTTCAAGGGGAAGTGAACTGGATAACGGAGATAAAGAATGTATCCATACTGCCTGTAATTCGTAAAGACTTTATTATAGATGAAAAGCAAGTATGGGAATCGAAGGTTATAGGTGCTGATGCGATGTTGCTTATAGCCGGAATATTGGAAGAATCAAAACTGAAAGACCTTTATCAATTGTGTTATGAGTTAGGTATGGAATCATTGGTAGAGGTGCATACTATGCAAGAACTGGAGAAGGCAATGAATATAGGAGCGGAAATTATTGGGATAAATAACCGCAATTTGAAAAGTTTTGGTGTAGATAATTCAACTTTTTCTTCTATTGCAGAGCACATACCCGATGAGAAGATTGTAGTGGCGGAATCTGGTATCCATTCACGTGAAGATTTATTATTTATGAAAAGTGCCAATGCTGACGCCGTTTTAATTGGTACTCATTTTATGCGCGCTTCTGATCCGGGAAAAGCTTTGTTGGAACTTATTTCTGGTATCCAATGAGGAGGGTGAAGATCAAATTTTGTGGGATGCGTACCAAGAAAAGTATAAGCTATGCTATTGATTTAGGTGTTGATTATTTGGGTTTTGTAGTTGATTACAATAAAAGCCCTCGCAGTGTATCATTGGTTAAGTTTCTTAAGATTGCGACTTGGTTGAAGAAAAATAAAAAAGGAAAGTATAAGATTGTGGCAGTGACCGTTGATATGCCAATAGATAATATTGATGAAATTGTGAAAAGTAAAGTGGTAGATGTCTTGCAGCTTCATGGTAATGAAAATGATGAAGTAATAAAGCAGATAAGTGGAATTGAGATATGGAAAGCATGGAACAATAAAAGCAAGGGAGATGTATTTAAAATAGCAAAGAAGGTGGACAAAATATTATTGGATTCAGGTGATGCTATGCAGAAGGCAACAAACAAATCAGGTGAGTTTAATGCCTTTAAGCTTTATAGCGACTTAAAGAAGAAGAAGATCGATGTTGTAGTTTCAGGTGGAATAGATAATGATAATTTAGAGATGTTCTTAGATAAATTAAAGCCTGAAACAATAGACATATCAAGGGGGATAGAAACATTACCAGGCAAGAAGAGTAAGCGTAAGATGAAAAAAATAGAAAAAACCGTGAATGATTATTATAAACCATGAAAACTGTTATTAAGAAACAACGCAAAGGTTATTTTGGTGATTTTGGTGGCCAATTTGTTCCTGAAACATTAATGACTCCGTTAGCGGAGCTTGAAGAAGCTTATAGAAAACTATCGAAAGATAAAGCATTTAAGAAGGAGTTATCGGGTTGGCTAATCAATTTTGTAGGTAGGCCTACACCTTTATATTTTGCAAAGCAACTTACACAAAAAGCTGGTGGAGCAAAAATATATTTGAAGCGTGAAGACTTAACGCATACTGGTGCACATAAAATAAATAACGCTTTAGGCCAGGCTTTGTTAGCAAAGCACATGGGTAAAAAACGCTTGATTGCTGAGACAGGGGCAGGCCAACATGGTGTGGCAACAGCTACTGTAGCGGCGGCATTAGGATTAGAGTGCGTTGTGTATATGGGTGCAGTTGATATTGAAAGGCAGCAGGCGAATGTACAGCGTATGAAATTGTTGGGCGCAAAAGTAATTCCGGTAATTTCTGGAAGTAAGACGTTGAAAGATGCCATTAATGAAGCGATTCGGGATTGGGTTACTAATATTAAGTCATCTCATTACTTAATTGGTTCTGTTTTGGGCCCACATCCATACCCAACTATTGTTCGCGACTTCCAAAAAATTATAGGAGAAGAAGCTAAGAAGCAACTGAAAGAACAAGCCAATCGGTTACCAGATTACCTTGTTGCTTGTGTAGGCGGTGGCAGCAATTCTATTGGATTGTTCTATGATTTTTTGAAAGAAAAGAAAATTAAAATAGTTGGAGTAGAAGCGGGTGGTTTTGGAATAAAGAGTAATAAACATGCTGCACGTTTTGAAGGTGGGAGGCCAGGTATATTGCACGGAACATTTTCATACGTATTACAAGATAAATATGGACAAATAACCGAAACACACAGCATATCAGCAGGGCTCGATTACCCAAGTATAGGTCCAGAGCATGCTGGGTTATATAAATCAGGGAGGGTTGAGTACACGCACATAAGTGACGAAGAAGCCTTGAAGGCTTTTATGTTGCTCTCTGAAACCGAAGGTATAATACCAGCGCTAGAATCGTCGCATGCAGTTGCGTATGCCATAAGATTGGCGAAGAAACTACCCAAAGAAAGGATAGTATTGGTTAATCTGTCGGGTAGGGGAGATAAAGACCTCACACAAGCTATTTACCACATTCAAAAAATGAAAGTATGAGTAATCGATTTGAGATAGTATTTCAAAGAACGAAGAAAGAAGTGCGGCCAGCATTTATGCCATTTTTGGTGGCCGGTGACCCTGACTATAAAACAAGCTTGGAGTTATTTAAAAGTATTGCCTCAAAAGCAGATATGCTCGAAATAGGTTTCCCGTATTCAGATCCTTTAGCTGATGGCCCAACCATTCAAGCTGCAGATGAGCGTGCACTGAAATCTGAAATAAATACGGATAAAGTGTTTTCATTAATTAAAGAAATAAGAAAGTTCTATTCTCACCCTATATCGGTTCTTGTTTATGTTAACTTGGTTTACCAATATGGTATTGATAAGTTTTATAGGCAGGCTTCATTAATGGGGATTGATGGAGTACTGATTCCTGATGTCCCATTAGAAGAGTCGCAAATATTTGTTGCTGCTGCAAAGAAGTATAAAGTATCTCCTGTTTTTATGATTACTCAAACTACCAATAATGAAAGACTGAAGAAGATTCTTAAAGTTGCTGAGGGCTATTTATATCTGGTGTCAGTATTAGGTGTAACGGGTACTGGTAATTCACTGGGTAAAGAAACGTATGATTTTATTAAACGCATAAAGAAGAACAGTAAGTTACCTCTTGCATTGGGGTTTGGTATCTCAACTCGTGAACATATTGCTAATGCTGCTAAGGCTGGTATTGATGGTGTTATTGTAGGTAGCGCTATAATTAAGATACTGGAAGCAAATTTGCAAAATCCTGACCAAGCGAAAAATAAAATAGAAACTTTTGTAAGCGAACTTATTGCTTAAACAGACTGTCTACAAATTCCTGTTTATCGAACATACGTAAGTCTTCCATTTTCTCGCCTATGCCAATATAGCGCACAGGTATTTTAAACTGGTCCGATATTCCTATTACTACACCACCTTTAGCGGTACCATCAAGTTTAGTTAATGCCAAAGCGGTAACATCAGTTGCTTTGGTAAACTCTTTGCACTGTTCTACTGCATTTTGCCCTGTAGATGCATCCAGAACCATTAATACCTCATGTGGCGCAGTTGGAATAACCTTTTGCATTACACGCTTAATTTTAGAAAGCTCTCCCATTAGGCCGGCTTTATTATGCAAGCGCCCTGCTGTATCAATAATTACTATATCAGCTTTTTGAGCTACAGCTGATTGCACCGCATCAAATGCTACTGCAGATGGATCAGCATTCATGCCACGAGATACTATTGGCACGTCTACACGTTTTGCCCAAATGATAAGCTGGTCAACTGCAGCAGCACGAAAAGTATCAGCCGCACCTAAAACTACTTTCAATCCCGCCTTCTTAAAATTATGCGCAAGCTTACCAATGGTGGTTGTTTTACCAACTCCGTTTACACCTACAACCATAATTACATAAGGTACTCCTTCAGGTAATTCGGTTCGAATATCATTATTACTTGCTGTTAGTAGTGCAGAAATTTCTTCTTTAAGCAAACTGTAAATCTCCCCACTCTGAATGTTCTTGTTCTTCTTAACACGCTCTTGCAAATTCACAATTATCTTTCCGGTTGTAGTAGTTCCTACATCCGATGCAATAAGGGTCTCTTCAATATTGTCTAAAACTTCAGAATCAATTACGGTTTTACCGGTAATGGCACGCGCAAGCCTTGCAAAGAAGCCTTCCTTGGTTTTAGTTAAGCCAATGTCGAGTCCTGTGCTCTTTTCTTTCTTTCCGCCAAATAGATCTCTTAGCTTCATAATTATTTCTTATTCCCCATCATGGTGGCGTTAAACTGCTTCGATTGTCCTTTGGGTATCGATAATGTTTTCCATCCCGCATCCTTTTGTGCTTTAGCCAGGAAAATTATTTGCCCGATATGAGAACCATAATGAGCCAACTGTCTTTGCAACGCATCCATCACTGTGTGATCTTCTGCACGTATTTTAACAATGCGCCCCAAGTCTTCAGGTTTTAATGCATTAAGCGTATCCATCATACATTTCCATCCTTCTTCCCATTTCTCCATTAGCTGAACTCGGCTCTTTATATCTGCTGCTTCAAATTCTGCATCGCGGTCACGCCAATCCTTTTCTCCATCAGTAGTTAAGAAATCGGTCCACCGCGAAAGCATATTACCCCACAAATGTTTCACTATTGCAGCTATACTGTTAGATTCCGGTGAAGGCGCCCATGCTATCTGTTCATCGGTAAGCTGGCTCATAGCTCCTTCTGCCATCTTTTTGTATTGCAAAAAGACCTTTCGGGTGGTATCGAGGTAATTAAATGTATCCATGCGCTTAAAACAAAAAAAGCTTTCTCCGTTTGACAGAAGAAAGCTTTAGTTAAGAAATAATGAAATTATTTCGCTGTGCTAAGGAAATCCTTTACGTGATCCTTATGTACAATTTCTTCTTTAAAGGTTAATGAACCTGTTTTAGGAGATTTAACCATTTTAATCACCTTAACGAAGTCTTTACCTTTACCTGTTTTAAATGTTGCAACTGTCTTTTTTGCCATGACGTTTAAGTATTATAAGTTGATTACTTAATTTCTTTGTGAACGGTCATCTTCCTCATTACCGGGTTGTATTTCTTCAACTCAATACGTTCAGGAGAATTCTTTTTATTCTTTTTGGTAATGTACCTGGATGTACCTGGTAGGCCGCTAGCCTTATGTTCAGTACATTCTAAAATTACTTGTATACGGTTACCTCTTTTACGTGCCATGATGCTTTAGGTTTAGCTGTTTTTATTTTGCGAGGAATCCTTTTTCCCTTGCTTCTTTAATACAGGCAGAAATACCTCTCCTGTTAATTATTTTAATTGCTGATGTAGAAACCTTTAGGGTTACCCATTTCTTTTCTTCAGGTATAAAGAAACGCTTTTCTTGTAGGTTTGGGTTAAACCTGCGCTTGCTCTTACTGTTCGAGTGGGAAACGCTGTTTCCTACCATCGCCTTTTTCCCTGTAATTTCACAAATTCTTGACATGATATCCTGATTTTTTTTGGGAGTGCAAAGCTAGTAAATAAATCTTACCGAAATACACTGCAGGATGATTTTTTCATCTTCTTTCACCTTTTTGCCCTTTTTAGAGGGGATGGAATGAGTTAAGTTGCTGTTTATCAGGTTTTTTTTGTTTTCATCCTTTGCTTCAAAGTTTTTATCAATATAAAGATCGGTTCTACTTTCTTATTTTCATCTTAAATGCGACACTTTTGCACACAGATCAAAAAAATGTGTCGCATTCTGTTTTTGCACGGGGTTTACACTTTTAGTATTTTGTAAATACTCAAATGCCTCATTTTCAATAATAATACTAAAAATATTTTTATGATTTTGTAACCCCCCATTGTCGTTTCGTGTCGTTTTATGTCGTGTATAATTCTTTAATATCATCCTATCCATTGATTTTCAATATGATAAATGATTTCAGGGTTGGGGAATTCGTGTCGGAATTGTCGTGTTTCAGCGTATCGTACTGATTTTCAATATTTATTTTGCGACAGTAATTGGCTTTAAAAATATCTTGCATTTAGTCGAGACTTTGTCATTTATGAGTTCATAATGCAGTGCACTACAAATTTAACGGTTATAATAACTTTACTTAGTCAAAATAGTATCCAGTTTTCAACAACTAAGCATACAGTATATTACCTTAAAAACATAATAGAACCATACACAACTCGGTATCCCTCGTTCTTGGCAGATTGATATATATTTGCAAGCTATGGCAGATAGGGCGCTTAATAAAAGAGAAGTAAGTTATTTAATTGCTTGTATAGCAATTTCTATTGCTATTATTGTTTTTCAGTTGCTCACTACCTTAAGTGTAGTAGCTGCTTTTGCTTCCATTGCCATAGTGCTTATGACTATGTACATTCCGGGTAAATCGTACACTTACATTTTTGCCGGTGTTGCTTCCATTTTAATATTTATTGGTTTTTATTATTCCCGGTTTTTGGATAAAACTATTGACCCATCCAAATTTTCAAACCTTATATATAACCGCCTCTCTGCTTTGGGTAGTGTGTGGATAACGGCTTACCTTATTGTTAAGTTTAAAATAAGCCGCACCGAAGAGCAACGTAGCAACCAGCGGATGAATGCCTTGTTTTTATATGCAAGTGAGGGTATTATAATTACAGACGATCAGGGTAAAATAGTTTTGGTAAATCCTGAAGCTGAAAGACAGTTTGGGTATACGGGAAGTGAATTGGTAAGTAAGCGTATTGAAATACTAATACCTGATCGTTACGGCCGCAAGCATGTAGAACATCGAAAAGGTTATTACGATAATCCCGGTGCCCGCTATATGGGTCGGGGTATGGAGTTATACGGAGTAAAAAAAGATGGAGCCGAATTCCCTTTACAAATAAGTTTGAGCAGTTTCTCTACCGAAGATGGAACCTTTGTTGTGAGCTTTATTTTAGATACTACTGAGTTAATTAAGCAAAAGGAATTGACCAAGGCACTTGAAAAGGAAATGGAACTGAATGAATTAAAATCAAGGTTCGTGGCCATGGCTTCTCATGAATTTCGTACCCCGCTTAGTACCATACTTTCTTCGGTAGCATTAGTTGAAAAATATAATGAGCCGTCGCAGCAGGAAGATAAGATAAGACACATTAACAGAATTCGGTCAACCGTTAAGAATCTTACCAATATTCTTAATGATTTTCTATCGCTCGATAAGCTGGAGGATGGATTGGTTCGGGTAAACCGATCAAACTTCAGGCTCGATAAATTTTGTGCTGAAGTAGTTGAAGAAATAAGGGTTGTTGCCAAGCCGGGCCAGCAAATAAACTATTTGTATGCTGCACATACCAGAGATATAAATATGGACCAAAACTTATTACGGAATATTTTGAATAACCTACTTAATAATGCAATTAAATATTCTCCGGAGAAAAGCCTTATCGACTTTACAGTATCTGATAGTGAAAAGGAGCTCATTATATCCGTAAAAGATTGTGGCATGGGTATACCAGATGAAGATAAGCCATTCATGTTCGATCGATTCTTTAGGGCTAAAAACGCGTCGAACATACAAGGTACCGGTTTGGGCTTGAATATTGTTAAGCGGTATATCGATCTGATGGGAGGTTCAATTGATTTTGAAACAGAACAAAACAAAGGCACTACCTTTACGGTTAAATTACCACTTGTAAAAGAATAGTATGAACCAACTTGCTGCCATTATACAACGCGAACTAAGGCATGAGCTAAGAAGCAGGCGATCGTGGCTGGCCATATTGCTCTATATAAGCAGTGTGGTATACATTGCTTACCTGGCATTTCAGCACGATCTTGAACCTGTTACCTGGAACGCCTTGTTCTGGATACTCACCATCTTTATTTCCATGTTTGCTGCATCGGGCAGTTTTGCCGGCCGCGAAAGCGAAATGCTGTATATATATACCATTACTTCTCCGCACAAATTTATAATGGCAAGGTTAATATATAATGGCATGTTTATGTTGGTAGTAAGCATTGTGGCCATTGCTATATATAGTTTGTTGCTTGGCAACCCGGTAGGCAGCGGATCGATCTTCTTTATTACGGTTTTGCTGGCAGTTTGGGGTATATCATCTTTGTTAACTATGGCATTTGCAATAGCTACTAAAGGTGGTGGTGGGTTTGCACTTATGGCAATTATTAGTTTTCCGCTACTTGTGCCCCTGTTAATTACGGCTCAGCATTTGTCGGCATTAAGTATGATGCCAGACCCAACCAATTATACGGGAAATATGGCATCTTTACTGGCTATAGATGCCCTAATTGCGGCTCTCTGCTATTTATTATTTCCCTATCTTTGGCGCGATTAAAAAAACAGTTGAAGGTGTATAAAGTTCGTAAAGCTTAAAGTCAAAAGACTTTATGAACTTTAAAAACGCAGAGGCTTTATAAACTTTATGAACTTTAAAAACTTTATAAACTCAAGGTGGTGGAAAGTAGTATGCGTGATTATGCTTGCCTATACTTTAATCATGGGCTTTCTAGCTCCTGTGCCGGCTAAGCCAATTTTGCACGAAACCATACGTAATCTTTATTTTCACGTATGTATGTGGTTCTCTATGATGTTCATCTTCACAGTTTCGTTGGTTTACAGCATTAAATACCTTATGAACCCGACTGAAGAAAACGATATTATTGCTTCAGAAAGTGCTAATACGGGCCTGGTATTTGGTATTTTGGGGCTTGTTACAGGCATGCTTTGGCTCAGGTATACCTGGGGTGAAACAGGCCATGACTGGTGGGCACCGGACCCTAAATTAAATGGCGCTCTTATTGCCCTGCTTAGCTATTTCGCTTATGTAGTTTTGCGTATGTCGATAGATGATGAGCAGAAAAAGGCGCGTGTTGCAGCTGTTTACAACATATTTGCCTATGTAATGATGATTGTATTTGTAATGATATACCCACGCCTTAATAATGTTGATTCGCTTCATCCCGGTAACGGTGGTAACCCTGGTTTTAATCAGTATGACCTTGATAATCATATGCGCATGGTATTTTACCCTGCCGTTATAGGCTGGGTAATGTTATCTGCCTGGATAGCATCTTTAAATATCAGGTTGGAGAAAATAAATCGGTATAATCATAATAAAATATGAGAATAATCAAGAACTTTGTACTGTTTTTGTTCGTCCTTTGCACATCTGTGGTTTATGCGCAAACGCAACCGGGAGGTGATATTGAAATGGCCGATAAAATGAAGGCCGAAGGAAAAATATATGTGGTGGTTGGTG
>Ga0206844_10033_pt1 | contig 50441 bp, 50 predicted proteins | sample Alteio_BWOrgCont_22_FD_152907 | JGI IMG/M metagenome (GOLD analysis project Ga0206844, IMG submission 152907) | Enriched cells from forest soil in Barre Woods Harvard Forest LTER site, Petersham, Massachusetts, United States -... | ecosystem: Environmental > Terrestrial > Soil > Temperate forest >...
TACAGCTATGAACAACAGATTTTCAGAAGTGAGAGACCTCGTAATGGGTATGGAAGATGATTTCCAAAAATTTTACGAAAAAAGCAACAAGGCAGCAGGTACCAGGATCCGTAAAGGGATGCAAGACCTGAAAATGAAAGCCCAGGATATCCGTTTGACTGTACAATCGGCTAAAAACGGTACTCCTGCAGCTAAAGCTCCGGCAAAGAAAAAATAAGTTTTGTTCTTATCGGAATAAAAAATCCTGCTTCGGCGGGATTTTTTTGTTTACGCCCTACTCTATCGCTTCCTTAATCTTCTTGTACAACATATCGCTGATCCGGTATAAAGGCAACCTGACTACATTGCGGCATAACCCCTTCATTTCCAACAGGGCTTTAATCCCTGCAGGGCTACCTTCCGCATAGATAAGCTGTACAATATTGAATAGTTTATAATGCAGGTGACGTGCGGTTTCATAATCGCCTCTCAACCCAGCTCTGGTCATGTCTGAAAACTCCTTCGGCAGGGCATTGGCAAGTACCGATATCACGCCATCCATTCCCATACTCAAAAATGGCAGCGTAAGTGCATCGTCACCGGAAATGACCAGAAAACCTTCCGGTTTGTCTTTCAGGATGCGCATACATTGTTCCATATTGCCAGATGCTTCCTTTGTACCTATTATATTAGGATGCACAGAAAGGCGAATTGTGGTCTCTGCAGTAATATTTGAACCGGTGCGGCCCGGGACATTATATAATATAACAGGAACCGGCACCGCATCTGCAATAGCGATATAATGCTGGTAAATTCCCTCTTGTGAGGGTTTGTTATAATATGGACTCACAGATAATATGGCGGAAATACCTTCAAAATCCGTGTGTTTTATGGTTTCTATGATATCATGCGTATTGTTTCCGCCTATGCCAAGAACTATTGGAACCCGGCTATCAATGGTTTCTTTTGCAAAATCAATGACCTGTTTTTTTTCATCCTTAGAAAGTGTGACAGATTCGCCCGTGGTGCCCATCATCACGATATATTCAACGCCACCGAAAATCATGTTGTTCAGTATCTTTTCAAGCGCTTTATCGTCGAAATTTCCTTCACGGTCAAATGGCGTGACAACCGCTACACCTGTACCAATAAACTTTGTGTTTTTCATCACTTAAATAGTGTTTTTAAAAAGATGCAATTTACGGAGTTCTGCAAATGAATGATACGTTCAGGCTATTTCATTGCGAAGGGCTACCAGCAATTCCTTCACTTTTTCTAAAGACCTGATGGCATTGTACTTTGTTTGTACCTGGTTCTCTTTATGTTTGAGTATCCGGTTCACGGCTTCAAGGGTATGACCTTCAGTTTTGGCCAGATGGTAAATATACTTGAGGCGATCAATATCCTCTTTGGTGAAAAAACGTGTGCCACTCATGTTCTTCTTCGGACGGAAAGAATGGATTTCTTTTTCCCAAAACCTTATCAGAGAGGAATTGACACCAAGAATTCTGGCAACATCCCCCATTTTATAATAGAGCCGTTCTCGGGGTTCTTTCATTTAGTACCTCATCCTGTATCCTTCTCCTTTAGGAGAAGGGATATGGTATTTTTTTAGGTTTTAATTAATCGAAGGATTTGCCGGCCTTGTTGGCCAGTTTTACAACTTTATCATAATCAGCCGGTTTCAGGTCATTATGAAAATAGTTGATTGGGTTTATTTTCTTTCCGTTTTTAATCACTTCATAATGGCAATGAGGCGCCGTAGATAGCCCCGTACTGCCTACCAAACCAATAATAGTTCCCCTTTTCACCCGCTGGCCTCTTTTTGCAATAATCTTGCTCATGTGGCCATATAAGGTTTCATACCCAAAACCATGGTTGATCAGTACATATTCCCCATAGCCACGGTCATTATATTCTACTTCCTCTACTACCCCATCACCGGTTGCATATATTTTCGTACCACGAGGTGCGGCAAAGTCTATCCCTGTATGCATCCTGAAAGTGTGGTAGATAGGATGGATACGCATGCCGAAACCAGATGCAATTTCCTGAAGGTCACGGTCAGAAACGGGTTGTATAGCGGGCAGTGAAGATAACATCTTGGATTTTTGCAGTGCCATCTTAATCAATTGACTATAAGATTGGTTGAGTACCGATAGCTTGGCCGAAAGCGCATCAAGTCTTTTGTTGGAAGCAATTATCTCTGCTGAAACATTATAACCTTCTATATCGCTGTATTTATCACTGCCGCCTGTACCGGGCTGGTCGGCAGAGTTTGGCAGCGGATCAGCCTCAAAAATAACCCTGTACACCTCATTGTCCTTTTTTTCGAGATCGGCCAAAGAACTGTTTACCTTGTCATATCTTTGGTCGAGCCGATGGAGCTGTTGTTTATAATAAAGTACTTCCTGCTTGAGGTTGTTTTCATCTGGGGTTTTGGAAGAATAGATTTTGATAGAAACTGCCAGTAGTACAATAAGTGTGAACGAAGCAATAAGCCCGGCTATCCTAAAGAACTTTTCGGTACGGTGGTTCTTCGAATGGACATACGTAAGTGTCTCAGGATTAAAGTAATATTTTACGTTTTTCTTCAAACAGAAGTTTTAAGTTTCTAATTCTAAGTCCTCTCCTTTCATAAAGGGGTGTGCAAGATACCGCAAAAAAAATTAACAGCCAAGTTTTTTTGAGGCTTTGGTGAACAAATCCTATGCCAGCTTTGTTTAAAAACCCTTTTCTTAATAAAGCCCGACGGGATTTATAGATATTTTAAGTTTTGATGGATTGCCTAAACAATTAATATACAATGGTTGTTAAAATCAACGGGGAAATATGTGATGAGTGTTTTGCCCCGATTTATTAAGTTCTTGTTAATTTTTTGAACTCTTGTCACTTGTTGATTTGACCCAGTCAATATTTTCTTTGAAAGCCATAAAAACAATAATGCATTGATTACAAATACTGAAGTGTATCCACCAGTCGAAATGAAAGCTCGTATAGAACGGGAATATTTATCCAACGCAATTAATGAAATAGCGGATTACGCTATAATCCTGATGGATTTAAAAGGCAATATTGTAAATTGGAACAAGGGTGCGCAAAACATTAAAGGTTATACCTCTGAAGAGATTATCGGTAAAAATTTTAGAAGATTTTATACTGAAACCGATAGAATGGAAGATAAACCCGGCACACTTATTGGCACTGCAATGAAAACAGGCAGAGCTCATGACGAGGGTTGGAGGGTGCGAAAAGATGGAAGTTTGTTCTGGGGCAGTGTTACCATTACGGCTGTACACGATGAAAATGGGAAAGTAGTCGGATTTAGTAAGGTAACACGCGACTTGTCAGAGCGCAGGGAGGCCGACCTGGAACGGGAAAAGAATGAACAACTGTTAAACTCTAAAAACAAAGAACTGGAGCAGTTCTTATACATTGCAAGTCATGACCTACAAGAACCGATACGTACGATAAACAATTTCGCGGGTCTTTTATCCAGGAAATATGAACAGAATTTTGATGAAGAAGGAAAAAAGATACTGCAATTTATAAATCAGGGTTGTTACCGTATGATAGACCTTATTAAAGGCTTGTTGCATTACAGCAGAATTGGCATTAACAAAAAAACATCACTTATAGATTGCAACACAATTATTGAATTGGTAAAGAATGACCTGTCCGTTGCGATACAAGAATCGGGCGCCGAAATTGCCATGGGGAAATTACCCTTAATTAAGGGGTTTAACACCGAAATACGGCTGCTCTTTCAGAATTTACTAAGTAACGCCATAAAATTCAGGAAACCGGATGTCCCTTTGAAAATCCACATTTCATCTGAAAATCAGGATCGCTTTTGGCAGTTCTCAGTAAAAGACAATGGAATCGGGATAGACTCTAAATTCAACGATAAAATATTCCAGATTTTTCAAAGACTTCACCTCATGAATGAGTATGAAGGTAGCGGAATTGGCCTGGCCCACTGTAGTAAGATTGCAGAATTGCATGGTGGAAAAATATGGGTCGCATCAACCCCTTCCGAGGGAAGTACTTTTTACTTTACGATAAGCAAAGTCTGAAATTACGAATGAAAAATCCGGAATTTATCATGTTAGTAGATGATAATGACGCAACGAACTATTATCACCATGTCATTATCGGAGAGGCCGGTATTGAAACCCGGGTTCTTAGCTTCACTTATGCAGAAAAAGCATTGAATCATTTCTTTGTAGATCAGGACATTTTATTGAAAGTTTTTCCTTCGGGGATTATTTTTTTGGACATCAATATGCCCGGCATGAACGGCTGGGATTTTTTAGATGAGTTTGAAAAGCTTCCCGTTGAACTAAAGGCTAAAATAGTAATTATCGTACTTACAACAAGCGACAATCCACTGGACTTTGAAAAAGCTGGCAAAATCCCTTCTATCAAAGGTTTTATGCCTAAACCCTTATCAGAGGAAACACTTAAAGAGGTCATTAATACATATTTGAGCCCTACTTGTTGAACTAACGCAGGCTTGATTTGATTATTAAGTCAATATTACCGTGATCCCATTAAGGGCAGAAAGCACACTCCTTAATATTTAAGAAACGAAAAACCGTCAATGCTTAAAGGCAAAGACGGTTTTGTATGGGACAAAAATTTATTTTAAACAGGATTACCTCTTCGGCTTACCCGTTTGTTTTCCGGCCTGGCTGATAGGATTGCTTTGGTTTGATCTGTTTTCCTTGTCAGCTTTACGCGCAGGATTGTTTTCATTTTTTACATTTGACCGCTGGTCATTGGGTTTAGGAGCATTTTGATTTGCCATTGCTTTAAAATTTAAATTTAAACATTGTAGTTTAGAAAACATACTGAAGGCCGTTTTGTTTACAACGACATAGACTAAATAATAAATTCAGGTAGTTGTTGCTCACTGTATTTCCCGGTCATTACATTACTATTTTGTTATTCTGAAATATAGAAAGAAATTAAAATGCTTGACACCTGATTCTTATGTCCCAATATTCCCATTTCCATCAAATCTATACTTTCCATCGTGTACTTATAAAACCCTTCCTCACTCTTCATGTCCAGGCATCAGGCTTTGCGAAGAGGTTTTGTAATCTCTGTCGTAAAATTTGTCGTCACTTTTGCTTTTCATATCTTTATCTGATATTTGGAGAACGCAAACATTAATATTTGAATAATGGCGAATACCACAGAATTAATCACCAACATTGCCAATATGGCTTTGGCTTTGTCCTTCATTGTAGCCTTGATATTTGGTGTGGCACAAGTGAAAACATCTGCGCGGGACCGTAAGGAGCATTTTACCCTTGATATATTGCAGAATTTTCAATCACGGGAATTTGCTGAACTCATGTGCTTTATGGCTGTCCATAAAATGCCGTCAACGTATGAAGAAATGAATCACATGCCTTTTGATAAACGAAGGAAAAGTCAAACATTGGGGACTATCGGAAGCAGGCATAAAAACGCTTCGTCGTGCCCACGCAGAACAACCTGTAGCGGCAGTACAAAATGAATATTCGCTGTGGTGGAGGCGTCCTGAACAAGAACTGATCCCCACTTTGGAAGAACTTGGCATCGGCCTGGTGCCATTCAGTCCATTGGGGAAGGGTTTTCTTACAGGAACCTTCAACAAAGATTCTAAATTTGGCAGTTCCGATTTTCGCAGCATTGCGCCACGATTTACATCCGAAGCACTAGATGCAAACCAGGGATTGATCGATCTCATTAAAAAAGTAGCAGAACAAAAAAACGTGACGCCTGCTCAAATCGCACTTGCATGGGTTCTTGCCCAAAAACCATGGATTGTACCAATTCCAGGAACAACTAAACTAAACCGGTTGGAAGAAAACATTGGAGCAACAAACATAACTTTGAGTTTTGAAGAATTAAACAACATAAACAACATCCTCGAAAAGATCGAAGTAGTAGGTGATCGCTATCCTGAAGAATTGGAGAAGAGAACGGGATTATAGCAAGGGGAAAAATATTTAAATAAAGAATTGAAAAATGAATAATAAAAAAGTTTGGTTTATCACTGGCGCTGGCCGTGGCATGGGATATCATATCGCAAAAGCAGTTTTGGCTGTAGGTGACAACGTTGTAGCAACCGGCAGGGATACCGACAAGGTCGCTAAAGCCCTTGGAAAAGCAGATAACCTATTGATTGTAAAGCTGGACATAACGAATCTTTCTGAGGCTGAAGCGGCCGTTAAAGCTGCCATAGAGCGCTTTGGTGCCATAGATGTCCTCGTCAATAATGCAGCTAACTTTTACGCAGGATACTTTGAGGAATTGACACCTCAGCAAATTGAGAAACAATTATCTACAAGCCTCATTGGCCCAATGAATGTGACTCGCGCCATATTGCCCGTTATGCGCAAACAGCATTCCGGAAAGATAATTACCATCTCATCCAGCGCAGGCCTCGATGGATTTGAATTCGGCACAGCCTACGCCGCATCTAAATTTGGTATTGAGGGTTGGATGCAATCGTTACGCTCTGAAATTGCTCCTTTTGGGATTCACACAACCGTTATTAATCCAGGCTTTTTCCGCACAGAACTCCTCACCCAGGAATCGACGAATTATGCCGCACCTCTTATCGAAGATTATAATGAAAGAAGAACGCAACAATTGGAATGGTGGAAATCACAAAACGGTCTACAGGTCGGTGACCCGGACAAACTTGCCCTGGCATTAATAAAGATTGCAAATCAGGAAGAACCGCCACGCCGCTTCATTGCCGGTGCAGATGCCATCGCTACTGCAGAACAAAAAGTTGCAGAACTTCAAAAAGAGATTAATGCTTACAGAGAGTTATCAGTTTCAATGGGTTTTGATAATGGGTAGGGGTTGATAAAAGCCGTCATAGGGCGGCTTGACCCCGGACTTGATCCGGGGCTCAACCCGACCCGCAATCCCCTAAATGACGTTCAGAAGCGACGAAGAAGCTTTATTTATGGTTTTGGGTCCATCCTTAAAATACAAACAATTTGTATTTTTGATCTCATCTTAACCCTTGAAAAATGGAAAAGTTGACAAAGGAACAGATCAAGGAAATTGCAGATTGGGTAAATTACGGCATGAAATGCTTTTTGAACCCAAAAACCTTTGAATATGTGGTTTTCCAGGATGAAGACAACCTGGATCTTTCTGATAATGAAGAAGACCCCTACCTTGAGGATAGGCGGAAAATGAAAGTATGGAAAGAGGCGGAAGAAATCGTTGGAATGACATCCCGTGAATCTTTTCAGTTGATGGAGGATTTTGCTGATACCATTCCAGACAAAGAACCACTGAAAAGCCAACTCTTCCTCGCCCTTGAACGCAAAAGCCCTTTCAGGAATTTTAAAGATACAATTGAAGGATCAGATTACCGACAGGCATGGTTTGATTTCCGGGCGGATGCCTGGCTTAAACATACTTCAGACCAGGTTGATGCCATAATTCACAGGGACGATGCCGGCTGGAACAGGAAAGTGTATGATGAGGAATGATTTGTAGAAGGTCTGAAGACCTTTATCTTTTCTTTTATCTTTTCTTTGCTGCCAAGTGCGCTACGCTGAACACTTGAAAGAACTAGGGGTATAGAGGATATTTTAAGAAAAAAGCGAAGTAGCGGAACAAATTTGTTCACTAATTAGTTACCTTTGCTGAATGCAACGGGAAATTATATTCTACGAAAGCCACTTTCTGGATTTCTATGCAGCCCTATCGTCAAAAGTACAGGCCAAAATAGACAGTATATTAATCCTGGTTGCAAGCGTCCGAATTATCCCGGAAAAATTTTTAAAGCATATCACGGGCACTGATGGGTTGTATGAAATAAGGATTGAATATGCTGGAAATACGTTTAGGATATTTTGCATTTTCGATAAAGGGAATGTCGTTATCCTTTTAAACAGTTTTCAAAAGAAATCTCAAAAAACACCGGCATCTGAAATTGAAAAAGCTTCTGCCTTACAGCACAAATATTTAGAAAACAAAAAACAAAATGAAAGAACCTAAAGACATAAAAAAAGCAACGAACCTTACCGAGTTGCTTGATATAAAATACGGCAAGCCCGGTGTGGTAAAACGCGAAAAGTTTGAAGAAAAAACCCGTCTCTTTATCATTAGCGAAATGATGAAGGCTGCCAGGAAAGAAGCTCACCTCACCCAGCAGCAACTTGCAGATAAAATAGGGACAAAAAAAAGTTACATCTCAAGGATTGAAAACGGCAGGTCTGATATTCAGCTTTCTACCTTGTTCCGAATTTTTGAAAACGGACTCGGCAAACATGTTAACCTGGAAATAAAGTAGATAAACGGCAGTAAAAAAACCTTCATCAGCCCAAACCAAAAGGATACTCACCGGATTGCAACAGATTGGCCAGGAATTGGCTCAGATGAGGTATTTGTTGTAGAAGGTCTGAAGATCTTTATCTGTTCTTTGCTTCCAAGTGCACTACGCTTGAACACTTGAAAGAACGGGGGAATGACCTCTCCAGAATCATACAAATGATGGCTCATTTTGCGGGTAGCCTTCCTGAAAAAGAACCTATTACAGAAAGACTCTTCCACGTTCTTGAACGCAAAAGCCCATTCAGGAATTTTAAAAATACAATTGAAGGATCAGATTACCGACAGGCATGGTTTGATTTCAGGGAGGACGCCTGGCTTAAACATACTAAAGAGCAGATAGATGCCATTATTCATCTGTATGATGCTATACTGAACGAGAAAGTGTATGGTGAGGAGGAATGATGTCATCTTCGCTTCCAAGTGTGCCTTGAAAGAACGGTGGAATTAAGCAAAATCCTTTTTAATCAATGACACAATCTCATTAATGAACCTGGCAAAGGTGTTTTCATTAAGATTTTTTTTGATTTCCTGCTTCTTATCCCAGGGATCAATAGTTTTATATTCCTGCCGATCCATGGAGAGCAAATTGCTAAAATCACTATGATCAACGGCTCTTAATTTTTCAACTGCATTATCAAAAATCTGATTTTTAACTTTGGCGTATAATGAAAACTCGGCAATCAATTCCCAAAACTCACTTTTCACTTGTATATAAGGAATTCGCAAATCCTCAGTAATTTTTAAAAATTTGTCTCTTGGTTCCTCACTTTTAGCATCTCCAAATTCATGCCCTTTTCTGTAATAATGGTAAAAGAAACTTGCCTCTTCAAATATATATGCGTACTGCTTAAATTCTTCCGCCTTTCCATAAATTTTTCCATACAAACTTTCCTTTATGCGTTTTTTATTAATTCGCTCTTTAAATAATTCAACTACAATTGGGGCAAGAGTAGCAACCAAAAGAACAATTATTATTTTGACGAACTCAATCCATTTGTTTTCTTGAATCAATTTTCTTATTTCATCAAGCTGCTTTAATAACTCGTTATCTGTCATATTACATTTCAAAATAAAATTTTCAATAATAAGAATTATTGCTGTTCTTACTACCTCACCTCTATAATTTTCCTGTTTATAACTTGATCATTAATAGCAATATTCACAAAATACGTCCCCGATGCTAAACCTGCTTCAGAAGCATTAATCTCTAGTTCATTTTGACCGAGGTTTAACATTTTGTCTGCCGAGACATATAAAACTTTTCCCGACATATCCATAACGCTTATTTTGACATGGGAGGTTTGAGGTAAGGTGAAATCTATTGTCGTTTTGTTGCTGAAAGGATTAGGATAAATGTTTAATCCGTATATAACTGTATTCATGGCAGGGCTAATACCAGAGTTGTGAGAATGGAACTTTATAAGCAAGACATCACCTTGACCTGCATTAAATGTTTGATATGCATCGGTGGTAGCGATGCCACTATTGCTGTACGTTAGTCCAGTCATATATACATTCCCTGAACCATCGGTGGCAACTCCAGTTGCTTGCTCGCCTACATTACCGTAGTAAGTAGCCCAGGTTAGACTGCCGGAACTGCTGAATTCTGCAAGAAAAGCATCTTGGGTACCTTGCAAAGAAGCCTGATAAGCACCGGTTGTAGCTATGCCACTGCTGCTACCTGTCATTCCTGTTATATATACATTCCCAAAGTTATCAGCACTTACGCCAAATCCAAAATCATCACCATTGCCACCATAATAGGTCGCCCAACTTAGACTGCCTTTGCTACTAAATTTTGCCAGAAAGGCGTTCCCTTTTGAAGTTGTTCCAGCATAGGAACTCTGATATGCACTGGAAGTAGCTATCCCGCTGCTACTATGCGTATCACCAGTAATATATACATTACCAGATGCATCTGTACTAACGCCAAACCCAAAATCTTGTGAACTATAATTCCCTCCGAAGTATGTGGCCCACGTAATTGTCCCCGAACTACTGAATTTAGCCAAGAAGGCACCACTACAGCAAGCCTGATACGCACCAGGTGTAGACAGGCCGCTACTTTCTGTATATCCTGTAATATATACATTCCCAGAAGCATCCGTGCTTACGCCTTCTCCGGCATCAGGTTCATCACCTCCGAAGTAGGTCGCCCAAGAAAGGCTGCCCGTGTTGCTGAACTTTGCCAGAAAAGCATCGCCAACACCATTACCTCCAGCGCCTCCACCATAAGAAGTCTGATAGGCACCAGATGTGGCAATGCCATCACTACTATTTGTCCAGCCTGTAATATATACATTTCCAGAATTATCCGTGCTTACCCCCCGGCCCTCATCATTACCGCTTCCTCCATAATAGATAGACCAGCTTAAACTTCCTGTGCTACTGAACATTGCAAGAAAAGCATCTATATTTCCACTATTTTTGTTGTTTGCATATCCGATTATATAGACGTTCCCAGAGCTATCTGTACTAACTCCTTGTCCGGTTCCGTTATAATATGTAGCCCAAGAAAGGCTACCAGAACTGCTGAATTTTGCCAAAAAACAACCACCTCCGGCGGCAGTTTGATATGCTCCAGCGGTAGCAATGCCGCTACTACTGCTTGTACTGCCTGTAATATAGAATTCCCCAAAGCATCTGTACAAACTCCATTCCCAATGTCATAACCACTTCCTCCATAATAAGTCGCCCAAACCAAACTCGGATCAATCACCAAATCCTTCCCCTCATCATATCTGCCCATTTTAAAACGGTAATCAAATCCATTCCTTGTGAAACTACTTTCGACCCCTTTCCCTTCCGAAAAGCTTTTAGGGGCACCTTCTTCCAGGGTGCCAATAGAATTAGTGAACTTAAAACCTCCGTTTGCGAGTGCTTTTGCACCTTCTGTTCCGTTCCATTGCAATTGTATATCACTTACTTTACCTCCCGAATGTATAATAAATGAATATTCCATGCCTTGTTCTTTGGTTTGCAAAACCATGTCAATATTGGGATAGATTGATTTGTAGGCTATAGTTTTGTAGGTATGAACATTGGTAATGCCATGATCCGCATCGCCAGCAGTGTAATAGTTTTCGTAGTATTCTTGTTGATCGGAAGCGGTGATTGTGGCGGAGGGGTTGGAGTTGATTAAAACAAGGTCCATTCTGTCGGTGAAGATTTTGGAAGGCTGGGGTTGTTTCCGGCGTAGGGCTTCAAAATTTTGAACCTCTACACCGGAAACGCTGAGACCCGTCGCTTCTGAAATCTCTTTCGGGTCTTTTTCAATCTTAGTAAAGACAAAAGAAATCATACCCGGTTTACAATAGAGATATACCCCGTTAGAATGTCCATAATATTTTACATTTTTAATAACCTTGCGGTTTTCGTCCATTAATTGCCCTTTATTCTCTTCAAAAACCAGGTCTTTGTTTTGTTGCATAAGGTTAGTAGCTTGCAGAGAGGGAGTGGGTTTGGCTGCAAGGGTCTTGAAAGAAATGCTCAATAGGCATATAAATACCAGCAATAAGCGGAATGATTTGTATTCCATAGTTTTAGATTTTGAAAACCAAAGGTAAAGAATTTTGGATTATTGGGAATCACCTTTTTTCAACTCCCAAACAGAATAGAAAAAATCTAAGACAAAGTAAAAGGTAGCTATTAACCAGTTCGGAGTTTCGTCACGGGATTGCGGGTCAGGCTGAGGCAAGCTCAAGCCGCCCGCAAAGACGCTTTTAGGATTATTTATTGTGTACTTACCATTAAACCAATTTTATTTTTGCCTGTTCAAGTACCATTTTAAACCTGTCGACCCTTTCGGCATATTCTGGAATATCTTTATTTATCCAGCCTAATATCTCATAAATGTTTTGATGTATTTCTTCTAAAACCTTAAAATTCCAGCAAACAGGTTGGTTGTGATATACACGATTCCTAAAATTGCGGATTTGGTTTACAGGTGCAGAAACCTTATGCCTTTTCCTGTCTTTTTTAGGCATAAAAGGAAACGATTTGCGTAAACCTTTCCATAATATTAATTCATATTCTGCATTGAGCAATTGAACCCAAAATCCCAACGTGAGTTCTGAAACAACTTTTGATGCAGTAACCAGTTCACCGCGTTTTGCTATAAAGTTACACGCTGTACTAATGTCCCTATTTAAATCTTTTAATCCTGGAACAGTTTTCAAATGCAAATACCAATCTACGGTGCCGTACATATCTTCGAGTTCGCGATTAAGGCTATTCCTTAAAGCAACTTCAAAAATGGACAAAATGGGGTAAAAGGCTTCGGAAAGTTCAATATTGACCTGGTACAGTATCAATGCTTTTCTTCGTTGCCTGCAAAATGGGTCAGATACTTTTGAATCCTTTCAGTTGAGAAAACCTTTTTATGAGTATGGACGTTCATTCGATATAATAGATTTTGTATCTTTGCGGCATTGCAGTCCCGGTATTTCCTCTCCCAGATATTAGATGCTGGTGATGAAACCGGGTTTTTTATTTTATAGGCTCTCCTATATCATTTTCCCTTACTGACGCCTGACCCCTATTTAGAAAACATCCCCGAAACCACCAAATCCTTACTTCCTTTGGTATATTTGTAAAACCCTTCACCACTTTTTACACCAAGATATCCTGCGGTCACCATGTTTTTGAGTAATGGACAAGGCGCATATTTTGAATTGCCAAATCCTTCATAAAGTACATTCATGATGAAGAGGCATACATCCAAGCCAATAAAGTCGGCCAATTGCAAAGGTCCCATTGGGTGAGCCATGCCAAGTTTCATCACGGTGTCAATTTCTTCAACCCCAGCCACACCTTCATGCAAACTGATAATGGCTTCATTGATCATGGGCATCAGGATTCTATTCGCTACAAAACCCGGGTAATCATTCACTTCTACAGGGTTTTTCCCGAGTGCTTTGGATATTTCAAAGATGGTTTTCGTTGTTTCATCTGAAGTGGCATATCCTCTTATCACCTCAATAAGTTTCATCACCGGTACAGGGTTCATAAAGTGCATCCCGATAACCTGTGCCGGCCTTTTGGTAGCGGCAGCTATTTTAGTGATGGATATAGATGATGTATTGGATGCCAGAATAGCTCCAGGGTTACAAAGCGCATCCAGGTTTTTGAACAATTCCAGTTTGATAGCGCTGTTTTCAGTTGCTGCTTCCACAACAAGATCAGCATCCTTTGCGGCAGATTCAAGACTGGCGGAAGATGTGATATTCTGAAGGGTGCTTGTTTTTTGCTCCGCAGTAATACTACCCTTCTCTACCTGGCGGTCCAGGTTTTTCTCTATGACAACCATGGCTTTAGCGAGCGCATCGGTACTTATATCAAATAAATGAACCTTATAATTATTTAAGGCGAAAACATGGGCAATTCCGTTTCCCATAGTACCCGAACCGATGACTGTAATATTTTTCATTGAAAATTTTAAATTTTTGGCGCAAATATAGAGACAACACAATTCAATTTGGGGGACATTTGCATGATGCTTCAAACAATTCTTTATCCCGAAGGGGAAAGCGCTAAGCTTGAACTGGATAAAATTCTACATATCGTTGAAAACAATTGCAAAAGCGAACTCGGATTGCGTTTTGCAAAGAAGATGAGGGTGAGCGGGGATTATAATTTCATTATGATGGCCCTACTGCAGGTAAAGGAATTCAAAGCGCTGGTAGAACTTGATGAATCTTTTCCAAGCGAAGATTATCATAACCTGGAAGAAGAACTCAACTACCTTATGATTGAAAACTCTGTATTGAGCGAGGAACAGTTCTTCATCTTGTTGCAGTTTTTAAAGGCTGTAAAAAGCATTCATATATACTTCAAAAAAAGACCAGGGACCTATCCAAACCTGGAGGGGATATTGGATGGTAACGATTTCAATAACTTTGCTTTAGACCATATTCATAAAGTAATCAATGAGGAAGGCAAAGTAAGAAGCGGCCTTTCAAAAGAGCTTGACCGTATCCGAAGTGATATGCGGAAAACAGAGCGTGCCCTGGAGAAAAAGTTTGAATCTATCTTACTGCAAGCCCAGGCAAGCGGATGGCTGGCTGCAGGCTCTGAAAGCCTGAAAAACGGCAGAAGGGTTCTTACTCTACATGCTGAACACAAAAGAAAAATTAAGGGTATCATTCATGATGAATCTGCTTCCGGTAAAACCATTTTCCTGGAACCGGAGCAAACCATTGAGATCAGTAATGACCTTTTTGAACTGAGACAGGAAGAAAAACGGGAAATATATCGCATCCTGAAGACTTTGTCAGATGCCGTGAGACCTGAAATACAGACAATAAAGTTTTACCAAAAACTGGCGGGGCTGTTTGATTTTATCAGGGGGAAAGCCTTGTTCGCCATTGATCTGGAGGCACATATTCCTGATTTGAAGAAGACGCCAATCCTGGAACTTATTAATGCGAGACACCCTCTCCTACTACTTCACAACCGTGATCTTAAAAGGAAAACGATACCACTAAGTATTAAGTTAAATTCTGATGAACGGATTCTCATTATAAGTGGACCAAATGCTGGCGGGAAATCAGTGGCCCTAAAATCAATCGGATTGATCCAGATCATGCTGCAATGCGGGATGCTGGTACCGGTACATCCTGATTCAAAAATGGGCGTATTTAAAAAGATCTGCATTGAAGTCGGGGACCATCAGTCCATTGAAAATGATCTAAGCACTTATAGTTCGCATCTATCCCATTTAAAACAGTTTATCCAGGTAGCAAATGGAGAGACATTATTCATGATTGATGAGTTTGGAACCGGAACGGACCCTATGTTCGGTGGTGCCATTGCTGAAGCTATTTTGGATGCTTTGAACCATAAACAGGCATTCGGAGTAGTGACCACCCACTATTCAAACCTTAAATTATTTGCTTCTCATACCAAGGGTATCATCAATGGCTCCATGCTTTTTGATGTAGATAATATGAGTCCACTCTATGTTTTGAAAACGGGTGAAGCAGGTAGTTCTCATGCTTTTGAGATCGCCCAGAAAATAGGATTGCCTGGGAATGTCATCAAGAAAGCCAAATCTAAAGTAGATTCTACCTACCAGAACTTTGATGCCCTCCTGTCTTCTATGGAAACCGAAAAGCATTGGCTGGATCTGAAGACCCAAAAACTGGACGCCTCACAGAAATCGCTGGACGCGCTGACTGCTTCATACAATAAACTCAAAAACGATCTGGACAAAAACAAACAGCAGATCATTTTAGATACCAAACAAAAAGCGCTGGAAGAACTGGATAAAGTCAATAAAAAGTTTGAAAAGATTTTTCAGGATCTGAAGGCAATTCCTGAAAAGAAATCGCTGCAACAGAAGGTCAGGAAAGAAATAGACAAGGATAAAGATACCCTGAAAGAAGAAACCCGTCTCATAAAACCAGCCGTAAAAGAAGAGCCCAAAAAGCCTCTTGAAATAAAGGTGGGTGCATCTGTAAAGATCGCTGGAAACAAAGAAACGGGTATCATAGAAGAGATTAGAAAAGATAAAGTACTTGTTTCATTTAACAACATTAAAACGCTGGTGGATACCAAAAATATCGAAGAGGTGATCTTGCCAAAACTGATACCTGAAAGGCGCATAAACGGAGTTGACTATACGGCTGCGGCCAAAGACTTCAGTCCCGCGATTGACGTACGAGGAATGAGGGCCGATGAAGCATTATCTATAGTAGAAAACCAACTGGATAAGGCTATGATCTTAAATATCAGTTCCCTCAGAATACTTCATGGGAAAGGCGACGGTATTCTCAGAAAAATGATCCGGGAACTGCTTAAAAAATATGATATTGTAAAAGAAGTCAAAAGTGAGCATCCTGATTATGGAGGGGAAGGAATCACGCTGGTGGAATTGAAATAAATGGAATAAAATTTGTTGTTAGTATCGTTCTAAGATTATGATAAAATTAACCCTTTTAGCCTTTTTACTGACCCTGGGAAACCATTCTATCGGAAATAACAAGTCAAATCATACATCAAAATACATTGATATTGATGAAATTCCCAAGGCGAACATTGAGTTTGCACCGGTTTTTCAGCATAAAATACCTGACAATATCCGAAAAGATGACACCCTGAAATACAAAAAGAATGTCTATAGCATCTACAAATGGATGGGGATAAAAGATGAACCACTCGGTTCCTATAATGTTTACAGTTTTGCATTTTATGCAAACAATAAGCCTCTATTCAGCAAAGACAGCATATTCATGCACAACCCCATTCATGTTTCAAAAGATTCTTCCAGGTTTTTATTTTCGTACTTTAACAGCATTGATGGAGAAGAAACACCTTATGGAAGTATCTTATTTGCAGACATTAAGTCGAAAAAAATCATTTCAATAGAAGCGCTAAAACCGGTTGACGGCCCTTTTATTAAAAATGACCATTCTTTCATATTTGCAGAAGACAATACCGTCTATTGCTATGATATTGCAACCAGTACCAAGAAAACGCTTTTCCACATGGTGAGTTTAAACCCATTCACCATTATTAACCTTAAAATGCTTGATGACGGTAAAACCCTTCGGGTGATGTTATCCAATGATGAGGCTGAAGATCATACCTGTATGGCAATGGATATCGACATCAGTTCATCTCTGAATCAGGGAAGAAGAGAATAGATAAGAGCAGCATAGCTTCATCTTAAATGTTTAGAATTATCTTTGCTAAAATTAGAAATTAAGAAAATGGGACACGATCTGTTAAAAGGCAAAAAAGGAATCATATTCGGAGCGCTGGATGAGAAATCTATCGCGTGGAAAGTAGCGCTGAAGGCGCATGAGGAAGGCGCTCAGTTTGTACTTACCAATACGGCATTGGCGCTAAGAATGGGTACCATAAACCAACTTGCCGAAGCCTGTAATGCTACTATTATCCCATCTGATGTAACGATTGTTGAAGAACTTGAAACCTTGTTTACTGAATCCGTTAAGGTAATGGGTGGTAAACTCGACTTCATACTTCATTCTGTAGGCATGTCGCCTAATATTCGCAAAAAACACCCTTATGATGATCTGAACTATGATTTCTTTTTAAAGACACTGGATATATCCGGAGTCTCACTTCATAAAGTACTCCAGACAGCTATGAAACAGGATGCCATTAATGAATGGGGCTCTGTGGTAGCTTTGACCTATATGGCTTCTCAACGGGTATTCCCTGATTACAGCGATATGGCACAGGCCAAAGCTGTCCTGGAATCAATAGTGCGCAGTTTCGGCTACCAATATGGTGTCGCTAAAAAAGTAAGGGTCAATTCCATATCCCAATCCCCTACTGCTACCACGGCCGGAAGCGGTGTTGGTGGCTTTGATGCCTTCTTCAATTATGCAGAAAAAATGTCGCCTCTTGGTAATGCATCTGCCGAAGAATGTGCGGATTATTGCATTTCCTTATTCTCAGATTACACGCGAAAAGTAACCATGCAGAACCTTTTCCATGACGGTGGATTTTCCTTTACTGGGATTAGCTCAGCGATCATGGAGTCGTTTAAGGGGTGAGGGGAAAAGACAAAGTCTAATCAGGAAGTTGTTTCAACATTCGTTTTAAGTCCGTATCAGAAATGTTGTCCATATCTGATTTATCATATATGGAAAGCAAATAAACGACATTCTTGAACACGGCAATATTCGTAATAACCCTTGCGCCGCCAGATTTGCCTTTGCCTTTTGAAGTTATTGACAGGCGTATTTTGTAACAATTCTTTCCAATTGAATCACCCTGGTTTGGGTTAATAGCAAGAGACGACATGACCTCCTCGATCTCTTCTCGCAAAGAAGCATATTTTTTTACCAGCCACTTTGCTTCCTTTTCAAAATTTGAAGACAGCTTAACCTCAAAGCTCATCCAAAAATTCTTTCGCTGACTTTAATTGAATTTTCCCTTCCCTGTGCAAATTCACTTCTTTAACTGAATCTTCAAGGTCTTTAAGGAACTTTGCCTTTGCAGCTTTTTTGTCAGCAACAGGTTTTACTTTAACAAAAGTATATTGCTTCAATATCTGCAATATATACTCTACTTTATTGTCTTTTATATCAAGCACTATTTTCATGACTGAATTGAAAATTTCATCAAAGTTATTACAATTAACAAATTTGGCAATCAAAATCGTTCAGTTAGCGTATTCCTATTTGGTTAAAACAAAAAAGACCGGTTCATCACCGGCCTTTTTATATTACTCAATAAATCTAATCTTTCTACGATTGGGATTTCCCTTTCTTAGGTTTCGGTTCCGGCTTTTTCTCATCCGGTTCTGGACCTTGACCTGTATGGTCAACTGTAACACTTATGGCACTATCATCATCAGCCTTCATGTCAACCACTATGGTATCCCCTTCCTTTATTTCGGATTTCAGGATCTCCTCTGCAACGCTGTCTTCAACGTACTTTTGAATGGTGCGTTTCAAAGGACGTGCCCCATAAGCTGGATCAAAGCCTTTTTTAGCAAGGAAACCTTTAGCTGCATCAGTCACTGTGATTTGATAACCCATTAATTTGATACGATCATACAGATATTGAAGCTGGAGATCAACAATTTTGCGTATATCTTCCTCAGTTAAAGAATTGAATATGATCAAATCATCAATACGATTCAAAAACTCAGGAGAAAAGGACCTTTTCAAAGCGCCTTCAATAACGGTTTTGACATAGTCATCGTTGCTGTCTTTCTTAGTTTCGGTTACAAAACCAACACCCTTTCCAAAATCTTTCAACTGCCTGGTACCCAGGTTAGAGGTCATAATGATCACCGTATTCCGGAAATCAACTTTCCTGCCAAGACTATCGGTTAAAAAACCTTCATCCAGTACCTGCAACAGGATATTGAATACATCCGGGTGCGCTTTTTCAATTTCATCCAGGAGTATTACACAATATGGCTTCCTACGAACTTTTTCCGTAAGCTGTCCGCCTTCTTCATAACCAATATATCCCGGAGGCGCACCAATCAATCTTGATACAGCGAATTTTTCCATGTACTCGCTCATGTCAATCCTGAGTAAGGCATCTGTACTGTCAAACATATATTTGGCAAGCACTTTCGCGAGTTCGGTTTTACCCACACCGGTTGGACCGAGGAAAATAAAGGAGCCTATCGGGCGGTTTGGATCTTTCAATCCTGCCCTTGTACGTTGGATGGCTTTGGTAAGTTTTTTAATGGCTTCATTCTGCCCTACAACGCTATCTTCCAGTTCCTTATCCATATTGAGCAGCTTCACGCCTTCGCTGGCAGCGATACGTTTGGTCGGGATACCGGTCATCATGGAAATTACTTCTGCAATATCTTCATCGGTCACCGTAAACCTTTGCTTTTTGGTTTCTTCTTCCCACTCCCGTTTGGCGGTTTCCAGTTGCTCTATCAATTGCTTTTCTTTATCCCGAAGCTTTGCAGCTTCTTCGTATTGCTGGCTCTTGACAACCTTATTTTTTTCTACTTTAATGTCTTCGATCTTTTTCTCCAGATCAAGCACATTTACAGGCACATGTATATTGGTAATGTGAACCCTTGCACCTGCTTCATCCATTACATCAATGGCCTTGTCAGGCAGATACCTGTCGCTGATATACCTTTCACTCATGATGACACAAGCTTTAAGGGCTTCATCGGTATAATCCACACCATGGTGATCCTGGTATTTTTCCTTGATATTCTGAAGTATTTCTTCGGTTTCCTCAATACTGGCAGGATTGACCATCACCTGCTGGAACCTGCGTTCCAAAGCGCCATCTTTTTCAATATACTGCCTGTATTCATCAAGGGTGGTGGCACCGATACATTGGATATCTCCCCTGGCCAAAGCCGGTTTGAACATGTTTGATGCATCAAGACTGCCACTGGCACCACCCGCACCTATAATGGTATGTATCTCATCAATAAACAGGATCACATCAGAATTTTTTTCAAGCTCGTTCATCACAGCTTTCATGCGTTCTTCAAACTGGCCACGGTATTTGGTACCTGCAACCAATGAAGCCAGGTCAAGCGTTACGATTCTCTTATTGAAGAGTACCCTCGAAACTTTGCGTTGAATGATCCTTAATGCAAGTCCTTCAGCGATAGCTGTTTTACCCACACCCGGTTCACCGATCAATATAGGGTTGTTTTTCTTTCTACGGCTTAATATCTGGGATACCCTTTCTATCTCGCGCTCACGGCCTACGATAGGGTCAAGTTTGCCTTCTTCGGCAGCCTTGGTCAGGTCGCGACCGAAATTATCCAGAACCGGGGTTTTGGATTTGGTTTCAGATTTCCTTCCTGTTCCCGAACCACTACTGCTACCTCCAAAGCTCTTTTCAGACCCGCCGAAATCTTCTTCCCCAGGATCAGAAGGGAATTCCCCCTTCGGCCCGTAGAAGTTTTCTTCCAGTTGTTCTTTAAATACCTCGTATGTCACCGCATACTGGTGAAGTATCTGTGCGGCGATATTGTCCTCGTCACGCAGCACGCTTAATAAAAGGTGCTCTGTGCCAATGATATCGCTTTTGAATATTTTAGCTTCCAGGTACGTTACCTTCAATACTTTTTCAGCTTGTTTGGTAAGCGGTATGTTTCCTGTTATGTTTTTATGGGTCGCCGTATTCCGAATGGCATCCTCGATTGATTTTTTGAGCCTTATCAGGTCCACATCAAGCGATTTCAGGGTCTTTATGGCCTTGCCTTCCCCTTCACGGACGAGCCCGAGCAGAAGATGTTCTGCGCCTATGTAATCATGGCCAAGACGAATGGCTTCCTCTCTGCTATAGCTGATTACATCTCTTACCCTGGGTGAAAATTTTGCTTCCATCAATTTTTTATAACTTCCTTTATTGTCCTCATCCGGACTTTTTGGTGTTTCCATGTATTTTGGTATGAATCCAATTTTCTAATATTAATCAAAATCTGCGCCAAGCCGTTATTGCAATGTTTCTGTTTTAAATATACGTAGAAACCTGCAAACATGTCTATCCGTATGTCAAAATTTATATAGGCTCCATCACAAACCATTCAATACCAATTTAATACACTTAGGACATTTTTTTGTTCACTTTTGTCCTGCTGACTTTCTGTCAGAAACTGCCCCTAATAGCCTTTGAGCAGTAAGGGGCAAAGATAATTGAATTGAGGAAACGGTGATAAGTGTGGGATAATGATAAAGGGAAAGCAACTTTAAATCTTAAAAAGCGTTATCTTTGTATTATGGCTAAAAGAGTTGTATATTCTAACGAACACTTGAAAGACGAAAAACAAAGGTTTGATTCTATATTCCACAATATATATGTTTCATTTGAAATTGAGGGGATAAAAATCCCGATGGACGAAGCACTAAAAATTGCAGAAGAAGTAAAGCGCGAAATCAGTGCTGCGCAGTTTCAAAGTCACCAACTCTCACTCGTATCATAGTCTTTTGATAGATGAACTGTTGAGAAGGGTTGTCATTTGAGCTATAGCAATTGCATTAAGTTGCTGCAATCTTTCACCTTGCGCCATACCCTGGTGAATGAGTACGGCATTGACGCTTTCAAGATTGGACAAGACTACTAATTGTTCTATAGTTGCTTGATCGCGAATATTGCCATCAGCCTTGGGGTTAGCATTTCGCCATTCCTGGGCAGTAATGCCAAACAGTGCTACATTCAGCAGGTCTGCTTCGTTTGCGTAAATAAAATTTATCTGTTGCCGGGCCAATTCTTTTGGAATAAGTTTTTCCTTGATGGCATTGGTATGTATTAGGTAATTGATCTTGGACAAAGAACGCTGCAGGTTCCAATCCAGTTTGAGGCGGTTGCTTTCTTCATCTTTCAGTCGTTGGAACTCCTTAATAAGATAAAGTTTAAAAACGGGGCTAATTGCAGAACCAAACTCAAAAGCAATGTCTTTATGTGCGTATGTACCACCATATCGTCCCGATTGAACATATATGCCCTTTGCATTGGTTTTTTCAACCCATTGCCCTGCACTTAAAACAAAACTTGGCAAGCCGGCTTCCATTTTAAAGTGGTCAAATTCGACCACTTTAAAATCGGGGTTATACATTTGTTCCCATGTTCCCAGAAATTCAAGAGTGGTCCGGCTTCTGATCCAGTTTTTGATAATATCTGCAGCCCGTGCATCCCCTTCCTTCGCTTTTGCCATATCCGTAAGGCAGATAAAATCATTTTCATTCTCCGAAATGATAGAGACGTCGATATTTTGCACCTGGATAACCTTAGTTTTCTTGCTCATTTTAATCTTATTGTCGTTCCGTCAAATAACATTGCGATAGGTTTTGCAGTTTAAATGGATTATCTCTTTGCGCAAAATTAAGCCAAATGGTCTAAATGTTGAACCCCACAAAATTTCCCAATGTGTTTCAGAGTTGATGACCTTTGGAAAGTCAGAGACTCTAACTTATGTTTTTTTGCAATCATTTAATACATATATCGTTTTCCTGATGTCAGGAAAATGATTGGAATGGCAGGAGACGTCTATCCATCCACCGAAATTTGAAGTTTTGTCTCCCGCTTGAGCAAAAAAATATAAATCTTTCCATGTTCCATTTATTTTATTTACATTCAATGCCTTACCAATTTTAGAGCAATGAAAATGCAATGCCTGAGCAATGGATTTAACCTGAAATTGCCAGGAGAAATTGTCTGAACGGGGATTCATGGGATCCACAGATTTTCGGGATTTCATGCGACAGCTACTCGTGCGTAAGCCAATTATCACAACTTGTCCCGACTTATTCGGGATCATCACATTGCCTCATTATCACATTGGCTTTTACATACATATATAGTGAGATGCCAAAGTGGCTCACAGTTTTTCAAAAATATTTTTTAACTAATACTTATTCAATGAGTTATAAGTGAATATTTTTTGGATTTTGTCGGCACCTTTTAAAAGTTAGAGCCTCTTTAAAATAATTGAAAGCCAAAAAGAGGAGCGCCATCATACAGAAAGGTTTGGGAAACTAAATTTTAATCTTAAATTTGACTTATGAAGAAATTACCAAAAGTTTGTAGGAACTGTAAACACTGGGAAGGTTCAGGGAAAATCAATAGAGATACATTGGAAAAATGCAAAATGACTGAAACAAAAAATGGTGAAAGCCTTTATGTTACAAAAGCTTGTGCATTTAGCGTTTCAAATGTTGATACCGCGCTTTATACGGAACATAATTTTAGCTGCAATCAATTCAGCGAAAAAGCCACGGTTTGAATTCAATACCGGAGAAAGCAATGTCTTAAACCCGTTTATTCTCAAGTACCTTGCTTATGCCATTAAACACAAACGGCGATGAGGGAATTGAAGATGTCAATTCAATGGGCCTTACTTCCAGTGCGCTATGCTAAACATAACCGCGTTAAAGAATAGGGAAAATCTTCTTAATAATCCTTAAAGCCTGGATTCATCTTCAATATTTTTGTCCTGCTAATCGACACATTTTGTCGAAGGGTATTTATACGCTCCAGAATATACTGAATGGTTAAATTCTGACTTCTAATCTGTTGCTCCCTCTCTGCAACTGATCTTCCCAAATGGAATTCTTTAATTCTGTTCAATCTATCATTAGCTACCGCCAGTGATGCAATTGAGTTTTTTAATTGATTTTTCAAGCCAAAATACAACATTTCAGATTTGGCAATTTGTGATTTATAATTGTTTTCGACCTGAATATCATTTTTGGTAGCCTGCACTGCCAGGCTGATCAGCGAATCGTCTCTTTTTTCCTGAGTCTGAATTTTGTTCAGTGAATCTATGGTCCGCAAATGGGCATTCTTAATGGGGAATCTTCCAATTGTTTTCGGATTTCAGCTTTTTGTTTATCAGTTTGACCGCAGGAAATGACCAATAAGCCACAAAAAATTAGAGCCAGTGGATTAGTGTGTTTCATTTGTTTACATTTGATTATGCAAAAGTAAAGATTAAATCAAACCAATTTTAAAAAGATCGCTGGACATCCGGTTAAGAAATTTTTCGCACAACGTCATTCACAACTCAAATCCCGTAATGATTTTAAGATTAAATCTTAATCATTTCTTGGGATCCAAATCTACGGCTACCCGATCCATGTCAAATTTATGCCACGATCCGGTTGCAGCATCCACAATAATAAATACTAGCCCAAAACCAGTCAGGGCGAGTACAATATCAACAACTACATAACCAGCCTGGGTATTTTTTTGCAGTAGAATTGTTTTAGTTTCATAACCATCCTTTTTAACGATAATCGTATGATCCTGATTTCTTCTTAATTTGACCATTACTTGGTCTTTGCCAACGTCCGCTCCATCGACTATTATCTTTGCGTCGGGCGTAGTAGATTGTATGGTTACATTTTGTCTACTACCTTGAAAAATAGTGCTACAGGATGAGAAGATAAGTAACCCAGCCATTGAAAACGTTGTTGCCTTTTTGTAAATGTTTTTCATGAGTAAAGTGTTAATACGTTATTGATTTCTAAAAATGACTTAGTAAAACGAGGTTAATGTCTACCCCTTCGTAACTAAAACTTGACAATATTAATCACTTTCTTGAAATACGCCAAATATGGCGCAATATTTATTTCTATAACACGCCACATTTGACGAGTGAAGAATGTGCGAGAAATAAAACAGTTTGGAGAAAGACTAAGGACACTGAGAAGAGAGGCTAAAATGAGCCAGGAGCAACTGTCTTGGGATGCTGAAATTGGTCTGCGAAGTGTACAGCGCCTCGAATCAGGTCAAAATGCCGCATCAATAGATTTAATATTCTCTATATCAAAGGCTTTAAACATTAATCCAGACGAATTGTTTAAAGGAATTGAAACTGAACCTTAAAATTGACTCCTCAGACTAGCCCTATTCTGCTTAACTTTTTTCCTTGTTTTTCTTTTTGAATTGATCTTTAACGGCGTTTTCGGCCTTATCTTTAGCGTATTTTTTAACCTCTTTGGCTATTTGATGGCCTAGATGTTTTTTTGTGCTGTGACCGAGAATGATTTTTGCTGCGCCTACTACTAATGGTAACATGTTTGTATTTTTTAATTGTTATAATTACCAGTAAGACAAGTGTAATGCAAATTCAATATTATATTACAAATACTTTAAATTCACCTAATTGTAAAATTACATGGACTATATATAGCTGCCCTCCAGTTCGCGCTAGTGTTGAACGAAGTGCCACCTTGCCAGCGCCAGTTTGTAATGGTGCTTAGTTATAAAGACAGTTTCTTACTGCCCGTTTTCAGGTTCGTGCAAGTGTTAAACGCAGTGCCACCTGTGCGCAAAGAATGCCCGCCCGGCTGAATGCCATTCGGGCGGGGATAAAGGTCTATAGACCTTCTATAAAGGCAATTACAACAAATACCTCATTTGAGCTAACTCTTGTCCAATTTGTTGCAACCCAGTCAGTATCCTTTTAGTTTGGGCTGAGGAAGGTTTTTTACTGCCATTTACATATTGAGCCATTACATCACGGCTTATATCAAGTCGCTCAGAAAGAGCGGCGGCATTTATAACTTTATAAAAATCAAAAAATTGACCTATGTCCAAGACAATGTTAATATCATTTTCCGTAACTGACTTCCCCTGTTCCTCAAAATAAAGGTTCAAAGCCTCAACCATATTGGTTTTCAGTTCTTCCATACCGGAACCTACCGTGTAAACCGGGTATTCTGAAGAATAAGCCGAATAACCTGTATTCGTACACTCGACAATCATTTCAATTTTCTTTGTCATCAATATATTACTTTAGTCCGGCGTCTCTCAGTATTTTATTGGCCAATCCTTTACCTACTTCCTGGTTGCCATGAAAAGGGCAAACTACCTTGCCAGGTTTTTGATTATGTTTCATAATTAAATGACTGCCAGTCTGCCTTTCCATAAACCAATTGAAAGGTGAATATCCCTTTTTCCGGCCTCATGATAGTCCTAACCATATTACATGCTTAAAGTGTTTATTGATTAACCATTTGTGCAAATTTAGCGTTCCAAAACTTCTGAATGAAAAATATTTACTTTTTCTCCGCCAACACAAATTCCCATCTTCCCAACACAAGTTATCCAACTCCTCGTGTGCAATAATTTCTGGCACGGGATTTAAAACCTTTTTTCTTTTGTTAACTTACTGTTATGTAGTTTTGAAGTATCGTTGGATGTGCATAACTATTTGTTTATTATCAGCGACTTATGTGGTATCAAATATTATGTATTCACAGCTTATGCACATATTTTTTTCGATCGTTCATAAAATATTTCTCCATGTTACCTTTAAAAATTCCTCATTGAATTTGCAAAAGCGCCATTAGATTTGCCCCCCGGCTTTAGAAAGAGAAACAGAAAGAGAAAGAGGGGAAAGAAAAAAAGCGATAGAGCCGAGAAATCGAGTGAGAAAATTATAAAATCCTAAATATAAAATGGCAGAACCTTTTGACACCAGAATCGGTCGCGTACAGCGCAAGAACCCTTTAACTTCAATACTCAGCGATGTAGGAAAACTACAACCGCAAGCTGTGGAAGTGGAAGAGGCGGTGCTTGGCGCCCTGATGCTGGAGCGGGACGCCATTACAATTGTACTTGAAATCCTGGAACCGGATAGTTTTTATAAGGATGAGCATAAAGAAATATACGGGGCAATCAGAAGCCTTTTTCATAAGTCACAACCTATTGATTTGCTAACCGTAGTGAATGAATTGCGCTCATCCGGTAAACTGGAAATAGCAGGTGGCGCCTTTTATATCAGCGAACTCACCAATAGGGTAAGTTCAGCGGCGAATATCGAATACCATTCACGCATTGTAGCACAGAAATTTATTTTAAGGAGGCTCATTACGGTTACGACTAATATCCAGCGTGATGCCTACGACGAAATGTCGGATGTATTTGATATTTTGGATAGCGCTGAAAAAGAACTGTTCAGTATTACAGAACAAAACCTGCGAAACACCACGGATCCAATGGGCAGCCTGATTACAAAGGCTATCAAGCAAATAGAAGAAATAAGGGACAAACCTGAAGGATTATCAGGTATTCCAAGTGGTTTCAGTGATCTCGATAGGGTCACCTCTGGGTTCCAGCGGTCAGATCTGATCATTGTGGCAGCAAGGCCGGGTATGGGTAAAACATCTTTCGTGATGTCTCTTGCCAGAAACGCTGCCGTCAATTTCAAAAAAGCAGTTGCCGTTTTCTCGCTTGAAATGTCGTCAGTACAGTTAGTTTTAAGGCTTATATCTTCAGAAACTGAGATAGATGCCCAGAAACTAAAAAACGGTGAACTGGCAGAATACGAGTGGCAGCAATTGCACACCAAGATCTCAAACCTGAGTGAAGCGCCTATTTTTATAGATGATACGCCCGCCCTCAACGTATTCGAGTTACGAGCAAAATGCCGCCGTTTAAAAGCCCAGCATAATATTGAAATGGTGATCATTGACTACCTTCAGTTGATGGGTGGTAATAAAGATGGCAAGCAAAATTTCAACCGCGAGCAGGAAATCAGTACCATATCAAGGTCTTTAAAGAGCTTAGCCAAAGAATTAAATATCCCCGTTATTGCACTTTCCCAGTTGAGCAGGCAGGTTGAACAAAGAGGCGGCGTGAAAAGACCGATCCTTTCCGACTTAAGGGAATCAGGTTCTATAGAGCAGGATGCAGACCAGGTAATGTTCATATACCGACCTGATTACTATGGTATTACAGAAGATGAAGAAGGCAATCCCACTGCCGGTGTCGCAGAAATAATCATTGCCAAAAACAGGCATGGCGCTACACAAAGTATAAACCTTAGGTTCATTAATAAATATGCTAGATTTGCCAACCTGAACGATTTTGATTTCCCGGGCTCTAACCCAGCCGCTTTGGATAATTTCCCTGATGCCAATTTCCGCTCCATCATCCGAGGCTCAAAAATGAATGATCCGGAAGAAGATGATATGCCATTCTAGGAATTTGAAAATTGGCGAGCGTGCGAAACGTAATAGTTGTATGTTTGTCGATCATAATTAAAAACGACTTTCCCGATAACGTAACTTAATAGGCAAAGTCCTTTCAAAGAACTTTATCATTAGACCGAATTAAATTAAAAAAGACAAATGAATCATTTAGAAGAACTACTTGCCGAATGGTATGATTACAAAGGATATTTTGTCCGCAGAAATGTAAAGGTTGGACCCCGCTCAAAGGGTGGATATGAAGGTGAGTTGGATATTGTTGCTTTCGACCCAGAACATTCTCATTTAGTTCATATCGAAGTTAGTTCGGATGCAAACAGCTGGGAAGAAAGAGAAAAGAAATACTCGACCAAGTTTAGGTTGGGCAAAGAACATATCCCAAAAATGTTCCAACATTTCAATATCCCTGATATTATTGACCAACGGGCAGTTTTTCTATTAGCTTCAAAGGTTAGCAGGACAATAGTTGGAAGTGGCACATTGTACCTTGTATCAGATTATATTAAGGAGATTAAACAACATATACAAGAGCATAAGCCTATTGCAACATCTGCTATACCTGAACAATTCCCGTTATTACGGACTTTACAACTGGCCTTTAATCTTAATCTTGATTAACATTGGTCATATAGTTTACTGAATTTAACTCGCATTACTGATGACTGATCACTGTTGATCTTTTAATATCTTCGTCCCATGAAATTGGATATCCTTGCTTTCGCTGCGCACCCTGATGACGTGGAATTGGCCTGTGGCGGGACAATTATTAAACATACCGACCTGGGATATGCTGTTGGTATCATTGATCTTACAGAGGGTGAACTGGGTACCAGAGGTAGCGCTGAAATTAGAAGAGCAGAATCAGAAACAGCATCTAAAATATTGGGACTTAAGGTGAGGGAAAATCTTAAATTCAGGGATGGGTGGTTTAAAGACGACGACGAACACCGCTTGAAGATCATCTCCAAAATAAGACAATACCAACCTGAAATCATCTTAGCCAATGCTATTGAAGACCGCCATCCCGATCATGGCAGGGCCTCAAAATTGGTAAAGGAAGCAGCGTGGTTATCGGGACTTAAAAATATAAAAACAGAATTTGAAGGGAAATCTCAACAAGCCTGGAGACCAAAACATGTATATCATTATATTCAGTACAACGTCATTAAGCCTCATTTTGTGGTGGATATAACCGGTTATACGGAAAGAAAAATGGAAGCCATAAAGGCGTATGCATCGCAATTCTTTGACCCTAAAGGTGAGACGTCCAATACCTTTATATCTAAACCTCAATTTCTGGATGTCCTCAAAGCAAAAATATTTAATGCCGGTAACTATGCCCATATTGATGAAGCAGAGGGTTTTACGTCTTCATATACCCCAGCTTTGAAAAATATATTCGATTTGGTATAGTCCCATATCCGCTTTTTTCTCATTTTTGGAAAACCGTTTACGGTCAGCTCCAATTCTAAAAATGAAAAAATCTGTTCTGCCTGTTTTCCTTAATTTCCTGACGCTTTTAATAATGTGCGTTCAAATAAGCGCCCAGGATTTTGATCATTACCAGACCTTGAGATCATCTGGGCAGGTTCCTGAAAAGTTCCGGGTTTCTTCCACAGAGAAATACGAAAAAGATATTCAAACCCTATCTGGAAAAGAGAAAAGAAGGCTCAGGAAAATCAAGAAGCAGTTTTATCTTGAAAATAGTTTCGCAATTAATAACCTGCTCCTCAGCGGGCGGATTGTGTTTAACGACCCTGTTGGCCGGTACGTAAACAAAGTGATGGATGAAATTTTAAAAAACGACAAAGAATTGCGGAGCAAAATAGAGATATACATCATCAGGTCAAACAGTGTCAATGCATTCACCTTGCAAAATGGAGTTATTTGCGTGTATGTCGGTCTATTGGCACAATTGCACAACGAGGCAGAGCTTGCTTTTATATTGTGCCATGAACTAACACATTTTACCGAACAGCATATTATGAATACAGTGGTTGAAAATGCCAACATAAGTGCGGGCCGGGGCGCATACAGAAGGACTACTTATGATGAAAAATTATTGGCGGCGAGTAAATTCTCGAAAAAGAATGAAACCGAAGCCGATCTTATTGGGTTGCAGCGCTTTTTAAAAACCGGCTACGACGCCTCTTCACTCGGGGGAGCCTTTGACATTATGGAATATTCTGAATTGCCTTATACTGAAGCTGTTTATCAAAAAAACTTTCTTGAAACGGCAAACCTTAACTTCCCTCCCTCCTACTTTCTTAAAAAAACAAAAGACATTGAACCTGACGATGATGATTCCCTTTCAACCCATCCTGCTGCAAACCTCAGACGCGTGGCAGTACTGGACAAGCTAAAAGGGCTTGATCAATCAGGCAAGAAAAAATTTATTGTTGGGGAACAAGAGTTTTTAACAGTGCAAAAGATATGCAGATATGAATTGAGCGACATTTATCTTCATGACAGGGAATATGAGGCCGCCTTTTACAACACATACCTGCTGATGCAGAACAACCCGAACAGTCTGTACCTGAAAAAATGTATTGCGAAATCCTTATATGGGCTCAGCAAATATGCCAATAGCATCCGATCAAACGAGGTAGAAGATGATTATGAGGATATTCAGGGAGCATCTCAGCAAGTGTACTATTTTTTCTTTTCTTTGACCCCTGCAGAACTCAACGCCCTTGCCGTAGAATATTTATATCATTTGAAAAAAGAATATCCAAATGATAAAGAGATCACTGCAATGACCAAAGATATTTTTGATGAACTGCCTAAATATCAAGATGATAAATCATTTTATTCAAAAGATCCAAAGCCAGCGAGCCTGGATTCGCTTTTCGCTGCTGATACCATCGGTAAAAAACCTGCCGGAGACGATGATACTGAAAGAGACAGTACTGGCGAAACAAGGCACGATAAGACCTCCCGGACGAGCATCACAAAAATAGTCAGCAAGTACGATAAAAAATACATTGCCGAAAAAAAGGCGGATGAAAAAAAGGACAAAAATTACTTTATCAGGTATGCTTTCGTGGATCTTCTGGCAGATACTGCTTTTGTTTCAGATTATGATAAAGCTGTTTCAGATTACGAAGGACTACGAAAGCAAAAGGATTACGAAGAAACCAATGAATATAAAAAAGCGGAGCGTAAACTCGAACGAAAGGAACGACGGCGCGGTGTTTCCCTGGGGTTGAACAAGATCGTCATTGTAAACCCTTTTTATTATAAAGTGGACGAATCCGACACAAAAAATCCTGTGAAACTGGTAGCATCAGAAATGGCACAGAAAGACCTGAACAACAGTATTAAAAATAATGCTACACTAGCCGGACTCAATCATGAACTGATAGATATGAAAGACCTCGGCCCCAATTCAGCAGATCTTTTCAATGATTTGTCGGTATTAAATAATTACCTGGCAGAAGTTGACGAACAAGGGGACATGCACTTTGTGAATTACATGACCGATGATATTCAGGCACTCACAAAAAAATACCAGACAAATTATTTTGATCGTACGGGCGTTCTTTGTTACCGGGAACACAACGATTATAGCCAGGCGTATTTGAAAACCTTGTTTGTTATTACTTCAATCTTATACTTTCCAATAACCCCCTATGCACTTTATAATGCTTTCAGGACCCATTACAACACCTACATACTTTCAGAAATCTATGACCTTTCAACAGGTGAAAGCGAGCATCCCTTTGTATCAAAGGTAAAGTTTAAGGATAGGCCGGATGTCTTAAATTCAATATTGTATGACCTTTTTCTTCAATGTAAAAAACCAAAAAAATCATGAAAAAGGCCCTCATCTGCTTTTTGCTTTTTCCATTCTTGTTAAAGGCGCAGGTTCCGGGATACGAAGGGAAACGCTTCATTGTATCATACAATCTTGATGTGTTGCCTAACCTTGCATACGTTTACCTCAATTTAGGTGATAACCCGCTGCCCGTTCAGGTTTTGTTCAATAATCATATCAATGCCGAATATGTTTTAGGACGTAGGTTCAGTCTGGCAGTTGATGCTTCTTATTCCCGGAACAAGACCTTTCTTACCGATGGAAACGCGACTGTAAACACAGGGACATACGGTCTCAACTGTATTTTTTACCCGGACCACGATAATACCCTTGCACCGGTTGGCAATTACTTCAAAATCAGGATATTTACGGGTAGCGCTACCGCAAGTGGAAATATCGTATCGAATACATTTGATGATAACGGTTATCCTGTAACCTTAACCGTACCCGAGCAAACCAACCTTAGTATTCAGGGGTTTGGGATCGGCTTCGGCAATAATATGATTCTGCATAACCATATCGTTCTTACCGCCAGTGTTGATCTTGATTATAACGTATTGACGTTTAATGCCAATAAGATACAACAAGGGGCAAGCTACCAGGAACTTACCTACGACGTACAGAATCATATATTAGACAGCTATCTTTTTTATTTCAAACTTGGGATAGGAGGCCTGCTTTTCTGAACGACAAAACCCCGTCCCAAAAAATCATATCTTTGCGCTAAATGCGTATAGGGATATTATTTGGAGGAAGATCAAGGGAAAGGGAAATCTCTTTTGCCGGAGGCAGAACTGTATATGACCTTCTCGACAAATCATTGTTTGAGCCGATACCGGTTTTTATTGACAGCCTGGGCAATTTCATCCTGCTGGATTGGCAATATCTTTATAAAGGTAGCATCCGTGACTTTTACCCACCTGTTTCATCTATCAAAAACGATGAATCCAAATACCAGATTTACATCGAAAGCCTGCAATTGAATGAAAAAGGGATTGATGAGGCCATTTCCAAAGTCGGGAAAAAAATACACCCCGAGGATTTTAAAAATCTTTTTGATTTTGCTTTCCTGGCGCTTCATGGCCCTTATGGCGAGGATGGAAGCATACAGGGAATCCTTGATTTTTATGACATACCATATAGCGGTTCGGGGATATTACCTTCAGCTATAGGCATTAATAAGATATTGCAAAAGCAATTGATGGCAGACATGGGCGTCAAGGCTGCACAATCTGAATCACTTACCCGTGATTATTGGATGAGTAATCCTGAAAATCCTTCCAAATTCTTTAGAAAAATACAAGAGCAATTCTCGCTGCCTGTTGTTATCAAATCCAGCACCCAGGGGTCTTCCATTGGCATTTCTATTTTAAAGGAATGGGATTTTGAAACTTTCACTCAGGCCATTGATAAGAGCTTTTTTACCAAGGAAATAATGGCAAGTGATTGGCAAAAACTCGGTCCTGAAGAAAAGAAAGAATTTATCAGGGATACATGCGATATTTATACCGGAACTGGCATTCCTTTTAGGATTGGAGAGAAAACCATTTATCACCCAAATGAACTGGAGCAAGTGATTGACAAAGTATTTGCTACCGGAGAGCATGTAATAGTCCTTGAAAGCCTCCAGACCGAGCCGGAAGTACTCATTGAAGAATTCATTGAAGGCAAGGAGTTTTCTTGTATTGTAGTAGAAGGCGAAAATGGCGAACCGATTGCACTTCCTCCCACTGAAATCATTAAACAATCTGCTATATTCGATTACAGGGCAAAATACCTTCCGGGGATTGCCAGAAAAATCACACCTATCCGTCTTCAGGAAGAAAAGATAAAAGAGATTATTTCGTCTTGTGAAAACCTGTATTCCAAACTACATTTCGATGTATATGCACGGATAGATGGCCTTTTGAATAAAGACGGCATGATTTATCTCAACGACCCGAATACAACTTCAGGAATGCTGCCCTCTTCTTTCTTTTTTCACCAGGCAGCAGAAATAGGATTAAGTCCCGGACAATTTCTAACTTATATTATTCACAAATCTTTAGAAAAAAGACTTGGGTCTTCACACAATGCAATTCATATAAACAGTTTACTATCAATACTTAACAATAAACTATCTACGCTACATTCCGCCACTTCTGAAAAGATGAATATAGCCGTCATTTTCGGCGGATATTCTACAGAAAGGCACATATCCGTTGAAAGTGGAAGAAACGTATTTGAAAAACTCTCCTCATCGGGAAAATACAATGTGATGCCGGTCTTTCTTTCAGGCAACTCAGAAAATGGCCTTGAATTTTATGTATTGCCTATGTCCTTATTATTAAAAGACAATGCAGATGATATCCGGGAAAAACCAGCGCATTTTTCCATTGCTCCCGTCATCAATGAAATCATTGCAAAGGCAAATTATATCACAAGCACTTTTTCTTCAAAAGGTTATGAATTTTATCCGCGAAAAATAACCCTTGATGAATTGTCTGGAATGGCTGATTTTGTGTTCCTTGGTTTGCACGGCCGCCCAGGTGAAGACGGGCAGATTCAAAGGCTTCTTGAAGAGAAAAACATCCCCTACAATGGTTCCGGGCCAGAATCATCTGCAATAACCATAGATAAATACCTCACAAATGAAATCCTGAAAGCAAATGGGTTTGATGTGCCCGATCATTTCCTTGTAGAAAAGGAATCATGGTTAAAAGACCCTCATTCATTAATCGAAGAAATAGAATCAAACATCCATTACCCTTTTATCGCGAAACCCTCTGATGATGGCTGCTCTTCTGCAGTGAAAAAAATAATCGGGCGCGACGAACTTGTGGTATTTGCAGAAGCCATGTTCAGGGATGTGGAAGAACTGCCTGCCATTATGAGTGAAAACCTGGGCCTTAAAACAAATGAAGAATTCCCCTTAAAGAATTTCTTTGTTGTTGAAGAATTGGTTGACGCCAGGGACGCTACACATTTCCTCGAAATAACCTGCGGCCTGCTTACCAGTTACAACAAGGATAACAATCTGGTGTACGAGGTATTTGAGCCCTCTGAAGCACTCGCAATGAAAGGAATCCTTTCACTTGAAGAGAAATTCCTTGCCGGGGAAGGACAAAATATAACCCCAGCCCGGTTTAACGAAGATTCCTTAATAAATGCGACTATTTCAAATCAGGTAAAAGCGGTTTTAGAACAGGCTGCCAGATTGTTAAACATTGAGGGATATAGCCGTATAGATGCATTTGTGAGAATATTCCCGGAAAATAAAGCAGAAGTTATTTTTATTGAGGTCAATTCATTGCCTGGGCTTACACCTGCAACGGTTATCTTTCACCAGGCGGCTTTGAAGGGTTATAAACCTTTTGAATTTTTAGATCAAATCATTCGTTTCGGACTAACAAAATCAAAGAAAAGTGAATATCATACAGCGAATCAGTAACAGGAAGTTCTGGATAAATATCGGCGTGTTTATACTCTCGGTATTTATGGTCATATTCCTCCTCTCAGTGTTTCTCAGAATCTATACCCATCACGGCGAATCACTTACAGTGCCTGATTTTAAAGGCAGGACAATAGATGAGGTACAAAAAATCTGTGATGAAAAACTGCTTCGATACGAAGTAAAAGACTCTGTTTTTACCACAGGCCAGCCAAAATTTACGGTGGTAGAACAAAACCCCAAACCGGGCGAAAAAGTTAAAGAGTACAGGAGGATTTACCTTGTATTAAATACAGGCAAAGCCCCGAAAGTGCCTATGCCCGGCCTTGTAGAAATACCAAGACGCCAGGCAGAGAAAATGCTGGAAAGCATTGGGCTTAAAGCTGGTACAAACCCTGAATATACACATAATATTGCCCTGAATGCGGTGATCCAGACCAAATGCAATGGGCAAATCATTACCCCTGGTACCCTGATTGAAAAAGGGAGTACCATTGATTTTGTACTTGGAGATGGTGGCAAAGGAGGTGTTCTGGTTCCTGTGCCCGACCTGACTGACAAAACACTGGTAGAAGCACGTTTTATTTTAACAGGCGATAACCTGCTGCTTGGGAAAATTGACAGTACCGGGGTTAATAAAATGAATACGGCAATAATCTATCGGCAAAGCCCGTTATCGGGCAATAAGATTTCACAAGGTGATATTGTGAATGTTTGGTTAAAGGATAAATAGGGCATGCTAAAGATATTTCGTTATAAAAATGAGGCCATGAATTATTTAAAACCAGGGATCTTGCTGTTACTGGCCTTTTATTCATGCCTCTCTCCTACATTGGCACAGGAGAAGTTGTTCCCTCTATATGAAAATACTGCTTTGCAACAGATGAACCAGCCTGCCCATAAAGTCCCCAAGAGCTTTAATAAAACTCAGACTGTTTTGCAATTGCCGTTTTTTGACGATTTTTCGAAATACACAGGTTATCCAAATGATAGTTTATGGATGGATAATGAAGTATATATTAACACAGGCTACCCTGTAAATCCTCCTTCCACCGGCGTGGCCACTTTTGACGGCCTCAATAGTTATGGATTGGCTTATGACCTTGGGAACAATGACAACGGCGTGCCAACTGATACCCTGACAAGCACTTATATTGACCTCTCACATTTCACCGCCGGTGATTCTGTTTATCTCAGTTTCTTTTATCAGCCGGGCGGGGTTGGGGAAACGCCTGACCCAAGTGATTCACTTATGGTGGAATTTAAGCCTGACAGTGTTCCTATAGCGTTCGACACTTTAGGGAATATCACCAAATGGAGCGACACAGTGTGGGTAAAGGTCTGGACCGTTCCCGGAGCCAGCGTTTATCCGTTCCAGGTGGCTATGATACCCATAAATGCCATCCGGGATACGACAGGACACGACATAAGAGGGGGGATTAACGATACCAATTATTTTCAGAGAAAATTCCAGTTCAGGTTCCGGGCTTATGGCAACCAATCAGGCAACCTCGATATATGGAATGTGGATTATGTATATCTGAACAATAACAGGACCCTCTATGATACAGCCTTCCCAGACGTTACGGTTTATCAACCTTCCAAAAGCCTCATAAATGGATATTATTCAATCCCATGGAGCTATTATAAATCATATACCAGCCAGTATTACACAGATAGTATTCACATATTTACGCACAATAACGATGTACCTAATTCAGCACCCAGGCACGTAACATTCAGTTATAATATTCAATCGTTGCCGGACGGCACTCTTCTCGCCAGCAGATCAAGTACACAGGTCGCGAACGTGTATGGACAAGAGTATCTTGATTTCAGTTTACCAGCAGATACATTAAAGCCTTCATTTGTTCCAAAAAACCCTGATAGCGTTGTATTGTCTGTTCAGACAATTGCAGAGCCTAATGTACCGGATTATTATTTATTTATTCCTAACGATACCGCTACCAATCTACAAGTCTTTAATACATATCTTGCCTATGATGACGGCACTGCGGAACAGGGATATGGGATTACGAATACCAATACATCTGACCCGAGCTCGCAGGTTGCTCTAAAATTCAATATTCCAGGTACCGATACACTCTTTGGCATCGGTATTCATTTTAATCAGAGTATTTCTGATGTAACCAATAATGAAGTGTCGTTAATGGCATGGTCTTCAGTTGATACAACCAATTCAACCCTGATGAGTGATACGGATAAGGTCATCGCAGAACTTGATAATATCAAACCAGAATATACATTCCGCAGAAACGGATTTTATTATTTCCCTTTGGATACGCCAAGGGTTGTTTCCAAAACCTTTTACCTGGGGTGGTGGCAAACCAGTGATTTCCTGTTGAATGTTGGTTTTGACATGGACTATCACCTTGATAATTTTAATACGGAATCAAATTTGTGGTATAATGTCAATGGTGGCTGGTACAAATCCGTGCAACCTGGCGTACCCATGATCAGGGCCTATGTCGGTAAAAAACCTGTTGATGTAGCAGCCATAAACAATATCGCCAATAAGGGAAGTTTTTATGTTGATGTATATCCAAATCCCAGCCAGGGTAAACTTAACGTTTCCCTGCCTGAAAATGGCAAGTTCAATATGGATTTTATTGATATCAACGGGAAAGTCCTTTCCAGCAACACTAATTTAAGTGGAGACCTTAGTGTAAATACAGGAAGCTATCAACCAGGTGTTTACATTATAAAAATCATTGATCCGGCAACGGGGAGCCGCGTGTATAAAAAAGTGGTGCTGGAATAAATAAGGAGTCAGGAATCAGGGGTCAGTCTGTTACCTGGGCTCTTACGATTCAACATTGTACACTTTGTTTTTATTCCTGAACCAGTTACCCTGATTCCTATCACCTAACACAAACTTAATCCTTTCCAAACACCTTCTTTCAAAAAAAATGAGCTATTTTGTGCCCGGTTTCATGATGCACAAATAACCCATGTGGAAGAAATTTAACGGTGAAAATCTAAAAAGCTCCATTCTTGAAGAAGTTGAAGGTGTGCTTATTCGCGAGAGAGAAGCCGGCAACAAATTAAAAGTATGTATCGGTACTGATTCGCAGGTGTATGGGCTTGTTACAGAATTTGCCACCGTAATCGTTTTCCTTCGCGAAAGACGGGGTGGTTTTATGTTTATCTACCAGGACAATAGCCGGCAAAAAATGAGTATCAAGGAACGTATGCTGCTTGAAGTTTCCAAATCCATTGAAATTGCCTATCAACTTTGCGAACTTCTTGACAAATATAAAGTTGACCTGGAGGTACATGCAGATATAAATACCAATCCGGGCTTTAAGTCAAACTCCGCATTGAGCGAGGCAATGGGATATATCCTGAGTATGGGTTTTGTTTTCAAAGCCAAGCCGGAAGCCTTCGCAAGTTCCTATTGTGCAAACAAAGTGGTAAATTGATTGGTTTTATAAGTAATTAAATATCAATAATTTAACGCCTATTGTTAAAAAATGTTTATTTTTTTTTAACAATGCCGGTATCACGAATTAAAAAAATACATAGCTTGCCTCAGTCATTCCTTTAGCCAGGAGGACACTATTGAATGTATTTGAAAAATATGAGATGCAAATTGCATGGTGATAGGGGTTTGTCTATAAAAAGCATTAAAAAAAACAACGGGATAATGAGGCAATTAAAAATCGTAAAACAGATTACAAACAGGGAACATCGGTCTCTTGATAAGTACCTCCAGGAAATCGGGACCGTAAGCATGATAACTGCAGACGAGGAAGTGGAACTTGCAACCCGGATTAAAGAGGGAGATATGCAAGCGCTTGAAAGACTTGTAAATGCCAACTTACGGTTTGTTGTTTCCGTTGCCAAACAATATCAAAACCAGGGTTTGCCCCTTGGAGACCTGATTAACGAAGGGAATATGGGCCTTATCCGTGCAGCCCACCGGTTTGATCATACACGTGGCTTTAAGTTTATCAGTTACGCCGTTTGGTGGATTCGTCAGTCTATTTTGCAGGCCATGGCAGAACAGGCCCGTATTATAAGGTTACCGCTAAACAGGATCGGCGCACTTACAAAGATAAATAAGGCTGCATCTGCACTCGAACAAAAATTTGAAAGGGAACCCTCAACAGAAGAGCTTGCAAACCTTCTGGAAATAGAAGTGGAACATGTAGAAGATTTCCTGAAATCTTCTACCCGGCACATATCCATTGACGCGCCAATGAGCTCAGAGGATGATAGCAGTTTGTTGTCATTGCTTCCAAGCGATGACGAACCGGATCCGGATTCATATCTTCTTAAAGAATCGCTGCAAAGCGAAATCCATAACAGCCTGAGGATTTTAAGCGAAAAAGAACGGTCGGTGCTATGCTATTTCTTTGGGATAAGCAAGCATACCGAAATGTCATTGGAAGAAATCAGTAATAAAATGCAGCTCACCAGGGAAAGAGTGCGGCAAATAAAAGAAAAAGCGTTGCGAAGACTGAAAAATTCCCCCCGCACCAGGACGCTGAAAATGTATTTAGGGTAGAAAATTTAGATATTGGTTTTATTTAGAGGGTTATTGATAAATGATTATCAATAGCCCTCTAATGTTTTTAACCCTATCCCAAAAAAGGATACCTGTAATCGTGCGGCGGGTTAAAGGTCTCTTTGATCGTTCTCGGAGATACCCAACGGATCAAATTCCAGCTTGACCCTGCTTTATCATTTGTGCCTGAACCTCTTGCGCCGCCGAAGGGCTGTTGGCCCACGACAGCGCCAGTAGGCTTGTCATTGATATAAAAATTACCTGCGGAGTTCGTTAGTTTCTCGGTTGCAAGAACAATGCTATACCTGTCCTGACTGAAAACAGCGCCCGTCAATGCATAAGGAGAAGATTGGTCCACAATGTCAAGCATTTCTTCAAACTTGTCAGGCTCATATACATAGACACTTAATACCGGCCCGAAAATCTCTTCGCACATAGATACATAAGTCGGGTTCTTGGCGAGGATAACGGTAGGCTCTATGAAATATCCTTCTGATTTATTATAATTGCCACCTGCAATAATCTCAGCATCAGGACTTTTTCTCGCATTGTCAATATAGGAAGTGATCTTGTCAAATGCCCTTTCATCAATGACTGCATTAATAAAATTAGAGAAATCCTCTACATGCCCCATTTTAAAGGTTTTCAGATCATCAACCAGTTTTTCTTTCACTTTGGGCCACAAGTTTGATGGAATATATGCCCTTGAAGCTGCCGAACATTTTTGTCCCTGATATTCAAAAGCGCCTCGCGCCATGGCCACGGCAACCGCAATAGGATCTGCAGATTCGTGGGCTATGATAAAATCCTTACCACCGGTTTCACCCACGATGCGTGGATATGATTTGTATTGATGAATGTTGTCGCCTATCTCTTTCCAGATCGTACGGAAAACATCGGTTGAACCTGTGAAATGGATGCCCCCGAAATCTTTATTGGAAAAAATGACATCCGAACAGTCTTGTCCAGAGGAATATACGAGATTGATGACACCCTCTGGCAACCCTGCGGCCATAAATATTTCCATAATAACCTGTGCGGAATAGACCTGCCTTTCGGATGGTTTCCAGACCACGGTATTGCCCATGAGCGCTGCTGAAGCCGGAAGGTTGCCTGCAATGGATGCAAAATTGAAAGGTGTAAGTGCAAATACAAAACCTTCCAATGGCCTGTATTCCATACGGTTCCACATACCAGGCGAAGAAACAGGCTGGTTCTTGAATATTTCGTTGGCAGCATACTGCACATTAAACCTCCAAAAATCTATCAGTTCACATGCGGCATCAATTTCTGCCTGGAAAACATTTTTGCTCTGGCAAATCATCGTAGCCGCATTCATCTTTGCCCTGTAAGGCCCGGCAAGAAGTTCTGCAGCCTTCAAAAAGATGGCAGCCCTTTGTTCCCACGGCATCCTCCCCCACTCGTGCTTGGCCTTCATGGCCGCATTAATGGCATGGCTGACTTCCACTTTGCCGCCTTTATAGAAATGCCCGACCACTTTGTGCCGGTCATGCGGTGGGTGTATTTCGATTTTCTTGCCGCTACGAACTTCTTTGCCATCAATATACATAGGTATATCACGATGCTCTGCAACCGAATCTTTTAGTTCTTTCTGAAGTTCAGCCCTTTCAGGCGTGCCGGGCGCATAGCTTTTGATAGGTTCGTTTACCGCAACAGGGGTTTGGAATATGGCGTTTGACATAATTTTTGATTTTGAAGTGCAAAGGTAGGGGTTCAATGGTCAATGACCAATATGGGCAATGATCAATTATCAATAAACAATGAAATGGGATTAATGTTTGTGTCCTGAATCAGATACGAATCTCAAAAACAATAAAATGTCCAGCGATAGAAAATACCTAATGAATTGTATAAAAATGGCAGCTCCGGTGCATTGTTAAAATTGAGGTATGGTCCCATATCATGTGTTGCTCGCAAGCCTATCTCATGGCTGTGGCCATTAGTGCCTGTGAATGAAATGCCTGCTTCTGCAAAGAGACTAAACTTTCCAAATTGATGTGCAGGGAGCAGAAAATCAGTTGTATTACTTAATTCGGGAATAATATCGGTTTGAATTTCCCTCTTGATATTAACCCCATAATATCCCCCGAATTTCAATCCCAGGGCATGATAGCGAGATTGAGGCTGAAATACTATGAGAGGAATATGCGTAGAAACAGCGAGTGGCACCTGGAAGAAGGTTTCAGAGAGGGTTTGGGTCGTATTATTGTTACCAATCATATTCAGCGAATATGACGCAACCGATACGCCTGAATTCAATCTTAAAATGAAAGGATTTTTCTGCCCGATCTTAAACACATGTCCGATTTCCAAAGAAGCAATTGGCTGATATGCCCCTGCAAGATTATTTCCCAGATTGTAGTTTACACCATTGATGATAGCGTTTCGGTAAGTGTAGTTTGGCACTACATAGTTCATCGCGGCATCAATTGATACATAATTTGAATGTGTTAAAGCAGGATCTTCAATCTGCTTTACTTGTGAAAAAGCATAATTTGAGCCTGATAGGATGAATAATACTAAGACTAATATCCTGGCAGTTTTTGTGAGATTCTTCATGTTTCCAGTTATTTATATGGTTTACAAACAAGATTCTTCTACAAGACGGGCAAAGAGATAATTAGGTTGCCTGGGCAAAAATCTATTGCAATTGCCAACTAAGTTTTTACTATCAAAGCAAATCAACAAAATTAAATTTCAAGCCATCATCTTTTTCCCTTCTTTCCATTTGTAAATAATGCTTTTCAACTCATTAACAGTAAATGGTTTGGACAAATAATCATCCATGCCTGCCTCGAAGCATTTATCACGCTCCTGTTCCATGGCATTCGCTGTGAGGGCAATAATGACCGGTTGATTTTCCAGATTCATATTCCTCACTGCCTTTGTAGCCTCCAGTCCGTCCATCTCAGGCATGATCATATCCATCAGGATCATATCATATTTCTGCCTGTGCATGGCTTCAATTACCTCAAGCCCGTTAGCGGCAATATCGCACTCATAGCCAAACCTTTCCAGCATTTTCAAGGCAATTTTTTGATTTATGACATTGTCTTCCGCAACCAAAATGCGAAGCGGCATTTCCATGGCCAATACATTCAATGCATCTTTTCCCATAATAATGTTGGGTGTTGATAGATGGAGCCCTTTGTTAATAACACTTGAAAGGGCCTGGAAAAAAGGCCTGATTTTTAATGGTTTAATGAGTACGGCCGCAAAGAGTTTCTCGCCGTTTAATATCGGGCTTTCTGTATTCCCCGCTGAACTCATTAGAATAACCGGCATGTCATTTTTGGCTGATTCCCTTATCGCGATTGCCGTTTGCACACCATCCATTTCGGGCATCATCATATCTGTAATAACAAGCTCATATTTGTTTGTGGCACAGAGTTCAACAGCTTTAAGGCCATTTTCGCAACACTGTGGCAGCATCCCCAGTTCTTCACAGTACTTACTCAAAAGAAACAGGTTTGTACTGTTGTCATCAATGATAAGTACCGATTTGTTATGAAGGTTATCAGTTGTAGCGAAAGATTCGGGTATATAGTCTAAAGCGCTTTTGGTTTTTAGATTGAAATAAAATTCAGATCCTTTGCCGGCCTCGCTTTTCACACCAATTGAGCCGCCCATCATGGCCACCAACCTTGCGCTGATGGCAAGTCCAAGGCCGGTGCCTCCATATTTCCGGGTTGTAGAGACGTCAGCCTGAGAAAAAGCCTTGAAAAGCCGTTCGAGTTTATCTTCCGGAATTCCTATTCCCGTATCTTTTACAGTCACTTTCAATTCGTTATGATCATTATCCATTCCTTCTGATGTCACGCTTACAAGGATGTCACCTTTATCAGTAAATTTTATTCCATTACCCACCAGGTTCACAAGGATTTGCCGTATCCGTGTCATGTCTCCCGTTAAGTATTCCGGAATCCCATTTTCAATGGAATACAGAAGGTCAAGATGTTTTTTATTAGCCTCTGAAGACAATAGATCAAATGTTTCTTCAATTGCCTGCCGGATTGAAAAGGGCTGTTCTTCCATTTCCAGTTTCCCGGCCTGTATTTTTGAGAAATCCAGAATATCGTTTATAATTGTTAAAAGTGAATCTCCACTGGTGCGTATTACATCTACAAAAGACTTTTGATCTGTGGTTAGCGTGGTCGTATTTAATAAACTCGTCATCCCAATGACACCGTTCATAGGTGTGCGTATTTCATGGCTCATGTTTGCGAGGAACTGTTCCTGTGCCTGTTTTGCTTTTTCGGCAACGATCCTGGCTTCCAGAAGATTCTTTTTTGCATCAACCCAGTTTGCTTCTATCTTATTCAGGGACCTCGAATAAAACCAGATACCTACCGAATAGGTCAAAATAAATATAATGATAACCAACGAAACGCTCAGGTCTTCAGATAAATACCCATTTAATGTTGCCTCAAAGCGCAACCAGCCCAGGAAAATTGGAAGTAATATCGCAACAGGCAATATCCTCCTGCTCAGAGTGCCTCCAAGCCTGTGGACTGTAATTACCTGCATAAAGCCTTCGTTGCCACGCACCATGAAAATACCAATGCAAAGCAATAAAAAACTAAATGCGGTATGAATTGCCATTGGGAAAAATGCACTCACCACATAAAGGCTTGTAATACTATAAATATATCCCAATATGGCCAGGATTGATATAAGAAAGCTGACAAGACTAAGGGATTGTCCTATCATAGCCGCCAAGGAGGACTTACGGCTGAGGAAAAAAAGCGAAGCTCCACAGAGAAAAAAATTAAAGGCTGTATTTGGCGCCATACGGTTTCCTTCAAGAGTTTGACTAAAAAGAATTGTATCAATATGGCTGTCCCAGCCGGTAACAAAAACGCTCAGTTTGAGGAATGCTACGATACAGATAGTGGCCGATAGAAATGCACCGATCCACTTGTAGTTGGTTTTGGCTTTAACATACAAAAGCGAAACCCCCGCTAGGATAAAAAGAATCGCCGATAAAGGGCTCATTTGAACCAGGTTAGGCAATATCCGCTTGAGGATCATAATATTGAATATCCATCCAGTTGTTGCAAGAACACCAATAATTACGACCGCAACCGCAAAATATTGCCACCGGAGCCATTGGCCCCGTTTTTTTTTCTCTTTCATTTACATGCAAATATAACCGCTGCTTTTAAATAGCGGAAATTAAAATTAACAGATTGATCCCCAATACCCTGATTGACAATCAGGACCCCGCATTGTTCAAAAAAACCTCAATATTGTTTGCAGGCACCAACTGAAGCCCTTCTTCTTTTCTCAACCAGGTCATCTGTCGTTTGGCATAATTTCGCGTATGCTGTTTAAAAAGAGTGATGGCAGTTTGAAGATTTGTCTTGTGTTCCAAATAATCGAAAAACTCTGTATAACCTACGGTATGCAATGGCTTTAAATGCCGAAATGGATACAATTGCTTCACTTCTTCCAACAATCCATCCTCAATCATTTCGTCACAGCGATCATTAATATTCTTGTACAGAATAGTACGAGGCACATCAAGTCCCAGTTTTACAATACTATATTCTCTATTTGTGGGAATATTTTTATGTAAATAAGACGAATAGGGTTTGCCTTCTGAAAAGCTAACTTCCAACGCTCTTGCCATCCGACGTGGATTTTCAATATCAACAGATTTAAAATAATCAGGATCAGCCTCTTTGAGGGCATCCTGTAAGCCTCTCAAACCATGTGATTTTTCAATTTCTTTCACCTGGTCCTTTGCTCCATTTGTTATTTCAGGAAACGTGTCAATTCCTTCTAATAAGGCTTTAAAATACAAGGTTGAGCCTCCTACAGCGATCACTGTATCATGGATTTTAAAAAGTTCGTCTATAACCACATTTGCTTCCCTTGCAAAATGTCCGGCGGTATATTCCTGGTGAATGGATAGGTTGTTTATAAAATGGTGTTTTACTTCTGCCAGTTGGGCTTCTGTCGGCTTGGCGGTACCAACATTCATTTCACGGTAAAACTGCCTGGAATCAACGGAAATGATTTCCGTTTTATATTTTTTTGCAATGGCAATGGCAAGGCTTGTTTTGCCGGAAGCAGTTGGCCCCATGAGGGCAATAAGATGTTTGAAAGGTGATTTAATATAATGGGACATTATTGATTTGCCTTATCGCATCTCAAAAAAAATCCTCATCACCATGCTCGTGCTCAAAGCCGAAATCTTCAAGTCCATCAATATCATCCTTTTCCCAGAGATCGTCATCATCTTCTTCATCCTCATCATGATGGAAGAAATCCATGTTCTTCATTTCAAGTGCATGAACGAGTTCGCTATCCTCGTCTGACATTATCTCCGGATATTTATCAAAAGTCTCGTACTGCTTTGGCGCTTCTCCAATACTTTCTACAATTTTGGGGAATTCTTTTGCTGGTTCTTCTGAATTATACACTTGGGTTACCTCAAGGAAAAAACGCCACATAAGTACAAAATCATATTCAAACACCAGCTTCTGCCCCACTTCATGTTCATAATCCTTGAGCTTGATATCTTTCATTATTGGCACAAGGTCAGCTTCATCCGTACCCATATTGATGAGGGTAAGTTCTACCTTTTTCTCCCAGTTATTGTTGCAGATAAAAAAAGATGACAATTGGCTTGTATCAAAATTTACCGCATCGAGAACAGCGAAATGAAGGTCTTGAAAATTGGCATTTGCAGGTATATCCATTACCCTAAGCATTTCAGGGGCTTCTTCATTTGTAATATTGAATCGAAGTATCTTCATAAATCTACCATAAAGGTACGCAAAATAACCTAAAAATTATGAATCTAATGTTAAGAACTTTTTTTTGAATGGAGTCCTATATCCGCCCCAAGTTTAAGCATCAGGTTATAAGCCTCCTCATATTCATTATGAATATCACCGTTTAGTATGGCCTCCCTTATGGCATCTTTTATGATCCCAACATCCCTGGAGGGGCTTATACCAAAGGTTTCCATAATTATTTCACCGGTTATGGGCGGGTTCCAGTTCCGCAGCCGGTCCATTTCTTCCACTTCACATATCTTTTCCCAAACCTCATCAAACCTTTTCAGGTAGCGTTTTACTTTTTCCGGGTTTTTGGAGGTCACATCAGCCTTGCAAAGCTGTAGCAGTTCCTCAATATCATCACCGGTATCTATAATCAGGCGCCTGACGGCAGAATCCGTTACTTCATGCGTAAGTGCAATGGGTCTCAAATGTAAAAGCACCATTTTCTGCACGTATTTTACATGCTCATTCAGGGGCAGTTTTAGCTTTTTGAAAATATAGGGTGTCATCCTCGCACCAATCACTTCGTGGCCATGAAAGGTAAACCCTTCTTTGGGATCAAACCTTTGGGAGGCAGGTTTGCCAATATCGTGCAAGATAGCAGCCCATCGCAGCCAAAGGTTATCACTCATTTTCGCCACATTGTCAAGTACTTGCAGCGTGTGGTAGAAATTGTCTTTGTGTGATTTATTGTCAACCGTGCTTACCCCTTTTAAGGTGACCAACTCCGGCAGGATCAGATCAAGCAAGCCACACTCTTCCAATAATATAAACCCTACGGACGGTACAGGCGACATGACTATTTTATTCAGCTCGTCTGTAATTCTTTCCTGGGATACAATCTGCAGCCTGTCTTTATTGTGATGAATGGCCTCATAAGTATGATATTCAAGCCTGTAATGCAACTGGCTGGCAAAGCGGATGCCTCGCATCATTCGGAGAGGGTCGTCAGAAAAAGTAATGTCAGGGTCAAGCGGCGTTTTCAGGACTTTATCATTAAGATCAGTAAGCCCATGAAAGAGATCAATGATTTCGCCTCTGTCTTCTTTGTTCAGGCTCACAGCCAGTGTATTAATAGTAAAATCCCGTCTGCTCAAGTCGTCTTCGAGAGTGCCTGCCACTACATCCGGTTTGCGGCTTTCCTGTACATACGATTCTTTCCGGGCGCCTACAAATTCTATATCAAGGTCGGATAATGCTAAATGGGCCGTGCCAAAAGTTTTGAAAACGCTCAGGTTTGATTCGGCCTGGTATTCCTTTGCCACTTCTTTGGCAAAATCCACCCCATCCCCTACTACCAGTATATCTATGTCTTTCACCTTACGTTTCAGGAAATAATCCCTCACTGCACCACCAACAATATAGGCAGGTACCTTTAGGCGATGTGCCACGGCCTCAACAGTCGCAATTATGGGATGGTCAAGCAAAGTATCCAAAACAATCGGCATTATCTCTTGGTGCGCGCCTGCTGCTGTTTCTGCAAATCTTCAAGCCGCTGTTGTAGCCGCGATTTTTTACTGGCCGTCGGCTTTTTCTTGTTCTCCTCAATCTGCGCGATCAGTTTTTTCTCATCAATCATTTGTTTGAAAATGTATTGTTGTATGAATGTGAGGATATTGAAGAAGAAATAATAAATACTAAGACCGGCCGCATACCTGTTGAACACGCCCAACAAAAATATAGGCATGATATAACTCAGCCATTTGAATTCACTTTGTTGTGGCGTCAATTGGTTATTTACGTACGTATAGATGATTGTAGATATCGTCATCAGGATACAAAACAAACTTACATGGTCTCCATAAGCCGGTATCGTGAACGGAAGGGTATAAATTGAATCATAAGTTGACAAATCATGGGCCCATAAAAATCCCTGCTGCCGTAATTCAATTGATGAAGGAAAGAACCGGTACATTGAAATCAGGATTGGGAATTGCAGCAAGAGCGGCAAACAACCACCAAACGGACTTACCCCTGCTTTACGGTACAGTTTCATCTGCTCACTTTGCAGCTTGGTTGGTTCTTTTCCAAATTTTGCCTTTAACTCATCCAGCTCGGGTTTCAATACCCGCATTTTAGCGGAAGACAGGTAAGACCTATAAGTAAACGGAAGCGTTAATATTTTAATATACAGTGCAATGAGCAATATAATAATGCCATAGTTGCTTATAAACCCATGCAGAAAACCAAATGCCGGTATTACAATAAACCTGTTGACCCACGCAATAAGGAAAAATGACCACCCGAGCGGTATCTGTCTTTCAAGGTCCAGGTCCATTTTGCTCAATACATGGTAGTCCAGGGGCCCCAGATAATACTTCATATTATAGGTTTCGGTCTGGTTATGGCCATAAGCAAGGGTCAGCGTTGCTTTAAGTTTTTTATTATAGGCCCCGCCATTGGCAAGCTGCGTCACAAGATCAGCATCCTCAAAAGGCTTTTCGGTACTGATAAGTGTCTGGCAGAAAAACTGTTGCTTGAAAGAAACCCAGTCGGTCGGTTTTTTAAATGTTTCTTCATCATCTTTTGTCTCAGACAGGTAGCTTGGTGTTTCGCCTACATTGCGGTAACAATGGCCGGAATGATCTCATTTTTAGGAAGAACCAGCGTTAGCGGCCCCGGCCAGAAACTTTCCATCAGTTTTTTGGCGATGTCAGGGATATGAGATGCATACCTGGAAGGGTCGTCTGTGGTTTTGATGTGTACAATCAATGGGTCAAAAAACGGGCGTTCTTTCGCTTCAAATATCTTTATAACTGCCGTTTCAGAAAGCGCATTGGCTGCCAGTCCATATACCGTTTCAGTAGGAATAGCTACCACCGAACCTGTTTTCAGCAGTTCAGCCGCTTTGTATATGTCTGTGTCAATTTCGGTTTGCATGAGTGGGCAAAGGTACGGTTTGAACAGTCAACAGTTGGCAGTTAGCAGTCATCAGTAAAAAATGTTCATAGTTGCTTTTTTGGGAAAAAGAAAATGATTGAAGGATAGAGTGATGAAATTCTTGCGTCAGCCAATTTGCACATTGCATTATCCACATCAGCACATTATCGCATCATCACATTAGCACATCACCGATTTTTCCCCTAATTTTGCCGCTCAATAAAAATTGATGGACAAGAATACTGTTACCGGCATTTCCCTCATTGCCATTATCCTTATAGCTTCTTTTTATTTTTTCGGGCCAAAAAAGTCGGACAAGCCTGTTATTGTGAACAAGGTTGATTCTTCGCAGGCTGTGACCCCTAACAATAAAGCGAACACCTTACCTGATTCACTTAAAAAGACAGCCACCGATACTTCGGTGCAAAAGGCAAAACCGGCAGTACTTACGGGTTGGGAACCAATTACCTCTGGTGTGAGCAAAGACTATACGCTTGAAAATGAAAAACTTCGCATCCGGGTATCTTCCAAAGGAGGGATGATAGACTATGCGGAGCTGAAAAACTTTAAAACTTCTGATAAAAAGCCTTTGATCCTGGTTGATTCAGCTTCTCATTACGGGTACCAGATGCCTGTTTCAGGACAGAACATCAATACCGAAGCGCTGTATTTTACCCCTAATGCCCAAACGGCCAATTCCATTACCATGGCGGTTAAA
>Ga0206844_10035_pt1 | contig 49977 bp, 47 predicted proteins | sample Alteio_BWOrgCont_22_FD_152907 | JGI IMG/M metagenome (GOLD analysis project Ga0206844, IMG submission 152907) | Enriched cells from forest soil in Barre Woods Harvard Forest LTER site, Petersham, Massachusetts, United States -... | ecosystem: Environmental > Terrestrial > Soil > Temperate forest >...
ACGAACCGCAGCGCGGGCGTGGAGGCGTTCCCCGAAAAAGAAAAGGGCTTTTTAAAAATCCCGCCGGTATTTGATGCAGACGCGTAAATAAAAAATCCCCATGGAACTACTTCGCGATCTCACTATTAAAAAATTCCACGAAGGCCTTCTCGGAAAAAAGTTTTCGGCGCTCGAAATCACACAGGCGGAATTCAAGCACATTAAAGAGGGCGACAAAGCGATCGGCGCGTACTTGAGCCTTGCGGAAGAATCCGCCATCGCGCAGGCAGAGAAAGTTGACCTTGCCGTTGCGAAGGATGAAACGATCTCCGATCTCGCTGGCGTTCCTCTCGCACTCAAGGATAATATTTTGATCAAAAATCTTCCCGCGACTGCCGCATCAAAGATTCTCGAAAACTACGTCGCAAGCTACGACGCGGGCGTGATTGAAAAATTAAAAGCAGAGAACGCAGTGTTTTTAGGCAAGACCAATATGGATGAGTTCGCAATGGGTTCTTCTACCGAAAACTCCGCGTTCCACGTGACAAAAAATCCCCATGATCACACGCGCGTGCCCGGCGGCTCGTCCGGCGGTTCGGCGGCGGCGGTTGCAGCGCACTTTGCAATCGCAGCGCTCGGCTCGGACACGTTCGGTTCCATCCGACAGCCCGCATCTTTTTGTGGAGTCGTGGGTTTGAAGACCACCTACGGCGCCGTGTCACGCTCCGGACTCATCGCGATGACGTCGAGCATGGACCAGATCGGCCCAATAACCAAAACCGTAGAGGACGCGGCAATACTCTTCAAAGCAATCGCAGGCCGTGATCCGCTTGATGCCACAAGCAGCGGCGCAGATTATGAAAACTTTCTCAATCAACCGCTCGAGAAAATAAAAAATCTTGTCGTCGGACTTCCTGAAGAATATTTTATTGACGGCCTCGACGCAAACGTCGCAAAGGAAGTTCAGATGACGATTGAAAAACTCAAGAGCCTCGGCATAAAATTCAAAAAAGTTTCTTTGCCGCACACCAAATACGCCGTTCCCGCCTATTATCTCAGCATGCCGGCAGAAGTAAGTTCCAACCTCGGACGGTTCGACGGCATCCGCTACTCTCGCATCACAAGCGCCGCGGAAGAAAGCAAAAACCTTACCGAATTATATTTTAAAGAGAAAGGTGTGGGATTCGGCGTGGAAACAAAACGCCGCGTGATTCTCGGAACATTCGTCCTCTCCTCCGGCTACTACGAAGCCTATTACGATAAAGCGCAACGCGCGCGCAGCATTATTAAAAATGATTTTGATGAGGTGTTCAAAGCAGTGGATGTATTACTCACGCCCGTTGCGCCCACCCCTGCATTCAGAATCGGCGAAAAAATTGATGACCCACTCGCGATGTACTTGTCGGATGTGTTCACCGGTCCCGCAAACCTCGCCGGCGTTCCCGCAATATCCATCCCCACAAAACCGGCGCAGGCGCTTGCACCGAAAGAATTGCCCATCGGCTTCCAACTGATCGGCAAGAAGTGGCATGAAGCCGATATTTTGGGGATCGGGCAATATTATGAGAAGATTAACTAATCATTGACATGTCACCCACGAGCACTCTTCAATCAATCCAAACGAAAGTCGCGAGCAGCGCGACCGCAATGAGTCAAAGTTTCCTCACGACGTATTTCGCGCACCTCGGCTTCTTGGAATTTGCGAGTGTTGTTATCTCTATCCTCTGCCTTGTGGGAATCGCGTACGTCGCTGTGCATACTGGCTGGCTCGAAAGTCGCGTCGATCGCGTGCGCGACGTAGTGCTCAAAACCGATATGCCAAAACATCGCGCGCAACTATCATGGCAAAGCATTCAGAAGCACTTCTTTGAAGGAGACGAGAACGATCTGAAGATTGCCGTTATCGAGGCTGATAAAATGCTGAACGAGGCGTTGCGCGGAGCGGGAGTTCTTGGAACTCAGCTCGGCGATCGTTTGAAGAAGATCAAGCCCGGACAAATCCCAAATATTGACGACGTATGGCAAGCACACAAAATACGGAACCAAATTGCTCACGAACCCGACTTTGTTTTAAAGCGAGACCTTGCAGAACGTGCTCTCGCCATTTACGAAAAAGCACTCCAAAATCTTGGGATATTTGACGAAGAGATTCCTACAGCGACGAACCGTTCACACCAGTAACAGTCAGTTGATCGGATCCCGGAATATACGTTCCCGAAAGCTCGGTTGAAGTTCCAACGAGAGGCTGCAGCGCTGCCACAACATTCGCGTCTTTTGAATTCAAAACATATATCTTTGATCCATACGTAGCCGTGAGCGCATAGGATACTTTTCCTCCGCCGGAAAGCATTCCCGTCATCGTAAGAGCCGTCGAAGTTGCCGTCGTGCCTGGCGGAACTGCAAAGAAAGAAAGTTCAGTCTGCAATTCCTGATTCTCTGCAGTAAATGACGCGACCTGCATAGCGAGCGCGGTGTTCGAAGCGTCAAGCGTCTGGATTTGCGTATTCAACGTCGCGATATTTGAAGTGACTCCTGCACTTTGGCCACCAAGCGACGCCACCTTCGCCGCAAGTGAATTATTTTGGAGATATAAATACGCGGCAAAACCTCCGGCAGCGATTACAAGCACTGCGAGAATGATATAGATAACAAGACTTCCCCGTTCTTTCTTGGTTCCCGGAAATTCATTCGCCGCCGCCGTTGTTGTGGCAGCTTTCGCCGTCGAATTGACGGTCTTTCCGGTAAATGAAGAAAGTGAAACCGCAGAGCCCGGCGCCGAAACGAGATCGCTCACCTTTATCGTTTGAGGAGGTGTTGACGATGCGGGAGAAGAAGACATCATGGGCTTCGGCGACACGGTGGCTTGAGGCGTCACCGTTGCTGGAGCCGTTTTTGGGCCCTCAACTTTTTTGAGGGTATCTTCAACATCCGCTGCCTGCCAACCAGCACCGACCAAAGACGCCTTTATGGCATCCCGTGAAACTCCGGTTTTTATCTGCGATGAAATATAATCAACGAGCTGATCCTGAACCATAATATTATTTTAATTGTACCTTATTCGCTCCTAACGCAATAGCCGAGAAATACACAGGCTGCAAAACCCCCGAAATTATTGAAAACCATGCGCTTGGAGGGCCAAAATAATGGCGAGCGCTATCACAACAAGCACCACAATCCCCACTACCTGGGCTACCGTGATAAAAGTATTATGAGGAACCTCATGATGCGAATGAAGTTCCGGTTTCAAAATTTTGAGATTCTTATAAATGATGTAGTAATACGATGCCGAAAAAGGAACGATGATTAATAAAAGAATATCCGAGATCACGCGACTCCCCGTTATTCCGAACAGCCCCGAGAATGGAATGCTCACGATGACATACAACGCAAACGTGACTATGCCGAGCAAAAGGACTCTTCCAAAAACTGCCCACCAATATCCTTTTATATATTCGCGGCTCTGTGAGAGCGCATCTGAACCACGCCTTCCTTCAAGCACGAGCATGTATTGAGAAAACACGAGCGAGATCGAAAGGAAAATGCCCGGGATGATAAGCATGACCATTCCACCGAGCGTCGTCACGGCCATTAAAATGATCAGCCATATGAGCGGGAAAAATAATGTGGCACCCACAGAATACGACTCGTCAATATTTGTCTTACGGTCAATGGAATGGATCAAGCCTGGCCACGCGATGATAAATAAAATCCAACCCGCAATACCGAGAACCATTGCGATGTCCTTAAAGGGAAATCCCTGCACCCGAAGAATATCGCTCGCCACGATGAGCGCGACCGGCGCGAGGAGTATTTCAGCAAATTCCGCTGCGCGTTTTTGGTAAAGATCCCACGCGTCGGAGAATAGTGATTTGATCGAATCGAGCGTCGTGTGTCCCATTTCCTCTGAGTATACCAAAATTGTATCGAATCTTTTGAATAGTTGACAAAAACGATAAAATACTTTAGTATCCAAGTAGTTTTATTTGCAACAAAATTATCAAGTTTTCAGGCCTATAAGGAGGCTGCATGAACCGAGGAACACTGCTGTTCGTTTTGTCTTTGACTTGCTTGATTTTGGCGTTCGCTGGCTGCGGCGGCGGTAGCGGTTCCGTAGGAACTCAGCCTCCGTCCGTAACTGTCACAGTGAGCCCCACGACCGGAACTGCACCTGCGGATGGAAAGACTGTGATCACCTTCACAGCCACCGCTACAGTAACGGGAACAAATTCATCGCCAACATTTAATTGGTCGGTGAGCTCAGGTGGCGGGACCATTACCTCCACTACTTCAGGAGATACTTCGACAGGAACATGGACGGCGCCGGGTTCGGTGCCAACTCAAGATCCTGCCGTGATCAGCGTGAACGCAACTGCGGGAGGTGCTACCTCAAACACTGCGACGGCTCAAGTGACCATCAACGCAGTGCAAACGGGAGTTCCAACTCTAACGTTCACTGGCAATTCATCGCCGAGCGCTTTTCCGGGAACGGAATCTGCTACCTTTACGACCACAGGAAATCCGACGTCGGTAAAGTGCGATTCGCAAGACGGCTTCGGACCTATAATGGTGGGTGCAGGCACGGTTTCGATCACGCTTCCCAACCAATACCCGCAACCAACGTTCTTCGTCGACACAATAACCTGCACCCCGGCAAATTCCGCCGGAACCGGTCAAGCCGTTTCGACGACGATCACATTGCAGTATTCCCCGCCGACGCTGACGTCCACGCCGAATCAGATTGTGTATTGTTATACCCAACTCTGCGTCGTCGGGACGTTGTTTAACGGTTCGGGATTCTATATCGGAGAACAGTGTACGATTAATTTTCCGGAATCAGTGTTCGCTATAACGCTGAACTCGGACAACGTAGTATCGTACAACCAGATCGTCATAGAGATTCCCTATCCCTTCAACACCGGCTTTGCGAAAACAACGTGCGCCAGTCCGGCGACCGGAAACGGCGGCGGCCAAAGCAACATACTCGCGCTGTTGTTTACGGGGAACATGAACACTGCACGATTCACCGCAACCGATATCGCAGTGGAGGACCAACAAGCGAACACCATTACAAGCTTCACGCTTCCTGGATTAAAGCCCGACGGCAGTCCCATCACAAACGCCGGCGGAACAGATATTGCCTTTGATCCAAACGCGAACACCCTGATTCTTGCTCAATGGTTCGCTGAAGTGTTGGCCATGCCCAGCCAGGCTGGCTTTGCCACCCCCTCGCCACCCATAGGTATCGGCGCAGAACCCGGAGAATCGTGTTTCACAATGCCGTTTATTAGCGAGGCTGGATGTTTCGTGCCGAGCACTCAAAGCAATCCCACTCCGGCCTACGTAACCATATCCGGGTCTCCATGGAACGTCGAGATGACGACCGTGAATGGAGTCCCCAATGCTGTGATTTTCGAGGCAGAAAACGATGTGCTATACACCGTTGATGCTTCCCAAAATCCTCCAGTCATAACGGGAACGGTCAATGTCCCCGGATGTACGCCTCTTAGCAAATTGCCTTCCGTTGCTGGCGGATGGGACCTGGCTGTTTCAGGAACCAACGCCACACTGGTATGCAGATACGACGACTCGATAATATTCTTCGACCTGTCGCAGAACCCGCCTTCGGTCGTAAGCCAAAAAAGTCTGTCCGGAACCCTTTTGCGGATGGATATGAACCCGGTGGACTTCTCTGCGGTAGTCGCGGTGGCGGATACAACAGGTATTCAGACAAACGCCATCCGCGTCGACTCGTCGTCAGGGACCAAGCCCAAAACGCTCAAGGCCACGTTCCCTGTCGCGTGCGGCGGCTGGAGAATTTCCTCCGACGGAACCACGATCTACTGTGGCAACGCAGGAACCGTCTCGTCAGCTCCGAATCAATAAAAACAAACCCCCCGTTTCGCAACGTATGCGAAACGGGGTATTTTTTTACTTTTTTGTTCTTACCGGAGCTTTTTACTGAAGCTGCCGCTCGAGACTTTCGAGTTCAGTCTGGAAAGATTGAAGTTCTTGAAGCCTGTTCAAAACCGCGCGCGTTCTTGGACCTACCGTCCCCCAACCCGGATCACCCGTACAAACAACACCTTGGGCGCATTGAAGTTTCTCTATCGCGCGGAGCGTAAGATTACCGAAAAATCCCGTCACGTCTGCGGATGCGAGATACCCATTCCCAGCGAGAAGTGATTGCAAATTTTCTACCTGCGAGCTGCGGATTCCGAAATATAAAAATTGGGTAAATGTTGTTGGTGCGGTAGTGCTCGGTGGCGTAGATGGTGCCCCGACTGACGAAGTGGTTACCGGGGTCGTCGTAGCGACTGACGTGTAATTGATTCCGGATACCGTTGCGCTCTCCGGTGACGACGTCGCAGAGACAGCACCACCTACATCGGTCGCACTCACGTTGTACATATATGTTCCCGTCGCAAGGCCTTCATCTAAATATTCGCTCGAGGTAACGGTTGCTATCTGGGTACCGTTCCGATAGATGTTGTACCCCAAGATCGCCAATGCATCCATTGATGGAATCCATGAAAGCTTGATGGTTGATGTCCCAAGCGGCGTTGCGTAGAGCCCGTACGGTATGGTCGGTCCGCTCGTCTGTTGCATGGTCACCTCCGCGGGCACCGAGAGCGAAGATATATTCCCTGGTACGTCATATGCAGTCACCGTGTAAATGTAATTCTCTCCTGTAGAAAGTCCTGTATCGGTATACTGAGGACTTGTCGTGGTCGCGATCTGTACATAGTTCCGAAATACTTGATATCCGGCTATACCGCTTACGTCCGTCGAACTTGCCCACGTTATATTGATGCCTGTCGAAGAAATCTGTTGCGGGAAAACATCCGTCGGTGCCGATGGCGGGTTGGTATCCACGCTGATCACGATCGTTGCCGGCGCCGATTGATTTGAAAAATTCTGCGCGGCGTCGTAGGCGACTATGGTATAGGTATAGGCGCCAGGCGGAACCGTATCGCTGATCGACGTTCCAGTAAAAGCGGCCGTGCTCGTGACAATGTTTACCCCGTTGCGGTAGACGTAATATCCCGCAACGCCAATGTTATCGGTTGAAGCGGTCCATGAAATGGTAAGTGGCGTCTCCGTATAATAAGAATTCGTGGACGTGACGCCGCTTATCGTCACGTTGGTCGGCGCCGTCGGCGGAGTCGTGTCCTCCATCACCGTCACATTCGCCGGAGAAGATTGAGCTGAAAAATTTCCGTTCGCGTCTTCTGCCGCAACCGTATAGTTATACACGCCCGGCTCAAGACCGGAATCAACCATAGAGGTGTCGGCGGTCGTCGCAATCTGCGTACCGTTCCGATACACATAATAATCCTCAATCGTTCCAGAACTTTCCGTCGAAGCAGTCCATGAGACTGAAACTTGCGACGGCGGAACTACGGTTGCAGAGACGCCCGTGGGAACCGAAGGCAAAGTGACGCCAACTTCTTGCGCATGTGCGTTCCCGAAGATTCCGAATCCTGCGGCAGCAATCGCAATCAAAATGACCGCAACGCTGACGAACTTCTTTCTTTCCATTAGCTTAACTATAACAAAATATCTTTCTTGCTCCACGCCATATAACCCACCAAGCAAAGGATGGGGATAAAAAGTATCAAACTGACCATTCCATCTCCCCATCCAAGGCCTCCAATACTCGAAGGTTTCCCCATCCAATCTGCGAATGAAGCGCCAAGCGGGCGGGTAAGGATATATGCGATCCAGAATGCAAAGACAGCATTCCGTGATTCGTGGATATGCTCGGCACCAAGAATGGCTTTGAAGCCGTAGTGGACAATGGCAACGATGGCTATCAAGATCGCGAACGTAATGCCGGAATTCAGAAATCCGAGCCCCAAAGTTGATGCTGTCATATCCCCTGCGGCGGTGCCAAGTGCAAATGTGGCAAGCACTGTCGCCCAATAGAATCCTTCGCGACGACGAGTGGTAATGCTATGGATTGATAACGTTCCTTCGCTTTTGTACCAAGCGATGAAAATAATAATGAGGGCAATGATAAAGAATGAGGTTGTCACAATATAAGGAATGCCGAGACCCGCATGGAGAACGTCGGCAGCCATTGTGCCGAAGATCGCGACCATCACTACGGTGAACCAATATATCCAGGCAACATATCGCCGTGCAGAAAATTGAAGTATGAATGCAACTACAAGGCCGATGGCCACGATCGCGACTGCTATCGCCGGATTAACGATGCTGACGAGATAGTCTGACATGCTTTCCCCCATCGCGGTTGTGAGCACTTTAATGATCCAAAAAAAGATGGTGATCTCTGGAACTTTTGTTGCAATAATCCCCGCCGATTGAGTCGGTTTCTCCATAAACTATTTTTCGCTAATTAGCGCATAATCCTCCTTAAAGAAATACTGCGACATCTTGAAAATGCTATACGTAATATAGGGGGCCGCGAGAACATCAATCGAATAATGCACGTGGGCAAGAAGCACAGAGATGCCGAATGCTATCGAAAGAATGAGATACGCGAATCGCCAAAAGCGCTCATCCCAAAATATAAGCGCCATGAGAAATGCGAGTCCCGTGTGTCCCGAAAAGAAAAATCCTGCTTCGAGACCAAGGCCCGTATAAAGGTGATCGAAAAATCCCGTGGGGTCAGGCCCAATCTGCCCCGGATAGATGCCAAGATGAGTGACCGACACGAACACCGCCCGCGTTGCAATGAATATCGCCGCCGCCTTCAGGGAAAAAATCAGGTAATTAGGTTTGAAGAGAAGAAGAATGATCGTGGCCGCGATCGCGGCAAGCGCTCCTTCAACAATGAGGAAATTAAGATTTACTATCGGCAGAATGCCGAGCAAGAGATCAGGGACGGAGTTGCTTGGGACACGATTGCTGTAGGCAGAGGCATAGAACTGAAAGACGACGGCGAGGGCGAACAGGATTAATCCAACGCCGAGAGATCGTATCCGTTCCTTTGTAAAGAATCCTTTATAGAACGCCATAAATATTTTATATAGCTAATACTACCATTTTACGAAAATTTAAAGTTTAATGTTCGGCCGCCAGTATAAAACTAGCCTTGATTCACAAGGCTAAGACAAAAATAAGGTGCGCGGCCGGCCGGACTTGAACCGGTAACCCCCGCCGTGACAGGGCGGTGCTCTAACCAATTGAGCTACGGCCGCATATGCGGCGCTTCACTGAGTGATTTTATATTTTCCGGCGAGATTAATCAACTCACGCAAGCAATTCCAAGAACTCTTTCTCTCCTATTACTTTCACCCCTAATTTCTTTGCTTTGTCATACTTTGAACCAGGCTCCGCTCCTGCCACGAGATATGACGTTTTTTTACTGACCGATTCGGAGGCGTCGCCGCCTTGCGCACGGATTTTTTCTTTAGCTTCTTCGCGGCTCATAGATTTCATACTTCCCGTGAGCACGAATGATATTCCCCCGAGTTTTTGGCTCTTCGCACTGCGCGCCGGAGGTGCTTCGACCTCCACTCCCGCGCGCGCGAGCCGCTCGAGTAACTTTTTATTCCGCGCCGCGCGAAACCAATCATAAATACTTTGCGCCACCTTCGGCCCTATGTCTTGAGCTTTCTGGAGATCCTCAAGCGATAATCCTCCAAAAGTATTTAAGATAGTTTTAATGGCTACCGTGTTACCATTCGCGTGGAATGCAAAACTTTGCGCGATCGTGTTTGCTGTTTCTTCGCCAACGTGCAGGATACCGAGTCCATAAAGAAAGCGTGGGAGGGTCACGCGCTTCTTTTCGCCGACTTCGCGTACGATGTTCTCCGCAGATTTTTCGCCGAAGCGGGGCAACGCCGCGATGTCGCCTTTTTGTAGCATAAAAATATCCGCTGCGTCCGAAATCAACCCTTCGTCCAAAAATTTGTCGATAATTTTGGGCCCAAGGCCTTCAATATTGAAAGCGCCGCGCGACGCAAAGTGGTACAACGCCTCGCGATGTTGGGCCGCGCACATTTTTGAGGAGCACCGCGCGATAGCACCATCCCACGTCACGCGCGACCCGTCCACGGGACACCGGTCCGGCATGTGAAATGTTTTTTCGCGGCCGGTTCGGAGATCGGTGAGTACTTTCGTGACCTGCGGAATGACGTCGCCCGCGCGAGAAATAATTACCGTATCGCCAATCTTCAATCCCAGCCGCTCGATCTCGTCTGCATTATGGAGCGACGCGCGGCTGATTGTGATACCACCCACGTTCACCGGCCGCATCACGGCGACAGGCGTCAAAGCTCCCGTTCTCCCAACCTGCACCTTAATATCTTCGACGACCGTCGTCGCCTCGCGCGCTGAAAACTTATAGGCCATCGCGGCTCGCGGCGCCTTGCCGATAATACCCGCACGCTCAAAGGTCGCATTGTCGTTTACAATGACAACCGTTCCATCTATTTCATATTCCAATTTTTCCCGATGCTTCGCCCAATAGTCGCGAAAGGCAAAGGCAGCCGCTAAGTCTTTCGCTCCGGCATTATTACGATTTATCTTGAAGCCCAACGCTTGCAAGAGTTGATGCTCTTCTTCGTGCGTCGTTTGCCCGATATCGGTCACGATGTCGTATTGAAAAGAATTGAGGCGACGGCTGGCAGTGATTGAGGGATCGAGTTGGCGAATGGAACCGGCCGCCACGTTCCGCGGATTAGCATACGCCTTCTCGCCTTTTTTGGCCTGCTCCCGATTGATCCGTGCAAATTCTTTTTTATCGAGGAACACTTCGCCGCGCACCACAAGTCGCCGCGCATTCAACCGATATTTTTTCGGATCCAGTCTCTGCTTTTTTAAATTCTTTTCGACCTCAGAGATATCCAAAGTCCTCAAAGGAATCGCCTGTACGGTGCGAATGTTTTGCGTGACGTCTTCGCCAATGAGTCCATCTCCACGCGTTGAGCCACGAACAAAAATGCCATTTTCGTATTCAAGCTCTATGGCGAGACCGTCAATCTTCAATTCGCAATAAAAGAGCGGCACGGCTTTTGCTGGCGCAGAAGTGCGACTGTCAACTCCGAGTTTTCGTCCCAAATAATTCTCAAGCCGCGTGAGCCAATCACGCATATCCTCTTCTGAAAATGCATCGTTGAACGATGTCATTCGCTCGTCATGCCGAACTTTGACGAACTGCTTCAAAGGCTTTCCGGCCACGCGCTGAGTCGGGGAATCCGGTGTGATGAATTCCGGAAACTCCTGCTCCAAATCGAACAATTCTTTTTTTAATGAATCGAGCGCGGCATCCGAAATCTCCTGCCGGTCAAGCACGGCATAAAGATACCGATGATGATCGATCACTTTCTTCAAGTGCTCGATTCGTTCCCGGGCTTCGGCTTTTGTCATAAGTTAAGGATACGTCGTTGATGCTGAACCAAAGTTAACATAGAAGGCGCGAGCGGTGTCGAGCGCCGCGCCGCGAGATACCGCGAGCGTGGTAGTTCCATTGCTTCCGTCGCAGGCAACCACTTGTGGCACTGCAGCATTGTTGTAACACGTTACCTGATATGTTGCGTTGCTACCACCGAGGGTGGTGGTCGAAATATTTAACTGCGTAAAATAACTATACAGTGACCACTCAACGCCGGAGTCCGCAGCGAAAACCGCCTTTGCAGAACTTTCGGAATCGGTTGAGGCTCTTAATTGATAGAGCATCAAAAGCCCCGCGATCGTCGTCGCTGCGAGTATTGCGCCTCCAAGCGAAAGCACCGCGATGAGCATGGCTTGCCCATTTCTCTTCATACTCTCTATTATACCACCGCTCTTATTGCGTGCAGCCCTGTGGCGGACATTCTCCTATTCCTGTTCCTGAGACATTCACACCAACTGTCGTCGTCACGTTATAGCCGGGGCCACTTCCCTCTCCTGAACAACTGAGTTCGTAAATAGTATTCGCCGTAGGATTGACCGATTCAGTTCCGCTCACCGTACTGCTCGGTCCCGCTTCAAAGAATGGACCCCACGTCGAGGTATCTACATCATCGCTAATCGCACACCTATCAACATAGTTGCATAGATATGTAAGCACTGAACTTTCAGGTACCACGACCTGGGTTGGATTCGCGGTAAAGGTGGGGCAGACTGGGAAATCCGCAGCAGTAATCGCTGCAGTTCCCGTTGCCGAGGGATCCTCAACACTTGCTGCCGTAAGAATTACGTTGGCGAATGCATTGGGCGCCTTATAGGTCACTGAAAACTTTTGCTCGTTGGAAAGTGAACCGCATCCGTCGGTGCCACAGCCAGACAGCGGGATGGACCATGTGACACCCTTGCCGGATGGATCGTTATTCACGGTCGCAGTGAAGCTATAGCTAGTGCCAAGAGGAAGAGACTCAGTAGATGGCTGCACTGATACCGAGATTGGGATCGGATTAGTTACCGTGATCGCGGCAGGTGCGGATACCGAAGGATTCGTAATACTTGTTGCCGTGAGCGTCACTGAGGGCGGGTTCGGAGCGGAAGACGGCGCAGTGTAAGTAATCGGAACTCCAGTAAGAGAAGTATCGTCTGAAAGCGTGCCGCACGTGCTGCCGTTGCACCCTGCTCCGGTAAGAGACCACGTCACGCCAGCTGGATCATTCGTTGTCGCAGTGAATTGTTGACCTGAATTTGTTTGAACACTCGCAGAAGGTGGAGCAACCGAAACCGTGATTCCGCCTTGAGAATTTGAAACAGTGAGCGTGACGGGTACCGTTTCCATGGGAAGTGCGTTCCCTCCAGGCTCAGACACCGGCGCAATCATAATCACGCCACTATAGGAACCAGCGGAGAGTCCGCTTCCGCTGACATTTGCGGTAACAATAGGCATATCCGGTGTGCCACCCACGGGAATACCACCATCCTGTTCACTTGATACCGTAAGCCACGGCCCGTTCGGACCACTCGACGATGCCGCCGCCGTCCATGTGAGTTCCGACCCTACCGTGCCAACATTCGAAATCGCGATGCTAGTCGTTGCCTCTGATTGACCCTGGGTAGCGCTCAAAGAAATCGTCGCGGGGCTCACGGTTGAAGACGCGAGCGGATCCCATTGCAGGAGGAAATTATCAAAATCCCCTTCATGCATGAGTGCAACAGCGGCTGTGCCGCAATCGGTAGAAGTGTTTACTGCTCTGTCATAGGCGCCACAGATGGTGCTAGAAGGGTTGAAAGCATATCCACTCATCGGACTTGGATCCGTCATAGTGTAGTTATAAGTCGTCGAAGCAGGAACACTTGTATACGTGGAGGACACACCGCTCCCATTGAGAGTGAGCCCTGTGCTGCCAACAATTGACCATGTGCCGCCAGTAGAACCACCTGTTACAGAGTTCGCTGACTGAACATAAATAGTTCCAGTTGGAGTACCGCCCAGTGTGCAGCTTATGACGCAAAACGGCAATGAAGTAGATCCATTGCCTGCATCATCGCTCAAGGTCAATTCCATCGTGTAAGGACCTTGGGCGAGAGAAGAAATATTGACGGATGATGACGCTGCATAAAGCCATGGTTGAGCCTTCGGCCCACCAGGACATCCCGAACTATTCTGACCCATTTGAGTAAGAGTGACAGGAGTGGTCCCATTTAACCCCGTCGAAAGAATCTGCCAGCTTATCTGGCCCAATTCGACCTCTTCCGTCCAAGGGCCTTGATTGGGATGGGTGGGTCCCGGGCAAGTTCCTTCTCCCGGCTCATTTATATCCCCCCCTTGCTCGCTCGTATTAACGACAATCGTGCTTGTTGCGGGATTTGGGGTGACGGTCTTTCCTATAAAACTGGGCGGCGCCCCCAGGCCACCTGCTGCATGCGCCGAAAGAATTCCTGCAAACAAGAAAAATATCGCCATCGCGCCGCCTGCTAAGAGAAATTTTTTCATGGTGTTCATGGGATGGTGCCTCTTGTTATTTCGTCACGTAATTTATCGTCACCTGCGAACCGGTGCCATGTGCAGCAATCACAACCGTCACGCCAGACGTGTCGTTCGTTGCGTAAATGCTTTCAAGCGTTGGGGAACTTTGGTTCGAATCTCCGATGGTCCATCCGTTTGCCGAAAAATATGATTGATAGCTCGTAAACTCTGCCGACACTGAATTCGATGAATTCAGTTGGGCGGTATATTGGCTGGTACTCGAGGAATATTTTAGCGAATAACTACTACCCACCGGAGCGCTACTGTCCAAAACCAATTGGCTCGGGAAGCCGGAGACGAGCTGGCCCGCCGGAGCATGGACGGGAACATCGTTGGGCGCGGACGGCATGGGCTTCCAGACAAACACAAAGACCACGGCGAGAACGACCACTACGACGCCGACCCATATCCACACCTGGTTCTTATTCTGCATATACAAAAACTATACCACACCCCAAAAAGCAAGCGATGTGGACAACCTCAGCAATTAGGTGGGCTGCCTAGCGTGCAATCTATCGTACGAGCGCTGATTGTTGTCTGTAAATTCAGAACGCTATCCTGGATTGCTGGATCGCTTGAGCTCGGCGTGATCCCCAATGAGACTGTGATACGGGGGTTCCAATTATCCCCCTCAGTATTTCCAAAGAGAACCACGTTGAAATATTTCACGGTCACATTACTGTTCGTGATTGCTTCCGCGGCGCCTCCATCTTCGTTATTATCCTGCCGCATCAGCATCCCGTTTTGTAATGAATAAATAACATGGTCTGTGTCTGAGTTGTAAAAATCCAGTGCAGAACACGTCCAGACAGGCAAATAACCCTTGTCAGGGCCGGTTTGAATTGCGCCATGAGCGGCGGGGTCTTTGTAGGAAGAAGCGGTAATAGTGCAGGGTTCGCACGTCGTATCAATGTCCTGATAATCTCCCGGGAGATGACAGAATAAATATCCTGTTCGCACTTCCCGAGCCATTTGCTCAACGGCGAGGCTCACGTTGCTCTGTGCGCCGAGGAGTGCAGCTGCTTGTCGCTGAGAACGAATCGCAACCGTGAGTCCTCCAACACCAATCGCGACCATGATCGAAAACAGTACGATTGCGATCATAATCTCAATCAACGTGAACCCCGCGCGGCTATTATTTTTTTTGTTCATCATGGTGCTTGGTACCAATTATAAAAAGTATCTTCCAGATCGAGGCTCTGAGAAGTAATCGCCCCAGTGCTCCATGTAACGATTGACTGCACGTCGAATTCGTATGGTGTTTCCTGTGTTACCTTTATAACCCGCGTAAAATTTGTCATTGTGCCGATGGGTTGCTGACTATAAAGCTCGGTCGAACTGTTGAAATACAAAGGAGCTGGTTGCCCTTGCAATGCCTGAGGACAACCATTTAACTCTGTCGCTTCCGGCCCGTCAGGCATGGAGGTGTAATCCAATTGGTACTTGATAGTGCCACCGTTAATGTTGCCAATACAATCGCCCCATCCACCTTCCGTACCCGAAGCCGCCAAACCAAGATAGGCGTCATGGTCGATCAAGTTTTTCGCAAGTTCAACTCCTTCCTCTGCAAGATAGGTCGCCTTGGTCTGATCAGAAATTACTCTGTCCAGATAAAATGATTTTGAAAGAAGATCCAAAAGGCCAAGCATCCCAACGACCAAGAGGCTAAGCGCGAGCATTACCTCGACGAGCGTCTGACCGCGGCGTTTTGAAAAATTTTTCTTCATTGAAAATTTATTGGACGGACACTTGTCCGGTGGGACTCACGGAAATGGTTGCAGAAGAATTACCGGTGACCGTTTGCAAATAAATATTTGAATCTTGTGGAGGATTGGAAAAAAACCACGTCTGCCCATCTCTGCTGATCAGTGTCGCGGGTTCCGGAGGATAGAATAGTATGTCGGCAAGTGCTTCGGGGCTTGATGTTTCCATGATAAGCCCCTGCGCCATCGGCTGCTGCCAGCTTTGAGTATCATACGGCTGCATGTCGGCGAGTGAGATGCCATGTGCGGTAGTCGAGGCGTACGAAGGGCACACGTTTCCGTTCCAGCTCGGGCTGTACACAAAGAGCGAGTAGGTGCCGCTCGCGAAATTAAAATTGACACCATCCCCGCATCCCAAACCAACACTTGAATACGTATTTATCGAAAGCCCCTTTGCCTTCAGAATAAGCTGAGAAATATTTGCTTCCTCTACCGAAAGTGCGACAGTGCTCTGCCCCGCGTGCCCATAGAGAATCACGATGGTGGAAAACAATACCATGATCGAGAGAACAACGAGCATTTCAATGAGAGTAAATCCTGAACGAGAATGCATATGAATAGTATACCTCAATAAAAACGATCAATATAAGCGAAGTATCGCTGGGCCGAAAAAGAAAATGATTACCGCGGCGATCGCTAAAAACGGGCCGAACGGTACACTGGCCTTCATTGTTTTTTTGTCGAACGCGATAAGTGCAATTCCGAAGACGGCACCAAGCACAAAGCTCGCCGCGGTGAGCAAAAGTATTTCTGGCCAGCCAAAGAGAAATCCGATCGGCGCTGCGAGCTTCACATCTCCCATGCCCATCCCCCGGCCACGCGTCGCGAGTACAAGCGCGAGGAAAAATCCGGCGCCAAATAACGCTCCGACAATGTGACCTTCCCAACTGAGCGGTCCACCAAAAAATATAAGGAAGAAAATCCCAACGATTCCGAGAAAAACATTCAGCTCGTCGGGAATGATGCCAAGTCGGATGTCGATGTAGGAAATAAGCAGTAAGGTTTCAAAGATAAGAATCCAAAGCGCGGACGCGCTGATTGCGGCGGTATTTGAAACGCCAAATACTAAAGGCACAAAAGCAAAAATGAGGCCGGAGAGAAATTCAACCAGCGGATATTGAAATCCGATTCGAGCGTTGCAGGTTCGGCACTTGCCGCGAAGAAAAAGAAAACTAAACAATGGGAAAAGTTCGAACCACTCCAGTGTTTTTTTGCAGTGCGGGCAATGCGAACGGCCACCGATCATTTTCGAGTCAAACACAAAATGTTCGCCATCGTAACGCAGGGCGACCACATTCAAGAAACTGCCTATCGCAAGGCCGAAAATAAAAAGGATAACAAATACCATCGATTCATTATAAACCAAAAACCCCGCGAGAAGCGGGGTTTTCTCTAGGAGAAGAGGCTTATTTAGAGCGTTATACAATAGTTAGGCGCTGTGCAGTTCGCCGGGAATGTTCCGCTTCCTCCTGTTATCTGAGTCTGTCCTGTAAGACTTGGCGGAGTGTAGTTATTGAATACCGAGCTACTACCATTTTCAAGAGCGGCACCCAAGACATAGCTTACATTAGCGGCCGATGCATACCAGTAAGTGTACTGGCGACCATTGCTAGGATCTGAAGAAACGGAGCTTACGCCGACATTCGAATTGACGAGGGTCGTTGCAAAACCAGGCCATCCACTGCTGCTGGGACTACCCGCTGCTCCCGTTACTGTCCCTGGATAGAGACCAAAGTGGTTATAGTAGAGCTCCAAGCCATTCTGTACTTCCGAAAGGTCGGAAACTCTTCGTGCATCCCTTCCTGCCTGCTGCGTCGGGGCCAAGCCCACCAATACGACTGATGCCAAGATGGCAATGATCGCAACGACAATCAGGATTTCAATAAGGGTGAAACCTTTTCTATTTTTTAAGATCATGATTTTAGATTTTCAATAAAATCGTTTCGACCTTTCGCATTATTACTTTTCAAGTATAGCATACGGATATTCAGGTTCAGCTGCAGAGCCTGTGGATTACTAGCTGAAGCTCGCGGTAAGTCGATAAATTGGGATCAAAATCGAAGCAAAGAGGAGGCCAACCATGAGGCCCATGCCAATCATGAGAATCGGCTGGATAAGATCCACAAGATTGTTCGTCACCTCGTCCGCTTCGCGCGTATAGATTCCCGAGAGCCGCTTGAACATTTCTTCTATCTTTCCCGTCGTCTCACCGACTGCTACCATTTGGGAAACAAGCGCCGGGAAATAATCGGGATACTTTGCGATACTCTTTGATAAGAGTTCTCCTTGTCGAACGTCTTCGGCAATATTGTGGATCACATCACGATAGAGAACATTCCCCACCATGTGGCTGATGATCTCAAGTGTTTGCGCGACGGGAATACCTCCGTGCACAAGAAGCGATGCGGCGTTGCCAAATCGCGCCATGATGACGGGCAGATATACTTTCTTGGTGACGGGGAGCCGGATCTCCAAGTCGTCGATCAGCGCTTGCCCTTCCTGAGTTTGGAAATAATTAACAACCACGAATCCAAGAACAAATACGGAGACGATAACTGCCGGCCACCATTTGCTTAAGAAGTTGCCCGTGGTCAAAAGAACCTGCGTGTACCACGGCAACGCGACGTTATTCTGTGCAAAGACTGATCCAATCTGAGGGAATACAAAAGTGAGGAGGATGAATGCCACGACAAGAAAAAGCGTGACGACGATCCCCGGATAAATAAGTGCTGAGGTCGCTTTGGTGGCTAAGTCGCCTTCTTTTTCCGTGTAATCTGCGAGGAAGCCAGCGATCTCGTTCAGGTTTCCCGTTACCTCCGCGGCTTTTACCATCTCGACGTAGTAATCAGGAAACACTTTCCCCTGTCGTTCCATCGCTTGCGAAAAAGAGAGTCCGGTGTCGATGTCCTCCGAAACCTCGAACAGTGCATTCTTTAGAATCGGATTTGTGGTCTGTTCGTACAAGATTTTCAATGCGTTATTGAGCGGAAGCCGCGCCTCAAGGAGTGTCGCCAGCTGGCGCGCAAAAATGATGAGCTCTTTACGCCGGACGCGGTTAAAAAAATCAGAGGCCTGTTCAATGATGCCCTTAGATCCTGCGGATGAAACGCTCAATACGAAAAGGTCGTGCGATCCGAGAATCGCGATCGCCATATCTCTGTCCTGCGCTTCAACAAAACCCACCTGCGTTTCCCCGTCCTTTGTTTTCGCCTGGTATTTGAATTTCATCAGGAAAAATCGCTATGACCTCTCCAATAATATCCTCAACTCTGCCGGATTCAACGAATACAATTCCGCATTCTCAAGCGATATTTCTTTATTCTTCACAAGATTAACGAGCGAGCGGTTGAGTGTGACCATCCCCTCTTGCAGACTCGTTTCGATCACGAGGTCGATCTGATAAGTCTTCCGCTCGCGGATAAGATTGCGGATGGCAGGGTTCACGATCATGATTTCCATTGCCGGAATCCTGCCTCCCGACAGGTGCGGCAAAAGTCGTTCCGAGACAATGGCGACAAGAGTCGCCGCAAGCTGTGAAGTCACCTGGCTCTGCTGTTCTGCCGGAAAGGAGTCGATGATACGATCGATCGTTTGTGACGCAGAATTGGTGTGCAGCGTCGAAAGTACTAAGTGGCCAGTTTCAGCCGCGGTCATTGCGGTCGAAATGGAAACAGCGTCGCGCATTTCGCCAACCATAATAACGTCCGGATCCTGCCGGAGTACGGTGCGAAGCGCAGCATGGAAACTCGTCGCGTCGGAGCCGACTTCACGCTGTGAAACGATTGCGCGATCTTGCGTGAAAAGATATTCCACGGGATCTTCGATAGTAATAATATGGTCTGAGCGCGTGTGGTTAATCTCATCGAGAAGCGCGGCGAGAGTTGACGACTTGCCGTGCCCTGCAGGTCCCACAATGAGAACGAACCCCTGCGACAATTTGCTGAACTCATGCAACAGCGGCGGGAGGTTAAGCTCTTCGACTGTCTTGATGCGTGCGGGAACCAAACGAAGTGCCGCTGCCAAATATCCCCTCTGGAAATAAACGTTCACACGAAAACGAGCTTTGTCTTCGAGGCTGTAGGCAAAGTCAACCTGGCGTTGAGTGAGCAACTTTGCTTTTTGTTCCGGCGTGGTCAATTCTCCGATGATGCCCTCCGCGGTCTCCGGGGTCATGATCGGTTCCTTTTGCAAAGGTACGAGAACTCCATCAATGCGGAGCGTCGGTCGGCGTCCCACTGCTAAATGCAAATCGGAAGCGCTCTGCTTCGCAGTTGCTGTCAGAAGATCGTTTAATTTTTGCTTGTAGTCATCCATGTCTTTTATATTATCACATAATTTCGCTTACATCTCTTCTGTTTCGCGTATCACCTCCTCAATGGAAACTTTTCCAGCAAGAGCTTTCACGATGCCATCTTCACGAAGGGTTATCATTCCCTGGCGGCGGGCCTCTTTTACGATCTTTTGCGTTGTGGCGCCGGTGCTCACGATCTCTTCAACTTCGGGAGTCATTTTAAAAACTTCATAAATGCCGGTCCTTCCGACGATTCCCCTGCCCTTGCAAGTATTACACCCCTTTGAGTGGTAAATCTGATAGGGTTCTTTAAATTGCGAGGCAACTTCAGGGGGAACATTTTCGAGTGCACGCTTGATGATCCCTTGAACTTCCGGGACAGCAGTTTCGGCTGATTTGCAATCGGGGCAAAGCTGTCCGACAAGCCGCTGGGCGATCATGAGGTTTACGGACACCGGGATCAAAAACGGTTCCACCTTCATGTCGATGAGCCGCGGGATAACGCCAGCGGAATTATTCGTGTGGAGCGTTGAGAGCACGATGTGGCCGGTGAGCGCCGCCTGGACTGCAAGTCCGGCTGTTTCGTTGTCACGAATTTCGCCGACCATAATAACGTCGGGGTCCTGCCGCAAGATCTGGCGCAGACCGGAGGCAAAGTCATAACCGATTTCCGGCCGCACTTGCGATTGGTTAATTCCGGAAACAAAATACTCAACCGGATCTTCGAGCGAAACAATATTTACGTCTTCTTTATTGAGCGACTGGAGGAATGCGTAGAGGGTCGTCGTTTTTCCGGAACCGGTGGGGCCCGTGATCAAAACCATACCGAACGGTTTTTCTAAACCATCTTTGATAACTTTGCGCGTCCGCTCAAGAAGGTCGAGGGTATCAAAACTTTTTAATCCTGTTGCAGGGTCGAGCACACGAATCGCAACTTTTTCTCCGAGCGGTGTCGGGAATGTGGCGATACGAAAATCGATGTCGCGGTCGAGAATCTTTGCGCGAAAACGTCCGTCCTGCGGGATTCTCGCCTCATCAATTTTTAAACTGGAGATAACTTTCACGCGGGACGTGACGGGCTGAGCAAGTTCTGAAGGCAATGAAGCGACTTGGCGAAGATCTCCATTTATGCGAAACCGAATGCGGAGCGATGTCTGTTGAGGCTCAATGTGAATGTCGGATGCTTTATTAAGCACTGCTTCCTTAAAGGTGTTCGCAACAATTTGGATGATCGGCGCATCTTCTTCGCTTCCTGAGCCTTCAAGGCTCACCAATTTTTCGGTGCTCGATCCCTCTTTGACGTTCAGTGACTGAACCGCGCGTGCGATTTCGGTACGGTACGGAGAATACTTCCGCACCACCGCTTCCCAATCTCCGTAGGAAACCAAATAGACTCCTAGATTCAGATGGTTCTGGCGAGCGATAAATTTCATCGCCTCCTGTGCTTTTGGATCGTCAGGGTGCACCATCCCTATCACGAGCAAATTGTCCTGCAGGGAAATCGGCATGGATTCATAAGTTCGCGCGGCATCCTCAGGAACCAGCTCCATGAGTTTTGTATCAATCGTTGCCGGATCTATTTTTTTATAAGGAACCTTAAGAAGTTCGCTCTTTAATTGCGCGAGCGCCTCATCCGGAACAAGCCTTTCGTGCGCGATGATCTCTTCGACGGAATTTCCGCTTACGATGGTATCGCGTTTCAGTCGGCCTACTACCGAAGCAGCCAAAAGTCCCCGATTCTGAAGTTCTTGCAACAATTCATCGCCAGTCATGCTTCAATTCTAACACACCTCCGAATGCCTGCTCACTTCACTTACGGCGCGACGAAAGGATTGCTGCGCCCGGAGATAGTGCTTGATGGATTGATCGGCGGAATAGTTGATTGAAGTGATTGGAATACCGGGCTGTTGGTAATATCCGTCGGATTGAGATTTATATTCGCGATGGGAGCGATGGCGCCCAAACTTCCACTCGGTTGGATAGCCACAAGCTGAGGAGCTGCAAAGAAAATGTAGTACGCGGCAACCAGGACGAAGACTATAATGCCTATCCATCCCAAAAGGCCTACTACGTTGGTTCTTTTCTTTTCCTCTTCTACGATGATCGCCATGGTTTTTATGAAATTATGATTACCCTTGATAATATGTCACGACCGTTATGTCATATTGAAAATTATCCTGACTCGTTCCACCCGCCTTCGTAATGGAAATGGAGCCAACGTCGAAGAGGCGGAGATTAGTCTCAAGGCTTTGTAAGAATGATTTGAAATTTTCATAGCTTCCCGAAGCGCTCAGCGCAAATGATACGGTGCCAAGGGGCTCTGTGATCGAAGCCCCGGCTGCAGCATTCTCGATCTGGTCAGTCACCGGTGCTCCCGTTGGAGTTGGCGCTACCGCCTGCACGGAAATGCCTACCGACTGAATACTGATGCTGTTGGCAGCGGCCAATCCATAAAGCTGGGTCAGGGCTCCCGACACATCCGGTCCATTGGGCAATGCCATCTGCACTGACTGCTCTGCTTGAGTCTGATTCTGATATTGTGAAATTAAAGTTTGTACCTGGGTGACGACCTGTTTTTCATTACTCAAAAGCTGTTGGTCACCCAGCTCTTGCCCTTTTTGCGTTTGGAGAGTCGCGTAGGCTGGCGATAGAAGCTCAAAATACATGGCGAATGCCGCGACCACAAGGAGCAGTGCGAGGATCATGCTGGAGAATCGTTTACTGTTCTGTTTCATTGATTCGTGGTGGAAGTTGAGACCGAAGTTGACGTTACGGTTGACGTCGCAGAATCGGAGAGTATTGATGGATTTATCGTAAGGCCTACGCTAAAATTCCATCCTGCAGTGGTTCCCGCACTCACTCCCGAGATTGTCACATTACTTACTTCGGGCGACGCTTCAAAAATCGCAAGTTGTTGATTCACATCCGACTCGGTTTGAGCGACTGCTGAAAGCGTAATCTGGTTACCATCGGAAAAAGAAAATGATGTGTAGTAAACGTTCGCTTCGGTATTCTGCTCGAGCCACGGAAAAAGGTTCGAAGCAATGACATGATTTGCAAGCAAGGATTTTAGATTGGCCAGTTCAGAATAAAAATTAATAAGATTAGTTTGGTCGGCGGGAGAGATTTGCTGACTCAATTGATTGATCTGGTTTTGCGTCGCAGATATCTGTCCGTTCAAATAGGGTTCGTAACCAAACGTAAGACCCACATAGATGAGTACCACGATGAATACTAAGCTGCCTGCAAATGCGAGCATACCAACCGACCACCCCGGAGTCTTTGGTGGTTCTTTGCCAAGTTGTTCAACGACGGTTTGGGGAAGAGGCATAATATAAATATATAAGACTACATGAAATTTTTCATTCCGAGCCCGAGGGCAACGCTCATGACCGGGTTCAGCTCAGGAATAAAAGGTTCTATATCCTGCGGGTGTTCAAATTTTAAAAAAGGAGAGGCCTTTACGACAGGGATTCCGAACTCACGCTCAAAATAATTCTCTATCCCTAAAAGATTCGCGCCTCCGCCCGTAAGCACAATCCGCTCAGCTTTTTTGGCTGAAGGGAACTGCTGACCATAGCTAAACTGCGCCTTCTTCACCTCACTTATTATAGCATCCACCGAAGGCAACATTATTGTGGATAGCTCATAGTTCGGCCCCATCCCTAAAATACCCCTTTCCTTCTTGAGCTCTTCAGCGCGCAGTGGATTGATGCCCAGGCTCGAAGCGATCGCCTGCGTGAGCGACGCCGCTGCAATATCACTTTGAGCATTCCAGGTGAGCACTGCATCTTGCATAAAAATGACATTCGTCGAGCGGCTGCCGATATCAACAATGATGGTCGGTGTGGGATCTCCGGTAAAAAGTCGCGCGATACTCAAGCTTTCGATCTCGAGCGCACGCAAGGCAAGGCCAGCATCCTGAAATATTCTTCTATATTTTTTAATCTGTTCCTGCGGAACGGAGATAAGAAGTATCTTTTGATGTTTGAATCCGCGGTCATCATCATACTCCCCGACCTTAATCCAATCGATGGCGACCTCAGAAAGCGGCAACGGAACATACTGCTTCGCTTGATACACGATCGCTTTTTCCACTTCGCTCGCTTCCATGATGGGGAAATCGAGCATCGTCGTAAATACTGAAAACGGAGGGAGAGATGCGACGACATCTTTGGCCGAAGTTCCCATTTCTTTAATGATGGTTTTCAAAAGTTCCACGACATCGGCTTCAAAAATCTTTAAGCTACTCGTCTGCAATGCCTGGTTGGCCCGCGCGAGATATCCGCTCGATTCAAGAAATCCGTAGTTCACCACCTCGGGCATCTGTCTTCCTTTTTTCACTTCAATCACCTTAATAGAGGTGGTCCCGATATCGATCCCGAGATAGGAAGGGAATATGCTTCTTCGAAAAAGAGTGAAGGGGTTCTGCATTGGTTAATCCTGTTTTAATGATTGATTAGTACCATAATATCATGGATTTCAATTTTCTGTCCTCCATTTTCTTTCCGCCAAAGTGCCTGTCATGCGAACAAAAGCTAGAAATGGGAACGATCTGCGAGTCGTGCCGAAAAACGATCGCTGTCTACGAAACCGTTTTCTGCGGGGTATGCGATGCGCGTATGCCAGACCCGAAAAAAATATGCCACCCCAATGCTCCCTATGTTCTGGGAGCTGCCGGCAACTACGAAAATGCAACCCTCCAGACACTCATCCATGCACTCAAATTCCAGATGATTCGAGGAGCTGCGGAGCCGCTCGCCGACATTCTCGCGAGCTACATTGTCTCGCTCGACTTTGATCTACACGATTTCATGGTGATACCCATCCCCCTTTCAAAGCGCCGTGAGCGGGCGCGAGGATTTAATCAGTCAGAACTTATCGGAAAGCGCTGCGCTTTGCGCCTTGGCATTCCTTGCGAAACGGAAATACTCATGAGGATCCGCCACCGAAAACCGCAGAGTGAGACTCAAAATATTGCCGAACGCAGGGAAAATATCCGTGGATGCTTTGCGTCGCGAACACTTTCTCTCAAAAAGAATAAAAATGTCCTACTCGTGGACGACGTTACCACTTCGGGAGCCACCTTTCTTGAAGCTGCCCGCACGCTCAAGGCCGCCGGTGCGAAGAAAATAATTGCTCTCGCTGCGGCAAAAGCCTAGTGCGAAAGAAGATTGTTTACGATAGTACTCAGAGCAAAAAACTGTTGATAGGTTTCAGAAAGTGAATTGAGAGATTGCTGGATAAGCGCGAGCGACTGATCTGCCGGGAGGAATTGTGTCAGCGCATTTTGAGCTTGGGTATTTTCGGCCTCAGCGGCGTTGAAGGATGTCTGCGCAGCTGAAAATGCATTTTGGAGATCGGTATTCCCCGAAGCTCCTTCAAGGAAAGAAACCGTCTGCTCGGTCTGCTGCATCCGATTTTCCGCGGTGGCGAATAAGCTCTGATTCTCAGACCATAAAATAAAATTGTTCACTTCTCCGGCAAGTGGTTCATATGAACCCTCCCGCCATGCAAGGACATCTTTTGCGATCGATTCGGTTCCAGAGATACCCGCGCCATTCAGCTTAGTGAGTTCAAGATTATAAAAATTGTTCGCATCATCAAGCTTCCCGGAAAGTGCTGTTTGGAGGTTCGCTGCATCGCTCGTCGTCGTAGTTGCCGCGTTCAATGAGGATTGAAGCGTCGCAACATCTGCCTGCGCGCACATTATTGTCTGGCTCACAAGATCTTTCCGCACGGCAAGCTCCTGCTTTACTTCATCAAGAGCAGTCAACGTGGGATTATTTTGGATCGCCGTTATTTCGGCAAAATCGGCGGGGGTTAAATTGCAATTATCGGCATGCGCTACGCCGGTTCCCAAAAAAAACGCTCCGCACAGGGCGAAAAATCCTACGACGAAAATGGTCTTCAAAAGCCGCATTTATTTTTTAATTATTTGGAAAGTTCCTGTAACGCCTGGTCGATGGAAACGGTCGACGTTGTAGCAGTTGAACTTGCAGTGCCGCTCGCATTCGCGACCGGTGAAGAAGAGGCCGTGCTCGTCGCAAGCGCCGAAGCGAGCGCGGACGATGTCGCAGAATTTCCGCTGCCTGCGGCCGTGGGCGACGTTGATTCTGGCGCCGCAGAAGACTCCGGATAATTAATATTTGCGAGCTCTATCTGCATCTCGACAGCCTGCGCTTCCGCATGGAGTCCCTGTGGATCCATCACAGAGTATTGAACGGGCGAAAGGCGTGAGCTCTGGAATCCTCCGGTAATAAGCAGTATAAAAAATCCAACCAGTACAACGGCGGCACTAGTTTCCAAAACTCTAAATATCATACGAAGACCCCGAACCGTGAGTGCAGGCGCCGTCTGCGGCGTAGCCAAAATCATCCGCTTTGATTTCTCGGTGAAATTCGGATCGGGCTCGATATTTTTAAACTGTTTGAGAATGTCTGAAAGGTTCATAGCATTTTTTTCAACTCCTTGATGGCACGGTGCTGGATAAGCTTCACCGCACCTTCTGTCTTTTTGAGAATCGTCGCAGTTTCTTTGAGAGATACATCTTCGATGAAACGCATAATGATAACGTCCTGATAATCCGGCTTCAATGCTTGGATCGCAGCCCGCACTTTTTCGATCTCGAGTTTCGTTCCAAGGTCGAACTGCGCGGTTGCCGGAAGGACGAAATATTCCGGATCCATCTTCTCAAGACTGATGTCATTCTTGTTCGCGCGATAATGGTCAATCACCTGATTGCGCGCGATCTGATAAAGCCAGCTTGAAAACGGATATCCGCGGTGCTTATAGCTCCTAACATTGGTCCACGCCGACAAAAATACCTGATGGGTAATATCCTCGGCTTCCTCACGGCGCCCTACCTTTACTAATACAAAACGATATATCATCGCCTGATATCGGTCATATAAGGCGCCAAAAGCCGAGGAATCACCCCCGATGGCCTGTTTAATTAACTTCTCTTCACCATCTATCATAGGAAACGTTATATCTGTGGATAAGTTACTCATCCTACCACGCCATTTGTCCTTCTTCAAACTCTGCGCTACAATTTTTTTACTGCATCATGATACTTTCCGACCACGACATTAAATTAGCATTAAAAGAAAAACGGATCAGCGTCACTCCGCTCTTTCCCAAAGCCATCCAACCTGCGTCGATTGATCTTCACCTCGGTGCAGACTTTCTCACATTCCGCACAAAGGAACACGTTTGCATTGATCCCAAAGAGCCGATCGACGATATGATGGAAAAAATTACGATAAACGAAAAGCGGCAGTTCGTTATCCATCCCGGAGAATTTGCGCTCGGCATGACGTACGAAGTTGTGGGCGTCGCGGATGACATGGTGGGACGCCTCGAAGGAAAATCATCGCTTGGCCGCATCGGCCTCATCATTCACGCGACGGCTGGCTATCTCGATCCGGGAAATAAATTGAAGATGACGCTCGAACTCCACAATGTCTCAACATTGCCGATCAAGCTCTACTACAAGATGCCGATCGCGCAGATGTCTTTCACGCCGCTCTCCTCGCGCGCTGATCATCCATACGGAAAGAAACGGCTCGGCAGTAAATATTACGGGGCGATGAAGCCGCAGGCGTCACAGTATTGGAAGAACTTCAAAAAGAACAACGAATGGATGACGTTCAAATAAAATAAGCACAGGGATCTCGCTACCGCGTCGGAACGCTCAAACGCTCGACCCCTGTGCTTATTTTATTTCGATTCGTCGTGCTGACTGAACCGCGTCCCTTACGGGGGTTGCTGTATTTCCTGGTTGAGCGGGTAACGGGAGTCGAACCCGTATCTTAACCTTGGCAAGGTTACATAATAGCCGCTATACGATACCCGCGCTATTGGTTTTCAGATTATATCCTTAGTGCCCGCTGTTTTCAACTTCGTTGTACACCGCCGCGGAAATATCGCTGATCGTTTGTTCCGAAGCCTCGAGCGTGGATGAGCTGCGCGTCATCACGCACAAGAGATACGGATGGGAAGGCGCGTAGATAATGCCGCAATCGTGGAGCTCACGCCCCGTCGGAACACCTCCCGAGCTAAACGAGACAATCCCAAATTTATGCGAAACAACCGTCGAGCTTGGCACTCCAGCAACGAGCCCTTGGGTAAAACTCGTCTGGGTCATAAGCTTTAATGCCGCTTCCGAATCGTCGCGCGTGAGATATGTTGAGTTGTAGAGTGTCCTGAATAAAATGGAATACTGTTCCGGGGTCATAAAATCGAGCGTCGCAGCGGTCACGTTGTTGTCCACGGGAATTTGGAGATCCGTATAAATACTCTCCAACGTGTTCTGGTTTGCAAGATTATACAAGAGCTGAGCTGCATTGTTATCGGAATATTTAATCATGTATCCAAGAAGATCGGACACGGTGTAAGTTTGTCCCGGAACGATCGCTTCCTCCGGCGTGATTTCCTGTTGGGCATTCAAATTCGGTGAATTGAGAGGAAACGTCACCTCCTGATTGAGCAACGTACTCGAATTTTCCGCCATCGAAAGATATGCCATGAGAATCGGGACCTTTCCGAGGCTCGAAGGATAGTATTTATCGGTGGGATTTACCACCGACCATTGTCCCGTTGAAAAATCTGCAAAATACGTTGCCGCAGAATCGATGTCGCCCGTACTTTCGTGCTGTTTAATCACTGCCTCGATGGCATCACTCACGGCGCCGTCTTGCGGAACTAACTTTGAGGAATTGCATGAGAGAAGTGGGCTTATAAATTGGTACCCCGTGAGGCGCAACGGAACTGGCGGCGTCTCCACATTGATATTCTTTTCGACTACCCAACCCGCCACAAAGCTTACCGCGCACGCGAGAATAGCCACAGCCCACAATGCCCTTTTGTTTGAGGCTTTCCGAGGACGATCCATATATCCTTCTATTATAGTATTAGATACGAAGCGATAATGCCTTTTGTTTCCCTGTGCCCCCGCGAGGAATCGAACCTCGATTACAAGATCCGCAATCTTGCGTCCTATCCGTTGAACGACGAGGGCATATGCGGGCACCTACTGAACTCTCACAGAATACTAGAAGCGAAGCAGTTTTTCAATGGAGTCGAGGAGTGTCTGTTGGTATTCCACTTCTTTTAAAACCGTTTTCATATTTGTACGCACTTCCTCAAGCTTTGCTTCCGGCACGAGTATGCGCAGTGGCGTTTTGAGTCGCGATCGGAAATTGAAAAGAATTTCGGTCCATTCCCCGCCGGCACTGTCCGCACTCCAACTTTCAAATTCTTTGAGCGGATATATTTTGTGTCCGTCGATTTCGACGCTTTCTTCATTCAGCAAAAAAGAAATTGTGCGTGGCGCTTTGTTCCCCCACACGATGAACAGCATCTCGGCGATAATAATGAAAAATCCGAACAAGAAATTTCTTTCCCAAACGGAGAACGCGATAATGATCGCCGCAGCAATGATCGAAAGCCAATACCACGATACTCCCTTCTCGCGATATTCGAACTCCGGCGCTTCCCATGTGATTTCAAATTTTGCCATTGCCTTGATTTTACCACATCATCTGATTGAAAAATCTGTGCAGGAAAGTTTCTGATCATAGCAGTGTTTCAGGATGTGCAGATAACAAAAACACCTTCTGGCCGAATTCGTCTTCGTACGAGGCCAGAAGGTGTTTTTGTTATCTGCAAAACTATAATACTGCTTCTTTCAAGAGCTTTCCTGCGCGGAACTTCGGCTTTATCGAAGCCTTGATCTGGATCTTTTCGCCGGTCTTCGGGTTGCGGCCTTCGCGCGCTGCACGCTTTGCAACACGGAATGTGCCGAATCCTGTGATTGCCACTTCCTCGCCGTGACCCATCGTCTTCACGATCGTATCAAAGACTGCTTCAACTGCCCGTTCCGATTCAGCCTTGGTGGGCATTCCCGTGGCTTTCATTACCGCTTCCACGAGTCCTTTTTTGTTCATAATAAATAATTTATTTCCCGACCTTTATTTGATTTCCCAATAAGTATAGCAAATATAAGGGTTTATTGCGCAAGTGCCATCGCCGGGCGACTTTTTTGCCTGCCACAATCGCTCCGCAGCTTTTTTTGAGCCCCGAAAACAAACCAGCGCCGCTCTTTCGAGCGGCGCTGGTTGTTATCCTTCGCGTAATGTCACAAGTACTACGCAAGATTTAGGCTAACTCCCCAACTACGATCCTTGCGAGAATTGTGCGCCAAAGATCTGAAGCGGGTAGATGAGCGACGTAGGCAAGCCGATGCTGCTGACCGTCGAACCGGAAGTACCATCGGTGTATTCGATAGCATTCGCGTTCGCAATCGTGGCATAGAGGCTTACGTAGTTCGTACCCGTTGCAGCAACCGTACCACTGCCTGTTTCATTGAGAACCAAGGCGTAGGTTACAGCACTACCATTCACCTGACCGGTTGAAGTAGTGAAGTCGAAGGTCGCTGAACAAGTTCCAGCTACCGAGCAGCTGGTAGTTGCCGCAGGTAAGAACTGCTGGCCAAAGCCACCGCCCTGCACAAGCACCAGTGACGAATTCTGCGCGGTCCCTGTATTTACAGCGGTGCCGGAGAAGGTAATGGTGGAAGTGTTGAGGATGGCTGATCCGCCATTGCTCGGAGTGAAGGTCAACGTCGCGAGCTCATCGCTTGCGCTCTTGCTCCTGCCAACCGCTGCGCCAACTTGGGCATACGAGAAGCTGAGGATATTCTGCAAGACCGTTTGCGGATTGCCGTTCGCGTTCGTGATAATCACATTCGCAGGAATGTTGGATGTCTGGCCAAGCGCAACTACTGTCGAGGTTGCCGTGTTGGCATACGAGGACGTTGCAATATCGAACGAGTGTACGCTACCGTCGGTAACGTTACCATTCGTGTACGCGTTCACATTACCCTTCAAGGTTACTTGAACGGTGCTGTTGCGCGGGATCACGAAGCTCGAGTTGTTGCCAAACTGGAACTGCCAGACGAAGGCATTTTGCGTGCCAACCGTCGTCGTTCCAATGTAGTTTGCCGAACCACCGAGTTCAGTTGATCCATTCCACAACGTCAATCCATTGAAGGACGGCAAGACGCTCGTGGTAGTTGAAATCGCAGTAGAGGTCGAAAGGACGTCCACAAGATCCAACTGCGTCACCTTGACGGGTTCAATGTTTGCCGTCTCCTGGAAGTTGTAGGCGGCAAGGGTCTGTCCCTGCGTGCCCATAGCAACCGGACCAGCGGCCGGATTTTCGCCGGAGTTGGCGGAGAGGGTTATGGTCGAACCAGAGGAAACGCTCACGTTCTGACCCTGGACACTCGAGGCCAAAGACACCGAGGTGTTCGAGATCTGGCCGGTACCGCTAAGACCCGTGAGGGTGGTAGCACCATTCGGAGTCGAACTACCGGTCGCATTTGACTGGATGTCAGCAAAGACATTCACCGCAACCGTGGTACCTGCCGGAACATTGAACGGAGTACCCGAGAAGGTATACGTTGTGTTTCCTGCAACCGTCGGCTGAGTGTTGCCAAACTGCACGCCGTTCACAAATACTTTCAAGTTCTGGAAGTACGGGAAGCTTGCGGACGTGAGAAGGCTGAGCGTCGAAACGTTTACACCTTCAGCCGAAGAAGCCGTAAAGTTGTACGAACCGATCTGCTGACCGGTAGTACCCTTTGAAACGGTCTGAGAACCAAAGGCAGTGTTCTGATTGACCGTCAAGGACGAATTGGAAAGCGTCAAAGCGCTGCCATTCGCACCCGACGAACTGTTCAACTGGCTCGAGATCTGACCCTGCAAGTTATTGTTGCCGGATTCAGAGATCAAACTACCCGTGATTGTGCTGAAGTTCGCCGTTGACTGGATGTCAGCCTTGAGAGAAAGAACACGAGTCGTGTTCGCCGGAATCACATAGTTGATCGGCGAAGCAGATGTTCCGAAGCAGTCGTAGTACGTTATATTCATCAACGTGCTCGTTGAGCTCGGCCATGTTCCACCTGAGGTGTAGTTACCACCAGACGTTGCCGTCGTGGCGGAACCACCAAGGTTCGTAGCATCGGTAGATGCACACGTATTGCCGGACGGAGGAGTGTTGATGGTCGAACCAATCTGTTCGCCAGCATCATCCGTGATGTCAACGTTCTTCACGACGTTACTTAACGAAGTGTCGGAAGCGACGTTCACGCCCGTGAGGGCCAAATCGAAGTCAAGGAATTCAACTTTCGTCGGCTCTCCTGCGGCGTACATGTCAAATTCCGCGAGAGTAACCTGCGAAACGCCCTTGGCAATGTTGCCCGTCGGCGTGTTCGGATCCTGGTTGACCGTTATCTGACCAGCCTGGATCGTCACGACCGCATCAGCGCCGGAAGTGACTCCGACGGCGACCGGAACATTGTACTGGCTGTCAACCGCGAGGACATCGTATCCATTCAAGACTTCCCACTGGAAGTTGAACGAAGGTGAACCAGTGACGTCAGATTCGATCTGTACGTTATTGTTTCCCGTGTTCAACGTTGCCGGTGAAGAGGTCAAATTGAAGTACGCAATGTCATTGGAGCCGACTGAGGACAACGTTGCGCCAACCTGCGTGCCGTTGATCAAGAGTTTCACGTTCTGGAGGTTCGTCATATTCGCCGAACCGATAACGTGGAACGCAATACTCTTCAGCCACAAAGGATTGTTTTGAACATTGAAGTTCCACGCGCCAACAATGTTGCCCTGCGTACCGGCCGTCACAGACGTTCCGATTGAGGAAGTCGTGATCGTCAAGCTTGCGAGACAAGGATTGCTGACAGACGTGACGGTAAAGACATTACCGGTCAACGGGAAGGAGCCCGTCGGGGTAACGCTGTTGTTGTTGTCATCCCATGCAGTAACATCAGACGCGGCATTCAAGGAGAATGCAGTCGTGTTGCCTGCGGAGAGACCACCCGCAACGTTAATGGCGAGCTGGAATTCCTGAGTCTGGCCTGCCGGAATCGACAATGCCAAGCCCGAGAAACTGATTACGCCATTGCTTACCGAATTGTACTGGCCGACCACCTGACCGTTCTGGATCAAGTAGGCGCCCGAGATTGCACTATCCGACAAGACGCCTGTCTTGTTGAAGTTGAGCGCGGAAACCGTCATCGCGCTCGAATTACCAGCCGTCAAATCGAATGACAAAACCGGAACACGAGCCGCGCCTGAGCCACTTCCACAGCTGCTGTTGCTCGTGATGAGCGAACCAGCCGCCGGGTTATCTGAAGCCAAGCCGACCGAGAGACCAGACGACGGAGCAGTTGTTCCGGTAGTCGTGGTCGTAGTACCACTTCCGGTACTAGTCGTCGTGCTCATGGCGTTAACAAACGCTCTGGTGATAGGACCAAAGTATCCTACTGCAGGAGAGATACCGTTTGCCGCCTGGAATGCCGCGAGAGCCGCTTGGGTAAGCGATCCGAAGTAACCAGTCGGGGCGGAAACCGCCGTCAAGTATCCTTTGCTAATCAAAAGCTGTTGGAGGGATGAAACCTGAGAACCTGTGGAACCAACGGTGAGGTCGCTGGTAAAGTCATAGGTCGTCGTGGTCGTCGTACCACCATTAGCATTCAATTGGCCCTGGAGTTGCTGTATCTGCGCGAGCAAAGCCGCAATCTGCGCCTGAAGGTCAGACGTTGACTGAGCACTCGCAACAGGCAACGCGGCCGCTCCCACCATCCACAATATTGTGGTGGCGGTCAATGCCGCTGAAACCAATTTTTTACTGTTTATACTCATTTTAATTTTATGTTTATTTATTAGTGTATCGACCTTAGAATTCATTAGTTTGAATTCCGTAGCCGTCGACCTTTCCGCAAACCTGTATCTTTCGTTGGGGAAATCGCTTCCACCCTTCATCTTCCCCTGCATCAGTGAGGGTGAGCAGGAAATGATGATAGGCGAAAACGATTGTTAATATCTTAAAAAAGAAAAAGCTCGCTTGTGGGCGAGGCTGTGTGCAATCGAAAAAAAACACCAACACTATTCGATCGGTTCAGCCTCACACCGAACCTTTATCTATTATACTGTGCCACACCCAGAAAAGGTGTGGAGAACTCCTTTCTACGGATCAGTGAATATAACGTGGGGGTGGGTAAAAAGTTACCCCACCGCTTGCCGAACCCTGTAATAGACGGACGGTCCCCCGTTGCCAATCCGCTCTATGAGATTTTGCTCAAGGAGGGATTGCAAATCATAGCGTATGGTCCTTTCACTCGTTCCCGGAAAGATTTCCTGGATATCCTTCAATCGGCAATTGCCGGATTGCCGCATTCGCTCCAAAATTGCCGATTGCCGCATTGCCGCATTGCCGGTTATCTCAGTCTCATCTTCTTCCACTTGTTCTTGCGCAACTTCCACAGCTTGATTTACAGCTTCGCGATGTTCAGCACGTTGTACCTCAGGAGATGGTTGGGTGCGCTTGGGGAAAATATCGTCCAATGGAACCGCCGCTTGCGCCACTGCTTCGTCTGGCTCAGCAAGAATTGCCGTTAAGGTATGCAACTCTGCGCCGAGAACCAAAGCGTTATCCTTATGGATAAAACCCACATCATTGCCAAATTGAACAAGATATTCCAGGGCTACGGTAATTTTTTCTACCCGGGAATAATCTTTCATAGCCGCCGATTTCAAAAGAGCGAGAGCCTGGCTTTCGAAGACGTTCCTCAGCGAACGCTCAGTAAAACGACTGCTTACCCTAAAAAGAGCATAGCTTATTTCGTAGGTTTTCTCGATGACTTCTCTTCCTTTTTCATCCTGCAACATACGCCGTAGTATAATCCGGCAATGCGGCAAAATCAAGAGGCAATCTTACTCCTAGAGACCCCAGTGAGCGGAGGCAAGGACAATGACCAATGCGGCAAATATAGCGCTCGATACGGCAAAGATCTTTTCAGGAATAAAGTCACCCGAGAGATATTGAGGAATAAGGTCAACGGGGATCACGAGTGCCAGGAAAATGATGACGGCCTGATAGACAAAGTCGACTGGCAGGAAAAGTCCTGCGATCAGGAGCTGCCATATCGTCATGAATAAAAGCCAACTGATAACGTTTCGCTTCGATTGCCAAAAACTTTCCACGAGAAAAGCGATGACGATCGCGATCAAAAAAGAATAGAGCAATGACGATCCCCCAATGCCACCCCCCAATCGATCGTAAAATGAACGGAGCGTTAGGAAGGAAAGGGCGAATACGAGTATTTCATACGCAGACTTACGGTCAATGACCAAAAGATCCTTAATCACCAGTATGTAGAAAAAAATTGTACCGAAAACCAGTGTGAATAAAATACCCGAAGGTTCAATAAGGCATAAGAAGAGAAGTACAAGAAATGGGACAGCAACGCTCCCGCTTTGCGACAACGGAAAGAAGTAAAGATAGAGGGCTATCAGAAGAAACAGCCAAAACGGCAAGAAAAACCAAGCCAACGCAAATATCGCAGCTTTAAGAACTGAAGACCAATGAATCTGCTTTGAAATTAACTTTAACTTTTCCACCATCCTTGAATTCGCCGCGGATTATTTTATCGGCCAATTTATCAAGGATAACCTTCTGCATGAGCCGTTTCAAGGGTCGGGCACCGAACTCAGGGCTAAAGCCTTCTTTAGTGATGTATTCCCGGGCTGCGGGTTCGATCTCCAATTTTATGTGCCGCCCCGCCAAGCGTTCTTCAATAAGTTTGATTTGAATATCCACGATCTTTTGAATGTCATTCTTGCGAAGCGGATTGAAGATGACCACTTCATCAATACGGTTCAAGAACTCTGGCCTGAAACTCGTGCGCAATGAATCCATCACCTTTTCGCGATAATCCCCTTCTTCTTGCGCCGTTTCGGTGCCAGCCGCGCTGAAGCCAATACGGGACATAGCCTTTAAATATTCGCTCCCGACATTCGAAGTCATAATAATGATCGAATTCTTGAAGTTGACGGTCTTCCCCTTGCTGTCGGTCAGACGACCATTGTCTAACACTTGCAGAAAAAGGTTAAAGACCTCCGGATGTGCTTTTTCGATCTCGTCGAAAAGAATCACGCTGTAAGGACGATGCCGCACGATCTCCGTGAGTTGTCCACCTTCTTCGTGGCCCACATATCCTGGAGGAGAGCCAATGAGGCGGCTCACCGCGTGGCGTTCCATATACTCCGACATATCAACGCGTACGAGCGCTTTTTCATCATTGAACATAAATTCTGCCAACGCTTTTGCGAGCTCGGTTTTGCCGACGCCGGTAGGCCCAAGGAACATAAAGGATCCAATTGGACGATTTTCATCCGAAAGGCCAGCACGTGAACGGCGGAGTGCCGAAGCCACAGCACCAATGCCTTGTTCCTGACCAATGACGCGCTCACGGAGCACCTCTTCGATGCGGATAAGCTTATCGCTATCGGTTTCGAGCATCCTCTTTAAAGGAATCCCTGTCCAGACAGCAACGACCGCGGCGACGTCTTCTTTATCTACCGCTTCTTTGAGGTACCGATCGCCCGATCCTTTTACTTTCTTTACCTTCGGACCTGTAAAATTCTTTCTTTCAAATATCTGGAAATCCTTTTCTGCCTGGGGCAATTCGCCGTAAATGATCTGCGCGACGCGCTCAAGATTCGCCTCACGCTCGGCAATCTCAGCTTCGCGCTTCAAATTGTCTACTTTCTGGCGAAGTTGGTGTAATGTTTCAAATTTTATTTTTTCGGAATGCCATTTGCTCGAAAGCTCATCGTTTTTCTCCTTTAATTTCCCGAGTTCTTTATCGATCTGCTTCACGCGATCGGTTCCTTTTGAACCTTCCTTCGCAAGCGCCTGCTTCTCAATCTCAAATCGCGTGATCTCCCTGCGCATCTGGTCGATTTCCTTTGGCAGACTTTCTGAATCAAGACGGCGCGAGGCGGCGGCTTCGTCTATCAAATCAACCGCTTTATCCGGCAAAAACCGGTCAGTAATATAACGCGCTGAAAGGTTTACGGCCTCAACGATCGCTTCGTCGCTGATGCGCATGCCGTGATGAATCTCATATTTTTCTTTGAGTCCCCGCAAGATCGCAATGGAATCTTCAATCGTTGGTTCCTCAACAAGAATGGGTTGGAAACGTCGCTCGAGCGCCGGGTCCTTCTCGATATACTTTTGATATTCGCGGACGGTGGTCGCGCCGATCGCGTGGAGTTCGCCACGCGCGAGAGCGGGTTTCAATAAATTCGAGGCATCAATCGCGCCTTCGGCAGCGCCAGCGCCGACGATCGTGTGGATCTCATCAATAAATAAAATTATATTGCCAGCGGCATTTTTCACTTCCTTCATAAATGCTTTGAGACGGTCCTCGAACTCACCGCGGAATTTTGTACCGGCAATGAGCGATCCGAGGTCGAGCATCAGAACCTGCTTGCCTTTTAAAAGCTCAGGAACATCTCCCGACGCAATGCGCTGGGCCAATCCCTCTACTATTGCCGTCTTTCCGACGCCCGGCTCGCCGATCAAACACGGATTGTTCTTAGTGCGGCGCGAAAGCACCTGCATAAGCCTGCGCAACTCCTCTTCACGGCCAATCACCGGATCAAGCTGGCCAGCCTTCGCCTTTTCGCTCACGTTAATAGCGTATTTTTCAAGCACCTGGAATTTGCTCTCAGGCGTTTCGTCTGTCACGCGCACGGAGCCACGCAGTTGCGCTAAAACGCGAAACGCACCCTCGCGTCGCACGCCAAATTTTTCCAAAACCGATTTTGCAGTTCCCGGAACATCGAGCAGTGCAAGCAAAAGGTGTTCGCATGAAACAAACTCATCTTTTTGCTGTGCGGCGATCTTCGCAGCCTGATCGAGCACTTTCATCAGCTCCTGGGAAAGATATAACTGTCCCACCGATGAGCTTGTGACGATCGGCGGAATACGATCGAGGTCGCGATCAATCTGTTCATTCAACTTTTGGAGATCAACACCCGACCGTTCGAGTACGGGAATCACGAGCGATTGCTGGTCTTCGAGCAGCGCGCTCAAAAGATGCAGGGATTTGAGTTCCCCATGATTCCTTTTGGCCGCTAACTCCTGAGCATTCTGCAATGCTTCTTGTGCTTTTATGGTAAATCGATGGAAATTGGGCATAGTTTTATTATACCAGTAATACTATTATTAGCAATCTTAGGTGGTGATTGCTAATCCGTCAAGTCCGCCGGACGGGCAGCGAGTGTAACCGTAAGCGTAATTTCTTTTCCGGCCCGATTAACAACAAGCGTGATCGTTTGTCCCACATTGAATTGGTCAATAAGATCCCCGAGATCGGCGCCATTCTCCAAACTCTGGCCGTTCACGGACTCAATGATGTCTTCCGCTTGAATTCCCGCCTGCGCCGCAGGAGAACCGGGCTGAACCGCTGGCCCGGAATCGTCGCCGCGCACAAGCGCGCCGTAGCTAATCGGCAAATCCTGCTGAGTTGCCATAGCTTGCGTCACTGTTATGTAACGCACACCGAGATAGGGTGCCTGAATCTGACCAGTTGCCTCCACTGAACTGATAACCGATTTTGCCTGGTCAATCGGAATCGCAAAGCCAATGTTTTGTGCGTCGGACGCAATCGCGGTATCAATACCGATCACTTGGCCACGCAAATTGAGGAGCGGGCCGCCGGAATTTCCAGGATTGATCGCCGCGTCGGTCTGGATAACGCCCGTGATAGTTTCCTCCGCACCGGTGTCGGGCGATGAAGCCGTCACCGTTCTCTCGAGTCCGGAAATAACTCCTGCGGAAACGGTATTTGAGAATTGCCCAAGCGCGTTCCCAATCGCAATCGCCGTCTGACCAAGCTCGAGGCTATCCGAGTCGCCAAGCGTGACGGTGGGGAGACCAGTCGCATCGATCTTCAGCACCGCAAGATCTTGGTTCGGGTCGCGTGCGAGAACTTTTGCCGTATACGTTTTCCCGTCATTCGTAAGCACGGAATACGAAGCGCCGGTGTCCGAAACCACATGCTTGTTCGTCAGGATGAGTCCATCTGACGAGATAATGAAGCCGCTCCCGCCGCCAACTGCTTGCAACTGCGTCTGACCAGTATCACAAGGTTCAGTCATACCAGAACTGCCGCCGTCACCCCCGAAAAATTGCTGAAATTCGGGAGGCAGGTCTTGGAAGGGATTATAAGGACAATTTTCGACGACAGGGACATCTTCGGAAATAGTTATGGAGACTACGGCGGGCGAAGCAGCTTTTACGGCGTTTACAACGTCCTGCTCATACTGGTCGACCGGCTGATACATGGAAACACTGCTCGACGAGGATTGAGTCCCGGAAGAGGATGGCGCGGTCCGCGAGGCGAAAGGAGAAAAAAGATTGTTTAAAAAGTTCGTAAAGCCATTCGCCTCGGCCTGCGGGGCAATCCAAAAAGAGCCCGCCAAAAACCCTACTACCAAGGCGCAGGCGACGATGGCGATCGTTTTTTTACTTCCGTTGTTCATTCCTATGGAAAATCAATCTTCGTATTATACTACGCAATGTGGCCAGAAAAAGTTTCGTTTATTATAGCTAATGCAGCGTTAATGTCCCCCGCGGTGGTTGGATGCCCAAGGCTGAACCGGACGCTTGATCGGGCTCTTTCCTTTGAATGACCGAGTGCTTCGATGACATACGAAGAAGTTACTGCCCGGGAGCGACACGCGGACCCGGAAGAAGCGGCGAGGCCAGCAAGGTCCCATTTCGTGAGCAGTTCTTCCGATTGATAACCCGGAAAGTAAATGTTTAGGATATTGGGTAATTCTTGAGCTCCGTTCAGTTCGGCTTTTGGATATATTTTTTGGATTTTTTTCCACAACGTGTCGGTTAACGCTTTTATTTTTTTATTTTCGCTTTCGCGCGAAGGCGCAATGATCTCTGCTGCCTTCGCGAAACCGACAATCGCGGGAACGTTCTCCGTTCCCGAACGTACCCCAAATTCTTGGCCGCCGCCAGTGATCTCTGCTTTCAAAGCGAGCGCCTTGGCCGACAAACCCCGAACATAAAGCGCTCCGGCACCTTTTGGTCCATAGATCTTGTGCGAGGAAATCGTCATGAGATCCACGCCGAGTTCATCCACGTTGCATCTGAAAAACTGAAAAGCTTGCGCCGCGTCGGTATGAAATAGTGGAAATGTGTGGTTCCCGCGGAAATTTCGCACGCATTGCGAAATTTCCGCGACCGGCTCTACGGTTCCAGTTTCGTTTTGAGCGTACATTATTGAGACAAGCGCCGTGCTCGGGTCAAGCAGTGTTTTAATATCTTTTAATGAAACATGGCCGTGATTATCAACCGGCGCGTAATTAACTTCGACACCTTCACGCTCAAGATCTCGCGCAGTTTCTAAAATAGATTCATGCTCAACAGAGGAAATAACGATCCGTGGCGTTACGCCCGGATTTATTTTCCTAAACTCCGCCACAGCGCCACGCAGGGCCAGATTGTTTGCCTCGGTTGCGGAACTCGTGAACAGGACATCGCGGAACTCTGCGCCGATCAGTGTGGCAATCGTTTCTCGTGATCGATCAATCGCCGCAATCGCCTCTTGCCCAAAAGAATGCAACGAACCCGGATTTCCAAATCGCTCCGAAAAGTAAGGCTGCATCGCGCTTAACACGTCAGGGGTTACCGGCGTGCTCGCCGCATAATCGAGGTAAATACGCTTCATACGTTATGCAGCGAGCGCGGACTTCTGAGGTTTTGCAAAATCCACCTTTATCGTCTCCCCCGTTCGCTTGTCCGGCATAAGGAGATAATTCTGCTTTTTATAAAGATCGTAGAGTTCTTTGGTGAGCTTCACATCATTCAAACAATATTCTTTGAGCTCCTGCATTTTCCCTTCGCGATACAACACAATTGCTTCGGATCCATCATGATCTTTTTTGACGCCTAAATTTGCTTCGGCAAGTCTGCTCAAACTTACGCGCTGGCCTGTGGACATTTCGATCTCCTCCAAAAGATCGACGCGTTCCATTTCCCATAGCTTCGGCGCAGTGGCGCCAAGGCGCTGAAAATAATTATTGAGCACCGGCACGTCATAGCGATTCATGCTAAATCCCACGATCGTCTTCGCATCATGGAAAAGCTCTGCCAATGCTTCCATTTGATTCTCTTCAAACGTGAAATAGCGATCTTCCAGATAGGAATACACTCCGACAACGGAAATTTTGAGCGCAGCAAAATTATCCCATCCCACGCCCGGGTCGGTAAAAAAATTCTGTGTTTCAATGTCGAACACGAGGGTATCGAGTGTCATATAAAAAATTTATACGTGCCGGTCGGCGACGTTCGTCGCGGCGTAGCTGTACGGCTTTATTTTTACTTCGAAATTATTAGCACGGATCATTCCAACAATTTCCTGGATGACCGCTTTCGTCGGACCGTTCTCGCCGATGTCGGCGTGAATCTCAAAATCAAAGTCAGGTAAAGGAAACTTTTTAAGCTCCGTCAAAATGCCGTGCGCGGTCTCAAGCGAGATCAACGCCTCTTTGATCATCCTGTCGCGGAGCGTATGGAATTTTCCGAGCTCAAAACGCCGCCAGAAGTAGCGTCCGCCGTTGCCGATGCGATGCACGACGATCGCCGTCACGAAATCGGCATTTTTTGCAGCGAGAAGTTCGGAGTCGGTGCCAATCGTTACTTTGTAGCGATACGTCTCATCGGAACGCATGAATACAACGATCTCGTTCACCAATTCTTCAATGGTTACCCTCGTCCCTAATGAACTGTTTAAGAAATCACCCATGTACGGGCATCATACTTCAAGCTTCCGAATCTTGCAATATTTGCCGGATAATACGCTTAGTGTCCTCCGGTCCACGAACAGGAATGCACTGGATCCCGCTTTTTTTGGCCGCATAATCATTCCCGCCAGGGAAAAGTGCATCGCCCACAAAAACCATTTTGCCAATCGGTACGTGAAGGTACTTTTTTATCTGCCGCACGCCGTAGGCTTTATCAATACCTTTGCGAGTGATATCAATCGTCGTTATGCCGCCTACATGCACTTCAAGATGAGGCAAGCGTTTTCCCAAAAGTTTTGCCATCTTTAGCCTCACCGGATTGTTTTCCTTTTTCCATTTTTCCTTGAGCGCAATTCCTTTTTCACCGAGCACGGTCACTACCTCTTGCCCAAGCGGAGAAAAGCTCATTTGCGTTCCTCTATCTTCCAATAAAACACCGTACACCTTTTTTGGATGGACATAGTGTATTTTTTTAAATACTTCCTTAAACGCCCTTCTGATATTCGCTTTCTCGCGAGGAGGAAGATTCAGGGTGTAAACATTTTTCCATCCGTTGCGATATCGATAAAAAGCATTCGAGGTCGTTGGGAAAATAGATAGGTTTTGGAGTCGAGCGTCGCGACGCGGCAACTTCGCTAGAAGCTGTTCTTGGAATTGCCCGTACTTCCCGCCACCGATCACGGCCACGCGCTTTTTTTCAAGCAATTGAAGCAGTAACTCGGCCATTTCACGATCTGCGGATGATTTACTCGGCGTAAGCGTTCCATCAAGATCGAAAACGATCAACTCTTTCTTTCCTAAACTTTTTATTTTCATCTTTTCCATCTTACCAAATCGCGCACCTTTTGGCGTTCTCGCCATAATTGAAGTAAAATGGAAACAATATGGCAAAGCGGAACGGCAAAAAACCAACCAACGGAAGGTCGAATTCCCGACAGGAAGAAACCGAGCCTCGCCTTCGTCACGAAACCAAAAATAGCATCTGGGCGATAAGCTTTCTTTGCGTAGGCGTCATCCTTATCCTTTCGGGCTTCGCAAAGGCCGGTCCGGCCGGAGCGCTCATATATAGAGGGCTGGACGCTCTTTTTGGCTGGGGATACTTCATTTTGCCTGCAACGCTCTTTTTTGCCGCACTCGTATTCGCATTTTCCAAGCGGCGCGAGATCGTCGGCGTTACCCTCTTGGGCGCCGTACTCCTTATATTGTCATTCCTCGGATCAATCGAGATACTCTCGCCGGGACACGGCGGCTGGCTCGGCCTGGTCTTCGGTTCACTGCGCGCACCCTTCGGAACCATTGCCGCGATGGTTATTGATATCTTTATTCTGATCATCTCGATCCTCGTCACGGCAAATGTGCCGCTTCGGATCAAATGGCATAAAAAAGAAAAAGCCCCGACACCCGAAGAAATAGAAGAGGAAGAAAAACCGATCCTCGTGACCGGTGAAAATACCGAAGAGATGCCCGATGGGAAATCTGAGGACTCAAAAGATAAAAAAGAAGAGAAAGCTGGCGATGGTGCGCACGTCAAAGAATCCAAGGAGTCCGAAAAACCGAAGAAGGTATCGAAGCCGGTCGTGTTCGCCAATTATGTTCCCCCTCCTTTATCGCTCCTCAATTCGAATACCAGTAAACCGACCACGGGTGATCTTCTCGCGAACGCGAACATCATCAAGCGTACACTCGAAAGTTTTGGCATCGCCGTCGAGATGGGAGAGATCAACGTCGGTCCGGCCGTCACACGCTATACCTTGAAGCCAGCCGAGGGCGTGAAGCTCTCGCGCATCACGGCATTGAACTCCGACCTCGCACTCTCGCTCGCAGCGCACCCGATCCGCATCGAAGCACCGATCCCTGGAAAATCGCTCGTGGGCATTGAGGTACCGAACAAGGCCGCCGCGCTCGTGCGTCTTGGCAGCTTGATGAATTATCCGGAATTCCATCAGTCAGGCCCACTTGGCTTTGTTCTCGGACGCGACGTTTCCGGCGAACCGATCTTTGCGAACATCGAAAAGATGCCGCACATGCTCGTGGCAGGCGCGACCGGTTCCGGAAAATCTATTTTGGTGCATTCTTTGATAACCTCATTGTTGTTTAAAAATTCTCCACAAACGTTGCGACTCGCTTTGATTGATCCGAAGCGCGTGGAACTTTCAATGTACGACGGCATTCCCCACCTCATCACGCCGGTCATCACGGAAAATAAAAAAGCGCTTGGTGTTTTAAAGTGGGCGATCCAGGAAATGGACCGTCGCTACGATATTTTGCAGAAAGCCGGCAGCCGCGACATCAAGAGCTATAACACGAACAACCCCAAAGATACGCTTCCGTATATATTGATCGGCATCGACGAAATGGCCGATTTAATGAGCTCTTTCGGGCGCGAAGTCGAGGGCGCGATCGTCCGTTTGGCCCAGATGGCGCGGGCTACGGGCATTCACTTATTGCTCGCCACCCAGCGGCCATCGGTTGAAGTCATCACCGGTTTGATTAAAGCGAACATCACCGCACGCATCGCATTGCAAGTCGCTTCGCAAATTGATTCGCGAACTATTTTAGACACCTCTGGCGCGGAAAAATTGCTCGGTCATGGCGACCTGCTTTTCCTCTCTGCCGAACTTTCTAAACCAAAGCGTATCCAAGGTTCGTACATCACCGAAGAGGAATTGAAATCAGTTGTTGAATTCATTAAAGAAAATAATAAGCCGGAACCAGCGGCCGAAGGCGAAGCCGAAGATAATAATATTGATAACAATGGCCCGATCGTTCCGCAAAACTTTGATGAATTCGCGGCCGCGGGTGAAGGCGGTTCGGACGAAGACGATATGTTCGACGAAGCGGTCGCCGTCGTCGCCGAAGCAAAGAAAGCCTCAGCGTCCTTGCTACAACGACGACTCAAAGTCGGATATGCCCGCGCCGCGCGCCTCCTTGACCTCATGGAGGAAGCCGGGCTCATCGGTCCCGGCGATGGCGCAAAGCCCCGTGACGTGAACATCGAAAAAATCGAAGAGCGCTTGTCGTAGTTTTCGGAAAGCTCTGTTAGAATAGAATCACCTATGGAACCCGAAGATATTTCCTTCGAACAATTTTTTGCTCACCGCATGAAAGAAAAAGGGATCTCCCTGAAGCGTCTTTCTGATGTGACGGGCATCGCACCCGTGCATATCGAAAATATGCTTCGCGGCGATTTTGAAAATATTCCCTCATCGCCTTATTTTCATGGATACATCGCTCGGCTGGCGAAAGTTCTCGACTTTGACGCTGATGAGTGGTGGACGAAATTAAAGAAGGAAGCGGTTATAAAAAATTCCGGAGAAACTGATGCGCTGCCCAAAAACCGTTTTATTAAAAGAGCTCCACCGAATTTTCTCTGGGCCATAGCCGCGGGAATCATCATTTTAATACTCATTATTTTCCAAGCCCCGCGAATCCTTGGAAAACCTTCCCTTACCATAACGTTTCCAACTCAAAATCCTTACATGACATCCTCAAGTACCCTGAATATCATGGGCGTCCTCCACAATGCCGATTCGCTCTCGCTGAATGGCGATAGCATATCGATAGCAACGAGCGGCTTCTGGCAAAAAGGCGTACTGCTTCAGGATGGACTGAATACCTTTCAAATCGTTGCCAAAAAATTCTTAGGAGGGCAGACTTCTTTCACCGAACAGATCTTATATCAGCCCATAATAACGGCCTCCTCGACGCCTACTCCGACCTCCACCCCCGCATCTACTTCCACGGAATCCCCGGAAAATTTTTAATATATCTTTAATATGTCCTCTGGTATAATGACCACATGACAACCAATAAAAAACCCAAGGAGGCGGAGCCCCTAAAGGCGCCGAAGGGAGAAATAAAAGCGGAAACAAAAAAAGAAGAAAAAAATAAAGAGCTGGACCAACTCCTCGTATCGCTGCAAGAAAAATTCGGGGAAGGTTCGATTATGAAGCTCGGTGATATTGGCAAAGTTGACGTGGCGGTTGTTCCCACCGGTTCTTTTTCTCTCGATTTAGCGCTTGGCGTCGGCGGACTGCCCCGCGGGCGGGTCGTTGAAATCTTTGGTCCCGAATCAAGCGGGAAAACCACACTCGCGCTGAACGTGGTGGCGCAAGCTCAAAAGCAGGGCGGCAAGGCTGCGTTCATCGACGCCGAACACGCAATGGATCCGGAATATGCGGCTCGCCTCGGCGTCAACGTAAACGACCTTCTTATTTCCCAACCCGATAGCGGCGAGGAGGCACTGAATATTTTAGAGAGTCTCGTACGCTCGGGCATTATCTCGGTCATTGTCGTGGATTCCGTAGCCGCGCTTACGCCTCGCGCTGAGCTCGATGGCGAGATGGGAGAGCAGCACGTGGGCCGTCAGGCGAGAATGATGGGGCAAGCCCTTCGCAAACTTACCGCCCTCGCGAGCAACACGCAGACAATGATTATCTTTATCAACCAAATCAGGATGAAGATCGGTATCATGTTCGGCAATCCGGAAACAACGCCCGGTGGTAGAGCTTTGCCGTTTGCCGCATCGGTGCGAATCGACATCCGGCGAATTGCCCAAGTTAAAAAGGGGGAGGTCGTTGTTGGTAATCGCGTCAAAGCTAAAGTCGTCAAAAATAAAGTGGCGCCACCATTTAGATCAGCCGAGTTCGACATCCTCTTTGGCGAGGGAATTTCCTACGAAGGAGATGTTTTGAATGCAGCGGTGGCCTATGGCGTCGTTAAAAAATCTGGCGCGAGCTTTACGCTCCACGGAGAACGCCTGGGAAATGGATTTGAAAATACTCGCGCAAAACTCAAAGAAGACAAAAAACTTCTCGGAGAAATAAAAAAGAGCATCATCGAAGCCATCAGGAACGGCGAAACGGAAAAGAAAGAATCTGCGAGAGAAGATAAATAAAAAAAGCGCGGTGCTGAGCGTTTGGGCGTCCCGACGCGGTAGCGAAGCACCGCGCTTTTTTATTTCTTCGTGATTAGTGCGCGAAGAAAAGCGTATAGGCAAAATATCCGACGACGCAAAGCGCGATAAGAGCAACGATTGTTATGAGGGTGATCATAAGCCTGTTTTTGGTCGCTACGGAGGATCCCCCCGTCTTCCCTCCCGCCAACCCAACCACCTTCACGCTTTGAAAGCGAGGTAAGCCTCCTCCGCTTTTTGCCATCGATTCTAAATCCGACCTCATGGTACGAACTTTAACCTCCGGCGGCGGGGGCGGCGGACTTGCTGCTGAAACACTCTGATCTAAAGGTCCATCCATTGATTTTATTTTACCATGAACCCACCTCCTTAGTGGGCCGCCTCCATTTGCTTCAGCGACAGTCCGATCTTTCCATCTTCTACTTTAATGATCTTTGCGCGGACAAAATCGCCGAGCTTCACCACGTCCTCAACTTTCTTTACGAAACCAGCTTTGAGCTCTGAAACGTGGATCATGCCGTCTTTTCCACCACCGAGGTCAACGATCGCACCGAATTCCAGGATTTTAATGACATTGCCTTCGACGATCTCTCCAACTTTGTATTCCTTAGTGATTGATTTGATCTCAGCGACGGCCGCTTCCACCTTTTCGAGATCAACGCCCGAGACGTAAACTCCCCCATCTTCTTCGATGTCGATACTCGCGAGGCCATATTTTTCGATGAGCCCGTTAATCATCTTGCCACCAGGACCGATGACTGCGCCGATCTTCTCGGGATTGATCATAAACTGGCGAATCTTCGGAACAAAGGGCGAAAGCGTCGCACGCGGCTTGTCCATCACCTTGGTGATCGCGCCGAGAATGTGGAGCCGCGCCTGCTTTGCCTGCTCAAATCCTTTTTCGAGAATTTCAAGCGTCAGGCCGTCAACTTTCACGTCCATTTGCATACCCGTCACGCCGTCCGCAGTGCCCGCAACTTTGAGGTCCATGTCGCCGTGATGGTCTTCGGGGCCCTGGATGTCGGTCAACACTTTAAAATTATTTATGTCGTATGTTCCGTCGGCTTTCATAGCCATCATAAGCCCCATTGCGATGCCCGCCGCGGGTTTTTTCAAAGGCACGCCAGCATCCATCATCGAAAGCGATGAAGCGCAGACAGTCGCCATTGAAGATGATCCATTCGAAGACATAATTTCCGAAACAACGCGGATCGTGTACGGGAATTCCTGCTTTTCAGGAATCAGCCGCTCAAGCGATTTGCGCGCAAGGTTGCCATGCCCGATCTCGCGACGGCCGGGACCGCGGAACGAACCCACTTCGCCGACCGAGAACGGCGGGAAGTTGTAATGCAACATGAAGCGACGCTTGCCGTTCGTTTCCATTGTTTCGATAAGTTGTTCGGCACCCGGGGCCGCGAGCGTTGTTATGGCAAGTGCCTGCGTGTTTCCGCGTACGAAAATTGCCGAGCCGTGCGTGCGGGAAAAAAGTCCCACTTCGCCGTCGAGCGCGCGCACTTCGTCGAGCTTCCTGCCATCGGGACGCTTTTCTTTTTCTAAAACATTCTTGTGGACGATATCGTTCACTTCATCTTCAAAAAGAAAATCTGCCGCCTTTTGATTGAATGGCTTTTCGGGCGTTACGAAAGTCGTTTTAAGATGCGAGAACATTTCCGTCTTTAACTTGTGGAGCGCCGCATGATGCTCAACTTTGCTCGGTTGATAAACCGCCGCCTCAAGCTTGTCGGCCAAATAGGCCTGCACCGCCGCGCGGAGTTCTGGATCGGGCTCGGAAACGGCAACCTCTGCTTTCGGTTTGCCAATCTCTTTTTTTATTTTTTCCTGGAACTCAATTAATGCGTTGATTGTTTTTTGCGCCTCGGCAAATCCCGCAACGACTTCTTTTTCCTGCGCATCCAAACCGCCAAGCTCAATCATGTTGATTCTGTCTTTCGAACCAGAAACGAACGCGTCGAAAATCGGCGGATGTTCGTTCACGTAGCTGTTATCGGGATTAATGACGAACTTTTTTGCACTTCCATCAGCACCAGCAGGGAATTGCGCAATGCGCACGCCGGCAACCGGGCCACCCCATGGAATATCCGAAATGAGCAGTGCAGTCGAGACACCGAGAAGGCCGACAAATTCTGGATCGTTCTGATCGTCAATCTGCAATACGGTGACAACTACCTGAATCTCGCGGCGCATACGATCGTTGAATAACGGGCGGATCGTGCGATCAACGAGGCGTCCCGCGAGAATTGCCTCTTCTGAGGAACGGCCTTCGCGGCGAACGTAACGACTGCCGATTATTTTTCCTGCGGCATAAAATTTTTCTTCATAATCAACTTTGAGCGGAAGGTAATCGATCTCCGCATCTTTCTTTCCCATCACCGCCGTGGCCAAAACCACCGTTTCGCCATATTTCGCGATGACGGCCGCGTTTGCCTGCTCTGCCAGCCTCGAAACTTCTATCGTTAACGTTTTTCCTGCAATTTCAACCGAAAACTGTTTTTTTCCTAACATAATTTTTTGTGAAAGTGCGAACCTAGAGATTCGGTCATCCTGAGCTTTATGAAAGATCCATGGCTTCGGCAGCCCCTACCACTGGATCTCGCGCAAAGCTCGGAATGACATCTCCTTTATCGCGCCTTCGTTTATTAATTTATTTTTTATATCGTGCTTTCATGATAGCCCGCGGGATGGTTTCGATATTCACGAACTCATCCGCAGCTTCCACTATTTTTGACGATGCGCTTCGTCTGAACGCGGCGACTTCGACCACTCGCCCGCCTCCCCATTTTACATAGTTGATTAATGGAATGTAATCGCCGTCCCCGGTCACAAGAATGATGACGTCCAAAAACGGCATCATGCGGATAACGTCCACGGTGAGACCGACGTCCCAATCACCTTTCTTCGTGCCACCAGCATAGATTTGTAGATCTTTCATGCGCAACTCAAGTCCAGCTTTTTCCAGTGCCTCAAAAAAACTTGCTTCGGACGAAGGGCCACCGTTTGAATCGCCATTGCCGTTTGCCGATCCCGGTGCGAGCGATACCGCTGCCGCTTGATCCTTTTCCGCCATGCGTGCGTGGCCACGCGCCTGCTGCGGCTCAACTCCTTCGCTTCGGACCACGTATGCCATCGCACGGATCAACTGGCGACCGCCAACCAAATGCTTGATAAGCTCGGCGTAATTCACGCGGCCCTGATAAAGATTCTTTGCCGAGTGGTAGAGGTTAGCCACATCAACAAAAATCCCAACACGCTGGTTGGAATAATTTGTTCCTTGCTTCATTATTTTTTAAGATCCAGTTTTTTTATCAGCGATTCGTACTGCTTCGGTTCGTTCTTCTTCATGTATGCGGAAAGTTTTCTGCGCTTTGAAACCATCTTCAAAAGTCCACGGCGCGAATGATTGTCTTTGGGATTCTTTTTGAGATGAGTGGCCAATT